>Ga0209083_1000268_pt1 | contig 82907 bp, 61 predicted proteins | sample AM7aDNAmetaG_FD_184132 | JGI IMG/M metagenome (GOLD analysis project Ga0209083, IMG submission 184132) | Freshwater microbial communities from Finland to study Microbial Dark Matter (Phase II) - AM7a DNA metaG (SPAdes) (version 3) | ecosystem: Environmental > Aquatic > Freshwater > Lake ... | reverse complement strand
CCCCAATGAGATAATACTTCATTTGATGTAAACCAGTCACAATTACCATAAGCAGATGTACCATTGCCTCCCATTTTCGTCGAAATTAGCGGAAGTGAAGCCCCACCTTCTCCATCAGCAATTCTCTGTCCCTTCCTACTTGTGCCATTAGTCAAATAATTCGTTCCAGTCATCCAGATATCGACCCAGAAGGAGTCATTTACTAGTATCATACCTCTTGGGTCTGGACACTTTGGCTTAAACTTTAAGTCCCAGATACTATATTGATTTATTATACCCGTGTTATTGATTTTGTATATTTTACCAGCGGTATCTGCTGTATATGCTTCTGCTCCGTGAGTAAGAGGAAAAGTGATAGTGGCACCACTTGCAGTTACAGGAATATTTGTGGTATTGTAGGTATAATCAGTTATTAGGATTACATCAACGTAATCTCCTGTAACTAGACCATGAGATACGCTACTCATAGATATTGAAGCACTTGTACCAGAGCAAGTTCTACCAAGAATTGAGAGCGGTGAACTACCTGAATGGGCGAAATAGAAGCCACCTACCAATCTTGAATTAGTACTATCATATCCTGCGGGTGGAGTATAACCTGCTAATGGAGTAGAGCCAGTATTGGTATAGGTAGCGATTAGAGTATTATTTGTTGTAGCATAGATACCGTAATCATTACCTGCCAACATTATTGCAGGCATAGTAATAGTACTACCGCTGGTAAAAGTATATGGTTTATTATTAACATAAATCAATAAATTACTGTTTACCGCCATTGATTGTAAGTTGGTAGTAGCAAATGCTGGTATCGTTAAATTATCCTTTATAAAAAAAGTATTCGGTATACCACCAACTATACTGGCCGTAGCAGATACATTGCTGACAGTAGAACGTACCGATAATCCCGCTTGTACTAATTCTACCATCTCTGTACCACCTATCGCTCCAGCTACACTTAATTCACTTATCTTTTTTGTTGCCATATGTTTTTTTATTTATTTCTTTTTTATATACCAAATATTATTTTCTATGCACCGAACTTGCTTCTTTTCTATCATAATCAATATACCAAATTCAATTTTTCTCATCATCAATACAAAGTTAAAGTGTGTTGCTCCTCCACTTCGCTTCCGCTCCGCTACGGAACAACAATATGTTCACAGCGGCCACGCAACCCAACAAGGTAGTTACTATTCCAAACGAAACTATACCAATACGAAGCACGAGAACCAGCAATGGAACCAACAGACCAATAGCCACCGTACAAACCTGCTACCATACCGTCAGGTGTCGTGTAAATATAACCTCTGCCTCCAGTAACATTCCTCCAGCCGTAACTTACATCTGCTCCGTGATAAAAATTCAAATCTGCTCCCCAAATATACATTACCCCATAAGATTGCTCCATCCCCCACTTGCTCAACCACTGCGCCCCATTCGGCCTACACGTATATTGATTATCAGCGCCATATGACCCGTTCTCTGTAGTTCCATTAAACGCTGCTACACAAAAATCTGCATAACTCAGAAGTTTCTTGCCCCAATGAGATAATACTTCATTTGATGTAAACCAGTCACAATTACCATAAGCAGATGTACCATTGCCTCCCATTTTCGTCGAAATTAGCGGAAGTGAAGCCCCACCTTCTCCATCAGCAATTCTTTCGCCTTTTCTACTAGTTCCTTTTGTAAGATACTGTACATTAGTCATCCAGATATCGACCCAGAAGGAGTCATTTATTAGTATCATACCACGGGGGTCTGGACATTTTGGCTTAAACTTTAAGTCCCAGATACTATATTGATTTATTATACCTGTGTTATTGATTTTGTATATTTTACCAGCGGTATCAGCAGTATATGCTTCTGCTCCGTGAGTAAGAGGAAAAGTAATAGTGGTGGTTCCGCTTGCGGTGATTGGGATATTTATGGTATTGTAGGTATAATCAGTCATTAGGATAACATCTATATAATCACCAGTTACTAATCCGTGGGCGGCACTACTCATAGAGATTGAGGCACTGCCGACTCCAGAACAGTCTCTACCAAGAATTGAGAGCGGTGAACTACCTGAATGGGCGAAATAGAAGCCACCTATCAATCTGGAATTGGTATTATCATAACCAGAAGGCGGTGTATAGCCACCCATAGCGATAGAACTGGTGTTGGTATAGGTAGCGATTAGATTACTAGAAGTGGTGGCATAGATACCGTAATCATTACCAGCGAGCATTAGAGCGGGCATAGTGACTGAACTACCGCTGGTAAAAGTATACGCTTTATTATTTACATAAATCAATAAATCTGTACTAACAGCCATTGATTGGGAGTTAGTGGTAGCGAAAGCTGGTATCTCACTATCATTTTTATTATACCAATCATTTGGACCAGTGCCCAATACACTGGCGGTGACAGAAATATTACTGACGGTGGAATATACAGATGAACCTCCTTGCACTAATTCAATCAATTCCGCTCCTGTAATCGGTCCAGCTTCGTTCAATTTGCTTATTCTTGTGTTAGTTGACATGATGCTTATAAATATCTTGGTGATACTTTAATATTCCAATTATTTGTATTTGTTGCCGTTGATAACAATCTTAAGTTTGAGGCACTAATATCCATACTAATTGTGACCTGAGAAGTATCGCCAATATCCACATTAGCATATTCTGCATAAGATACATTACTCCCATTCCAACAACCAAATATTGTTCCACATCTATTATTACTTCCACTATTTACGCCATAATCAAACCAAGCATTTGTATAAGAACCTGTTGGTGTTACGATTACTGGGTATAGAATATTTGCAACAGCAGCGGTAAAATATGTTGATTGAAATCCATTTATTGCATACGATGAAGTTGTAGCATAACTTGCTGTATCGGTTATTATTGGATTTAATCCAAGATATAATGTCAATTTTCCTAATTGAGTAATTCTTAAATAACCATCTTCGGTAAGTCGTAAATCATCAATTTCTGTAACTCTAAAATCTTCCGCCATCACTACATACAGTGTTGATGATGATGGTGGATTAAGTGATGCATAACTTGCACTGTTTAAATATACTATGTTATATACCCCATTGCCCATTACCGAACTGCTTAAATAACTGGCTGTTATTGCATTTATTGCCCACGATGCAGTGTGATTATATACTTTATTATCAAATATTGCCGAAGAAGAAATATACGAAGCAGTTTGAGCTAAAGTTATAAATACCGAGGCACTAACCCATGAAGCAGAAGTAGCATAAATACTTTGAGTAGCAAATAATGACTGAGTACTTGTCAATGAAGTTAATGAAACAATAGCCCATGATGCAGTATGATTATATATTTTATTATCAAATACTGCCGAAGAAGAAATGTATGACGCAGTTTGTGATAACGTAATAAATGCCGAGGCACTAACCCACGATGCAGAAGTAGCAGTTGCGGGCACAAATGAAATTGCATTTGCCGTTCCTGTTGTCGTTGCATATGAAGCACTTAATCCATAACTAGATGATATTGATGCACTAGCCCATGAAGAACTTAAAGCGGTAACATAACCAATAATATTACTGGAAGATATATAAGAAGCGGTTAAAGAATTATTACTCCAGCTTGCAGTAATTGTATAAGTATTCCCAGTAATCAAATTTGGTTGCTTGGTGCCAAAAATAATTGAGACGGAAGCGGAATATGCAGGTTCTACTGGTGAATAAGAAGCACTGGTAGATGCAGATGCATAAGAAGATGATGTATTACTAATACTAAATATTGAACTATTTGCCCACGATGATGTAATTGTATAAGTATTTCCAGTAATTAATAGTGGTTGTTTTGTTCCAATCAAAGATGCCGCACTCGCACTATATGCGGGTTCCACTGGTGCATAGGAAGCAGTCAATGTATATGACGATGTTAGATTATATATAGTTTTATCAAATATTGCCGAAGAAGAAATATATGATGCTGTCTGAGCGGTAGTTATAAATGCAGATGCACTTACCCACGAAGCACTCGCGGCATATATACTCTGTGTAGCAAATAATGACTGAGTACTAGTAAATGAAGTAATTGCATTATTAGTCCAAGATGCAGTATGATTATATACTTTATTATCAAATATTGCCGAGGAAGAAATATATGAGGCAGTTTGTGCAGTTGTTATAAATACTGAGGCACTAACCCATGAAGCACTCGCGGCATATATACTCTGTGTAGCAAACAACGATTGCGTAGCAGTCAGTGATGTAATTGCATTATTAGTCCAAGACGAAGTTAGATTATATATCGTTTTATCAAATATTGCTGAAGAAGAAATATATGACGCAGTTTGGGAAAGAGTTATAAACACCGAAGCACTTATCCACGACGCACTATTGGCGTAAATTGATTGAGTAGCAAATATTGATTGAAATCCATTTATTGCATAGGATGAAGTTGTGGCATAACTTGCTGTATCAGTTGTTATTGGATTTAATCCCAAATATAATGTCAATTTTCCTAATTGAGTAATTCTGGAATATCCATCTTCGGTAATTCTTAAATCATCAATTTCTGTTACTCTAAAATCTTCCGCCATTACCGCATAGAGAGTTGATGCCGACGGTGGATTAAGTGATGCATAACTTGCACTATTAAGATATACAATGTTATATACTCCATCCCCCATTACGGATTTACTTACATAACTTGCGGTTAATGCATTTGTTGCTGTTCCTAATAATAATGATGCCGTTATTACTGAACAGGATATATTCCCATCTACGTCTAATGAATTAGTTGGTGATGTTGTACCTATTCCAACTTTACCAGCGCTATTAATTCGCATTCTTTCTATTATACTTCCCGCATTCGCAGTAACATCAGTAGTCCAAAAACTTAATGCCGATTTATTTACACCCGCGCCTATAAATAACCCCTCAGACACAGCCCTCATTCTTGCTACTAATCCAGTTCCATTAACAGATGCATCTTGAGTATAATATTCTATATCACCAATTATAGTTCCCACTGTAATATTACCCGCAGAAGTTTGCAAACGAATTGTAGCATCACCAGCAGTCGGTGTAGATGATTCGATTGCTAATTTTGCCCGTGGATTTGCTGTCCCGATGCCGACATTTCCTCCGACATAAGCGATATTACTCCCAGTTTGGAACCAAGGATAAGAAGAAGTATTTGCATTCGTGGCATTAGAAGCAGTACCTAACAATGAACCAGTTATTTTTGAACCATCGGTGGTAGAAATAATATAACCAGAAGCAGATATATTACCCAGTACTTCAAGCTTCTGACTGGGTGCCGTCGTCCCGATGCCGACATTACTAGCAGATTGATAAATGACGCTATTTTTCAAGCTGGTAAAACTATCGGCTATTGGAACATAATTCGGTGTAAGGTCAGTTTCATTTACTGGACCCATTACAATTTTTCTACTCCACCCACCATCTGAACTGGATAAAAAGAAATAGTTATTCATTCCATCCCACAGTAATGATGCTAATTGCAAGGTTGACCCGGAATCGTAAACTTCAATTCCAGCATATCTTAAATGCGGCGTTTGTGCATTTAATAATAATATATTGTCCGTCGCAATAAGATAACTGGAAGTTATATAAATATTGCTGGAACTTAATTGAGATGCAATCAATACACCGTCAATAATTATATCATTTCTAACGCGAAAATAATCGGCACTAGATGCTGTTAATGCATTTGTTGCTGTTCCTAATAATAATGAAGCGGTAATAACGGAACAAGAAATATTACCTGCTACATCTAACTTATTAACGGGAGTTGGTGTACCAATGCCGACGTTGCCACCGTTTTTAATAATCATCGGAGTTGCAAAAGTTTGAATAGAACCAGCGCTAACAGAAGGGGCTGTTCTAAATTGAATATCTCCAGAATTGAGTTGAATTAAATTTCCATATCCTGTGGATCTTGCTCTGGCTACTACACCGTCAAAATAAGTATTTTCTCCAATCAAAGAGTTATTGACAGCATAACCTTGAACCTCAAATGAACCGACTTTCAACGAACTATTTGCTGTACTTCCAGGAATTTCCAATAAAGTTAAGGGACTCGTCGTCCCGATGCCGACGTTGCCACCGACATAAGCTATATTACCACCTGTCTGAAACCAAGGATATGAAGAAGTATTCGCAAATGATGCTGATATACTTGCCGATGCCCATGAAGCACTTAAAGCGGTAACATAACCAATAATATTACTGGATGATACATAAGAAGCAGTCGTCGCATTTAAACTATAAGAAGAAGATAATCCATATGATGCACTTATTGCATAACTGGAACTTAATGAATATGAAGCACTGGTAGCATTAGAAGCAGTATGATTATAAATCGTTTTATCAAATATCGCCGAAGAAGATATATAACTTGCCGTTTGAGCGGTTGTAATAAATGCAGAAGCACTTACCCACGATGCAGAATAAGCATTGATAGATTGACTTGCATACAGTGACTGTGTACTAAACAGAGATTGTGTTGCAAATAATGATTGAGTTGCTGCTAATGCGGAGTTAATCGTTACTGATGCGGAAACCCATGATGCACTATAGGCATTAATAGACTGACTCGCAAACAACGATTGAGTAGCATATGTACTTTGAGTGGCATATAATGACTGTGTAGCATATAATGATTGGGTTGTGTATAATGATTGAGTACTAAATAGAGTTTGAGTACTAAAAAATGCGGCGGAGGAATTCAACGCAAAAGAAGCGGTGTAAGCATATGAAGCAGTTAATGCATATGAAGAACTCAAAGATGCAGATGAATACGACGAACTTAATGCTTGCATCGCATAACTCGATGATATCGATGCACTAGCCCATGAAGCACTTAAAGCGGTAACATAACCAATAATATTACTGGACGAAATATATGAAGCCGTTGATGCATAACTAGCCGAAATTGAAGATGTAGCAAATAATGATTGGGTAGCATACATACTCTGGCTTCCAATCAATGATACCTGATACACCGATGGAATAGAATATCCACCCACTACTCCAATCGTAATAGTGCTTCCAAGTGGTGCCTCATACGGCGTAATAGTTATGTGTCCACCACTGGAAGTAAAAAAACTTCCACTGTGCAAAAGTTGTTCATTCTCGATATACGTAAGGCCTGGCATTTTTTTATATCCTCTCTAAAGCATTCTTGCATTGTTTCTTAACGGCATCATACCGCCAGAATTTCTTTTGAAAATAATTTCATATATTTTCTCGTTGCAGAAACCTCTATCCCTTTAGGGTAGGAGCAACGAAATATAATTAATAATTTCCATTGACATCTTTCTCGGTTTCCGCTATATTATACATAGTTCTTTGGTATATGGTTTGGATAGCAGAAAATAATTGCTTCTATCCAGTAAAATCAATTAAGCATCGTTTCTTGTCGAGAAATACAACGCTATTCAATTAGTTTGCTCCCCCCCGAGCGTATTTCAATGACACAAGATAACACTCCAATTCGTGCCGTAAGGCACTCTTTGGACAGGCTACCGTCAACAAGCCAATCGTCGGACCTAAACTCTGGCAAGCCCCGACCCTTTAGGGTCGTGGGTAGTTGACGCATATAAGTATAAATATAAGTGATTGTTCAGTTCTTACCATCTAAAATGAATGACGGAAATTGCATAATTGCTGCGCTGGGACGATATACGATGGTATTGCACTTCTTCTTACGAAACTTAGGTTTTTTCTTTTCTTTAAGCACCTTCCACTTTATTCCATCCCAGTCAAAACCTTTGGCCGGTGGATTGCCTAAGCATCCAACAGAAGTTCCCTTATTATATTGCCATCGCCACCCCTGCCATATTTCTGTGCCATTGGTCACGGTGACACATTCCATGTCGCCCGTAGCTCCTTCTTCAGATATTAAAATATCCTTAAAATCATTTAAAATAGATGTAGTTTTCATATATTATATTTTTTCTAAATCATAAGTATTAGATTGTTTCATGGCGATAATACGTAAACCACCATCATTTTCGTATCTCCCGACATCGAAAAATGAAGTTGTATATAATTACTGCCCGATTCAAAATAATCATATTCAGTAGTAATATAATCCGAAGTACAAAGTATTCCATTGCGTGCCAAAAGTATTGTGCCTGGTACAAAATTATGCGTGGTTTGTAAACTTGTATTGCTATTTCGCATCAAATGCCAATCCATATCGATGATAAGTTGTGCATTTTTTGCATAACTTGCAGATACCACGGTTCCCATGACATTTCCTCCCTGAACATAACTTGCGGTGTTAGCAATGGAAGAACTTACCGATACTGAAGAAGTTAAAGCATAGGAAGCACTGATTGAAGCACTAGCCCACGAACTACTATATGCTGTTATATAACCAATAATATTACTGGACGAAACATATGAAGCCGTTATAGCATATGATGCACTCTGCGCCCATGATGCAGTACCACATAAACTTGAAGTAATACTAGTTGAAGTAATACTAGTTCCTACATTAAATACACTTGTCCCAGGATTAAAAGATATTTGTGAAGTTGTCCCCCCAGCAATAGCATGTTGCGTACTAGTTCCCGAACTTAATATAATATTGTACGGATTATTGTCACTTACACTTAATACACTCAACCAACTCGAACTTAATGATGCACTTGCCCAAGAGGAACTTAAAGCGGTAACATAACCAACAATGTTGCTTGAGGTAATATACGACGCAGTTTGTGCAGTGGTGATAAATACAGAAGCACTAACCCATGATGCAGATATAGCATAAATCGAACTTGTTGCATACAGTGATTGAGTACTCGTCAATGAAGTAACTGCAATTATAGCCCACGATGCTGTGTGATTATATGTAGTTTTATCAAATATTGCTGACGATGAAATGTAACTCGCTGTCTGTGATAACGTAATAAACGCAGATGCACTTACCCACGAAGCACTTGTGGCATATAATGATTGTGTAGAATATAATGATTGAGTAGCAGTAATTGATGTTATTGCATTAATTGATGACGATGCCCATGAAGCTGATGTAGCAAATGGAGCAAATGAAATATAACTGGCAGTACCATAAAACAATGAAGCAGTAATAACAGAACAAGAAATATTACCCACTACATCTAGTTTATTTATAGGGGATATAATTCCAATTCCAACATTGCCAGATAAATAATATATATTTCCACCCGCACTCATCCACGGCGTAGAAGCAAAGGAAGCAGTTAATGTATAACTTGATGATATCGATGCACTTGCCCACGATGCACTTAAAGATGTAATGTTACCAATAATATTACTGGAAGAAACATAAGAAGCAGTTAATGCATTTGTAGCCCACGATGCAGTACCATATAAAGAAGACGTAACTCCAGTAATTGTAACTTGATCTGTAATTGTTTGCCCACTTCGCCCAGCCAATAATAAATACTGAGGATGATCATCACTTGTTAAACCTGTCAATGACCCATGAGAAGTTGGTGTAAAAGTACTTCCAGCATATTGAGCAGTCCTATAATCAGTTGTCTCTGATATACCAGCCGTGGTTACAATAACACGATATAATAACTTGGCTTCTCTGAATGGGAAATTACCAAATATCAATGTATCAGGCGTATTATTTGTTCTGGCATTTGCTACAGAAGTATCAACTCGTTGTCCATATATTGACAATAAAGTATTACTATTTCCATTAATAGCATATACAAAATAACATACTGCATTTCCGCCAGTAACATTAACAAGTGTTCCTAAAGTTGTATTATTATATTTTGGAACGCCACCATTCCACACAGAACTAGTTTCAACAGTAGATACAACCATTGATTGACTATAATATGCCATTAAACTACTACTCTGAATATAATTAATCGTATACGCATTATCATCATCATACCATTCACCAGCACTAATAGTATATTTGCCTAATGATGCAGTAGTAGTACTCCAAGTAAATCCACTACCATACCGAGGACCAATAGTATCATGCAAATATTCATGTGTGGCACCATCCATTAAAATACCGTGCCGCTCGTCACTTAAAAATCCATTGCCCGCACCATTTCCAAGATACACTGTACAGATTGGAGCAACACCAATTTGGAATGTCCATTCGGTTAAAGATTGTTGAATAACACCGGCGGTATCATAATAAATGTAATACAGATTACCTTTAGTCGGAGTATTCAAAACAATATCTTCATTATTTTTAATAAACTCCTGCCCATTACAATATACTTTCCAATTGGAACCAGAAATCATCAATTTATGCGAACTACTATCATAACTTAAAGTTGTATTAGTCCTGTTAGGAAATCCACTAGGTTCCTTTGTTATTATATTTGTATATGTCCATGTAGCATAGCTGGAAGATATACTTGAAGATGCCCATGATGCTGATAATGCAGTCACTATCCCAATAATATTGCTGGATGAAATATATGAAGCAGTTAATGCATTTGATGATGTAAGATTATATACTTTATTATCAAATATTGCTGAAGAAGAAATATACGAAGCAGTTTGTGATAATGTAATAAATGTTAAGTCGCTTACCCACGATGCACTTAGACTGTATGAAGCACTTGTAGTATATAAACTATAAGAAGAAGACAATCCATACGACGAACTTAATCCATAAGAAGAAGACACCGCATAACTAGAAGAAATAGAACTAGATGCCCATGATGCAGATGCAAACTCAATATCGGGTGCCCATGATGCACTCAACGCATACGAGGCGCTCGTCACCGTTCCACTAACATTTGATGCCGATACATAAGACGCCGAAATGGATTGCGTGGCATAAAGGGATTGGGTAGCATAATAAGATTGAAATGATGCGCTTGCCCAAGATGCAGAAATATTGTATGAGCCACCATCTACAATGCCAGTCCCACCACTATTCAAAGAATATGACGCGGTAAGAGCATAGGAACTAGATATACTTGCCGACGCCCATGATGCACTTAAAGCGGTAATACTCCCAATTATATTACTGGATGAGACATATGATGCCGTAGAAGCAATTGAAGCACTGATTGAGGCAGATGCCCACGACGCACTTATATTATACGAACCACCATCTACAATGCCAGTCCCACCACCATTCAACGAATATGACGCGGTAAGAGCATACGACGAAGAAGTGGACCCGGAAGCATATGATGCAGAAATATTATATGAACCGCCAGGAATTATGCCTCCACCACTCCCAATACCATATTTTATCGCCCAAACACTTACTTTATCCGCCGTGAGAAGACCCGCTTCGTCATGGTAGATGACAAGATTGCTTCCACTAATATGGATTTCTTCAGCCCAACCATTAGTAGTATCCCGTTGGATATGTATGGATTCGAGGCGGTTTGGAGTGTTATCAAAGCTCATTTTATAATAACTCCCTCCGAAGAATCTTTTGCGATTTGTCTTCGTGTAATTCCATTATCTTTTGTGTGAACTCGGGAATGACTGAAATTCTCATAACTATAAGTAGTTCTTTACTCGTGTTCTATGAGTTCAAATACTTTGCGGGAATAGAATCATAGAATGTATTTTAATCATTTTTGGATACTTTTAATTGTCCGAACCATCCCGTGCCGTGCTTTCTGCTCATTTTGCGATGATAAGCTTTCATCAAAGAAATTCCAGCATTGGTAGCCTGACCAATTTTTGACTTGCCAGTTTTTACTCTTGGCCTTAATTCAATATGCATATCCATTAAGTCGGTTCCAATGCCAACTTTCTGAAACGCCTCCTCAACCCACACTCCAACTGCACCAAATTCATTGCTTGCAAATCCTACAGGCTTATTGCCAACAAAGGCAACAACAGTTTCATCATACTCGGCAAGACCATCCGACTTTATCTCTTCAGGAGTCATATCCATTGCTATTCCGTTTGCATCCCGAACAATATCGCCATTAGAATCTGTTTTCGTATATCTATTTACTTGCCCAGTCTGTCGAAATTCTACATCAAACGGACCATATTTCCCCCCGTGTAGAAGAATAGGATACTTTGATTTATCTCCCAACCACGATAGCCCACCCTCTTTTTTATACTGACCATAAGCATCTGATGATATATAACCCGTGTAATGATGACGAAGGAAAGCATCTCTATCCAATTCTTCTGGACTCTTTGCTTTCTCTCGCTTAATTTCAGCCGCCAGCAACAAGATATTCTTTTTGCTATTTTTCATTTGCCAATCGTCCCCCGCTACTTTGGCAATGTTATAGTTGCGGGCATTGTCATTGAGTTCCTTGTATAGTTTCTCAAGGCGACTCTCCAACAACAGTAAACGTAATTTAATCATACGATTCCCATTTTGGCGGATTGCTTATGTGATACACATATGCATATGCAATATCATTGGCACCATACGGATCATCGAGAATACACACGGCGTTCTTAATATAAATTTTATATATATAATCTCCATAACCCTCAATATCGTGTGGACGTTTTTCCGTGACAAACAACCACCGATATCCCCGTTCCTTCCAGTAATGCTTTCAGTTTTATCTCCGTGTCGCCAGAAAACCCAAGCGTCTTTAGACCTTGGGATGAATGGCGACCCACGAATATAATAAGTTGCTTTCTGTTTCTCAATCATATATTATGATGGACAACATTGGGAGAAACCAATCGCAAAGCGGAAGATGCTGACGAAGGTCTAATTAACCTTTCCATACGGAATAATGTTTCAAGCAATGTCATACAATTTGAGTTTGGATTCGGGATGGACTCCATTGGTACTCGTTAAAGAACCATAGAAGCCCAATCTCTTTAGAGGTTGGGAGCATTCACCATACTCACATTTTTCTAGGATACCTTTTGTTTACATGCTTTACGTCTCCATTAAAATATTCAAGGTTGTTATCAATAATTTCTTTTGATAATAAAACTATTTTATATAATGACCAATTTTCTCCCGCAAAAGTGATTTTGTTTATGCTTTCTTTCCAATCCGGTTCTTGCATACGAAGATATAAAATTTGCCATATATCACGGTCCCTGAAATCTTTCATCCAATTTCCTATATGTTGTATAATTTTCCCGTGAGTGGTATCTTTCCACGAATCGTCGGGAAGTTCTTCTGGCTCCGTGCCTTTCCATGAATCACCTGAAAGTTCTCCTTGATCTTCCCACGAATCGTCAGAGTCTTCCGACGAAGATTTTTGGCTTGTAGATTTGAAATGAGATTCCTCCTCGAAACTTACAAAATATTCTATATCTGGTATGTTTTGTTTTAATATAGCCGACGGATATTTTCCATGATATAATGATGACCGAATATCAATTATAATTTTATACCTTCCAGTATTATGTTCGAATTTTTTATATGGATGGTCGAGATATCTAAATATTATCTCAATCGAATGCCCCACTGGTCGGGCATGAACTTCATTGGTATCGAATACAACCCCATATCCTCGCTCAAGTAAATTCGCGATTTCTTGCAAATCAATACTATCGGAGCTTTCTTCCATTATAAGTGTTTTTAGTTTTATCATAGCCATTTGATATAAATATAAACCTTTCGGACATTATGATGAACCCAATAAAACTGAAACCCCCCATTGACATTTCAAATAAACGTGATATATTGGTTGTAATGACTAATATCCGAATATTTGAAGTCGGTGGCTCCATTCGAAATGAATTGATGGGACGACCTCCGAGTGACAGAGATTTTGCCGTAATTTCTCCAGATTATGAGACAATGCGGCAACATCTATTAGACATTGGATGTACATTTTATCAAGAGCGCCCCCAATTTGTATCCATCCGTGCTAAACATCCCGTTCTTGGGGCAGTTGATTTTACACTTGCTCGCAAAGAAGCATTCTACACCGATGCTCGCCATCCAGATAGTGTAACACCCGCCCTAACAATAGAAGATGACCTCGCCAGAAGAGATTTCAGACTGAACGCCATTGCCCGGGAAGTTGGGTCTTTGATACTTATTGACCCATTCAATGGACAATATGATATTGCTGCTAAATCCATTCAGTCGGTAGGAAACGCCATTGACCGATTCAAAGAAGACCGACTTCGGATTTGTCGCGCTATCAGATTTTCATGCCAACTTGGATTTTCCATTAGCCAGGAAATACACGATGCGATTGATGAATTTCGCACCATTGAAGATTTTATCCCAGTTACAAAAGAAATGATGCAAATTGAACTCTGTAAAGCATTCAGTGCAAACTGGAGAAAGGCTATATGGATTCTACAATCTCATCCCTTTTTATGGGAAGTAATTGAAAGCAAAGGTATATGGCTTAAACCGACCCTTAAGACAAAATGATCTATCTTTTCGGCATCCCTGCGAGATAATGGACTCGGCGTACAATTAATCCTCGCTGCGCTAGAAATTCTTTTGTGCCCTCATGTTCTTCTGGTGTCGGTTTGCCTTGCCAATCCAATTGTTGAAGTTCTGGATAATAACGCCATCGTACATCTGTCACCTTCATATGTGGCGGATGATTATCCAATTGATTAGCACTACGCACAGGCTGCATATTCGATCCATCTTTGTTAAGTGCGCCTAAAATCACAGCAGCATCTTCCATCTCTTTTAACAGACCCTTCTTCTGAAACCATGACATCATTTTATAATATTGTTCTTTGTCGGTCTGTCTTTCTACTTCATAACCATGTTTTTCCAGCCAATCTTTCACAATCACTTCCCACTCTGGTATCGCAGGCGGATACTGATGCCAGAATACAGTCTTCATTCCCTGATAATACACCCAACGAGTCGGCCCATGCTCATGTGTATGCCCAAAATAATTATCATGACTCTTAACTATATTTGCCACAACTCGGTCAGGATAAAACACTCCACCAAATATCACATGGTCTCCTTGATCACCATATGCCTCGTTCAACTCTCTGGAAATACCTTCCTTCGGGACAATAACAAACTTCGCCGATGGAGGACAAGCAGAGCCTCTGTCCAAATTTCCATCTTTTAAGACTAATTCTATGGACCCTCTACCCACTTCAGTCGGAACAATATACCACACCCCCTTTACTTGATCGAGAGGTATTTTTTCTGCTACTCGTTCACCATCACCATGAGTTCCCATTCCCGTCGTTGCTTTGGCATCTTTAGTTGACTCAAATGGAACGGCGATAATGACTCCGGGCAAAGACCTCGTAGGTTCCTTGTCAAACGGGGCAAATCCTCCTGCATAACTATGAGCAGTGCTCCAATTCGACCCGTAATATGTCTGCAAAACTCCACCTAAATTGTATTCGGCCTTGGACTTGATGTATCCTTGCTTTTGGGCATCTACCCATTCGGCCATGTTCATCCCACGGAAGGCATAATGACCTTCATGTTTCTTTTCATTGGCTGTCATGTAGTCAATGGCGTCTTTCGGCGTGCGAAACATCTTCATCTTTCGGGTGTAGTCCAATCCATCAAACGGCTTTCTCGTCACTTCTTTTCCCTTGACTGGAATGTAATCAAACTCATACCGTTCTCCGTCTATCCAAGTACGATCAGTCTTTGCAGAAACCAAAAACCACTTATGAGACATAAGCCATACCATAGTGTCTCGTTCTTTAAAAAAGCGATAAAGAAGCTGTATAGCTTTTTTTACTTCCTCAGGCGGTATATTCTTTCCTTCCACCGAAAAATCAAGTTTAGATTCTGTAATGTTTGATGAAGCACGTTGCACTGCTTCATTCACTTCGTCTCGCCCCTGGACTAAATTTATATTGTATTTTTGTGCAAATCGCTTGACAACATGTTTTATATATGCTGTACCTGAAACTGTAAATGGTCCACTGTCCAATGCCCCATTTTGCTTCGCAATAAGCCGAAAAAAGGTTTCGAGAAGAGCCTTAGCATAGCCTTTGTTTTTATCCTCTGGCTTAGGAGTGCCAATATTATCAAGATAAAATATCTTTGTATCTGGCTCATATCTATAACGCAAATATGAATGGGAGGACTTCAATTCGTATTCCCATATTCCATCTCCCACAATCCCTTTCTTGACGGGAACAATTTCGTTGGAGTCTTGAGCATCCGTCATTTCACGAATAGCACCATGAGCCTTCCCTTTTTTTATTTTCTTTTTCTTGATAATTGGTGGTGGTGACGATGGTTTATGAGATGCATGACTCTTAACAATTGGTGCCAGTTTAAGAAATATATGCTTTTTGATAACGATAGTACAATTCATACTATGTGCCCAATCTGGAGCTAACATTTTTATACCAACTTTTTTACCAACTTTTTTAATTTCCGTCTCTACCCATGTTTTCTCTGGTTTCTTTGGATTGAAATAGTGTGTTGCTCCGCCTGTAATATCAGGAAGATGTCCCCTAGCAGCTAAATCCACAATACGAATAGCCCGTTGCCATTCTTCATCATTACGATATTGACTGGCAGCAGTAAATGCCGTTTGTTCGGCATTAGTAACATTATTCCATACCGAAAATTGATTGTGAGCCAATACAATATCCTTTGCCTTGCTGAAGTCTCCATTGGCCCGATTCATAATAACATTCATCACAGCTTGCATTCCCTGCCTTCCATTCTCGCGGGCTTCTCCCCACAAAGTAGTGGCTGCAATATAGGTATTTGTAATATTGTAGTTCGCAGTAGCATTTTTTGCTACATGTTGCACAATTGCTGGTGGTGCGGTCATTCCTTCAACTATACCAGCCTTCTTCCGCTTAATCAAGGTAATAACTCGATGAATTTTTTCGCCCGCATTATCAAGTAATGCTTTTAATCCCCAATGCATGGGATGCGGCCACTCTCCCCACTCTACCCATTTTCCCATGTCATTCTCCCAAGAATGTTTCGGAAGAAACTCGGAATCTACTACAGCCAAATAATTGTGATATTGAAATCCTTCTTCTTCGTCCTCATAAGTCCACAGAAAAGCGAGTTTATATTCTCCGTCGTAACCCGTTTCTTCATCGACCTCTCTCATAACTGCCTCTTTAGGAGTCTCACCATCATTAATTGCTCCTCCCCAAGTAGCCCATGTGTTTGATTCTTCGACACGACCTCGTTCAGGATCTTTGTTTGGATTTCTATGAGCAAGTAGAATTTTTCCAGTATCTCTAGCCACAAAAATACATCCCGCAGCACCAAGACCAGTATCCCAATACTCTTTTTGTATGGACGGTTGATCGGTATTTACTTCTTGAGATAATTTAGCAGTCAATGGTTTCATCTTAATCGGCGGACTATTTATTTAATAGCTAATTTTATATACAAATACTTGACTGGTATCTGTTAACTTAACATTTGTAATCGGATCCATAAATATTCTTTCAAACTTTAATGCAGTCTCCGTTTCTGCTCTTTTAATTAAAGCAGAGTAAAGCTTCTTCCTATTGTCTTCCACTGCCTCATATTTTATATATCTCGGCATCTTGTTTTCTATATATTTTATAACTACATTGTAAATTTCATTGAAAATAAATATAGAACTTCCTGTCTTCGTTAATCCAAACTTGGCCTGATCTAAATCAGAATAAAAATCATCAACAGAACTATTCTTCTTTGACTTCAATTTCTCAATCGCTGTCAAATTCCTAAAAGATATATCCAAAATAGTATCCTCCCCAACTATATCTAATCCAAATTGAATTATATACTTTATCTCATTTACCACAAATTGATATGTCTGTACCTTAGTAGTAATATCTCTTACCTGTGATAAATGATCAACTTCTCGGTTGATGCCTATCTCACTCAATATCTCTCGTATTAATAAATTGTTCTTTTTATTCATTTGAATTGATACGTATCCTCATCATATACAGGACACTAGACGAGTATAAATATAAAATTTAAATATATCCACTCAAATTAAAAATAATTGATTATTTGGTTGATCATAATTATAATTAGAGATATTATGGAAAATATAACCGAAATGCTGTCCAAAAAAGAAAAGACCTGTATGGAAAAATATGGCGTTAATCATTATTCCAAAACAACAGCGTTTTCGGATAAAATGAAATCTTTTTGGACTCCCGACCGATTAAAAGCCAGGGCCGAAAAAACCAAAAAAACATGTCTAGAAAAACATGGAGTCGATAATCCATTCAAACTCAATTCCGTAAAAGAAAAAAGTAAATTAACAAAATTACAAAAATACAATAACTCAAACTATAACAATCGAATTTTGGCCAATAAAACATGTTTACAACACTATGGAGCAGAGCATCCTATTCAGAACAAAAATGTTCAATTGAAGATTTTGAACACAAGAACCAAACAATTTGTTGAACGATTATTCAACGGGTCTCGGTTGAATTTTTCACTCAAACCTATGTTTGACCCGCACGACTTTAAAACGGTAAATGATTTATACCTATTTGAATGCACAACTTGCCACACACATTTTAATTCTAATATAGAAGATGGCAAAATTCCAAAGTGCCCCTCTTGTTTTGCCCGAAATAATATCTCCATGCCCGAAATAGAATTTTTGGATTATCTAAACATTCCTTCTACCCCCGAACATAGACAAAAATATATCAGACCATATAAAGTCGATGGTATAAGTAAAAATAAAATATTTGAATTCTTGGGAGATTATTGGCACGGGAATCCGAAAATATTTTTGCCCGAGGAAACGAATAATTCCAATAAAACTTCCTTCGGCAATCTGTACCAATCTACAACAAATAAGTTTATTAAGTTAAAGGAAATGGGATATGATATTTATTATATATGGGAAAGTGATTGGAACCAATGGAAACGTGACAAATCATTGCCATTTCCTATAAAAAAATACAAAAAATGTCAATCTCAAATCAAGCTTTAATACGATACCCAGGCAGTGGGTCGGCAGTCCAAAATAATACTCCGTTTGGAATGTATGATTCTGATCCTATCTTCCAACGAGATTGTTATAACGCTATGCAGTGGGCTACAAAACGACTCGGATGGCCCTCAATTGCTATAGAAATGATCGATATTCAATTCTATGCTGCATTCGAAGAAGCTTGTAATGTTTATAATGCCAAAGTCAACGAGTACAACATGATCAATAACATGCTGGCGCTCCAAGGACTTAACCGAAATACAACTATCACTGGACGAGTAATCCAAGGGTCTGGCCTCCCGCAACTTATCAACATTGCTAAAGATTATGGCTCCGAAGCAGGAACAGGTGGAAAACTTGACTGGAAAAAGGTAAATATCCAAGTCAACCCAATGCAACAAGATTATGACCTCCAAGCATTAATTGGTAACACATTGGAAAACTGTGACCGCATTGAAGTAAAACGAGTGTTCCATTACCGACCTCCAGCATTTGCGCGTATATATGACCCATTCTCCATGACGGGAATGTCATATAGTAATGTTTTACAAGAACTTGGATTTGGAGCTTATAGCCCCGCCGTTCAATTCTTAATGACACCAATCTTTGAGGATTTACTTCGTGGTCAGGCCATTCAGTTCAATGACTTAGTTCGCAAGTCGGCCTATTCGTTTGAAATGGCAAACAACCGCCTTCGGCTCATGCCTATTCCAACCACCAGTTTCAAACTATGGCTCGAATACATTAATGAACAAGATCGCTACGAAGCAAGCAGTCTTTCACCTTCGGGGTCTGCGGGGCAGGTTTCCTCCGACTTTGCTGATATTCCGTATGTAAATCATCCATACATGACTATTAATGACCCAGGTAAACAATGGATTCGTGATTATTTCCTCGCTAACTGTAAAGAAATCCTTGGCGCAATTCGTCAAAAGCATCAAGTAATACCGATTCCTGGGGGAGAGATAACATTGGATGGAGCAGAACTTCGGGCAGAGGCGCAACAGTCAAAAGAACGACTTTTGGATACTTTGAAAGAACAATTGGAGGCGGCAGGAAGATTCAATCAACTTGAGAAGCAGGCCCAAATGTCCGAACAACTCCAAAATACTTTGAAGGGAGTTCCCTTATATATATATATTGGTCTTTGGATGTTTGGGTTGCTATTCATGTTATGAACTACCCATCCCCTAAAGGAGACCCGCTAAAGCAAGTGGGATTTCTTGCCACGAAGATGTTAAAAGTTATGTGGAGTCCATTTATATCTCAAATTTCCGCAATCCCATATTCGGTCGTATCCATTTAATTGCATATTCTCCCATTCGGTTAAATTAGAATCATATACTTTTAATTTTTTAGATAATACTGATTTTCTAAAGTTAAATCTATAATATCGATTCCGATAGTCGTCCATATAATAATAACCTTGCCGAGTCATTCCTTCGGATTGAAATCCAATTTTTTCATAAAACGCAATATTCGACGACCATCTTCTATCGGCATAGGAAATAACCTGGTTGGGATTATAATTTTTCACAAAATATTTAAACAATTTTCCTCCTATTCCAACCACATTTTTAGACGAACAAAAACGATACATTTCCCAAACATCTTTATTCTTTGAAAATCTATGTTTGCCGAATGTCATAAGCGAAACCAATTCGCTATTATAATATGCTCCTAATTTTATAGTAGAATTATCTTTTCCTTGCAAATGATTTTTCTCTAAGAACTCGGCACAAAGAACGTTAGGAATGGGAATAATAACGCAGTTTCTGGCATATATTCTGGACATGTCCAGTTCCAACAAATGAGCAAGTCGTTTTTTTACTATGTCTTGTTTTTGTAACCATTCATCTTCAAATATCTGAATAAGTCTTATTCCTTTCGATTGACATCTTACAGTTTTATTGAGATGATAATCTTTATTTTTATTACCTCCCAATTCACTGTGCCAATATAATCCGTTGAATTCTATTGCCAAATTTCTGGACGGAATATAAATATCCAATTCCAAATTTCCAAGCGCAGACCTATCGTTTTCAACTATTTTATCGGCTATAGAATTGCGTATAAAATCGGCTATTTCTCTTTCGGCAAAAGACTGATAAAGCAGCGGATAACATTTATAACACCTTGGAATTCGTCCATTGTCCAAATGATCTTGAAACACATTTGCACATGTATTGCATTTGAAATCATACTTATTTTTAGTATTACAGTCGATAAAATCCGCTAAGACAAACATCGGAGTAACTCTGGATTTTAACCTATCGGAATGCAATAATGTTTCAAAAAATCTTCTTCGCCTTTCAATTCTATATTTATCACTTTGGGCCATATGCCTAACTCCGAACCGTTTTAGATTTGTTTCTTCTAGTTTTGCGTGTATTTCTTTGTTTTGAATCGGATGCTCTACTCCGAATTTACTCAGGTTTGTTTGAATTGCTTTCGTTTTAAATTCTTCTACTTGACCGACAGATCGTTTCCCATATCGTTGCAGATTGGTATCCTGTTGTTTTTCTAATATACTTTGATTTTGAAGAGGATAATCAACTCCATATTTTTGTCGATTTGTTTCTTTGATTTGTAATTTACACGAACCCAATTTCAAATTGCAATCAACTCCAAAGTGTTTCTCGCAAGTTTGTTTTTTCTTCCCTTTAATTTTTTCTGCTTGAGATGGATTTTTAACCCCCCAATTCTTCAAATAAGAATCTTCTTTGAGTTGTTTAACTATAATATCTCCATTGGAACACCTCGATGAGCAATATGTTTGGAATCCATCAAAAATACTTTTGAACCTGGTTGAAGATTGACAAACTTTACACACACCCCCCGCCGAGTTTTCGTGTATCCATCTATATAACTTTTCCCCGAACGAATTCCCATAATATTCAGTTTCTATAAACAGATGTAATTCTGGAAACTTAGATTTGATTATTGACCTGTAATGACATTTATTCTGATATATAATACTAATAAGTTCATCCGTATTGGGTTTTCGCATATTACCTTTCAATATAAGTCAAAAACAATAAAACATCAAGTTATTTTATTATTGCCGATTGATAGCGGCAATTTATATTTATAGGATAGACAAATTTTTAAGGTATATGAAACAAAAACTATTCGAAAATATCGGTGGAAATCAATTCAAACTCATAACTGAGAGTATTGATGAAGTTAATCCCAAGGCAAAGCTTGTTCGGGAAGGTTTAAAGAAGGTCTTTGGTGCAGGAGACAAACGACTTTCATATAAGAAACTGCAAGGGGTTGGGCTTGGCTATATTAAGAGTGTAGAAGAAGCCAAGAAAACTGCTATTCAAGAGGCTAGAATGTTGGCCAAAGAATATGGTTATAAGGATGATGAGGATCAGCAGTATTTTGATAAATCAGACATGCCTGGCGAAACAGATATATCCGACCCAAATGAAAAGCGAGAAATTAAAATAGCAAAAGAAATTATTCAAGCGGCAAAATTAGTAAGATCACTGTCATCAAAAGGCAAACTGATGGATACTGAATTACATAATATGAACATGGCATTAGAAGTAATTGAAGCACGTGCCCTTGAGCTTTTGAAAATACATGGGTAATAATGCAATGGAACTTCCAGGAAGATATTTTTCGGAGCGGGACATCTCATTTATTGACGGGATCAACCAGGAATTATTGGGAGATATAATACAAACGGAAGTACGTCTTTTTAAAATGTGCGCCGATGTTACTCAAACCAATATTTATGGTGAAAGCAGTCCAAAGGCAGGTAAGCAATATTTTCCAGGTATTGATATAGTTTGTTTGGTTGATCGAGCCGACATTACTACAGACGCCGATGACTTCGGCCCTGACCGTAAACAGAATGTCGCCTTCAAGTTTATGGAGAAAGATTTGCGGACACTCAATTTCTTTCCACAAACGGGCGATCTGATACATTTCAATGATCGTTATCACGAAATTGATGATGTAGTGCAAGAGCAATTTCTGGGAGGTCAGCCAACAAAATCCCTATCCATAATTGTAAATACACATTATACAAGCTTATCTAAAATTGACTTAGTTGAGCGTCAATCATAACAACTTTCCATTTGGAATTAAGATATTCCTTATGACCCGATATTTATAACTATAACTTCAAATCAAAATATAACCTATGGCAAGAACACAAACATTTTCTAATGGCGAACTCGGATTAAGCATTCGATCCAAAATTAACTCGTTACCTGACTGGGCGGGGACTTATTCCTATAATATTAATGATATAACTCATTATAATGGTTATATTTATTCGAGTTTAACTGATAATAACCTTAATAATTTACCGGGCGTTACATCCTCGCAGTGGAAAAACTTAATAAATTATACCTCATCATTGTTCGGAACTTCTTCTTGGGCAATAAATGTTGTAAATGGCGGTGGCACTGGTGTTGTAAGTGGTGGTTCATATAATATTTCTGCTTCGTGGGCCTCTGCGTCTATTTCGTCGAGTTATGCTTCAAATGCCGTTAATGCATTTCCAAGCATTGGACGCCCAGAAATGTATGGTGCCGTTGGTGATGGTGTTACAGACGATTGGATTGCTATTAAAAACTGTACTCTGAGTCATAGCGTCATTGAATTTGATGCCAAAACATATGCTGTAAGAGGAATGTTACCAGTTCCTTCTAATACTACATTCAAGGGGAAGGGAATGGGAAGAACTACATTAAAAATAATGGATAACTCTCCCTATGGTTATAGCCATTATTTTTCAATGTTTGGCATTGCATTGTTACCAGACAATATTCGTTGGTTGCCTGGGTCTGGTTCTAATTTTATACCTATTGGAACCGAATGTGGTTCGGGAAGTACTGACTATTCAAAATTTGATGGACTTGACGGTTTTGGCAATCAAACTCAAATTAATCCAGGAAATAATAGATGGGTCATGAATGCAAACTCGCAGAGTTCTATTATTGATTCGGATTGGTTAGAACTTTGTGCTTTTCCTTGGGGCGGAATACCAAGTATGAGAAGAAATGTTCTCTTTTGCGACATGACTATTGATGGTAATTTTGATAATCAAGCCAAACATAGTAGTTTTAATTGGAAAGGTTGGGCGAAAGATTCAAATAGTAGTGGTAGCATTGACAGTTGGGGATATTATCTTCCTCAATATGCGAATAAAGTAAGAAGTACTATTAATTTATTTAATTTGGCTGGAGAAAATATAATTTTTGATCATATTGAAGCCAGAGGATTTGGGTGTGGTGTGAGCCACGGAGAATTGTCATCGAGTATTAACGTTCCAGATATTGGCGGCTCATATATAGAAGGATTTATTTTTGGTGCTGGGCTTAGTCCAGGGTTACAGTATGATGTATCTCATGGAGTTGAAAAGTGTCCTTATGTTAGTAGTTTTAGAGACACCACTACTTTTCCGTGGCCAGTAACTGCACAAACTACATTTAAACCAAATCGGGCGTTAAATTGCATCGCTACAAATCCTGGCAATCCAGATTATCAAAATCCTAGTACTAACCAAACTGTATTTGCTATTTCTCCAATGCTTGCGGTCACAGATATAGATGGAAATCCAGTTGGCGAATCAACTGTAGAACTGTTATCAAGTGTAGAAAATTGTACTATTGCATATCTATATCCAAGATGTCCATCCACAGCAAGTGTGTGGAATGGATCAATTTTATCGATATTTGTAAGTTCGAGTTGTACTTATGAAAGTTTGACGGGTTCATCGGACGGAATTATTCCCGGCAATGGATATAAAACTGGATCTATTGGCCAATGGGCGATAGTCAACATACGTTATTTGCCAGATAATAGAATTGTTGGCGGTAGGATGAAAAAAATTAATGATGGCACCCCATACGGTAGGTGGGAGATGAAATCTGGATTATTTGAATATGCCGCTTTTTTTGGTGGTGCTTCAGTAACAAAAAATAATTATGCTGCTGGGATGGATTCGTGTATTGGTCAAGATACATGGCAATTTAGTAGGATTATTGACGGAAATTCATTTATTGATGTAGCAAACTGTATACCTGCGTACGGAGGTTCTGCCATTTGCTCTATGGATAAATATATTATTAGCAATAATTATATTCAAATACTAGATAGAGATTTATCGGATGATTTATATGGCAACCAAGGTACATTAAATGCAATAATAGTTGGCTCAAACCAAAGTACAGACATTCTCCATAAACATAAGAGCGGAGAAATTGTAATACAAAATAATACAATTAGAATTCCAGCGGCATCCAGTAGATATACGCAAGAATATTATCCAAGCATAAATGCAACCGTCGGAGTAAATGCACCGTGGGAATTACAAAATTTTCTCGGGTCTATAAATGGTAATATTATAGGTCATAATATCGCAAATATATCAATAATAACCGCATCTCTATCGACACGTACAAACGGATATATTACTGCATCTTTTACGTCTTCTACCGCACATGAACTGGCAGGATCAATTACTGTGCATATAGCCAACTCTATACCGCCATATTCATATTTAAACACCGCTCCTTCTTATGACGAATTGCCAGGAGTATCAATACTTGAGGTTCCAACCACAACAACATTTAAATGTTTAATACCTGCCAGTATTTCCGATGCATGTGGAGTTACTATTTATGGTAGTAATGTATCCAGTATGGTGATATATAACGCATATTTTTCTGGATCATATAATAGGTCATTTTCCCAATTTTCTGGAGAGGCGTATTCTAATTGCGTAGCAGTTGGGTCTGCATTTTTTGATAAGATTCATAATATATTCCAACGAACAATTGATAATCCTTATTATTATGCACAGTATAAAAACAGTAATACACAACGATGTAATGGTATTGTGTTTAAATCGATTTCAACTTATACATCCGCATCACATTTAACTATTGAGGGAAATACTTTTATAAATTTCAACAGTTCAAAACGCAAAGGATTTAATTATAACTATAACGCGAATGAGCTTCAAGATGCTTATGCGAATTGGTTTAATAATATTCCAATTATATTTCAAACAGATAGTGATATATACAATACATCTTCGGAGCATCAAGTTGATTTGACCAAATATACAGACTTAGTAAGCTCATATTGTATTGAAAACAATTATGATGATGCTGGAACGCCAACTCCTCTAGTATGGTTACTTCCCGCGTCACTTCACAGTTATAGAGATGGGTTTTATAACATTCCAAATTATAGTAAAAATAATTTGGTATTGGAAAGAAATTCAATCATTACTCCATATATTGATATTAGCAAGAATATTCTTTCAAATCCTGCACTCGCTTATATCGGATCAATTTGGCATAATGATTCGGCAGGATACAATGGAATGTTATCTTTCAATTATTCCGCATCGCTAGTACAATACTCGTCTAGTTTTACGAATCAACTTCAGCCAAACAAAACATATATTTTTAATTATATGTTTAGTCAGGAAGGTAATTCGGCACCCATTGTATTTTCTCCTGCATTGACAGATGCCAAAGTTAAAATAGGAGGTGTTCCATTATTCACATGGAATAATGCAATTCACAATACTGGCGGTGACCACAGAATATATTTTACAACCAATGGAAGTTTAATCAATCCAACTGGTAGTTTTTCAATGGAATTCAGTCGAAGTATTGCGCCTGGAACATCAACCGGTACTTTTTCTAAAGTTTCAATATTTGAGTATTATCCGACCGCATCCATAAACTTCAATATAAAAAATCATATAATAAATCTAGATGATAATTTATGTATCTTAAATTTCAGTAATACTGGAAGTTATATTGTTGGGACATATGCTGATGTCAACAATACTATTGGACAAAACATAATTCCCAGAAACGAAGAAATTAATATACGGACTGTACAAACAGTTCCAAATACATATTATAATGTAACATGGCCAAGCAATATAAATTGGTTAAAGAATCCAAGTATAACACTCTCATCTAGCATAGTTAATTATAAAATTCGAAGTGATAAGGGACAACTTTATGGAACATATGATGTTGAAATATGGTCAACTTCTGGAAACGATATATATTTCAATACAGGAAGAGTTGAAGCATCCAAAATAACTGTAACCAATATGTTCCAACTTCCATATTCATCATCAACATCCGTATTAACTCCAATCACTCTTACAGGGTCAGCATATGTGAATGTAGGTAATAAATGTCTATACATTTATACAGGAACAACTTGGATGAGTTCAAGCATGGTTTAAGCATATGGTAGATGTTTACTCTAATTTTAAGAATGTTGTAGAAAGGAATGGGTAATTCGATGTCTTGGCATGGGGATAAATCAAATCCTGCACCTAACATGATCAGAGAACCTATTGATCGTGCAGAAAAGTTTATTACTAACAATGATCCCGCTGCCTTTGTTAGTAATAATCGCGCAGAAGAAATTCGCAGGGATAAGGATGGACAGAAAGATTTTACCATTACATTTTATGATATTGATGAAACCATTCTTACTCAACTTGAACAACTTCAAATTCAAATTACCGACGTAGGCAAACAAGTCAAAGTTCCTATTTTCTATGGTCCCCCCGAACGGTGGGTGAGTTCGGCCCGAGACGGATATCTCCGTGATAAACAAGGTAAGATCATGCAACCCGCTATGATTCTTAAACGGTCTAACTCCGAGAATGACCAGTCATTATTGTTTTTTAATCGTTATCTCGACACGCCAGTGATGAAATTATATTCGGAGAAGAACAAATACACCAAATTTGGTGCGCTTACAGGTCAGAATGCTCCCGTCAATGAAATTTTCAATGTGCTAGTTCCAAAGCATATGATTCTTACTTATCACTGTATTGTATGGACTGCTCTTGTTGAGCAAATGAATCAAATCATGCAGACGATTATTTATAACACACAAGACTATTGGGGCAGCAGAAAAGGATTTCGATTTCGTGTTAATGTCGAGGGTGGTTATACCCACAATGTGGAAATACAAGCTGGCGATGAACGGTCAGTCAAAACTGAATTTGACTTAAGAACTCATGGTTATATCCTCCCCGATTCCGTGACCTATTTAGACCGTCACAAGATGACAACCCAAAAACGAATGACCCCGAAAAAATTTGTTATGGGTCTTGAAGTGGTAAAGACCGACTTTGAACTATCCAAAATAACTGCTAATGCTGAAAAATGGAGAAACAAAAATTACCCAAATCTTCGTTACGATACCATTATTCCATCTCCAGGTCTGACTATGGATACAAGCATAACGGATAATAGCATCCTCGATGCTGGACCTCATGTAGGCATTAAAGTGGATAATTCTCCATTATTCTTGCGTATTGTACCAGTTCCAATGCAACAAGCCGCTGGCGGACAAGACGGAGATATGTCTTATGACGCTGAGTATTTTTATCTACACACCGAACATAAATGGCGTCGGGTCGCTATTGCAGAATTTACGCCTGTTTGCGAAGATAATGTTCCTTTATATGGAACTCCAGGTTCTGTTGCGTATAATACATTGTTCTTCTATATTTATACTAAAGGCAATTGGCGAAAAGTAGCCATTGCCGAATTTAATTTCTCGAATGACGGAAATCAAGGTGACATAATGTATGATGCCCAATATTTTTATATTTATACCAGTGAAGAATGGAGACGAGTGGCGATTGCAACATTTGATAAAATTCCTGCAACTAGCTGTGCAGATAGAGGCCCAGTAGATGGATACCCACCAGAAGGAATAAATACGCTTTCGGCAACTCTAGTGTAATGGAATTACATTATAATGTGGAATTTTTTGGAAACAGTGTATAGGAAATAATCAAATGAGCCAATATAGTACTAAAGACATTTTCTTGGAAAGACGAACGGCGAACCAGACGTTTGAGGAAGCCCCCCTTCACGTCCAGCCGAATAGTATCATAGTGTCCGATGCCTTTGGCAATTTGGCAATGGTAGATACCGCCTCCTTTATTGCTGGCACGGGAAGCGTCCATTCAGCAGTTTCTTCCTCAATAGCAGAAAGCGCCTCATATGCTACAACAGCAAGTTATCTGAATGATTTTGTGGTTGCCGCAATATCTGGATCGAATTTTACCCACACAGGTGACCAAATTGCAGTAACAGCAACACCGTTATCATTCACCATGCAAGCAGGAGAGACATGGACATGTGAAGCATATCTCAGTACTCAGTGCAGTAACAATCGTGGAATGGTTTATGCAATATCATCTTCGGCTGGTACTATAGGAGATGTTGAAGGATGGGTCATGACAGAATTAAATGCTATTACTACTCCGTCACGCCAGAGATTAACGGCTGTAAATACAAAGATGGCAACACTTGTACATACTCAAATAAATACACCAGGACCAGATCAAATACAACTTTGTATCGTTAACCCATCTACTACAACTACTATTTCTATTGCAGTCGCAGTTTCAAACAATAATGATACGGTTACAGTATTTCAGGGATCATATCTTATTGCCAAACGAGTAAGAGTAACTTAATTCTTCTCGAAGACAGGTTGATGATGAGGCTGACGAATATAATCCTTAAGCTTGGGATGCTTAAGAGCTTCTTGAAAGCATTCTTTCCAACTTCGTTGTATTGGATTTCCTGCTTCGGTTAGTTGAACATCTCTGTAAATTTCATTGGCCGCAGATTTCCATTTGGAAAACGCTTGACGACGCCATTTATCTCGATCTTCTCCGTGGTTATTATGGAAATGAACCTCAAAAACCAACTTGCTATTATCCTCAAAAATAGCCGTAATTCTATCGTCACCCTCGTAGAGTCGATAATCCTTATGTAAATGATGAAATTCCTCAGTTACTGGTCCAGCAAGGTCTGAGTCTTTACCCTTCTCATAGTTCTTCATATGAGAAGGTAAACATGTTTTCAAAATACCAAGTGGAACATTCTTAAAAGATTTGTCTTTCTTCTTGAGAATAATATCCACCCGAGGACCAGTATAACCATCTTTTCCAACGTCGGCATCAGGATCTTTTTCAGTTTCTTCAGCACCCATGATTTTTTTGATTCCTTGAAGAATAATACCAAGGTCTTGAGCAGTAAGTTCCCACGTGGTGATTTCAATCTTATCCGCAGAAGCCTTCATATGCTTCCATTTCTCAGTCTTCATCTCTTTTTCACCACCTGATTGTTGCAAATCACCACCATTGTCGATCCACCAATGCCCCTGTTGATGGGCTTCGGAAAGAGATTCTTTAATGAGAGATTGTAGTTTAATTATTTTCATTCACATATAAATATGAAGACAAGACGGCATTCCCAAAATATTTTCGTTTTTTTTTCTGACGTTTTATTCTATGATGTACTATTTATACCACATGAACAACACTTTGTTAACCTTAAACGAAAAGGAAATTATATGGGAAGAAAAAGACTTAACCGAACACAAGACGAATTGCTCGGACAACAACGACTTCGTGCAAAGCGTTATTACCAACGACACAAAGCCAGACTCAATGCTAAGTCTATGCAACGATATTGGGGAAAAAGAAAGGCGAAGGTTACTACATAACAAACAAAGCAACACATACCGCTTAAAATATCCGGACAAAATTAAGCAAATTCAAAAAAATTATTATTTAAAAAATCCCAATAAACGCAAAGAATTTGGACAAAATTATTATTTAAAGAATCCGAACTATAACAAGGATTATTATAGAAAGAATAAAGAAAACTTAAAGTCATTGGCAATAAAGTATTATCATAATAATAAAGTTCCAAGAAAACAATATCGCACCAAAAATAAATTTCGAATAGATAACTATAACAAACAATACTACACTCTAAACAAAACAGATATAATAAAATATCATACTAATTATTGTAATAAGAGACGAATGATAGACATTAAATTCAGATTAGCTGGAAACTTAAGAACCAGATTAACAAAGGCTATTCGCAGGAATCAAAAAGTAGGATCCGCAGTTAAAGATTTGGGATGTTCACTTGATATGTTCAAAAATTACATCGCATCTAAATTTCAAGATGGAATGTCATGGAATAACTATGGCAACTGGCACTTAGACCATATCATTCCCATATCCATCTTCAATTTGGAAGACCGAGAACAATTTCTGAAAGCGTGCCATTATACAAATTATCAACCTTTATGGAGAGATGACAATATCCGAAAAAGCAATAAATTCCCTAATCCTCATCCTCATAATACTCTACATCAAATTCAGGATGTGATTTGACAAAATTGTCTATCCGTTCATATAATGACAATTTATTTGTAGAGGACATTTTATCTTTGAAATTTCTATATATTTCCCGAACATCTTGATTTCTTTCTTGTAATGTATCTGAACCGGAGCGATCATCCGTATAGGTATCATTATATGGGTATGGTGCATCAACGGTCTGAGGCCCAGACGGTGGCACTTCATTTTCTGGATCGGGAGCGTTAGAAGAAATCTGAGTTTCAAGATATTTGCCCAACGCAATTAAATGTTTACATGCCCCTGGTGGATATACCCCTAATCCACCCTGAGACCTTGGTCTTGGAGGTTGACCATTGTTTTTATTCCACGATTCTGGGCCTGTTGTTCCCACTCCAGCCCCCGAATTTGGATACGCCCAACGGTAACGATAATCGGGACACTGACAATCCACCATACAATCAAGGTCTTCGGCATTGTCTTTAGATGAAACATCTTTTTTAAAGAAATTGATGTAGCCTTTCCATCTAATTCCGGTTGTGCTAGGATAACTTTTGTATGAAAATGTCCATGCTTCATTGCCATTTATCGTAGTAACTCGTATAGGACGCACACGGACATCAGTACGAGCACGTTGTTTTCGTCCACTTTCACTCCCACGAATAAGATCATGAAAACTCATTCGTTCTGTTAATAACCGACGCAATATTTTTAAAAATGAAATCATATCACAATCCGAATATTCGTTCAAACCGATCCGCTTGTTTATTTATACGCAAAGCCTCTTCTCGTTTGTTTGCATTGAAAGCATCTGTCGCAATATCTCGTAATACTACGATATGATCCTGCATTTCTCCCTTAAGTGTTGAAAGCATTTCGTTGGTGACTTGCCACTGCCCACCATTTAACGGAATACTTTTAAGTAACACCTCAACCTGCTCTCTCGTCACCCCGTAATCCGCTTGAAGATCGGGTTCATTTAGAAGAATAGTAAGCTTATGCATTACTTCCTGTACATCATCCTTGGTAAGCAGAAAAACTCCGACAGCCTCCGACAACAAATGTTGCAATTTAATCATATCATAATATAAATATGACCTACAAGGACTATGCGTGAGTAAAGTTTTTATGCCATCGGTCCCATTCGTCCGCAGCTATTTCGGACACTTTTTGTACGACTTGATGCTTGTTGCACTCATACAAACCTGCGGAAGAAAAAGAATTGATTTCCAATAACCAGTAGTTATTATCTGCATCTTGACAAAGGTCCATGCAAAAAACAGAATCGGGATAATATCCAACCTCCAATAACTCTTCACATAATACCATAGCTCCCTCTGGCACAGATGGTATTTTTGTGATTTGATCCTGAAATCTATACGTGGAATGTGCAATGATTTCTTTGCCCCGACTAACAACAAACCTACCCTCCCATAATATTTTTTTAGGACTGCTAACAACTACTAAATCATGCCCTATAATCTGATTGGACATAACAAAACGATCAAAATCAAGTAGATCCAATAGTTGAGCCTGAAATGGTTTCTGCCCACTGTCAGGTCTTATAAAAATTAGGGCTTCTTTACCAAAAATCCCATAGTAAAGCCATTTGTTTCGCTGGAGTTCGTTAAGAGATAAAATAGCATACCTATCGTTGAAAAGATATTTCCCGAAATGAGTCATATACTTCGAACATAAGTAATTTTCTTGATTACAATAAGATACAGGAAAACAATGCCTCAGCTTCAACTGAACTAACTCAGTCATTTTTATAGAACCACAAAACATCACGGGCAACTCGCCATCATACTCATCTATATCAGCAAAAGCAAAATCGTTGGTGATTTCACGAACAGGATACCCTTCCTCTTTAATGGCTTTCACAAGGTCAATATAACTGGACTCGTGTGTAAAATTTTCAACTAACCATTGAACCTTAATCATATCTTATAACTATAACATGCTTTTAACAATGAGTCAAGTGCAAAAAAAAGACCCCGCCAAAACGGGGTCAAATATTATGTCAAATCAAGTTTCTTTGACCGAAGTCCAAAAATCACTGGCAAGATGTGAGTTAGCTAAATAATCATAAGGTAACGTACAATATCCCGCATTAGTACCCTTAAGCCCCCAATCCTTACCCCATGAATTGCGAATAAGAAATCGACCTTCATAATCATTATATCCCACACACATAATTGCGTGCCCACCCCGAATTCGCTCAGTCTTTTGATTTGGCATGGGAACTATACCAGTATTAGCAACGGCATCACTTAAAAAACTATCGTAAACCGCAATCCCAAATACAAATGGATGACCACCCGCTAAAGAAGTCTTTAAATCATTAAACGTATTGAGTGCATAATAATTGTGAATGTGATTCGGCAATGCCGCCGCATAACAATCTGAACTCGGCTCAACCGCAAACTTACTGGTAATATAAGGCCATTTATACTCAGGACATACCCCATATATGTTTATTGCCCTCGCCCCATCCCTAAGCTCTGCCCCAGAATCCTCATTCACAGTATCCTCAAGAACCCTCTCATTATAGTAAATAAACAAACGACTCAAATCAAAATACCTACTCCCACTAATTGGATACTTGTTCTGATTAAATTCAAGAATCCCTGACCATGCATTCGCAGTGCATGACCCCAAATCGTTTTGATCCTCCACAGGTGAACACCACTTACGAAGATTTACCGCAGGCGGTAATACTGTCGGCAATACACTCGCCATTTTTAAATTCTGAATCGTTAAATCCCGATTGTCAGGCTTCTGCTTCTTCCATCCTAGTTTTCGCTCAATCATATAAATTTTTCTCCTTCATGTATAAATAGTAATGTCATTGGCAATTATAATTTAATAATAGGATCTAGTTTTTTACCAACCTTCTTATCAAAGTGACTCCTGTTGGAACTAATATATGAATCTATATCCTTCCACCCTAACCTATTGCATAGCTCTGCGGGAACGTTAATGTAACAATTATTTTTGCTATATCGTTCTATTGATTTAATGAATGTATTCTGCCACTCGTCAAATGATTTATATTCTGTGTTGTTACTATATATCTCAATATCATAATACGGAATGCTCGTAAATATTAAATCGAATTTATAATTGTTATAATTAATGAAATCTTCAAACTTACAATTATATATCTCCACTGTATCCTCCCATTTACCATTTTCTTTCAATTTTATTAGTTCATTATATGTATCCATATTAGGCTCACATCCAATATATTTTCCCATCGGATATATTCCCTTAAACCCCAACAATCTTCCTCCGAAGCCACTACAAGGGTCCAATACAACGGGCACAGAATTATTTCCCAAATAATGTCTATAAATAGCAGCAGCCAACAATGGCTTAAAGAAAGATACCGTTATCCTTCTAGCACTCAATCCCCGTATTAATTGATGCAAACTAAAATCAAATATCTCACCACTGTTATTACACCCAACCCGATAATCTATAACTTCTTGCATTATTTTATCGTCTAACCATGCCTCTACAGGACTCGGGTTTCCATTGAACTTACTCTTCCAATACGATTTGAAATGATGCTTCAAATAATTATGACCCACCGTAGATATGTTATTCGAAAATTCTCTCGTTTCTTTATTGTATGCCTTGCCAATATCCATCGTCGATAACTTATCCATCACACCCAATAAATTTTCCTCTAAATCTGGATACGGTAACACTGGCACAAATGTACGAATAAATTTTTTCAATAGCCAATTATAAGATTTAAGATATTTTGCTCCCTTAGTATCCAAACACATTTTAAAATATTCTTTGCTTATAATAACTTGCTTATATTTTAATTCTGGGTTAAAAATTCCAATTGAATTTTTTAAATACTCAATTGCCAATTCCTTGGTTGTAGCATAATTCTTAAATTTATCAATGTCAAATTCCCGTATCCTATATAAATTTTGCAATCCTCGTCTGTCCCCATCTGATATAACATTTGGCAATATATGAAAATTTAATTCTTTCAATTCTTGCGGATGCCAATATTCTCCATCTACCTCAACTAACATATCGTAATCGGATAAATAAAAATCTACCGACGCATACCGCTTTCCTAAATTAACCGTGTACGGATGCTCATATTTAATCTGCAATATGTCTAATATTACTTTGAATTCCAACTCTGGCTTGGTATCTGTCTTTTTAAATGTTTGTGTATTAATCCTATCAATTGCACTTAATGACATTTTTATTTTTGATTCGTCGGAAAACTTAAACCCGAGCGTAGGTTTATTATGCCCACTAATATAATCCACTTTATATGGATAATAATTTAATAGTTTTACTTCTTTTTGGCATCCACATTTACATAGCGGTCGTGTTTCTTTAAAAACATGTTTAAAAATATAATCTCTTTTTGTTAAGTTATGTATATTTTTTATATGATAACCAAGTAAAATACCCGATGCAAATTCCGCATTACATATAACACATACCTCCTTGTCCTCTTCTTTAATAGTATCCAATCTAGTAACATATTCCAATTGCCTTAATTTAGATGGCCTATATTCTCCGAATTGTTTGGTATAATCATCTACTATCATATTATGACTATCTCTTAAATGAGTAAACATTCCAACGGATGGTGTTAACGTATTACATAATTGACATGTCAATTGTTTAATATTACGAGTCGATTTCTCTCTCTTTGGTTGCCGAAATTCACTATATTTTACGGCATATTCATCGGAAGTTAGTTTGTGAATGTGTTTTATATGCCCCGAAAATGAATATAACGAAAATTCATTACCACATATATCACACATTTTATTTTTTGGTTTGTTGATTACAATTCTTTTTTTATCATTCATGCCAATAACTATACCAGATATACCAAAAAGAGTCAAGGAAATATTTCTTTCTTTTTTGCATATCCGAAACATTAAAAAACAATAAATTAGAAATTCAAAAATATATTTATAAATATAATGAAGCGGATATGCTAAAAAGGCACATGTCTTTGTTTGCATACCCACATAAACAAAAAAGGCGTTAGATTGCTCTAACGCCTTGTATTACAGGGGTTTAGTTATACCTGATTAGTATCGGAAACATAGATTAGACCATAAAATTCGGGTCTAACGATTTTTTTGGCGTAGCGGGTCATAACACCGCGTCTCGGTGTGAAATTGACGGGATCATATACCAAAGGCGTCTGGATGAGTGGGATGTACGGACTATACACAGCTCCAGTTTCGAGGAAATTATTTCCACGGAATCCCATAAGGATAAGGTTCTCTTGCATATAAGGATTCTTATATACTTGGAAGCGGCTTGCGAATGAACCAACTCGGCTCACACCCATTGCGAACTTGGCGCTATCGCCATCGGTATTGACAACGAATCCTGGGATAGATTCAAGGATTGTCGCAACGTCTGGTCCAACGACCATGAAGTTTGCACCACCACGCAGCGTGAGCTGGTGAATCTTATTGGATACTTTCTGGACCTTGTTACCAAGGGTTTGATACCAAGTTGCCTTGGTGTAATATCCACCTGCGCCAGCCGTTACTTGATCAACAATTTGGTACTGGTTAAGTCCCGTCTTGATGATTTCACGGTTGAGACGTGCCGACCAGCGTTCTTTATTGATTGCTGGGGCGTTATTAATAAGCATGTCAAGGATTTCGAGGTCAATTTCCATTGAGACATACTCAGACAACAGAGCGGTCAATTCGGCCTCAGCATCTACCGAGTGGTAGGCATTAAGGTCTTGTGCCAGTTCTGGAGTCCACACTGCTTTGAGTTTGCGGGTCTTAGCCACAATTGGCTCCGAGCGCAATTCAAGGTTCACCTCTGGGATACCGATATCACGATTCAAGCCTGTGCTTGTTCCGAGAGAATCAGTGCCTTGCCACTTACCAAGGCGATCTTCGAAGTCACCACGGCTAGTGTCTTTCGGTTGCAAGCTATAGTTAATAGAAGAGGTACCTATAAGCGAAAGATACGGTGCAGCAGTCTTGGATGCACTAACTACGAACACGGCTTCTGGACCATTGAACTTAGAAAAGCCAGGGAACCAAGTAATGATTTGAGCACTAATAGGCATGAATGAACGAACAGCGTTCAGGTCGGGGTAGGAACCACCCGCAGAAGCCGTTACAGTCAATCCCCGAGTAGTCAATGTGTAAAGATTACCAGCGGCAAGGGAACTAGAGATACTTGCAGCAACGGGGTCGTTGCTATTTCCAGTATCGAAGTTAATATCTGCAATAGACGCAGTATCGACCGCAATAGAGACAACACTTGCAGTATCATTGATGGTATAGGCATAGCGACCTGGGCCATAGAGACCACCGACAGGAGCATTGGTTGATCCAAGCTTCCATGAGCTATAGAGGTCATCACTTCCCGAAACACCACCGAAGAGTGAATCTTGGCTAGATGGCTGAGCATTAAATACACTGGAGTTAGTTCCGTATTTGAAATCCAGATAGAACACCAGTCCCGAGGGAAGGTTCATAGGTTGGACGGATACGAATTCTTTAGCAGCGATTTCGGCGAATACACGGCGCACCAATGGAAGTGCCACACCTGCCCATTGCTCAGAATTGCTCTGAGTTCCGGTCACGGATGATTCTTCGATCAGTTGTTTTGCTTGGTTTTCAAGCAACACCGACATATTTGATTTTTCAATGTCGTTACGAAGTCCTTCGAGCAGCCCGGTCTTTTCCCATTTGGACACAAGTCCACGGGTTTCGGCCATCAAGCGTGCTTGAGGATTCAACGCATTTGTCAACAGTTCTTTTACGTTTTCCATATTATTATTTATTTAGTTTCTCTCGCAATTAGATTATTTCTTTGTTGGTTCGCTACGAATGCCTGCGAGTTGTTTCATTCTGCTGGCGAACTTGCCTTCGGTTATGATAGCCTTGGGCCGTGTTGATGCGACTGCGCCTGATGCGAGACCTTCGGTAATAGACTGAACTGTTGAGGAAGTTTGAACCTTCCTTCTCACTTCAGTTCCACCGAAATTCAATGACTCGGTAATGTTGGCGTAAGTCAACTTTACTTCACGAACATTTTTGGCGAGGTCAAACATTTCAACGATACGCATTTTGTGTTCGTTGTTCATGTTGTATTGTTTAAACAGCTTGTTCGTGTAAAGCAGTTTAGCATTCAACAAGTTAACCTCATTAAGTTGTCCTTTGACGTAGCGAATTACATCTTCCGCTTCGTTAAGTTGTTTTTTGAGAAACGAATTCTCTTGCAACATTCCACCAGGAGTGGAAAGATTTGTCTTCGTTGCGTTCTTCGCTTGGTTAGGGCGAGTTGCGCCAGAAGCTTCCCTGGATGTTACCTTGGCTTGGTCGGTCTTTGGATATCCGATATCGGACTGTCCACCTGAACCATTACTTCCGCCCATTGATGGGGTAGACAGATTGGTCTTCGTTGCGTTCTTCGCTTGATTTGGCCGACTCGCTTGGGTTGCTTCTCTAGCCACGACTTTCGCTTGGTCCGTTGTTGGATAACCTTCGTCATCATTGGCAGCGGATTCAATTTTCGAGGTAGAACTTGCGGCTGAGGATGGTTTCTTATTTGGAGACCCGCCTGCTTTGCCACTGCCGATACCAGATGAAGTAAGCTTCGTCTGTTCATCAAGTTTCTTGCCCTCTTCCTCTTCTTCTTCTTCTTCCTCTTCGTCTTCCTCCCCGATTTCGGCTTTGAGGCTTTCCAAAAGTTCATTCAAATCGAATTCCTCGTCTTCTTCTTCTCCCGATGGTGGGGGAACGTCTGATGGAGGCGGTTCTTGACCTTCTGGCGCTCCACCCATTGGCGGTGCGCCTGCTCCACCCATCGGTGGTGCTCCACCCATTGGCGGTGCGCCTGCTCCACCCATTGGCGGTGCTCCGCCCATTGGAGGTGCGCCTGCTCCACCTGATTGTGGGATTGGCTGTCCACCCGGAGCGCCCGGACATGGAATTGTCCCTGGAGGACACACTGTCGGTGCTCCACCCATTGGTGGCATTTCTTCTGGTGCTCCGCCTACTGGAGGTTCACCCATTGGTGCTCCGCCCATTGGTGCTCCACCCATTGGCGGTGCTCCTGCTCCTGCGGGCGGTGGTGGGACTGCTCCCGCTTCATCGCCTTCGGGTTCGGGATGTGGTTCTTCGCCTACTTCGGCTTCCAGTTCACGGATGAGGTCATCCACTTCTGTTTCCGACACGGAAGATGCGCCTTGCGGTTGCATTCCGTTTTCTTCTTCTGGCATCGCAGTTTCTTCTTGCTCTGCTTCTTCTTTGAGTTTCTCGGCGAACATCATTTTGTATCTATCGTTAAATGCTTCTTCGAGTGCTACCTTTGCGTTAGCGAGTGCTGTTTGGCGAACTGCCTTGGCATCGGCAATAGCTTCTTTGAAAAGATTACTGTCCATAATTATATTTTTCCTTATTTTTGGAATCTAAAGCTATTGAAGCTTTAATGAAGGTTATTAAAACGAAGACCTTGGTAGGTCAATTAGCGGCAAAAGATTGCGGCATTACAGAATATAAATAGTATCGAAAATTAAAATGATACAAAAATTCGCAGATATTTATATACACGAAGAGCAATTCCTGTCTGTATGTGCATTCCGCAGTTAGACAGTCATACTTATAGAGTGATTGTCAACTACCCGCGACCCTGAAGGGTCGGGGCTTGCCAGACTCTAATGCTTATGCTTAACATAATTCAAGAAAGATTTACAGACGATTGGCCAATTGACCGTGGCCTGCCTTCCAGCTTGCCCTTAACGGGCAACGAGGAGGATGTTGATTGTGAGTCAAAGACCCTACATAACGGTTCCTCCGCAAGCGGAGTGCCTTCTGGTCTATTCACAAAAACGATGCTTGATTGATTTTACTGGATAGAAGCAATTATTTTCTGCTATCCAAACTATATACCAAAGAACTGTGATATATATAACAGGAACTAAGAAACATGTCAACAGAAATTATCAATTATATTTCGTTGCTCATCCCCTACCCTAAAGGGATAGGGGTTTCCGCAACGAAAGGAAAAACATGAACATCAAGCGGCTGAGAGCATTAAAAGAACAAATGAGTGAAGATCAGAAGCGTAAGCTTCTTGTTGGCTTACGAAAATTCAAAGAAGGATGTATTGGTGGAGAAACTGATATTCCAGCAAGCGGAAATCTATCAGTATCCGAAAATGAATTTACAGGCGGAGATTCTCGTCCACAACCAAACGTAATTGCTAAGACATTTGATACCAACGCAGATTTTGATAGCTATGTAAATCAATGTCGTGGTATTGAAATGACACCGAAGGAACGGCAGGCATTAGTAACCGAGTTAGCATCATATCCTCCCGCCCAAACAGCCCAGCCAATGCAACCAGCTCAGCCAATGCAATCAACTCCATCCAATACTGCTGCCAACGAACCATCCGAGGATGATGAGACAACTATAGATGACAAAATTCGTATTCAAAAAAGCATTACCTTTATTAATGAAACTGAAGGAGCTAATATTTTAATTAGGTTTCTAGCTAAACTTGGACTTTCGCATGAGAAACCTACAAGTAGTGATAAGTTCTTATTGAAATATGAAATGACCGATGACTTCGGAAAAAACACTACTACTGTAATTAAGAAAGTAAAAGAAGGAAATCAATTTTGCTGGACCGCATTTTCTAAATATGAATCGGCGGAAGAAGAAGGCCAACCAGAAGGAGCCGAAGATGGAGAAGAGAAGTAAATGAGTAGTCGGAAACTTAACTATTTATAAGTATGATAAAACTCACAGAACTTTTACACTCCGCTAACGACGAAAAGGAATCGGGGTTAATAAAAATAGATGATTTGAGATGGCCCGATGTGGATCACCTTTTAACAATGGGATTCAAAGTCAAAGATGACCATCACATGCAAACAGAAAAGCCTCCTAAGATGACAATTTATAAGAAATCGAGTCTTGATGAAGCGTCTGGAAAAAAGACTTCTTATTTTTATATTGAGGAACCGAAGCAACCCGCAAAAAGATTCAAATGTTTTAATGATGTCATCGAATATTTTGATAATTATAAACAACCTCAGCTTGAGAAAAACATGTGACAATCCTTATTTCACCGATATTTATAAGATAATATGAGCATTCCTAAGACGACTAAACTAACTTTGAAGCGCATTGTAGAAGCAGTGCAAAATAATACTCTTCCCGATAACGGTTTTGGCGAGACGCCACCTCCAATGCCACCTGAGAAAAAAAAGAAACTAATGGAACTTGCTGCCATGTATGAGAACTTTGGAGAATGTTTAAAAAACGAAGAAGCCCTTATGAGTTCTGCCAAAGGTATTACTGAACTCTGTGAACTTGCGGAATCCTATGCGATCAACGAATGTACAGAATGGTTTCAGAAAGACATTGTTACTAAAGACATGCAAAATTTGAAAAAACGAGCCTCCGAGTTTCGGAAAATTGTTCAAGAAACTTATGCTCGTATGCAACAAGCTGGTGTAGCTTACCAGGACATCGGTCATATTTTAGGTCGGTACTATAATTTAAATGATAACCAAGGCAATAACCAACAACATCGGGAAGTTCCCGGCCCTCAGCCCCTCCAGAACGAATCTAAGAAAAAGCGTTGACATACTCCACACCCTAAAGGTTTAAAACGCTTAGAAATACTGCCGCACGAAATAATTTTCTAAAAAGTTGACATTTTATTTTTTTCCGATATACTACATCATGATATAGGATATTATCTATGATTTTACACGAAGAAACAATTCGAAAGTACAACATCGACCCGAATTCCACAGGGAAATTTTCCAGCCGAATTATTATAGCAAAGTGTGACATCTGTGGCATTATATTTGAAAAATCCTCGGAGAAAATATTCATGGCTCGTCGAAATTCCGAGTCCGAAATTGACACGTGTTGTGGCAAAAAATGTATTGTAAAAAAACGGGAAAATTCAACAATGAAAACCTATGGGGTAACCAACGCTGGATTATCTCCTGAAATAAGAAGGCGGGTTCAAAAAACATGTCTTCAGAAATTTGGAACTATCGAAGCAATGTCATCTTCCGAGATACAAACGAGATCTAAACAAGGATGTTTGGACAAATACGGCGTAGATAATGTTTTTCGACTGCCATCAATCATTGAAAAAATAAAACAAACCAATCTGATAAAATATGGATTGGAATATAGTAAATCGTCCGAAACAGTAAAAAATAACACCCATCAAAATAATGTAAAGAAATACGGAGTAATACACCCAATGATGTTGCCCGAAATTTCCCGAAAAACATCTATGACTTGGTGTAAAAAAATATACGATAAACTTCTTGAAAATACATCAATTATTCCTCAATTTTCTCAAACTGAATTCATAGGATTCAACAAAGGGAAATTGTATCAGTTTAAATGTACAAAATGCGGAAACGAATTTGAGAATAATTACATAGGTGTTCAGTGCTATAAATGTAATCCAATGCCTCGTTCTCAAATAGAAAATGAATTAAAAGAATTCATACAAAAGATATACAATGGAATTATAAGATTTAATTGCAGGAAAGAATTTGATAATAAATTTGAGATAGATATTTATTTGCCCAAGGAAAAAATAGCAATAGAACTAAATGGGAACTATTATCATTCCGAAATTGCTGGCGGAAAATCGAAATTATATCATTTAAATAAAACGGAAAAATGTAAAGATAGAGGGATTTATCTAATTCAAATATTTGAAGACGAATGGATAAATAAAAAGGAGATAGTTAAAAGAAAATTATCTCATATTCTCAATATATCTATAGAAAATTCGATTTATGCTAGAAAATGTACATTGCGAGAAATATCATTTCCCGACGGATGTCAATTTCTAAATATGTATCATATTCAAGGCTCCGATAAATCATCCATTCATATCGGAGCATATTATAATTCCGAATTAGTTTCGGTAATGACTTTTGGAAAATTAAGAAAAATTATGGGATATAAAAAATCTCATTTCAATGACACATATGAACTTATACGATTTGCCACATCAAAAAATGTTGTTGGAATAGCTGGAAAACTCTTATCATATTTTATCAAAAAATACAGCCCCCGCAAAATTGTATCATATGCGGACCGACGATGGAGCAAAGGAAATCTCTATGAAAAAATTGGGTTTCAAAAGGTATCGGATGGAGTTCCAAATTATTGGTATATAAATAAACACAATTATCAAAAACGATTTCATAGATTTGCATTCAGAAAAACAGAACTTTCCAAAAAATTACAAACATTTGACCCGATACTTACTGAATGGGAAAATATGCAGTTGAATGGATGGGATAGAATATGGGACTGTGGAAGTTTGAAGTATGAATGGACTAATCCATAGCTTTTCACAACGTAAAGATTGTCCCGAATTTATCCGCTCCGCACTTACTGTAAAATGCATTGACAGTTTCAATCATCTCTGGTGTAAGACGAATTTTCGCCTCGTCAATCATGGAGAAAGGAATAGTTTGAACTCCATAGAACGCCTCGGCAATTGACCCTGCAATGGCGGCGACAGTATCAGTATCTCCCAATGTATAGACGGCATTTCGGACTGCTGACTCATAATTGTCGGATTCCATAAAGCATATTAATGCCTGTGGAGCAGTAAGATTGCAACGAATATCCCGTGACCACTTGGCTCTTAATTCTTTCAATGTAAGATTAAGCATATGCCCGTATTGTTCTTGGACTCGGGCTTTAATTTCGTGTTTACTTGATCCGTTCCTAGCCATCCAAATAGCTTCGACAATAGACTGAACTCCACGAGCAGATTCGGGGGACGCATGAGTATAAGCAATACTTTGCAATGCTCTCTTCAATGAAGTTATTCTATCATACATCATTGGAATTGGACTACATCGCATCATACAACCATTCGCATAGCTATTAACTACGGAAAATTTCGGATTGGCCATCCATTCTTTGAATTTGCTGCCATATCCTCTATCAGAATAGCGCATTCCCCACTGTTTGTATTGCTGTGCAAAACGACGGGAAAATGGCAAGAATGATGGATGCATTAGTGCCTGTGCTGTGGCGCAAGTTAAAACACTATCATCTGTGAATCTAGAATTAGGACTGAACAATGGAAATTCAGTCGTAGTTACAGAAGTTCTATGTCCTCCCTCATAAGGTGAACCGATAATATCCCCAAGAATGGCTCCGATCATAAAATCATTTTTCTTGATTATTCCAATATTCATTGTAGAGTTGATGATATAACTCATTCAACTTTACCTTATTCACCTCACGAGGGATAGGCGTAGGCTTGCCTTCGGCAATGAGTTTCTTCTGACGAAGATACTCAGCCTCTAATTTGCCTTCCATCTCGTCCTTGAATTCCATGACTTTCTCGAAGGACCACGCACCATTTTTAACGGCAAGTAGTTCATCGGCGTCAAGTCCATGTCGGTTGACAATAACTTTTCCGGTTGTAAGAATTTCATACCCGACTCGTAGAAGTCGAACCAACATTGCTGCGTGTTTTGTGTCATACCCAGATTTTATTTCCAACTCTCTTCGTGCGGGATTTCTTTCTTTTTTCCACAGAATCCAACTATCATATACTTGCTTTACTTTCGTGTAGGACCGTTCGGCATAGATATACTTAACGAGTTCATCTTTAAGATTGAACTCTTTCGCCATTTTATGTATGACTGCCTCGGCATAAATGTCAGGCCAATTGGAAACCGAGATTTCTTTCTCGGTCACATTTGACATCAGTTCCCAAATAACGTTCTTGAGTTCGGCACGGTCCATTTCTCCGAGTAGGAACTGATTAAGGTTCCACGACTCGACCACGGACTTGATGTGCCCGAATACCTCGTCCAATCCCTTTTCGGGGATTGGTGGCAGACCAAAATCTTCACGCTTAGGAGGCAGAACTTCGCCGAGAATAATCCATTTACGATGTCGTTCTATTTTTTTAAGTTGCGCCGCACTGTAACCACTGAAAGTATAACGAGCTTTGTTCGATAAAAATAACTCCCGGTGGTTTATCAATTGCTTCATCGTAGGAGCCATTACAATATGGTCGGATTCATCTGTAAATAACAATTCTATGATATTCGGATTTACTTCCGCTGCAAGCACAAAAAATTTTCGAAGGGAATACACGGTTCCTTCAATTTTTGGATTTTTTGGATTTGCCATGTGAGAAACTATAGCGTTAATTTCCTCATTATTTTCGGCTTGCTCAAACCTGTTATAAAGATGATATTCGACCTCCCTTGGTGGGACGACAATACCTTTAACGTCTAAATCAGACATATCGTTCGCCATACCATATGCACGACTACCATGCACGGTCAAATATACAAGATTTTTATGTAACCATTCCATGATTTTCGCCACCAATATAACACAGGTGGATACGAAGTCAAGTATCAAATAATTGCATCCTGCCTTTAGTAGAGAAGTATTACAAGCCCCTATCCCTTTAGGGTAGGGGTTGTTGACTAGAACAATGATCGACAACGGTTTTATAAATTTGTTGATCTAACTTTGGACTATTGATTTCTTTGCCGCAATGCTCACAGTCGGCACAAGCAATATAATCAGAGGAAGATTCAATTTCAACATCAATATTAGTCAATTTTCCACAATGCGGACAAGTCCAATGAATACTGGTAGATTGTGTACGACTTGCTTCCTTGAGATAGTTTTCATATTCCGCAATATTTGTATCGCTAGAAGACTGAGATGGAGTTACCCCTATTTGTTTGGAGTAACGCCCCTGGGGTTCGGTTTCTTTAATAGTCTTTCGAACAACTTCGGGAGAAGATTTAGCCTTTCCTTTGAGTGCATCATGATAACCAACCGAAGTTACGGAATCCATCGGACCTTCTGGCTTTATACCACTTCTCTTATGGACTTGACCAGCATCATATCCTTTTTCATATCTTGTCCACGCATCTTCTTTGGGCTTATTTTCTTGCTCGTCCATCATCCGCATCTTGGCATTCATCGCTGGATACGGATTTTCTTCCACCATATTTGGACCTTGAGATTGAGGATCGAAAATTTCGGACAATAGGTTTTCTTTCAAAACCTCCATTACGCATTCTTTAATTAAGTGAGCCATTTGAAGACGCTTAGGATTTCCATATACCTTCATCTTACGTGAAACAGGCTCAATTATAACTTCTGCGATACACTGCTTTATCAGTGAACGCATTTTCTTTCCTTGCAGACGATTGAATTGCTTTGCTGGCTCAACCAATACTTCTGCAATGCATTGTTTCAGAAATGTTTTGATATTATTCATTATGGATATGAACTACCCCTACGCTAAAGACGTAGGTGTTTCCGACCCAATCAACTGCTTCGTTATTTCTAACAAAGTCTTATGTCAAGACAGACGGCTTATACGGTCGTTCCGACCGTTATCTGGTTTCTTAACCAGAAAATTATTTTTCGATTGTGTTGTGAGACTTGGTTATCGTCTCTTATTCAATCATATTACCAATATATATTATGACACAGAAGAAGTCAGCTAATTATATTTGTGGGTCGCATTCATCTCCTTGGCTGAAGACCAAGGAGTTTTCTGCTCCCTAAAAGATAAATATGCTCTAAACAGCCATTTCGTATTTTAAACTTCCGCAATCCCATATTCTATCCCATCCATTCAATTGCATATTTTCCCATTCTGTCAGATTAGAATCAAATATCGCCAACCTCTTGGAAAGAACATTCTTTCTAAATCCAAATCTATGAAGTCGTCTATAATTTCCATCCCGTCCGAAATACCAATAATTAGGAGTCCCGTCCGATACCTTCTCGAATCCTATTTTCTCATATAAATTGTCTTTGCTATATGTCCATCTTCTATCGGCATATGATATTATTTTCTTGGGACAATACGTTTTTATAAAATATGATAGTAATTTTGACGCCCCTCCTATTACACTATGTCCACTCAATGATGTATATCTACACAATTCAAATTCTTCATCGTTCTTAGTTTTATTCTTATATCCAATAAAACATCGCTTAGACGAAAATGTCATTACCGATACCAACTTGCTTTCCCATTCCAATCCTATATGTATTTTGGAAGTATCATTTCCCTGTATATGATTTTGGTTTAGAAATTCTTTTTTATCAGAAATAAATACATTTATAATTTTACATTTTCGCGCATAAACCGAGATGGGTTTAATATTTCCAATTATATATTTCAATTTTTCTTTTATAATAAGATTTTTATTGTTCCATTCGTCTTCAAATATATGAATTAAATGTATTCCTTTAGATTCACATTCTATTGTTTTTAACAAATGATAATTCTTATTCTTGTTCCCACCAACCTCTCCATGCCAAAATAATCCGTTACATTCTATAGCAATATTTTTAGACGGAATATAGATATCCAATTCATAATTGTTTGCTAACACTGACTTTGTATTCTCTATAACACTTGCGGTTGGCAAAATTGATTTTACATATTCGCTTACATCTTTTTCAAAGACTGATGAACTTTTATAACATACTGGACACCGAGGAATCCTGTCCCATCGCAACTCATACTCAAATTCCAATTTACATACATTACATATAAATTTATATTTTCTGCAAGTTCCATTGTATTCTTCTTTCGAAAAAGATGGAGTTACCTTCCCTTCAAACCGAGTCGATTCCAATAATAACTCATAAAAATTATCCATTTTTGTACAGGAAGATTTATCTGCTATTTCCGTTACTTGTTGTACATTATCCACTCCATATTTATTATTAATGCATTTTTTAATTAAATCACTTCTTTCTAAAAACCATTTCGATCCATAATTCTTTAAACAAGTCTCTTGTTTTTTTTCGGATATTCCATCGACTTGAGAAATATTCTCTACTCCATATTTTTTACCCATAGTAACTTCCCGCTTCAATATAATATCTCTGTTCTCCAATCCATATTTGCACCCATATTTTTTGAGATTAGTTGCCTGTATTTTGTTAATAGTATTGGGGTCATATTGAGCACACGAATTAGAACATGTCCGAAGATATCCAACATTAAATGACCAAAATTGTGGCGTATTTTGACAGGAAGGATTGTTGCATTTAACTGTTAGACTGTCATTTACAATGTGCCATACCCTCTGAGGAAAGGTCGGCAAAAGATTATCTAGAAATTGTGTAGCAACATGAATCCGATCCCACTGATCTATAAATCCATATTTCTCAAACCATTCTCGCTTACACTTTTTACAAATTAATCCACGCGAATATTGTAAATTATTTGCTATCCATTGCTTTAAATTTTCTATATCCATAATTTTGACTTTATTGCTTATACTATATCGCAACAAAGTCAAAATGTCAATTTAATTCGGACAAGATATTTCTTACTATATCATCGGTTCGTGCCCACTTCCCCGTAAACATGTCTTTTACAATACCCTCGGAAAGTGGAATTTGACCTACGGGAGACATAAATGCTCCTTGAGTGCTCGGATTTGAGACAAAATCAAACGCAATCAATTCAAAATCATCACCAACAACGGCTGAACTTTCAGAAATTTTCTTGAGTGTTCCAAGTCCACGACTTGAAATTCCAAGCTTAATACCATTGCGAAATAGCTCACGCAAAATGTTGCCATTCGGAGTCGTAAGAATTTCAATAGTTCCCATAAGATCATCGCCATTCCAATGCATTTCGAGCACATTATGGGATACATTCTTCAGGTTGACAACCGATGAATTTCCAGACCAGAAAGGGAATCCATGATCCCGACAATAAAATGTTCCATTTTTTACAGTAACACAATGAACAGTGCTATCATAATCCACTTCTTCGATTTTTATAAACCTGAAATCAAGATGAATTGCTTTTGATTCTTTAATCCATAAACGATATAATGGAGATTTATTTTTTGCCTCAATCAATCGTCCCGCAAACATATAATCATCAGTTGTTATTTGTTCTTTAATAACACCTGTCATTCCGAGTTTAAGGATAACATCATAAAAATCTTCCATCAGTTTTTTAGATACAGAAAATATAGATGTCCTTTCATAATCTCCGACCACTGAACCATCTCCATTAAGAAACCAATCATACAAATTTTGCAATAACTCAGACGAAGCATTCTTTATATCTTGCGGAATATATTTAGTATATTTAGTTCCCAATTTGGAAAGATATGTCCATAAACGGGCATCAGAAGTATTAAACGTAATTGCATTATCACCTTTATCCCACTCATTCCATTTTAATTCGGAACTCAAATTATGCAATACTTCTCTAAACTTATCTGCTATTTCTCCCTTATTTTGCGTAATAAATATTTCATAACCGTTCCGATTTGTTCTATCCGAACAATGTCCTTCTGCCAAATAAAATCCAAGAAACGAAAACCATGCTGAGGCATCTAAATTAAGTGCCGTGGTTTGTTTAATATTATAATCTTTTGATTGATTATTGGCAATGTCCTCAATATTAATAGCATCTATTTTATAGATATCATACTTATATCCATTCCAATTTTCCGCTACGATAGGAATGGATAAATGTGTATTTCTTGTTAATTTAGAAATGTTCAATATTTCTTGGGCAGTTTTTTCTATAACTTGTTGTTCTCTATCTGATCTAGTTTGTAGAATAAATCTATGATTTGGAGTAACTAGAATATCTATATTTTTTCCTTTAATAGATACCATTTTACCGTTATATTGTTCATTTATAACTCGCTCAATTGGATTATATTCTATGGTATTCGTAACCGTATTCAACGTTGGTATTAACTCACCAACAACCACATTTCGTAAATCTTTCCATCCACTATTCGTAAATATTTCTGCACCAACCCGATAACATTCTGGATGATCTAATTCCCCCATAGCACGATGGTCTTGGATGAACGTCTGAGCATATTTATTGGCTTCACGAATAAGAATCTCGTCGGGATATATACGTCCGTTTTGATTTTTTTTGCCTTTGCGTTGCAGAACCCCCTGTACCGTAAACGGCTGATTAGGATGCAATGTTGACTCTCGAAGCATTCGTGGATTTGCTTCAAACGTAATGCATTCCATTAAGAGTTTCTTTTGTGTATTCATACTTGTGAGATTACTTTCTTTATGCGAACAGTCCATTCGCCTTTTTCTTGGTCGGGTTCACATTTAACCAATTCATACCGTGTTCCCGCCTTTTCCCCCGGCCTTGGGTTCGCACTCTCTTGTGCAAGCATATCCCGAATGGTTTGCTCATTATTGTTAGGCTTAACCATAATGGAAGGAATTCTTAAATCGAATAATGCCACCGTAGTTCCTTTATCGAGATTCTTCTTCCATCCAAGCCCTTTAATAAACTCACGTAGTTGAGTTTCTGGCTTCTTAAGCAGCTTTGGCATCCATCTTTTGATGTCTTGAGAAATTTCATCCATTCCATAAGCATCATAAAGTCCATCTTGCTCTTTATTTTCTTCCATCGGAGTCTCTTTCGGAGTTGCTCCCGCTGGTGCTAATGCCATAGGCTGTGATTGAGCTACATTAGGATTCTGTCCAGGTTGAATGGGCATTGGACCAACCTGTTTGGGCTTCTCGAAGCGAGGGTCTCCTCCCTTTTGCGGAGAAGGTTGCCCTGTAGCAGGTCCGAGAATCTGAATTTTGAACCCCGTCTTAAGAAAATATTCCTTTGGTTTTGGAGTCGTACTATCATAGGCTATTACTACAAAGTTATCATAGTAATCATCCAATGTGACTCGGACAACATCAAACTCATAACTTTTTATAAACTGCTTATACCCCCGCGAAGCATTTGCCCGAACACGTTTCCCTACAAGTTTAGACGCAATTTGTTTCTCATATTGCTGCTTGACTTGCTGATCAGCACCATCAATCATTCTACGAAATGCAGAAAAATCCTTACCAAGGTCATAATACTGACCCTCGGCTCCATAGGACTCTACAATTCGTTTAAGAGAAGGTATCACACAATTCCTTATATTACTTGCGCTTATGATGTAGAATCGTCGTCTTCACTTGCTTTTTGATAGATTCATAAAGCGCATCGGCAGACTTATTATATTCTTTTTCTCCTTGGGGAGTCATCTTATACCCGAGAACTTCAATATGGTCTTTTCGATGAGACATCTTCTTACCGAATGCCCCGGGAGTAATGTAACCGGGAGTGCCAGGAGAAGAATCCACACCACCAGACGTAGTTGTTTGCTCCAGTTGTATATCTTCGTTTTCCTTTTTACCTTGGAATTTTACAGTCCACTTTTTTTTCTTGGATTTTTCCACTTCACTAACAATTCCTTCAACAATTCTTTCAACTAGACGTTTAAGTTGATGCTTACTAATTTTTCCTTCTTCCAAAGGTAAAATATCTCCACTCGTAAGGAACGCATGTAATATTTTACCTTCCTCTGGTGGCATTGAATTAGCTTTATGCCATAACTTAATAATTTCATCGCCATGTATACGAACTGGTTGTTGCTTATTCATCTTAACGTCAGGATCAACATGTGACATCTTCTTAAGTGTCCTAATAATTCTGTCAGCTTCGCCTCCTGTATTAACCGGAGTATTTCCTTTTGCCAATCTTGATGGGGACGGTCCAGACATTGGAGCCAAAGGTTCCACGGGTTCTTCACCCACAGGTTCTTCGCCAGGAATTGACGTAGCCATTGATGCTTTTGGCCCCGTAGGAATATCTGCAGGAAATTCCCCCTTCAACATCTGTTGAACCTCTTCTTTTGAATATGGAGGGGCATTCTCGTCACCAGCAACTGCTAATCCACCACCATCACCTGGTTCAGTCTCGCCATCGGGAACATCATCGCCCGCAGTTTCGCCTTCACCCAAATTCTGTCCAGTAAGTTTTCCATAGACAATAAAGAAGGCATTTGCTTTCCCCATTGGATATTCCGCATCTCCAGAAGTCCATTTTTGAACACGGTCAAGCTTAAGAATACGAAGAAGAACATCTTTAAATATCCATATGGTAGTTCCATCGGGGGCCACAAAGAGCTTTTGATTGTTACCAAAACGATAACCACTAATTTCGTCATCCCATTGGTATTCACCACCAGTAATTGAGGGTTCAACTCCTGCAGGGGCTTTGATAAAGATAGCTTCTGATTTCTTTAATGCAGCTTGAAGTGGCGGAGGGGCAGAAGAAACAGGACAAACAGCAAAACGGTCTCCGAGTCTCTTAAGAATGTTAATGTCTATAATCATTGCGATATCCTTTAATATTTATTTTCCATTAAGTTGTTTGCGTACTTCCTTGAGTAGTTCATAGGATAGCATCAATACCATGACGTGGTTATCTTTGACTATCTTACCTGGATTAATTCTATCAAGTTGATTGACAATTTCACGAATTTTAATTCTCATTACATCCGAATCTCTGATTTTGTCAATTGCTTCAGTCAAAGACTTTTTAATTTTAGTAACCTTTTGTTTCACGAAAACATCAAAATTATTTGTATTGGCAACGTTGCAAATGTATTCGCGTAAAACTGCTTTCTGGTCATCGTCCAATGAAGTGGCATATTTGTCATTGAACTTTTCACATAGAAGTTTATAAGTAAGAAGACGTATATCCTCAGTCTGAGTTTTATAATAATTAATGAGTTCATCTTCGGAATGTATAACTTTTGGTCGGTCAACAATGTGTTCTACTATACAGTTTTTTGATTGATATACTTCTTTGACATCAAACTTACATTCCGAGGATACAGAATTTTCGAAGACTTTATATATAGAGGCCAAAACTCGATAATTCCGAACAGGAGCTTTAAGCATTTCTTCAATGGGATATGCATCCTTAATCTCTTTGATTAAATCATATTTAAGAAGGGAAAGTTTCCTACCATTCAGTTTCTTGCGGGCTTCCAAAATAACAGAAAAGAACCGTTCAGCATGGGGTTCATCTTTGATTTTTTCGTTCAACAGGGTACTATATAGTTGCCACTCACGCCCAAGTTCGGTAGTCTCCCGAAAATACTTGTGAAGCAAGTCCTTCGCAGCGGAAGTATCCCTGCCCGAAATAATATCGGCAGTGACCTGTTTGGTGAGTAGCTCAAACAAGATTCCAGTATTACGGAATTTGGAATGGCGCATTTTCTTTTGATTTTGCATAGACAAATCTCTTCAACTATATTATAAATATACCTTTGTTCGGGCAAAATCTAAGATTATATCCGTTGGATTATATCCATATTTCTATAGCAATTGAGTTTCATCTAACATAGACTTGCTTCTCGTCAATTGATTCTCTCGCAAGAGTTCTTGTTTGGTCTCTGGCTGAGTCTTTTTAAGGAAGTCAGAAAGACTACTAATCATACCCTTATCTATAGGTGGAGATGCTCTCTCACGTAAGCGCAATGGAGTGCCACCTTCGTAATTATGTTGAATGGCACTAACTCTCTTTCCCTCGCTCTTTTTCTTTGGTGTTGCAGAACGTTCAAGACGACCAATTGGATCTTCTGTTGTATTAGGAGCTTTCTTTTCACCATCTTGGTGTCGGTCACTTTGATCTCGGTCACTTTGATCCCTATCACTGCGATCACGCGTGTCTTCTACAACTTCCTTAATTTTCGTAAGGTCGGGAAGTTCTTCTTCTTTTTCGCCCTCTCCCTCCTCACCTTCTTCTCCTTCCCCACCTTCGGGGCTAATGTCGCCAAGGTCATCTAGATCTGGAAGCCCACCGCCTCCACCACCGCCTCCACCACCGCCTCCACCACCAATGTCAAGACCTCCAAGACCACCTTTATCTTTATCATCCCCGTCACCCTTTCCACCTATCTTCTTGAATGGTTTGGCTGGATCATCGCCATCCTCTTCAATCTTGGTGAAACGATAACGCTGCTTGGCATCTTCAACAACTTCTTCTTGCACTTGCTCAATGTCGTCTTCAGACATATTGAATATATTCTTGTAAATCCATTTATAAGAGAAAAACTTGTTCTCTACCATATCAATGGATACACTCACTTTATCCTGCCAAATTTCAAGCTTCTCCTTCTCGAAAATGGTCGATGGATTAGTCAGTTCAAGTTCAAAATCAACAAGCGATTCGTCACGGTAACCTTGAGCATATAAATGAACAATAGCAATCTTGCTAAGTTCTGATGTAATAATACGTTGTAAACGTTGAATAGTACGAGCAAATCGCACATCCTCCGAATTGTGGACAATAACTCCCGCCGAAGTTGCAAAGTTATGATACTTTTTTATTGTTATGTCACACGTATCTCTTCTTTCGGATAATAGTTCTATTTTTATTACTTTATGGTTTTTAACCGCCCTTGGTCGCCCCGCAGAGGGATTATAAACCATTTCATAATCCAGTTTTTTACGCATTATTTGATTTTTTCTATATAATGGCATTAATGATTGTCCTTCCACTAAATCCTTGGCTTCCAGCCAATTGCCATCTCTCGTCATAAAACGATGGTCAGAAGTGCAATCAATATATTGTGTATTATCCAAATAAACTCGCACAACATCAGTATCCATTCTAGTGAATCCTGCCCATTCTACTTCACCCGGAACAATGTTTTTGGTTTCTTCATCAATGGAATAAACATAATTTTTTATACCGTTGTTATAATCATCAATTAGTTCTTTTACTGTTTTTGTAAGTCCGTTGAGCAAAGGTACTCGTGTCTCGGGAACAACACAAGCCAAAGTAGCTTTACCTGCTATTGCGTCGTCATATCCTAAAAAGGCTTTTGGAATCTTAAGTGCTGCCATCATCTTCGTCTTGATATACTCAAGATCGTCAATACCCGTCCATTCCATTCCAGGTAATGAATCAATCTTAGTTCCACTATCACCACCACGAACTGGAATATAATAATCCTCAATCATGTTCTGAAGGTTAAATCGAAGATTGTATTCGCCCGTTTGCTCATCAATATATGGCACTTTCTTCATCTTATCCATCATTTTCTGCATGTAAGCGTCCACTTCATTCGGCGGAATATTGCCAATATCAGTATAGAAAATACGTCTTTCAGGAGCACGCATGATACGACTGATAAGCATAGCGTCTTCCATGAGTGAAAGTTGCTTCCATACCCTCCTTCCACCTTCAATCATCGACTTGCCGTAGGGCAAAAAATTCGAATCGGAAATAAGTCGAAAATGAGCTACTTCATAATTTTCAAGAATTTCAGCCTGTGATGTATCCGAAGGACGAAGTTGGAACTTGACATATCGCTTATTAGTAGGATCAGAATTTTCAATCCGTTCTACATTGTAAGCCGAAATTGGCTCGACCATGTAAATACCATACTCGGGTGTAATATATAGTTTTAAGAAAAAATCACCATATTTACAGTTTTTAATAAATACGCCACTAGTTTTGGTTATGTTTCCTTCCATATCCTTTCCGCATATAGCAAAATTGTGTCTATCCTGTTCCCCACCAGGACCAACGACAGTCATACAGTATACATCAGTATTTTCATTTATTATTTCAATACATTTTACTTTATGATTTGTTAAAACTCCATTTTTTCTAAATTCCTTCATTCTCTTACTCGCTAACTCTCGGCGTTCAGGAGTCCACCCCATCTTCATATTTCCGATTGCTACCGCTCTACGAGACGGGTCTGCCCACATTTCAGTTTTTAATTTTGACCGTATTTCGTTATGGATAGCATGTAAGTCCGAGTTATTATAATCTTGAAAATACTTTACTTTTACCCCCTTCATTTCTCTACTAAGTCTTTCTTTCCTATCATTTGAACGAAGATATTTATCCAAACTTTTTCTTCTTTTTTCAATGACTTCTGGGGTGTGTAGAGTTTTAATACAATGTTCAGAATGAAGATTGCGGTGTTCAAAAAACTCCATCGGAACTAAGTTTATGGGCGAATTGTCATATTTATTAAAATTTTTGTGGTGTAAAATTCTATTCGTTTTGTCGGTTTTTATTCCGCAGGATTCCGCAACAACCCGATGCGTATATTCATGTTTATTAGACCGTGGATTATACACCATTTCATATTTATTCATTCCACCCTTTTCAGGACTTAATTTTCTATAAAATGGCATTAAACTGTCATTTTCCTTAAGTTCCTCCGCTCGTTTTTCTTGGCCATCTCGCAATATAAAAGGATGTTCGGGTGCAGTTTCTACATATGAGTTATCGTCAAATATTACTTTTATTGTTTTATCCGATATATAATTTTTATCACACCAAATTACTTTGCCAGGCACAGTTTGATTGGTTCCATCTTGAACAGAATATACCCATATTTCCTCTCCGGATTTTACTCTCTTAGACAACTCATCTATTCTTATATTTTCACCCGACAATAATGGAATATAAGAATCATACTTCACTGGCATGTTGCGAGTCCATGACCATAAATTAAACCGAACATTGAGAATCTCATCAAATAAATTCTCAAGAATTCGCTTGACATTGTTGTTGGTCGAGTGAACAGTAATCATCTTGCCTACTTCATTATACGTAAGGCATTCGTCTGAAAAAATATCTAATGCACTGTTCGACAAAATTATACCTTGTTTAATCGCGAAATTTTCGTATATATCTACCGTCAAATCATATACATCCACAACTTCATTGTTATCGACAATCTTCGTTACTTTGTGATTAGAATATTCGAATTTATTTCTATAATCGGTCCATCCATCATACCCCGCTTCTTTCAATCTTCGTGATATGAATTGGCATTTATATTGGTCGTTCTTAAATACAAGTCCGTTGAAGTCAAAGATTCTTGCAAATTCTACTAACGAGTTATATTTTGTTCCCTCTATTAAAATAGATTCCGTAGTAACTAAATCTTTGTATCGTCCATTTTCATGCCCCACTCGTTTTATTTGTTCTCTAAAAATCGGATCATTCGCATATTTCAATCGCATTGTCTCAGAGTGTTTTTTACGTTTCCATTCTTTCCACACAGGATCACTCCACATTGACTTTGCATGTTCGGAAAATATGGATGCCATTTTTAATGCATAATCGGAATCATTTTTCCATCGTTCTGTATTGATAAGCGACGTATGTTCTGACATCATTTTCTTCCCTTCGTCAGATGCTTGATATTTTTTTAACGCACCAGAACATTTGGTTCTATATTCTAAATTTTCCCACCACTCCTTTGAATTTATAGATTTTTTCCCTTTAGTTATAGGAGAAATGCCGTGTAACCTCATGTGTTCAAGCGCCGTCATCAATTCCAAATTCTCCAACCTGTTATCTAACTTATTATGATTTTTATGATGAATGTTACTGCCGACCAAATCTTGTTCGGTTAGAACATCTTCAAAAATGTAACGATGTGTACATTTAAATCGTTTTCCCAAAGATTTTATTTCTTGATACCCATTTCGATTTTGCCTATGATAAAAAGGCATCAATGAGTCTCCGCTCATCAGTTGGCCAGCTTCTTTATATGTTCCATCAACTAACATTATTCTGTGGTCAGAAGTACATTTTAATACCTCTCTATTATCCAAATGTACTTCTATTACACTTTTAGTTCCTGTTTTTCTGGGATGATGAGCATTTCCCACTGTCAACTTTTGACTATCTTTATCCCACGACCATACTTTAAATGTTTCATCTCCCGAATATTTCTCCGCCAACTCTTTTATCGGAACAAACCCATTTAACGTCGATATGCAAGTGTCTCCAGATAGGCAACTTAGGATCGGGTCCATGTCCATTGTATTTTTTACGAAAACACTATCAGTAGCAAAGTTCGCAAACTGTTCAACTGTAACATCATATACATCTATTTGACCAATGGATTCAATAGATTTGATCTTATGATTCAAAGTAGAAACTACATCATTTTTGAATGTATCCCAATCACAATTATAATATCTAAACCTATTTTGAATAGTCGTATAATCACATCCTATATCCTTTATAAGTCCCCATAAAGTCAATTTACCATTCTTTTTATAGTATTCGTTCGCTTTTATTCTCAGAACTTCTATAGTTAAATCCTTTCTATATTTTGGATTTTTATTCCCGTTTTGATCTCTATTTACAAACACTTCTTTTAGTGTTTTTGAACGTTTTTCATTAGATTCTTCGGTATGAGTTTTTCCATAAAACGGATTATTTCCTCCTTGTCTTTCACCATTCCATTTATGACATTTTCTATTCTTATATCCCTCTGATGCTTGAACCTTGTTTATAGTTTTTTGCTTATTTTCTGGTGACCACAATTTATCCGCAATGATTTTACAATGATATGCTTTATGTTCCGACTCTATCATTATCTGAAGATTATCGGGGGAATTGTTGGTTTTATTAAAGTTTCTATGGTGAACCACCTCATTCTCTTTTAATGGTCTTTCAAATTGTTCTGCTACAATTTTATGTTCAGATTGCCAGCCCCTACTAAAATTATACAAATGTCTATAACCATGACCATAAAAATCCTTTTGATAAAACGGCATCACTGAATCACCAACTTTAAGATCATAAATCATCTTATACTCGCCATTTCGCATTAAGAATGGATGTTTAATACTTCCAATAACGTATTGTCCATCATCAAAAGTTACTTTAAATCCTTCTCTAGTTCCGCCGCCTTTCTTTCTAGGATGAAACGCACGACCAAGTTTAATTGAATCGGTTTCGTGGTCATAAGAAAACACATAAAATCGTTCCTGCGGCTTATCTTTATATTTTTCTGTTAACTCCTTAATAGTAGGTCTTGACCCATCTGGCAGTGGAATAATTGTATCTGGCCCTACGCAATCGTAGTCACGAAACAAGTCCATTCTTGCGGCTTGATATGACAGGGCGAAGTCACGGGTATAAGCATTATAGGCTGTGCTACGGATACGATTAAAGCGGTCTCGTAGACTATTTCTATCCGTAGCATACATAATGCTATCGGTATCTTTTATTTTCAGTTGTTTACCGCCGACGTTACGCACGATAACGTCTGTAGAAAACAGTCTTTTTAATCTTGCATATAGCGACTGTTTTTTTACATCGAGTATTTCATCGTCGAATGGCTTGAGCGACATGTTAGTATTTGTTGGCATAATATTTCTTTCTATTAGTGTGTATGTATTATTGGCCTATTCTATAAATATGTTCGGATTAGCCGATAAGCCAACGTAAATCCTCTTGATTTTGTTTGCCGAAGCCTTGGCGTCCCGTATTCATTGTCCACGCATTATGGCCTGTCTGGGCTTGTTTCACTTTATAGAATGGTGTTTGATCCATTTTATCTTTAGTCATTCCACTTACAGCAATCTTAGTTAATTCGACTCCTTCTTGACGTAAGCGAAGGGCTGTATCACGGACCCACAAACCAATACAGAGAGCCATCGTTAAGTCGTCGTTGTAGCCCTCCATTGCGATTTGTTTACCATTCTTCCAAACGAAGGTCTCTAGTTCTGCAAGGGTGCGTTTTGAGCGAATTTCAACAGCCATATGTCGCATGTAATGCTCCATATTATCAACTATGAGAGGACGAGTTCTGACGTTTGTGCTGAATCCTGGGACAAGTTTTTTGTCCTCGGCGGCCCAATTATTATTCAGTTGACGTTGAACTTCAACATACTTAAGGTCTGCGGAACTATAAAAAGTATTTGGATAACCCCGATCAAGAACTTCTTGAATAGTGCCCCATCCAACATTTTCACGTTCAATCACGAGCAAACCGCTATTATACTCAGTTGCTAATGCTACAAGAAAATCACCAAAATCTTTAGTACTAATTTTACCCTTGTATTCGGCGACTTGGACTGGTTTTTCTCTACTGATGTCTAAAACATGACATGCCGAATAATCAGCGCCATCGCCACGGGCTACATCGGCACAATTATGAGTGGTTATATTTTCACACAAAAAAGTACCAGATTTTGTCGTGAAATTATGAACCTCCCCACAATAAAACATCTCTTTTACTTTTTTTACACGAAAATAAATATATTGATTATCCGGGCTTAAATAACAATCCGCCGTTCGTTGAGATTTAGATTTTGGCAAATGCCCTAATATTAAACATTTACATCCATAATCCGAAATAGTTAACGAATATGCTTGTTTTTGGTTTATATTTTTTTCTCTTATCTTCGCTTGTTTTTTTACCCGCAATAAATTAAGAGAAGAAACACATCCTAATGAAAATAGCATATCTTGAATATCTTCTAGTAATCTTAATGATATTGATGTTATTTTTATAGATTTTGCTCCTCGCTTATTAGCTAAAACACATCCGTCTCCGGCAATATATCCATTGATCAATTGTATTTTCTCATTTTGAGAGATATATTTTATGCGTTCCGAGATAAACTTTCCTCCAGCATACTTTCCAAAATATTTTTCTAACAACGTCCCGATTTGTTTAGATCCAAATTGACATACAGTTGTATTATTTTCTGTTGGCATAACAAGCAAAGTTCTGTCAAACAGATCAAAAACAATACGTCGCAATTTATTTATAATAATAGTTTCGCTTGAGTTATGTGCCGTATGAATTGTAACATTTCCGCTTTTATCTGTATAACACCACCCCTCAGCCAACCAAATACCAACAAACCACCAAAAATCCTCATTCAAAAATGGATTATCTTTAATTTGAAAATCAATTCTTCCTATATTCTCAAACTCTTTCCACATTATACTTAAACTATCCAGTTTATTTTTTGTATAAATGTTTGGAAAACGTATCCAATCATTTTTCTTTACATCTTTGGCATCTACAAACTTAAAATCATGTTCCCAATATCTCTGATTAAACCTATAATTTATATCATCCTTTTTATACATCCTATTTAATTTGGAAGTTTGACTTACAAAAATCGGATGTTCATCTGTAAATTTTGTTGTTCGAAATGTATTGGAAGGAGTTATTTCATATATTTTCCCGTTATATAGTCTAACCTTTATATCCTCGATATTTGTAATATAACCATCCTTATCAATGAGCTTATCCTCATAAGTCACATCTTCTATTCTTTTAACCCCCATTTCTGTTAATACCGATTCTCCAGATGGCAAACATACAACATAGACATGACTTCTATCAGGATACTCCCAAATCCATAGGTTCTTACCCATGCCCCGACATTCTACAGGATCACACGCCTTATTTTTCTTATAGAACTCAATGATATTGAGGTCAACGACGTTATCACCAGATGAGAGGAAATTGCAGTCATATTCTTGTGACGCCTTTTTAGGATTACCTTGTTTTTCGCCTTCAATTCTGCGCCATTCATCGTCCCGTTCGGGGTGAAGCTGCCACGGGAGAGTAATAGGATGGAATCCATTTCTCCCTACGGTGCCATCTTGGTTATCATCGGATGCGCCCTGCCATATTTTATGAAACCATCCTCCTACTCCTCGGGGGGTTGAAAGAACGATGGCGTTTCCACCGGTTGACAATGTTGGTTGTGCAGATGTCCACAGGTCTTCGGCATCTTCAATGAGTGCAGCTTCATCAATAATCAGAAGAGAAAGGGCTTGACCTACACCTGATTTTTTCGTAGTAGAGGCAGCTTGAATGCGCGAGCCATTGGAAAACCGAATGGACAGACGATTATCTTCGCTACATTGAATCTTGAGCCAGTTGGGAAGTTCTTTATAAGCATCCCGAACCTTAGTCAAAACATCTTTGGCATCATCTTGCTTTAACGAAATCAAAAGAACAGTCTTATCCTTATGGAAAATCATCAGCCATAAGGAATACGAAGCAACAAGGGTTGAAATACCCATTTGTCGGGATTTGAGGATAATATTGAACTTATAATCGTGAAAAGCTTGTAGAGTTTCCTCTTGGAATTTGAACAAGTCAAAAAGAATCGTACCCCGCATTGGGTGTTTGATTTTGACATACTGCTTCATAAAGTACACTGGTGACTCTAAGCACTTTTTATATTCCTCTCGGATTAGGTCTTGATAGGAGATTTTTCCATCTAGCATATAGTTTCCAATTTATATTTGGCGCAAGCCTCGATATACTTTACTTTTTGTTCGTCCCGAATTCTCACTAGCGCAACAATACGTTGATGAGCCTCCTTCAAATCTTTCCTGGCATCTTTAAGAATATCTTCGATATTGGTTGTCCTCCATCTCTCCACGAACCCTTCGGAATTACACAGCATCTTAACGTCGGTGTCATCGGACTCGAAATACTTAATTGTCTCGCGGATTTTGGTTTTCATGTCCTTGACATGTCCAAGTTCATTGGAAGCTAGTTTGTATTTCTCGTAATCGTTGTAAATACCCAACACACGTAATTTAGTTTCATAATCAATGAGGCATCCTTCACATAATCCAGTTTTGTTAAAAAATAATCTATCTAATTTAGTACCCCACCGAATTTGTTGACCACATCGGCATTTTTGATTGCCAATAGCCGCACGCACGATATTTGCCACCCTATTGATCTTCTGAGGGCCACCTGCCTTCTGCTCCCACTCTTGATTCGATTTATCAATCCAACGCTCTCCTATGGCTCGTTTGACGTATTCTTTGCCAGTATAACCGAATACAGGAAATAACTTTTCTCCTTCCAAATAACTTTTTACAATTTCTATGTTTGTCTTGCCTTTATACATAACGTTCTTCCTTTCACATGAGTGAATGCTCCCCTACCCTAAAGGGATAGGGGCTTCCATGCTTCTTTTGGAAGCAAAAGAGTCCATTCCGACTCTTAAAATGTTTCGTGCAGCATTCAAATCTCTTCCAATGTCCAATCCACAAAGATTACATTTGTGTTGCCTATCAGAGAGTTTCTTTATCTCAATGTTGCCACAACCAGAACACATCTGACTCGTATAGGCAGGATTTACGTCATTCACTTCACAACCAGCATCTACCGCTTTGCTATGTAGCATTTGTCTAAACGTAGTCCATCCTGAGTCCAATATGCTCTTATTCAAACTTCGCCAGTTGTCATTCAACATCTGACTTGGTTTAATATCCTCCACGCAAATATGAGAGTATTCGCTTACGAACTTCTTGCTCAACTTGTGTAGGAAATCTTTTCGTTGGTTCTTTATTTTGCAATGAACCGATACCAATGCTCTCTTGGTCTTAATCTTCTGCTTATCATCCCTTGGTTTCTTTTTTAGTTTGGAATACTTACCTTGGATTTTGGAAAGTTTCTCGGAAGATTGTCGTAAGAAATGAGGATGAGAAATGATCGTCCCATCGGAACAAGTGGCAAAGTCAATACATCCAACGTCAATACCAACTGCTCGTTTCCACTTCTTAACTTCTGGTTTAATCTCAACCTCACATGAGAAAATAGCATACCAATGATTGCCTTCACGTTTAATGGTCAGGGTCTTAATCTTACCTTCCATTTTGCGGTGGAGGTTAATCCGAACATCACCAATCTTGGACATCCAAAGTTTCTTTGGAGTCAACTTAAAACCCGTTTGTGGAAAAGTGAATGAGTCATATCGGTCATAGGACTTAAATCGTGGAAATCCTGCTTTACCTGTCTTATCCTTCAACCTACGGAAGAACCCAAGATAGGCAAGGTCAAGTCGTGCAGATACGTTTTGGAGGACTTGGGAATGGACTGGAGTTTTCAGTTCCATCTCCTTAATCACTTTACAACAATCAAAATGAGTGAGTGTCTTCTTGGTTTTCTCATAGTGGTCGTTTCGCTTCTCAAGGAGTTGGTTATAGACGTAGCGACAAGTTTCTCTCGTCTGTTCAAGACGGGTCAGCGTTCCTCCTTTGGGAGACAACCTAAACTTGTAGTTTCGTTTTACATTCACGGACATACATATCATTGACTTTAAGGAAAATGTCATTTTATTTTTATTTCCTTAATATGGTCGTCATTCATCCCCTTGGCTAAAGCCGAAGGGGCTTTCTGACTCCAAGAATGTAAATATAGAATGAAATATCCTAAAACCTTATGAATAAGTAGTTTTGACTCCCGAAGGATCGACATAAACGCGCCTTCCATATACATTTGGGGAGGTTCCATTATAACGGACGGCGAGGGAACGTCCCGAACCAGCCGTGGTTGAAAGGCTAAGGTAATCGAGAGTAGGAATAGTTGTAGTTGATGCTGTTAATTCTAAATCAGTAACATCGGTATAACAAACTGAACCTTCTCCCGATAGTGGGGGATAATGAGTCGGTATATTAAATCCGAGGAGTCGTTTAAGCGAAGGGCATTGACCAATACCAGGCAAAAACAAACTACTTTGAACAGTTAACGATGGAAGAGTACTTGGAATACCTCCTGTACCTCCAGCCGAACCAAGAACACTACTTCCAAACAGACTTACCCCTGTTGGGTCAAACGTTGCTATTATTGGAGGGTCTCCTGCTTTTGGAATAGTGTAAACAAGATTTGCATTGGAATCAAACAGTTCAGCCTTAAGGGTAAATGATTCATTTGCCACATTTAATGGAAACGGACATTGAATCTCAATAGCCCCCGGCGAGAATCCATAATCCCCATAATTTTGCATAGAAATATTTGCCAGAGTAACATTACAAAAATATGGGACAATTATTAATGTTCCATAGTAATCATTCAGAGTTGTAAAAAACATCTGTTGAGCATCTAAAAGAAATCTGGCAGTTACTTGGTCGGCCACAACAATTTCCCCGAGTTTAAGTCCATATGCAGGAACATAATTTGGCTCGCCCATTATTCCCTGCGATGAACTGGTAAGGTAAAATGAAATTTTTGCAATAGTAGTTTTATCCTTATTAACTACCATATTGGCAGAAAGAATATGCAACGTATTTCTTGGAATAAAAATAAAATTTGATGCATATCCTTTTCCATTAAATTGGGTATATTCCATTTCATCGAACGGATAATAAATAGCATCGTTCACTAAATTAATAGCCGATGCTTTTGCTATGACATAACTACTTCCATTTGCCGCCGAATAGTCGGGAATTGTTACAATCGTCATTGCATCGCTTATCTTATCATCACTCTGAACAAGGTTAAAAGACGCAGAAGATACAAACCAATATTGATTCACTTTATCTTGATTTTCAAGTTTACCAATTAAGGCATAACTTTTGTTCACACTAATCTGGTCTATCAATAATTCAGATGGACCTACTACTGAGTCGGAGACAAGTTCAAAATCACCTGGATAAATGTTACTTTTCGCATACAACTTGTGACGAGCAATAAACCCCGAAAATGTATCAGTATTTCTATAAAGAATATCTGCGTAGGATTTTTGCATAAGCGATGAGGAACCATTAGTAGTTGTATATTGTTGATATGGAATTGAACTACTAGGAGGCTCAACATTACCAGAAAATTTACTTATGTGATATAGATATGTGAATTCTGACCCAGGCAATCCATAATATAACTTATAATGAAGAAGTGGGACGTTAACAGTTCTACTGTCTACAAAATCAGTAATTATTATCGGATAAAGACTTGATGATATAGGATATTTATTATGAAATGTTTTTATAGAAGGATCAAACCCACCGCCACCATCATCTACCCATATATAACTGTAATTAATCATCATGCCTTTACCCACCATAGTAGAATCAAAAACATCTGTATTTGTTTTGATTTGCATATACCCCTCTAAACCATGATAAAGGATATTACGAGGCATCCATTGTCCATTCGCTGGAACAGTTGTGGCTTGTTGAATATGAGTTATTGAATTATAACTCATCGTGAATTGTCCGCCCGTCATCCCCATTATCATGACATTGGATGACTTTTGTCCATGCGGAACAAATGTATAATAAGTAGGAGGGTCAATTTGTATTGTCTTGCTATTTACAACACTTTTTACAATAAACACCGAACCAGTTGCTCCGAACATACCAGTTGATAAATCATAAGTTCCTATCTGCGTAGCTTCTCCCTGCACAAGTTGACACTTGCCATATTTTAGGAGAAAAGACTGACCAACCATTTGAGAAGAAAATATGTTATTTGCCGCAATTAAATGAAATCCCTTCCGATAAACATATTGACCAGAACATATATCGGCTACTAATGACGAAGATGCCAACAATGACCCAGTGAGAGTTTCAACAACAGGGTATAAGAGTGGAGTGACCTCCATTGTAGGTTTATGATAAAAACGAACACGAGATACATTAGGATACGTGACGTTAATGCTAATATTGCCTATCCATCGGACAATTTCTCCTTTGGTCGTTATACCAGCAAGAATAACCTTTCCCACGCCGCTTACTGTTTCACGATACACATAGATGGCAACCGTGAAGTTTGCAATGTCAACGTAGTTTTGGTCAGTAGGAGGGGCAGCTAGATATAGAGAATTGCCATCTTTATCAAGAACTTCGACTTTGATTTCTGAGCCATCTTTAAGTAAATCAGAGCCATTGAAAGAAATAGAATTCTTTCCTGCCGTAAATACGGGGTTAAATTCTACAACATGAAAATAAGTAGAAAGATGAGAATCATCTTCAACATCCACCTGAATGTCGGCCAACCCTTGTGGTATGCCATTGATGGTGTAACTGCTGTCACCCCGTTTTCCAAAATTTGAAAGTAATTGTTTTGATGCCATATATACAGGTGGGTATAAAACCTCCACCTATATATATTAGTGTTATAGTCTTATTCGTATACTACTTTCGCAAACCCATTTTCGTGAGTTATTTCTATGGTCTTGTCAGTGGCATCCTTCAATTCAGACAGATGCGAAATAACTAGTACGAAGTCATAATAATTTTTTAGTATAGAAAATAGGGTTGGCATCGTAGCAAGGTTATTTGCGTCAAGCGTCGAGAAGGATTCGTCAATAGCACAAAAATTACATCTTGGAAGATTAGAGACCTCGGTAAGCGCAATTCTGATTGCTATGGACGCCAAATCCCGTTCAAATCCGGACGACAATTCAATCGGCCATTTTCCTTTGTCGAAATAACAAATATAAGGTACTATGTTCTTCCCATCAGTCTCAAACTGAATGGTATAGTCCACCACTTGGCTGAGGATGGAATTGACTTCCTTTTCAATCTCGGGGACAGTGTTACAAATTACTTGATAAGGTATTCCGTCTCTTCCAATTGCTTGTAAGTAACTCTGATAAAGACCAAGTTCAGTTTCCATCGCCAAGACTTCTTCGAGGGTTTTCTTGACCATTTCGATAGTAGAACGAAACAATTCACGTTTACCCGAAATATTCATAAGAGATTGATGCTGCTTCTGAAACACAATATCAAACTTGGTTAGTGTGGACCGAAAAACATTGATTTTTGATTGAACCTTGACATTATTATCTACCGCCACTTCATTACGGTGGTAAATTTCGATTTGTTGATTGACTGCCTTGGCGGCAGTATCCAATCGTTCAAGTTCATTAGTAGCAATAATGATGCGCTTGCTCGCCTCTGAACATTTGTCCTTGACTATTCCACGCTCCGTTAGCAATTTAGTGTAGGTTTCATATGTATTCTCAGCCCACTTATAAACATCTAGGTCTCCCCGAATGTTCATAACATCGGCCATCATCTTATCGGTCTCTTTCTTGTCGTCGACCAATTCCTTCTTTGCCTTGGTTGCGTCTCTGACAAAATCATTATTTACACAAAACTTACAATTGGGGTCATACTTATGGTTCTTCAAACGTTCCACCTTTTCAAGTTTTCCTTTGACTTCCACCTTTTTGAGATCAATTTTCTGCTTAAAAACAGTAAGTTTGTCGGAAAGTTCCTTATGGGTTTTATAAGCTTCCACAAAATTCGATTTCTCAATTTTATCAATCCCATCATTAATTTCCGACAATTTCTTCTCTTGGGTCATTAAGGTGTCTCGGGCATCTGTAATTGTTTTGCGCTTAGCTGCAAGAATGGATTCTGCACTTTGTTTTCGGGTCTCTAACAATAAAAGGTCTGTCGGAACACTTGTGTCTAGCTTAATAATATTGGCACTTTCAGCAATGATTTGTTCATTTACTTCGGAAATTTGCTTCTTCAAACTTTCAACTTCCTGATTGGCCGAATAAAAGAGAGTATCCTCACGGGATAACGCCGCCGCATTTTGTTGGATTTCAAGTTGATAATTCTTATCCTTATGAGTCTTAAGAATAGTCACAAGTTCCTTGTTACGCTCTCCCGCAGACTCATGCAGACGATCAAAAACATTAAGACCAATGAACTGCACTAGTAAGTCTTTACGCTCGCTATTGCCCATATCAATGAATGATGTGAAATTCTTGGCGTTCTGGAATGAAGCAGCAGTAATTATGAAATCCTCATAAGTTCCAATGTAGTCACGGATAATATCATTGGTGTCTCGGCGCACGGTACCGTGAAGTTCTTCCTCAATTCCATTGACTATCTTCCAGAATCGAACATCTACTTTGACATTGCCCGAACGAGTAGTACTACCCTTACGCTCGATAAAGTAACGCACTCCCGAAATTTCAAACTCCAATTTACATTGAAAACTTGATTTCTGAACATTCAGGACATGCATACCTTTATAACAACGGGACGTTTTGTCAAATAACACAAATATTAACGTATCCAATATACTTGATTTACCCGACTTGTTGGGACCGAAAATACCGTAAACCCCATGCATATCTTCAAAATTGATTATGTTATTTTCCCCGTATGTAAAAGTATTTGACCATTCCATTTTTATGGGTTTCCATTTAAGGTTACGAGAGAAATCATCGCGTTTGATAAGAGCATTCGTAGCCTTATTGATTTTCAGAATCTCTTTAATCTTTGATGGATCACTAATCCCAAGCTTTTTCGTCAAAAACTCTGTTAGAAGCTTTTCCTGATATTCCACCGTAGTCAAGTCGGCAAGTACAATATCTTTGCACAATGGGATAATGTCTTTCTTATCCTGCTCTTGGTCCATGCGAACGTAGGCTGTCTCGATGACCTGTGTCTTCATCTTAATGTCCGCAAGAACTTGCTTAACTTCTGAAGCTACGCTCTCGTAACACTTCATACGAAGACGTACCTTTTTAGGCAAATGCGTCAAATCAGTGGTAAGTTTTCCCTTCTGAATATCCACTGTGAAATAACCATAATCATTAGGAATTTCATGATGTGTATAAGAATAATCAGATAAGTCCCATAGAGAGTATCCATGTCCCTCTAATCCTTCGCCATGATTCTGACCAATTAAACTCCCACAGTATCTTATTTTAGGACTCGTTCTCTTTCGTAGGCGTAACATTTTCATATTGTTTTATTGTATGGAGAAGAAGTTGAGGATAATCGGGAAGTTTTATTCGGGTTTCCCAGAATCTTTCTATCTTATATCCACTGGTCTTGGCAAGGTTTGTTTTATACTCATCATTGAGAATATTCGCTCTTTGTACTTCCAGCAACTTTTCCTTTGGATATTTGATTGGATTTGCGTGCCAAAAGTCACCATCTAATTCAATAAGTAAATTAGAAGATGGGATATAGTAATCATAAATACGAATATTCCCGCCATCCCATAACTGAAATTGTGGCTTATATGTAATACCATTGTCATCCAGTATTCGTTTAGTAATTATTTCTATTTCGGTTTGGTGAAATTTTAGTGCTTCCATCATCAACTGCCACATGGATTTCCCATAACGTAGGATACAAGTGTCATTGCATTTTTTACGGACTTCCTTAACCATCCAATTGTGTGGAACTCCATAACGTAAGGTGAATGTATGCTTTCTCTTTTCCTTTGATTTTTCATCAGCGCCCGGATGGTATCCGTGCTCCAACACAAATCTTTCAATACCATCCAATCTTGATTTTCTTATATTGGGAATTTTCCACGATTTTGCGGTTATGTCAGACCGCATTCGCCGTCCTTTTTCTGATAGTATTTTTCCAAAATATCCGTTGCCTTTGCCAATACAAATTTTCTTTTTATGTTCGTCACAGCATTTACGGGAGCAATATTTCCCCCGTCTATATTTTAATGCCGACTCTTTAATAGTGAATGGTTTATGGCACACAATGCATTCTCGTTCAATCCATGTCGCATTTTCTATGAACCTTCCGCTCTTGTCTTTAAGTCTTCTCATAATCCATGATTTTGCTATAACAATAAATAGTATCTAATCCATCAAAACCATCATTTTTCTTCTATTTCTTCAACAATTTCCCATAAATCCATGCTATATTTTCCGAGATCGGACTCGGGAATAATAACCTCATCATTATCAACACTCATATTCTGAGCCAAATGTATATCGCCAGCGAGAACAAGATGGTGTCCATTAAACAACGGCGGCATTATAACAGGATTTTTAATAGCATAACCATTATCTAATGCAGCATTATCTATGGCTCCATGAAATAGAGCAATAATGTGTTCATATTGATTACGATATATGGCGGGAATATCTTTGCCAAGGATATATTGTTCAGGAGAATCTGCCACCGACATATTATTAAACAGAATATTCCCGAATCCATATAAACCAGATTTTTTAAGATAAAATAGATTAGGATGATTCAAGGCATCCACTATTGGCGACAATGAATCCATCCTACTTTTGTTGGCAATAAGCTGATCGTGGTTGCCTGCAATAAGAATCATCGGTCTAATATTGGCTATATTTGTAAACAAATCTGCTGCCATCTGCACACATTCCGGAGATAAATCAATTTTTGAGTGTATTACATCTCCGCAACATACTACGACTGTTGTTTCTGGAGTTTTTTTTATTTCTTCGTAGAGATTATTAAATACTTCTTTATACTCATCGTGCCGCTTATTAAGACGAATATGGCAGTCGGCGAATTGTAAACCGTGGCTAAATTTCGGGATGTCTGTTTTCAGTGTGTTTATCATATACTAAGTAAAATTATCGAGACAACGCCAAAACAAAGTCCTACAATTTGCATTGTTGATATTGGTTCTTTAAAAATGACAAGTCCCAGAAAAAGAGTAACAAATACATATCCTAAATTCCATATCGTGCCCAATACAGTAAGGGAATTCATTTTGGAAATAGCAGGAAGAAAGCATACAGCATTTACCATGTAACCAAACATTGCAACTGCGCCATAACGCCATTGCAACGTATTGGCATATTCTTTACTATTGTATTCTCCAATAGCATAAAACACCATTGCTATTAAAATCCAAAGTATAATAGTCATATTCCGAGTTCGTATTTCAACAGGTCACTCCAATCAAATCGTTGAGCACATCGAATACATTCATGAGTTCTTTCAAATCCTATATCAGATGAATCTTTCCCATCCAATTCTACGAGATAAACGTCAATTCCTAGTTTCATTATTCGCCGACAATTTTTGATTGCATCATCTTTAGCATCATTATCCAAAATCATATTAACCCGAGATGTTCGATTAATAATCATAGTTTCGCATAGTTTTGACGACAAATATTTTCCGAACAATGGAACGGCGTTATTCCTTATACTTATCGCATCAAAAATACCTTCGCATAAATTTAAGGGTTCTTTCCAGTTTATGAAACTCTCAAATCCAATAATATCACTCATCGGAACATTGGGCTTTTTGTGTGGAACGTATCCATCTTCGTAGTAGCGTCGACCAATGAAGAAATTAAGTATGCCTTTGGCATCATATGACGGAACAATTATATGCTGCTCATATTCTCCTGACTCACAATATCCAATATTGTATCTGAGTATATCCTCATGCATAATACCACGCCGTTTTAAATATGCCAAAGCATTCTTATATTCTGGTTTTTTTTGTGATTTGGACAAGGGGTGAAATTCCGATGGAAGACTTAAAAAGGTCGGGTAAGACTTGGCATAACGAGCCATCCTAATGTCACCAGTAAGTTTAAAAATGGAATCTCGATAACTCTGTGGTGCTTGGAGTTTATAAAGTAAACTCCCAAACGTAGTCCCCTTCGAGTCACACCGCCAACAATGATATGAGCCAATTCGGGCACCACCAACAGCAATTTCCAACTTGTTGGTTGTAAGGTTCTTATCTACGCAAAAAGGGCAATGATATGTTGCTTGAACCCCCGATTTTCGGAGGCGGGCTTGCTGCCCAAGCAATTCATTAAAAATTGCCACCAGTTCATATTGGACCATCATGCCTGCATTTTACCTATCCCCCCGATGAAATTCAACTTATTTTAAGTCCATTCGCCATTTTCATAAGATTCAAGAGACTCTTGTAAGCGACTTCGACACATGGATAAATCCATTTCACACCATTCATTTTTTATATTTTTGGCGAATGGTTTAATTGCTTCTTTAATTTTCTTTTCTGCTTCTTTATAAAGGGGATGGCAAAGCGAATATACAAGTTTATAACCCCGATGGGGATCACATGTTTGGTATATGTGCAAGCGTTCTTTGAGGTTAGCAGTAATTCCAATCTTACACCATGACGGAAACGCTTCATTCGTAACTATGTAGAGATATCCTGCTTTCACGCCTGATATAATTTTTTATATTGCGGGTCCGAATGCATACAGTCATCACAAACGTATTCTTCGTCATCTTGCTGAAATTCTTTCCAATTTCCTTCGGCCACAATGTAGTATCCATTCGTAACAATCACACCATCTTTAGGAGTAACACTTATAAATCCATTAACAGATTTTCCACATCGATCACATGTTATTTGTATCGCTTTCATATATCAATAAATATCATGGAGATATCCACATAAACTATTTCCTGTTACGAATTCTTATGTTACAAACTTCATTCCAATATGTCAAGTCGAAAATTGCATTTCTTTCAATTATCTCTTTAGTCTCATAATAAGCGAGCATCATTTTATTAGGTGCCCACTTCAATATAATGAATTGATAATTTTCTATTCCATTTTTTTCTATATTCTCCTGAATTTTTGGACTACTTGAAATATAATTTTTCCAATTGCTTTCTTTAATACCCCGCCGTTTATTAGTTCGTCCCTTAAGAGGTTTTTTGCAAGTTTTGTTGATCAATAATTTCTTCCCGACATATTTTTTATTGTCGGGATCAATTATCAAATAAACAAACCCAATACTGTTTTCGGGAATTCCCTGTGATAATCCATCTCCTAATTTCCAATGACCTAGATCAAGTGTTTCCATATATCATACGTACAATGTGAAAACTCCCACGACCCTAAAGGGTCGGGGCTTCTATGCTTTATTACAAGCAAGAGATTGTCTTCCCAATCTCAAAATGTTTCTCGCAGCGTTTATGTCTCGGTCTAAAGATAGACCACAAGAACAAGTGAAAACTCGGTCTTTCAACTCCATTATCGTTCTCGTTCCCTAAAGGGATAGGGGTTTTCAGGCGACACGAAATATAAACCCCGCAAAAGAGCGGGGTTCGTTTTTATAACGTTCAGAGGAAGAAACTTCCTATTCCTTTAGGGCAATGGAAGCGTCGGATGATACCTTGTGCGGTCCAAGTTTTCTACATAGCGGGAGAGTCCCACGGTATTATTAGACACAACCGCTATGAGTTGCGATTCCTGCTGAAGCATTTTTACTTGGAATCCATTGGGAATTTGGAAAGCCTCCCCGTTCATACTAAAAGCGTCAATAGTTGTTCCTGCTTGGGGTTGTACACCTGGAGCTTCAAGTATATCTTTAACTTCGAACGCTGATCCTGCATGTTGTACTGCATAGCGTTGATCAAGTGTTGTAAGGAGCGAAGGTCTTGGCGTTGGCATTGGCATAGAATTGTATGGTTAAATTTGTTCTCGTCTAGATATAAATATATCGCTATTTAACAATTCGGTCGAAAAAGTTACAGATTAGAAATCTATACGAATTATAAAATTAATTGGTAATTCTGGAGTCACTTTAATTGGCGTGCCGAGTTTAGCAACGGCTACCATTTGCAAGTTATTGTCATATAATCCAATTGTAGTGCAATAAGGCATTAAATAACTCCCTGTCTTATCAAACACTGTCAATCGCTCATAGTCCAAGAAATCGCTCTTAATAGCGGGTTTAGCGAACTTCTGGCTTAATCCATCAAGATAGTCCATGACATCACTAAAAAGGCGACGATGACATGAAGGAGTGATAAAAGTGGCATAGTTTTCTTGAGTCAATCTGTGAGTAAAATACTTCCACATAATATTCATATCCCGATAATCAATGCGAAAATCCTCATTGAGGTCAAGAGTTGTCTGCATTTTCTTATCAGTCATTTCCCACCTAATTATACTTTCGCTAATCAATTGAGGGGTTGTAACCGTATTTGTATTTGCTTTATAATAATTAAGTAGACTTATCTCATCATCCGTCTTGACGAGAGATGAACTCCAATCAGTTGAGATTGGAAAGCCAAGAATAGACGTATTCTTGTATTGCATATAACTCAGAATTACATCAACATCTTGATAGTCAAAGATTCCGTTATCATTTACATCCAAAATCGAAGGCGTTTGAACCACCGCTGTTGGATTTGTGCTGACATTGAATTCCCCTGGGTCAACTGTGCAAATGATTTGCTTCTCAAAAATAGTATGCTGACTCTTAAATGTCAAGTCGTATTCGTAAGTGTAAGTATTGACTGGAGAATAGAATAATCCATCGAACACAGACCCCGAAGTCATAATGATAATTTTTCCATTGCGATAGAAAACATTTCCGACATGAAACTGATTACGGAAATTGTGGAAATTGTAAATATATGCTTTTCCTGCAAGGTCGTCCAAATCCGTATCTGCACTACGAGTCACTTCAATATTTATATTACGGTTGCCATCATACAAATACATCGGAGCACCCACCACCATCGATTCATCCGCAATAGCCACATCAAATCCATAATCACGATACGGACTCAGATACTTCTTTTTTCTTTGATAGACATTAATAATTTCCCATATACCCGAACCAGTATTTTTCTGCAAAAGCATATCTTGCCCAGATAGTAACGCTTGCAAATCAGCACCACAATAATGTAACTGATTCAATGTTCCAGCGATATAGCAAGAAGTCATTCCGACAACATCTATCTTCGGAATTCCTACAACAGCCTTTCCATCAAACATATCAACCGACCATCCCATTCGATTATTGTAAAGAGTAGTTGGGGTTCCATATGTTTTCAAAACTTGCATCCATCCCGACGTTCCTGGGCAACGTTCAAAGATATAAGCAGAACCCTGCTCATAAAAAGATGAGCCACTATATTCGTAAAACCGTCGATCATATGGTTCTCCGACAATAACCGAATCTCCATAGATTCCTACCGAATACCCAAATCCATTGTAATTACTCATTGTGAGATTACTCGGCTGTGGATAATACTCAGGGTTAAACGTCATTGGATAGACACTATAATCTGGAGCGAAGACATATGATTGGGACCATGCATTGTTGCTATATTCAAACAAATATGCTGACGTATTTGAAGGATTTCCACTTCCAACAACAAGACTATAGCTATGTGGGCCATCATACTTGTTCAATTTCAAACTGAACCCGAACTTAGTATCAGGAACAGCATTTGCAAGTTCGAGTTTCTGAAACAAAGACCACGAGTAGTTATTTCCTACCGTGTAATTCTTATACAAGTAAACTGCTCCACTTGATCCATTGTAATATGGGGAACCAATTGCTGCCCAATCTTTATTGATAGAAACAGCCGTTCCGAACGATGCAGTTTCAACCAATGGTGAATTAAAATCCGGGTCATCGATAGTAAATGCCGCAGCACTTCCACTATTCGCGGTCCATTCAATTTGAGCCAAATCATAGATTTCGGCCATTGCCCATGATGCTGTAATGAAACTGCCTGTAGTTAGACAAAGCTCTGTCAAGTAGGGAGACCCAACTATCAGGAATTTCTCGTACATGTCGAGGGAAACCCCAAATCCATTTTCGAGAGAAGATGTGTAAAGGTCTTTATCTATGCAAATATTATATTCGGAATAGAAGACGAGTGAAGAACTTTCAGCAGAAATAGGAGTTGATGCAGATGGAGAATTATTGGCTTCTGTATTCAACATTACATCGAACGGTCTCCAAAGCTGATAGATAGTGCCTACGTAATCATGTTCATCCTTAGATTTATTATACAGAAAAACATCTACAGACCCTGTATGCTCCACACTGGCGGTAAGACGATTCCACCGAAGAAGATCAGGATTGGAGACCGCAACATAATTGCCATACGTGGTCACTGCGTAGCCGTAATTTTCATTTTTAACTTTTACGAACATAACAATACCCTATACATATCAGCCCACTCTAATTTATAGGAAGAAAGAACCAGACCCACTGACAGAAATTAAATCATACGGCGGTGGTGGAGGATTACCAAATAAAATACTTGCCGTATTGGTGAAACTAGACGTTCCACTAATGTTGACCGCCGCAACCTGATACCAATAAGTGTTTCCAGTTTCACTTGAAGATACAAAAGAATCTGTGTAAGGTATAACAAGAGATACACCTAAATTAGTAAATGAACTTGGGGTATTGTCAAGAGCCGTTTGAATAGCAAAATATTCCTGGCCAGAACTTCCGCTCTTCCAAGTTAAAATAGAAGAACCACTTGATACCGTAAGATCATATGGACCATCTGGTATTGCAGGGGGAACAAATACATATCCAATATTGCTCCAAGACCCAGTTCCATACCGATTGGTTGCGGCAACTCGATACCAATATGACCCATATGGAACAATGGCAGCATCCAAATATGAATAAATGGATGATGGGAGTGCATAATTTGTGGACCAAACCGACCCAGAATCAATCGAACGTTGCAATAAAAATCCCGTATGATCCAAAAGGGAATAATTCCAAGTTATTGATGCGATGAACATAGGTCAATTTAAGTTTCCATTATAAATATGAATCATATTAAGATTATGCGGAATTATCCGACCAATGTAAAATGTCATCCCAAATCAAATTGTCATTCCAAGGGGTAACATATGGTAAGTTGTTACTCAATACAAGGCTTGCCATTAATGAAATATATCCTAGCGGAGGACTATCTACAAATATATCACATACATAGAACGCTGTGCCCGACAATATATAATTGCCAAAGACACGGACTTCTTGAATCTTTGAGAAGAGATTGGTTCCCGCATTAAGATTTCCGTTAGAATCATCCTGAATACTCACATTATCATCAAATGATGTATCCTGGAATTGAACACTTCCCGGAGCGATTTTATCCCCCATGATAATCCTCGGAATGGTAAACATTCTGAACTCGTCCGCCATATAAAGGTTTGTCTTGTTCAACTGGAAGTCAATATTTTCCATTCCAAAAATTTTAGTTGGATTTCGATAGTTATTATAAAACGCCCGAGACATCTGATTATAAAGAAGTTCCTTATATGTTCCAGTATTCATATTAATTTCTGCCGAAGCCGAATCAAAAGTTTTTACGCTTCCACTGGTGCCTTCTTCATAAATTGCTAAATCATCCGATTGCTGTTCCAGTGCAATATAGCAATCACGATTTAGAAGCGGAGTTCCTGTTACATAATCAATGTAATCAAGAATGACTTGTGTCTCAGGAATTATAGAACTGCCCGAATATTCTTCCAAGATTACCGTGTCGGGGTTCTGTATGTTATACAACTCCCGTGCCTTTGTAGCACGAAACGGCGATGTCATTACATCCGTTTTTTTGAGTTGCTTAAGCATAATTTTCGTTATTGAATAACCCTACTCCATGTCCATACCCACGCCGAAGATGTTACTAATCATTACACGATAACTTCCAGAATCAGTAAGTGTTAAGTCATTAATATATAACGAAGATGTAGTACGTCCAGACAGATAGCTTCCCGAAATTCTAGTCCCATCCGTCAACAATGTACTTCCAGATTCCCATTGATAATACATCGGGAGTCCTCCACTGGCTGTTACGCTAAACGATAAATAATTTCCTATATCGTTTGAAGCAGGAACTGGTTGAGTGACTATGACTGGAGGATACGTATTAACATGGAGTATGGCGTATGAACTTGTTTTCCCCTGTTCCAAGTTATTAACTAAAATTTGATAACTACCTGTATCTGACAATTGGACATTATTAATTACTAAGCATATCTGATTGCTTCCTGTAATCCTGCTAGTATCCGTCAAATAGATGCTTCCCGATTGCCATTGATAATAAAATGGCATCGTTCCAGAAGCCGTTATACAAAACATTATTGTCGTGCCAATATCCGCATATACATCTTGTGGGTCGGTAATAAATAATGAACCATAGGTAATACAATTATAACTAGATGTGCCAGGAAAAATCAAATTTGAACCTGATGGCAATATCCGTACTTCTTGAATCTTAGAAAACAGATTGTAACCGCCGATAAGATTTTGATACCCATCATCAAAAATCTCCACATTGTCATCGAGTAAAGTATCATAAAATTTGACACTCTTGGGTTGTATCTTATCTCCAAAAATAAGTCTTGGAATAGTAAACATCCTAAACTGTTCGGAAAGATTACGAAGGGTTTTACTTAGAGGAAAATCAATATGTTCAATCCCAAAAATTTCCGTTGGATTATGATATAGATTATAGAATGCATTTTTTATCTGACGGTGGACAAGACTTTTATAAGTTCCGTCGGCATTTTGTGCATCGGAAGCTGAATTGAAAGTCCCCGATCCTGTTATACCTTCCTCATAACCAATAGAGTCAAGTCCTTGCTGTTCGAGAGCAATGTTACAATCGCCATTGATTATAGGGTCGCCATAATTGTAATCAACATAATCAAGGGAGACAGTGGTGCCATTTAGATAAACATCTGGCTCAAGTATAACAGAATCATCGTTCTGAATATTATATAAAGCACGAGCCTTAGACGCAACGAATGGCGTCGTTGAGACATTCTGGTGATTGATGTGCTTTATCATGCGACATATTGACGCTCCCAGAGCATCGCTCTGGGATTCCTGACTTATCCATGTGATTAAGCATAGACAACCTCGTGGGTCCGTCCGACCCCAAGAATAAGTGCGTTACGTGCCGAGTTTGTATCCCGGTCGTGATGAGTACCACATACTCCGCAATCCCATTCCCGTACCTTAAGTCCTGCTAAGCCCGTAGGACCAGTTAAGGCCCCACAATGACTGCAAGTCCTTGTGGAATTTCTGTTCTCTGGGAAAATGAGTTTCGTATCGCCGGTAAGGCACTTATATTCCAACATTTTCCTGAGTTGTCCATGAGCAGAATCGGCTACGGACTTTCCAAATCGTTTAGAAATCACCCGATGATTGTCTCGGAGAAAACAAATAGTATCGTTCTCAGCAACCAACTTCCTTGAGAGTTTGTGATTCCGGTCTTTCCTTCGGTTCTTAATTCTCTCGTTAAGACGAGCAGACAACCTCTTCCGATTCCCCCGTTGAGATTGAGCCAATCGTTTTTCGGACCATCTCAACTCTTTCGGGTGAGTTATTTTCTCGCCATTATCAAAAGTCAACAGGTCTTTGAACCCGGGGTCTATACCTACTTTTCCATTGCCAACCTTTGGTATCTCTTTTGGCTTGGCATCAACGAATAAGCACATATACCAGCCAGATGCTCGCTTGCAGATTCGTCCACACTTGATTTTTCCTTCCGGAATCCATTGTTTGTGGAAGTTAATCCATCCAACATTGGGAATACTTACTTTATTGCTGACAATCTTAACGGGGTCTGGAAAAGGAATAGAGTTAAGCGGTCTTCGTTTTCCTTTGAGTTTTGGTTTCTTCGCCAATCTTTTTAAGCATCTTGACCAAGCATCATGTGCAGTTAGCAATGTTCCTTGGATAGTATGAGACGGAATATCAAGGATTTTAGAGTGGTTTGCCAACAAGTTTTGAAAATTCTTCGGAGAGAAGTAGATTTTGTCTTTAGCGTTTAGTTCAATCTTCCGGCAAGCCCAGTTCCAAACACCAGTCAAGTTCCACAACCAATCATTGAGTCGTTTCTCCTGCGTCTTGCTGAGTTTTAGTTTAACTTGGTATTGAACCATTTTGTATCCTATCATGTTTCTGTTTTATTGTCAATGATTTTCCTAACCCGCCCCATCGGGTCGGGATTGCGGAAAATAGTTTAGTTCAAATCGTAGTTTTATCTTTTGAGAACTCGTAACTACCAGTCCAATCGTACTTTTACTAATAATTCATTTGAGAAATCTTTCATTGCTGGTCTACTCAATTTTGCAACGGCGCAAAGTTCATTGTTATCATTATACAACCCAATTGTTGTAATATACGTTCGTGGGTCCGTGATAAATTCCGAGTTATAAATTTGACCCTTCGGATGCTTATTATCAGTTCCGTCATACACATACGTCGGATTGTTACTATAATTAAAATCTCGGTTCATAACACGAACAAAATAATGCCGAGCGGGGACATATTCCGATTTGCGAACATTCATAAATTTCCCAGAAGCCAGATTCATAGATTCGAAAAGAGTCTTGTGATTGTAAGTGTATTGAATATTTCCTGGCAATGAACCAGAAATATATGGCCATGAACCATCAAGACATGGGCCATCTCCCGCTCCTGTTCCTACTCCCGAACCACTATTAATATCAAGCTTTGCAGCCAGAAGAGAGGCATTGAGAACTACAATTCCAATTTGCGGATAGAAAAGTCCAAAACCTCCATAAATCGCACTGTTAAACGGGTTTGTCAAACTTCCCGTAACAAGTTGATATACGTATTGATTTTGTTGTGAATAAATTGAGTCATCAATAAGAGTTACTAACCCACCCGAACCACTAAAATTCAATTGCAACAATCCTTCATCAATTCGATCTTTCATCTTGTAAGCCGAGAAATTAATGACCCAAATGTCCTCTGCCATAGTCGTAGTGCTGGCACTCATCATGGAAAACATTCCATTGGCCGTAGCATTTACATCAGAATTGGAAAGTAGAATATTCTTGTATTGGCTGTAGATAGCCTTGGTTGGGGAAGCTCCGATACTTGCGGATTCCACAGTAAACGAACCACTTCCCACATCACCATAAAAATGTCCATATGCAATCGAGAAGTAGGGATCATAATTAATGTAAGAAGATTGATCTGGAAACACATTCAAATAATACATTGTATATCGAACATCGTAATATGAAGTTCCATATGATGGAGATGGAGTTCCCGATCCTGTAATACGCCAAAAGTCATCCATGAAATTTTCTTGGCCCCAATTTGGAGAACCGTCGGGCCAAAATCCACTCGCTACACGGGTAACACGACCAGCTACTACGTCTTTATTTGGGTCAAATTGATTGAATATCATATACTTACTGTGTCGATGGAGGAACTGTTATGGTGACTTCGATGGAAGTACTTCCTCCCGATTCATTTCCAACGATTGTTAAATTAGTTGTAGTCGTCTTATTCAACCCACTATTCGGGACAAAACGGAATGAATTCCCAACAACTACTTGAGCACTTGCAATATTAATGTCACCCGCAAAAGTTGGAACAGTGTTAGAAACAGAATTAACCGCATTGGTTTGCTGGACAATCAAAATACCTACATTCTTGTTTCCAAGAATCGCTGTATAACCTGATTGCAAATTATACGCGGGATTCGTGGAAGGGCTAATGATAATATCGCCCGTGTAATCCTTCGTTACTAGAATCTTGTCCTGAGCAATAGTGATGACTGGAATAGACGTTACACCTTGATTAAGCGTAACGAGTTTGTATTTCATCACTTGCGTTTCGTCAGTAAGCGGCTCAAAGACTGGGGTGTTACGCAAGGCAATATCATAGAAGGCACTGCCTTGTGGATGATTTGGCTGATATAAAGTATAATCAATTTCGTCGTCTGCAAGAGCAAAGCTGGTTATATTCAAATTACCATTCTGTGCGAGAAGTTGTCGCCCCTTTTGGGTAAGAACTGCATCAACAGTGATGCTCTGGTTGTCAATAAAGCTCATGTTATTTTATCCTATTCTTTTTGTTTTCCATAAAAAGTATTCATCTATAAGTATCAGTGAACCGATGGTTTTTAGTGGTAAATTACGTTATCCGACTTGATAAGATCAATGTTCGTGACAACAGTTGCCTGAATAGGGTTACTTCCATCGCTTAATCCATTTGGACCAATGGTTGTGGAAATAGTCTGCATTCCCTTTCGATACATCGCCACAGTCACGGTTTTGTCAATAAATCCATACATCGTAAATCTATCCAAAGCAAAATATCCCCGTTTGTGAGTGTAATGGTTTCTCGGGTATCCACGAATAATCTCAAAATATGTACCATCAGTATTCCTGAAAATAGGAGTCTTCATTAACGTCTCATAACTCTCAGGGGGAGGAGGTATGTGATATTGTGTCAATGTTGAATATCCATATACCGGATACCCCGCAACCAATGATGCTGTTGGATTGTATCTCCATAAGTAATCATTCGTAACAGAATTTGGACTATTTTGCCAAGTATTTATACTATGAGTCCATTGATTTGTAATTGTATCATGATAGTAATCCAAAGCGGGAGTGGAATCAACAGTAGAAGCAGTATAGACATTGCTTAAAAACCATTTGTCACTGACAACCACATAGTCATACAAATATATGGAATTTGTGGAATACACGTTTGCTTTTGGACTGTCGGGAATGGTATAAGTAGTTGTAGCCGTCATATGACGAACCGAACTGCTGTGAATTGCAATTTCCGAAGGATTATCCGAACGGACATATGACCCCGACTGAGCATAAATCGTATATTTACGCCATCGTTTCAACATGAACTCAGAATGTCCATAAAATGGATGTGGTTCCCTAAACATATTGAAAAAGATTTCGCCATTCATATTTTTCCTTTCGTTGCGGAAACCCCGATGGCTTTAGCCTCGGGGAGGAGCAACGAAATATAATTAATAATTTCTGTTGACATTCTTCTTAATTCCTGTTATACATATCACAGTTCTTTGATACATGGTTTGGATAGTAGAAAATAATTGCTTCTATCCAGTAAAATCAATCAAGCATCGTTTTGTGAATAGACCAGAAG
>Ga0209083_1000267_pt1 | contig 83275 bp, 65 predicted proteins | sample AM7aDNAmetaG_FD_184132 | JGI IMG/M metagenome (GOLD analysis project Ga0209083, IMG submission 184132) | Freshwater microbial communities from Finland to study Microbial Dark Matter (Phase II) - AM7a DNA metaG (SPAdes) (version 3) | ecosystem: Environmental > Aquatic > Freshwater > Lake ... | reverse complement strand
TGCCAGATCGGATATCCTGCTCAATGAAGGCGCGACTCACGCCGAATTCCTTCTGCGCTGTCACATCGCTCAAGGTTGCCCCTTTGCGATTCCATTCACCATATTCTGCCATATCTCATTTCTCCTCTTGCGCGAACGTTGCCTCTCATGGTCGGCGCAAAGCGACGTACCAGGCAGGGGCCTGTTCGGCTCCTCAATCATATGATCCTCTGATTCGATCCGAATTCATGCGAATAAATCGTCCTCGATCAGTTTAAGGTATTTGTTGATGTAGAACATATCGGGTTCATGTCTGGATGCTCTGACCCGGATCTCAAATTCGGGCGCCTTGTCTTTCTTGTCGAAAAGAATCAGGCCGATACCAAATATGCGGGCCAAGGCATCAAGTCTGGCGATGTCTTCATCAGAGGAGTCGTCCGGGACGACAATGTACGAGCGATGAGAAAACAGTTTGTATGAGCAGGCTTGGCCAAAGGCAACAATCAACGCCTGTGAGTCCGTTTTGATTTCGGCGGAAATAATTTCTGTTGGCGGCTTGATGATGTCGCTTTTCCGTGGTTCCCGTACTCCAATCACATCCGGCGTTCCCCACTTGTCTTTGAACTTATTGCCGCCAAGAGGTATCGCCTTCGTGCATTCCTCCAGCTCGTTGACAATCCAATCTGCGAATTGCCCGTAAAAGTGTTCTTCGTCCATCTTCGGCGTAGGCTTAACGATGGGCGATACTTCCGGGAGCAGTTCTTTTGGATCTTTGAATTTCGTATTTTTGTAAAGACCCTTTGATGGTAGATAGATGTCGGTCGGTAGGTGGGTGCGGAATTTGTGTAACGACCCGTGAATCGTGTTGGATGGGATGTCGGGGTATCTCTCCAATATTGTCTTGTGGAGAATGCTGTACCGGACTCCGTCGGGGGTTTCCGTTACAAGCTTAATTGCCTCTTGGATCACTTTTTCAGTGCTCGTCATGTTTAATCTCCTTCAGCTCGAACTGTTTGCGATGCCGCATTTCGCCATTTAATAAGATGCATTCGCTGAGTGCCTTTATATCCTTTCGGCGCATTTAAGGAAAGGTTATGGATTCAATAGATCAGGTCAAGCCTAACCGTGTTAGAAATTCTGGAGAAGTCGAGTCATTCCTATCGACTCCGATTCAGAAGTTCTTGCGTGCTTGGCATTGTCGGGCAGGCATAGTCGGGATTCTTGAGTTCCTCGCGATTGGCTGCTACTATAACAATCACTTCCACAATGGACAACGCCAGAACCAATCAGCTCCGTGATGCCTTGAACAGCCGGATCCTCGTGCTCGACGGCGCGATGGGCACGATGATCCAGCAACGCAACCTGACCGCCGCCGATTTCGGTGGGCCGGCACTCGAAGGCTGCAACGAACACCTCGTGCTCACGCGGCCGGATGTCATCCGCGACATCCACCGGCAATACTTCGCGGCCGGCGCGAACATCGTTGAGACCGACACTTTTGGCGCGACCCCACTCGTGCTTGCCGAGTACGGGCTCGCCGATCAATGCCGGGCAATCAACATCGCCGCCGCCAAGCTCGCGCGAGAAGCCGGGGCTGAATTCAACGGTTTTGTGGCCGGCTCAATGGGGCCAACCACGAAAGCGATTACCGTGACCGGCGGCGTGACGTTCCAGCAGTTGGTCGAAAACTTCCAAGCGCAGGCTGCCGGCTTGATTGAAGGCGGCGTGGACCTGCTGCTCGTTGAAACCTGCCAGGACACCCGCAATGTCAAAGCCGCGCTCATCGGCATTAATCAGGCTTTTGCCGAACTTGGTGTGAAGGTAGCGGTCATCGTCTCCGGTACGATTGAGCCGATGGGGACGATGCTCGCCGGACAGGCGGCCGACGCCCTCGTGGCGTCCCTGCAACATGTGGACCTGTTTGCCGTCGGCTTGAATTGCGCCACCGGCCCCGAGTTCATGACCGACCACATCCGGACGATCCACGAACTGGCCACCACTGCCGTGTCGTGTTACCCAAACGCGGGTTTGCCGGATGAGGAAGGCAAGTATGGCGAAACACCAACCTCGCTTGCCGCGTCCCTGGAACGGTTCGTCAAGAACGGCTGGGTCAACATCATCGGCGGCTGCTGTGGAACGACTCCGGCACACATCAACGCGATTGCTACTATGGTTGCCGGCAAGCCGCCGCGCCGGCAACGCGGCCAGCGGCGCAGCTATTATTCCGGTATCGAACTGGTCGAAGCCACTGATGACAACCGGCCGCTCATTGTCGGCGAACGGACGAACGAAGTCGGCTCACGCGCGTTCAAGCGGTTGATCACCGAGGAAAAATTCGAGGAAGCCAGCGAGATCGCGCGGGCCCAGGTCAAAAACAGCGCGCACATCATCGATATCAATCTCGAAAATACCGACCGCGATGAGCTGCTGGATATTGACCGATTTTACGAGAAGGTGATTCACAAGGTCAAAGTGCCGTTGATGATCGACTCGACCAACCCGAAATCCGTGGAGCGGGCGCTAACCTATTGCCAAGGCAAAGCCATCATCAACTCGATCAACTTCGAGGATGGCGAGGAGAAATTTAATCACATCCTGCCACTCGTGAAAAAATATGGCGCGGCAGTGATCATCGGCTCCATCGACGAAGATAAGCAGCAGGCGCAGGCGATCACGCGCGAACGCAAGCTCGCCATCGCGTTGCGAGCTCACCGCTATTGCACTGAGCGCGGCATCCCGGAAGAGGATTTAATTTTTGATACGCTCACGTTCCCGTGCGGGACCGGCGACGAGAACTACCTCGGCAGCGCCGGCGAGACCGTCGCCGCCATCCGGTTGATCAAAGAGCAGTTGCCGCACTGCAAAACCGTCCTCGGTGTCAGCAACGTCAGTTTCGGCCTGCCGCCCGCCGCGCGCGAAGTGGTCAACTCCGTGATGCTCTACCACGCCACCAAAGCCGGCCTCGACCTGGCCATCGTCAACGCCGAGAAGTTGGAACGTTACGCCAGCATCCCGGAAGTGGAAAAGAAACTGGCCGAGGACCTGCTCTTTCATTCGCCTGACAAAGCCAGCTCCCAGCGCCACATTGCTGCGATCAACGACCATTTCCGCGATGCCACCAGCCGGGTGAAGAAGAAGATTTCCGATCTGCCGCTCGACGCCCGGCTCGCCAATTATATCATTGAAGGCACGAAGGAAGGGCTGATCCCGGACCTCGACCTGAAATTGAAGGAAGCCGGTCCACTTGAAATCATCAACGGCCCGCTCATGGCCGGCATGAGCGAAGTCGGCCGACTGTTTAACAACAACGAACTGATCGTCGCCGAGGTTCTCCAGAGTGCTGAAGCGATGAAAGCTGCGGTCGGGCACCTCGAACAGTTCCTGAAGCATACGGAAAGTTCGACCAAGGGCAAAATCGTCCTTGCCACCGTCAAGGGTGACGTGCACGACATCGGCAAGAACCTCGTCGAAATCATTTTGTCAAACAACGGGTATAAAGTCGTCAACCTTGGGATCAAAGTTCCGCCCGAACAGCTCATCGAAGCCTGTTACCGGGAAAAACCCGACGCCATCGGCTTGTCCGGCTTGCTGGTCAAGAGCGCCCAGCAAATGGTGGTTACCGCCGCCGATTTGAAAGCTGCCGGCATTACCGTGCCGCTGCTCGTTGGCGGCGCTGCGCTCAGCGAAAAATTCACGCGCGGCAAGATCGCCCCCGCGTACGAGAACATTGTCGCGTACTGCAAAGACGCCATGACCGGCCTCGCCACGCTGAACAAGCTGATGAACCCCGCCGAGCGCGCGAAGTTCGTGGCCGAAGCCATACCGGTCGGGCGTGCTGCCCCTAGCGCGCCGTCCGAGATCGCTCCCGAATCCACCACCCGGTCATCCCGTGTCCGCCTTCTGCCGCCGTTACCGGCGCCCTACGCTGACCGCAAAGTCATTCCGGTACCAAACCTCAGCGAGATCTGGAGCTACATCAATCCGCAGATGTTGTTCGTCCGGCATCTCGGTTTCAAAAGCAATTTTGAGCGTGCGCTGGCTGCGCGCGACCCGAAAGCGCTGGAGCTGTACCACGCGGTCGAGGAAGTGAAGACGGAAGCTGCGAAGTTCATGAAAGTCAAAGCCGTCTGGAAGTTTTTTGATGTCGAAGCGGATGGTAATTCGATCCGGATCTTTAACCACAGAGCCACAGAGAACGCAGAGCCGGACCATACATTCCATTTTCACCGGCAACGCCAATCCGACGGCCTTTGCCTCGCCGATTACGTCCTTCCCCTTGGGCACTTCGGCACTTCGGCACTTAAGGACTCCCTCTGCCTCCTCGTCGTCACCGCCGGCGCCGGCGTTCTCGAACGTGCCAACGAATTCAAGGACCGCGGCGAATTCGTGAAATCGCACGCACTGCAAGCCCTCGCGTTGGAAACCGCCGAAGCCACCGCGGAATGGCTGCACCGAAGAATCCGGGAAGACTGGGGTTTCCCAGACCCAGCTGAAATGACGATGCTCGACCGGTTCCAGGGAAAATATCGCGGCAAACGGTACAGTTTTGGTTATCCCGCCTGTCCCGCGCTCGAGGACCAAACCGGCATTTTTAAATTGCTCCACCCCGAAGACATCGGCGTGAAACTGACCGAGGGTTTCATGATGGAACCGGAAGCCAGCGTCTCAGCCTTAGTCTTCCATCATCCCGACGCGGTATATTTCGGAGTCGGAGAAACAACGGATTAAACCACAGAGGCACAGAGAAAGCAGAGCCCTGTGACAGTGCAAGAATCGTCCGCACGGTTGCGGAAGGCATTCGAACAGTGGACATGGCAGCTTGGCGAAGCTATAATTACCGGACAGAACACGCGATGACATCGAAGAAAAAATGGTTGATCGTGGCGGCCACGGTCGTGGTTGCCGGTTTGTTGGCCGCTGGCGGGCTGGTGGTGATTGCTTGGATCAAATTCGATGAAGTTTTGCCGCAGTATCGGTCATTGCCGGTCTACGTTCACGACCAGACCGACTCGACGCATCCATGGCATCGCCGCAGCACCGCCACGTGCGGGTCGGCGGTGTACGTGAACGATTTTGAGGAGTCGGCGCTGTTGCTGCAGAGCTCTCCGACCAACGCCATTGGGCGCGCGCCGATCGGGAACGCGTTGGTCTGCTCCATCGAGGGGCAGTCGCCGCAGGATTACATTGCGGTGGATTGTGGCTCGGAGATGCCGGCGTTCGAGGTCTTCCGCAACGCGAAGCGGCCGGCGTTTGACTACCGGCATGCGAAGTTTCAGGCGCTGGAATTCACTGGTATCATTGGCCGCACCGAACACAAACGATCCATAGACCCGGCGCTGATTGATGAGGTCGTGCGGACGTTGAGCGCGGGAACACCGACGACGGCGGAATTGCCGGCTTCGATGGCGTCCAAGAATATCACCGGCCTGCATATGTTTTGCGACGAGTTGCCGGGGCTGATGTTTTGTCCGCGGGTGTACCATGGCGAAGCGGGGGCGATCTACCTGACAGAGAGCCTGGGGTCGGAGTTCACCAATCGCGCGGTCAAGTTTCACGCCCGCTGGATTTCTGCCGGTCCGCTCCTCACGCAGTGGCTGCGAGATCCCTGAACCACCCAAATGTGCGGCTAATTATTCAAACCGGTTGATTTCCCCAATCAAATGACGACCCATGTTCTGTGCCAAAACTACAGTGTGTCGATAACTCCCGGTGGGTCAGATCGCCCCAGACGGCCCGAGCCCGCCGTTCGCACCGAAAATAAATCTTAGCCGCACAGTTTGGACCCATCGGCGCGCTTGCAACTGCCGTTGCCTGTAAATAAACTGAATTGAAAATGGAAGATATCAAGGTGGGCATCGGCGCAGTCGCGGAAACCGGGAAGAGCGTGACGGTGCATTATACCGGCTGGCTGACGAATGGGACGAAGTTTGATTCGTCGAAGGACCATGGCCAGCCATTCACCTTCCACCTTGGCGGTGGCGAGGTGATCAAGGGTTGGGATCAAGGCGTGGCCGGCATGAAAGTCGGCGGCGTGCGCGAGCTGACGATTTAATACCCCAAAACGCACCAGCGCCTTTCTTTGCGCCGCTGTGCTCGGTCTTGTTGGCGTGCCGCGCCATTTCAATCCTTAAAGTCGCGCTGAACAATCCGTTTTTCAGAGCGGCGAATGATGTCCATGTCCCGCGCCTTCCATCGCTTGGCCGCATTCCGTTTGTGCGGCTTGCAAAGGACGCAGGAGCGGGACTTGTTCTTGTAGGCTTTTCTCATCGCCCTCACATCTTCTAACGACAGAGATTCTTCGACAAGCTCAGAATGACAGCCGGTCGGGCTGCAGATGACTCGGCGAGCCGTCATCAGCGGTGTCCATCCGTCCTCATCTGTGTGGATCTGTGGCTTACCGGCAGTTGTCATTCGCAAGCATTCGCGGCTAAGCTGGCCGGAGAGGGGGCCGGTATTGTAAGATTAGTCGGTAACCGATGAAACTTTCGCTGCGGATGTTGCTATCGTTTGTCACGATCTTCTCGCTGATCTACGGCGGGGCGCACCTGTACGTGTATTGGCGGCTCGTGCATCCGTTGAAACTCACCGGCGGGCCGGTTTGGACGGTTCGGTTCGGAATGCTGCTGTTGTTCCTCTCGTTCCCCGTGATTCATTTTGTGTTTCGGCGGGAGAGTGGTGCGGTGTTGGGTGTGGCCAATTTTGTGAGTTCGATCTGGATGGGAATGCTCGTGTATCTGGTTTTGGGAACTTACGTCTACGACCTGCTGCGGCTCTATGGTTGGAGCCCAATTCCCGGCGGGAAAACGATGACTGTGATTGTCATCAGTGTTGCGGCAGCGATCACAGTGTACGGGTTCTTCGAGGCGCACTGGATTGGCGTGACGAACCTGCCGGTGCGAATGCCGAACCTGCCGGCACACCTGGAAGGGTTCCGCATCGCGCAAATTTCGGATGTGCACCTGGGGCGGATCGTCCGCGGGTCACGCCTGGAACGAATCGTCAACCAGATCAACGCACTCCAGCCGGACTTAATTGTGATTACCGGTGATTTGGTGGATGCGGAGCCATCGCACATGGAGGACATGATCCCGGCGTTGCGGCGGTTGCAAAGTTGGTTTGGCGTGTTTGCGGTGACCGGCAATCACGAATTCTTTGCCGGCGTGGAGCGCGCCCAGTCGTATCTCGACCGCGCCGGCGTGACACTGTTGCGCAACCGGTGGGTGACCGTGGCCGGCGACCTGCAGCTCATCGGTCGGGACGACGTGATTGCCGCGCGTCTGGCCGGCACACCGGCCCCGTCGTGGGACGAAAACTTGCGCGGGTTGGATCGCACGAAGCCGGCGATTTTGTTGTATCACACGCCGGTCACGACTCTGGCAGAACTGGAAACGCGCGGCATCCAACTCCAACTCAGCGGTCACACGCACCAGGGCCAGCTCTGGCCGTTTAACTTCATCGTGAAATGTCTTTTCAAGACGCCGTACGGCCTGTTCACCGATGGCAAGGCCACCATTTATGTCAACCGTGGTATCGGCACGTGGGGGCCGCCGTTGCGGGTGTTGGCCCGCCCGGAGATTACGCTGGTCACATTGACCAGGGAAATTTTTTGCGCTCGCCAGTAATTCGTGCAGATTCTAAAGTGGGAACATGCAGCGGGAAAAGTTTCTGACGGGGCTGACGGCGGTCATTGGATTTCTGACGTTGGCGGTGGTGCTGGCGTATCACCGGGCTGTTGATGGTGATTTATGGGCGCGGCTGGCGGTGGGCGCCGAGTTTTTCCAGCATCACGACGTCTGGCGCCACGATGTGTTTGCCTTCACCCCGACGTTGCCACAATGGATTGATCACGAATGGGGGGCCGGCGTGATTTTCTTCGCGCTGCTGAAGTGGTTCGGTCCGGGGGCTTTGTTGCTTTTCAAGATCGGAACGGCGTGGGCCGCTTTGGGGGTATGTCTGGCAGCCGCTCGATTGAACGGGGCCAGGTCCGCCGTGATCCTGCTCTTGGCGATTCCCTGCGCGTTGGCAATGTTGCCGGGGTTTGTTCCAGTGATCCGCAGTCACGTGTTTACCTATCTTTTTTTTGGCGGGTTGCTGTGCGGATTGGAATTGATCCGCGCCGGGCGTTCCTGGCCAGCATTTGGAATCGTGCCGCTGCTGTTGGTCTGGGTGAATGTGCATGGCGGATTTGTGGTGGGATTGGGTGTCATCGCGGTGTACGCGGTTTTCGTCCCGGCCGCACGGACCACTTTGTTGATCACGCTACTGGGGTGTTTGGCGATCAGCTGTGTCAATCCGTATGGCAGCCAATTCTGGACCTATCTGATCCCGGCGTTGCTGCATCCGCGGACCGACATCACGGAATGGGCGCCCATGCCGCTGTGGGGGACGTGGCGGAGCGATCCGTATCTGGGTTTCCCGCTGCTGTTCGTGATCGCCGTGGTGGTGGTGGTGGCCGGACGCAAGCATGGTTCGTGGCTGGCGTTGACGATGCTGGTTGTCACGGCGGTGTTCGCGTGGCGCAGTCGCCGGCATGCGCCGTTTTTTGGACTGGCCGCCGCGGTGTATCTCGCGCCGTATCTCGATGGGCTGCTCGCGCGCAAGTTCCCGTGGCAGATTCCGGCCCTGCTCATTCATGGGGCCCTGGCGGTCTTTGTCTGTGTGAAGTTTTTGCCGGTGATCGCCCTGGCCCCGGTGGCGCGGCCGGAGTTTTATCCGGTCCGGGCGGTCGAGATTCTGGCGGAGGCCAAAGTGGCCGGCCATCTGGCGGTGCCATTTCGCTGGGGGAGCTATGCGGCTTGGCGACTGTACCCGCGCATTCACGTCGACATCGACGGGCGCTACGAAGAGACCTACCCGGAGACGACGTTCACGATGAACCGCGACTTCTATTACAAAGGGGGCGCCGACTGGGACCGGCTGTTACGAAACCATCGCGTGGACTTTATTATTGTTGAGACGCGCGCGACGCGGGTGACGCTGGCGGATCTCCGCGAGCGCTCCTATGAACTGGTGTGGGCTGATGCTGCGAGCGCGTTGCTGGCGCGCCGCGAGTGGGTTCCCGGCTTGCGGGCTGGTTTGCACCGGTTGCCCGCGACGACGTCCGAGCCGCTGGATCCGCATATTCCCGACGCGTGGTGGTGAGCATTGGTCGCCAGACCGCCCACCTCTGTGCGCCAGATTGATTTCCGGGTTGTTGGGAACACTGCGGGCGATCATCACCGGCAACTAGCCATCAGATGGACTCCGTACGCCATTAAGTTCTACATAAATACTTTGACATACTTCTACTCATATGTTTAACTTCTAATCATGATTACAACCCTGAGGGCGGATACGGTAAGTTTCGGCACCAAAGGCCAGGTGGTGATTCCTTGCCGCCTGCGGAAGAAATTTGAGATTGACGTCGGCACCAAGGCCACGGTCGTCGCCACTCCCGACGGCATCCTCCTGAAACCCATCACCCGCACCTTTATTAAAAGTCTGCGCGGAAAATACCAGCACCTGCCCCTGATGGAGACCCTCAAGGAAATCAAACGCGAGGAGAAAGACCGCTGACATGACCACCAAGGTTCTGGATTCATGGGCACTGCTGGCCTTCTTTAAAGGCGAGGCGGCGGCTGACGATGTCGAAACGCTGATCCACAAGGCGACCGACGAAAAGACACGGCTCCTGCTGTGCGTAGTGAACTGGGGTGAAGTCTATTATGGAATGTGGCGCGCAGGCGGCAAGGCGGCGGCGGAATCCGTCGTGGCAGATTTAGCCCAACTGCCGATTGAAAGTGTGCCCGTCGACCTGCCGCTGACTAAGCAGGCCGCGATTTACAAGGCCACGAATAAAATGTCCTACGCCGACGCTTTTGCCGCCGCACTGGCAAAAGTCAAAAACGCGGACCTCGTCACCGGCGATGCCGAATTCAAGCCGCTGGAAACAGAAATCAAAATCAATTGGCTATGAGATGAACGCAAGCGTTCCTTGGTCATTCCTCAGAAAGTTCAGTGTGAAGCGCATTCCGCCGGCACAGCGGTGGGCTACACACCCAAGTGTGGGATGGGCTTTCGTTGGCGAGAGAAGCAAGGCATCCGGAGTTTCTCGAACAACGGAAGGACTTTTTTGTATAGACCAATAGCAGGGATAATAGATTTCAAACAACCAATGAACCAGTTACTCGACGCTTTGCTTGAACAGCTCGCGTAATTGTTTGCCGTACCAAATCGGCGTGTCATACGTTCGGCATCTGCGAAAACCATGACGGCTTGGCTAATCTTTCTCGCGGTCGGCGCGGTGGGCGCGGCGAGCGTGATCACGCAGTTGGCGCTGCTGCGCGAAATGCTGGGCACGTTCGCTGGCAATGAACTGGCGCTGGGAATCATGCTCGGCAATTGGTTGCTGCTGACCGGTCTCGGGGCCTGGCTCGGCCGCAAATCCGACAAACTCCACCATCGTGAAACAGTGTGGGTCGCTGGCTTGGTGCTTGTGGCGGTGTTTCCACTGATGCAACTCGTTTTACTACGACTGCTGCGGAATGTGGTCTTTCTGCCCGGCGCGACACTCGGCGTCGGGGAAATTTTTGCCGGCAGTTTTGTATTGTTGCTGCCGTTTTGTTTGGGGACCGGCTTCTTGCTGACTCTGGCTTGCGGGCTGACCGGCGACATCGGCGGAGTGTATGTCGCCGATGGAATTGGCAGCGTGGCCGGCGGTGTGGTTTTTAGTTTTGTCTTAATCCGGTATTTGGATCACTTCGGGATTCTTTGTATCCCGGCCTTGCTGACGCTAACGGTCGTCGGATGTTACCGGCGCTGGCGGGTGGTGGCGGCGGTGTTATGCCTCGGTGTGGCCGGCGCGTGGTGGTGGGATGTGGATGCGTGGTCCACGGCGCGGCAGTTCCCGGGCGCGCGGGTTTTGTTTCGGGAAAACTCGCCGTACGGCCGGCTGGTGGTCACGGAAGCTGCCGGGCAATTTAACTTCATCGAGAACGGGTTGTCGATGATCGCCACTCACAACGTCGAGCAGGTCGAAGAGACCGTGCACTACGCGCTGGCGCAACGTCCGGCTGCGCGGCGCGTGCTGCTCATTGGGGGCGGCGTAGCCGGAACGGCGCAGGAGGTTTTGAAGTACCCAACCGCAGAAGTCACGTACGTAGAACTCGATCCACTTATCATTGCGGCCGGTCAACGGTTTTTACCCGGTAACCTGAACGATTCGCGGATCCATGTTGTGAACACGGATGGCCGGCAGTTCATTAAGAGCGTGTTTGAGAATTCGTTTGGGAGCAAAAAGTGGAACGGGCGTCTCGCCCGTTCTTTTGGTAATTCAAGTGAAGCAAACGGGCGAGACGCCCGTTCCACTATTACCCAAACAGACTCTAAGGATGCGAATGAAAAATTCGACGTGGTCATCGTGGATTTGCCGCTGCCGGTCACAGCACAGCTTAATCGGTTTTATACCGCGGAGTTTTTCGCCGCAGTCAAACGTGTCTTATCGACCGATGGCGTGGTGGCATTTGCGGCGGGCCGGTATGAGAACTACATCAGCCCGCAGTTGGCACGAGTTCTGGCGTCGGCCTACCGGACGGTGCACGAAAGTTTCCCAAACGTGCTGGTGATTCCGGGCGAGCGGGTATTTTTCGTGGCGTCGGCCGGTGAACTGACGTTGGCCATTGCGACCCGGCTCGAACAGGCCAAGATAGCGACGCAGTTTGTGCAGCGACATTATCTCGCCGCGATGTTGACGCCGGACCGGTTGGCGGACGTGCAGCGGGCCTTGGCAGCACCGGCTGGAGTGAACCGAGATTTCAGTCCGGTCTTGTATTTTTATCATCTCGAAAATTGGTTGACCCAGTATCCGGTCCGATTCGGCTGGCTGGCCGCAATGCTGCTGGTGGTGCTGGGCATATATTTGTGGCGGCTGCAGCCGGCCGCGCTCGTAATTTTTGCTGGTGGTTTTGCGGCATCGGCGTTGGAACTTGTGCTGTTGCTTGGCGTTCAAATTATCTGTGGCGCGCTGTACCAGCAGCTGGGTGTAATCGTCGCTGCGTTCATGGCTGGGTTGGCAGCCGGGGCGTGGTCGGCCCGCCAGTGGCCAGCGCGTCGGCTGGCGGGGTTGGCGGTTGCCGTGGCGGCGTTTGCGCTCATGATTCCGGTGGTGCTGCGGCTGGGCAATTTACCGATCTTATTGGTTGTGACGTTTGGGCTGGCGGCAGTAGTCGGGATGGAGTTTCCAGTGGCGAGTCGGGCGGAGGGGGCCGGTGGCGCAGACACAGCGAGCCGCTTATATTCGGCAGATTTGGTTGGGGCTTGCCTCGGCGCGTGGCTGGCAGGTACGTTACTAATTCCATTGATTGGCGTGACGCGGGTCTGCGTGTTGACTGCAGTGTTGAATGTGGTCAGCGGAGTGGTGGTCTGGCGGCGATAGATTTGAAATTTGGAGGGACGCGCTCCGTCGCGTCCGTTCGTTAGTGCTTCGCCAGTCCAAAGCGGTCACAACGGAGCGTGGCACTCTTGGAGTGTTACCGTGGCGCCGTCCTACCGTCAGAATTGTCAGTCGCCACCAATTTTGTTCTCGGTCACTGCGCCGGCAGATGATGCTCGGCCATTTCAATAAACTCCTTGGCTTGCGTAATGAGTTCGCCTGCTCGCTCAGGCGAGACGGACGGCGTGGGCTCATAGTCCCCGGCCTGCCGCACCTGAAACGCCAGCAGTAGGTCGCGATGAAACTTCGTGTCGACCAGGCCGGCCTTGGCAAAATTCTTGCCAAATGCCGCTTGCACCGCACCATGACTGGAGAACGCCAAGTTTTGCGAGAGCAGCAGCGCCTCCGCTGCATAAAACATGGCATAGTAACAGCGTGAACCGCAGTAATCCGGATAACCTTCGCGATGCAACAACTCGGCGGCGCGAGTACTTTTGCGAGCTTTGACGAGCAACGCCCGACAATCGTCGGTCACAGGACGACGCCTTCTCTGTGCACGTTGAGCAACAAGGGACTCCCCCCGCGCTCGTAACGCGTGCGGGACATGAACAGCGGTGCGAGACACAGGTCGTACTTGAGGGAAATGGCCGCTGTAACATCGCTGACCCGCCAACACTCTTCGACCGGTGAAATCTCTTCATCCAGCACCACCAGTATATCCACATCCGAATCCGGTACGCGCCCGGTCCCACGCGCCAGCGAACCATAGAGAACGGTCCGGTAAAGCCGGTCGCGGTACACGCGCTGCAACGCGGTCACCAGTTCCCTCAGTGCGGCACGAACCGACGAAGGCAACCGTTGCGTCTTCCCAGCTGACTCAATTTCAGCGTCCTGTTTCATGGCAGTCCAAGCATACCGTAATCGCCCACCTTTTCCAGTCCGCATTTTGGATACGTCCCGTCGCGCAACCGCTCCGGTTGCAGTTGTTGCTGGTGCAGCGAAAGCTGGCCAGTTGTATGCGGCGGATTTGGTTGGGGCCGTATAACACTTGACGGCTATATTTGCCGGGAATACCCTCAGCGGCGTCGAAGAAAACTTAGCGCCTTGAAACACCCATACGAATAAGGCCCGCAAATAGAGGGAAGAAGACCCCACAATGATTTCAAAAGAGCTTTGTCTGAAAGCAATAAAGGGCCTGCGAGCAAAGCATGCCATCGAGCGGTCGGATGAAAACCTCATCGCCGCCATTCACCTGATGAACACTTATGGTGTTGGTCTTGACGCAGCACTCGACCAAAGCTCGTCTTGTGGAAATGACCACGGAGTAGATGCTTGGCATTATGACGAAGCCAAGAAGAAGTTGATTATTTATCAAAGTAAACTCAGCGAAAGCAAATCTGCGGCTTTGAGTGGATTGGGCGATCTCGGAAGATCTCGTGAATGGCTGGAGGAAGTGATGGTCGATGGAACGGTAGCTACCATTCCGAGCGACAATAACTGTTTGAATAACCTGTACACCACCCTTTCGAAAGTGCGGTCCACACTTCTTCGTGTCGAGTTTTGGCTGGTCTCACTTTTCAACAAGAACGAATTGGAAGATTCCACTGATTACAGTGACTTCGAATGTGGTCTTGCCAAATCCATGCTCAATACATTCGTTCGGGAAATGTTAGGCGGTTCGCTTGGAGCAGATATTTCAGAATACAATCTTGTACCTACCGTCTCTGTGCCAAAGACGTACCCATTAGTCAGGATACCGAATTCCCGAATCGATTTGCGACCGAACGCACATCTGGATTTGGCGTATATTCCACTGCACAGTCTCGTCGAACTGTACCGGGTAAGACTTGAATCCGGCGTGACTTCCTTGGCTATTATCGGAAATAGGCCGAAATCACAGTTTTTGTTGAGTGATTGTTGCAGCAGTCGATGAATTTTCAAAGTACCTCTCTGACCTGTCCTGCATTTTGAATTTGTAGCTTCGGTGTAGACTTGGCGCAAATATTGTAAAAAACCGTTTAAGGAAATGTCGCAATTGCAGCACTTGGATGAATTCGTGGAAAAGGCAAACCCCGCCATAGTGCGTGAGACCCCTGTGGTTACAGGCGATTGTTAAGTTTCGAGGTGCCCGACGCATTTCCACCCTGACCTCACCATAAGTTAGGTAAGGGTGGAAGATAAAAATGTGCAGAAAACTACGATGAATAGGGGCTGGAAATCACTCCGGCTATAGCTTTTTGCGCCGGATTCAGGTAAGAGGTAACGTGTTATTTGATAAAAACGTGAGGTTATCGTTATTGGGCAAGAAAGAAGCACGTGATAGATTGGTTCATCCGATGGAAGATACGCTAAGTAAGATTAGCGACGGCAGCCTCAGTCCGAACATTTTCCCCTTTTATCACGTTGGGGTCACCATTGTTGCAAAGGCTTCCACTGCTGAGCGCGACGATGAACTGAATTTAGAATCTCCCAGCATCATCAACGGCTGTCAGACGATAACTATCGCCCATGAGTACTTGAAGGCACTTGAAAAGGCAAAGAAGATAGAGGCGATTGAGCGATTCAATCAGATCAAAGTGATTGCCAAACTTGTCGTAGGTACAACCAGCGATGAGGTAAAGGAGATTACCAACGCTAATAATAGGCAAAATCCCATCGAGGATTGGCAGCTATTTTGCAATGACCCAATACATATTGAGATCGAACAGACGCTAAAGGATGCCGGCGTGTTTTATGAGCGGCAAGAGGGCAAGTTCGACGCAGTGATGAAGAACTCTGACAATCCTAAGTACTACTTCAATACTAACGGTACTTACATCAAGGTTGTCGATCTCGGCCAAGTGGTTGCGTTGGCAAGAAGGGAACTGCGAGAGGCGGCAAAACCTTCGGAAATCTTCTTAAATAAGCAGAACCATGACAAGATTTTCGACAGGGCTATTCTGAGATATCCGAAAGACATCGTCTTCTGTGCAAACCTCCAGAAGGCTATAAAACGCGGCTTATACGTCTATTTAGAACAACCAACATTAGCCGCCAGCACCGCCCCGAAAATCTTCCAAAAACCGTTAGTCAGGGCCTACCTATCGCGACTCGCATTGCTGTATTTCTACCAGAATCCCGACAGGGAATGGGTTCGGCGTGACTTTTCTGGGAAATTGTTCAAGAAAGCCAGCCCGACACTTGTTGATGAGATGCAGAAATTCTACCTGAAAGTCGTGAGTAAAACGAAGAATTGGTACACGGATGAATCGAAAGGACTGACGGCGGAAGTCTCCAAGAGGAACATGGACTTGTTTTTCGATGGTTTGGAGGTAGAATTGGGAATCGATGGGGCTGGTGGTTCAATTCCTTTTTCGGAAAGCAGTATCGATTGGACGCAATACAACGAGGATTGATCTGTCGCTATTTTAGGCCGGCATGTCAGACGGTAAGTCTGCGCCGCGTTTCACTCTGGAGATTGGCTTTTCCGGTTGAACTTCGGCCACCGAACCGCTGGTCGCCGTGGCGAGACACGTTTGCAGCGCAGCGAAGATAACGATTCGAACTCGGACATAACCAAACATGGCGCGGACTGGATATTTCATGATCAAGCTGTTGCGGATCAGCAGTTGGCCGCTGCTGGGGCTGCTGGCTTTGTATCTGGGGAGCGGATTTGCGATGAGCGGCCGGTATGGCCTGGGCGTGTTGGTGGATGAGAAAACGGCACTTGGCATTCACAAACTGCTGCGTGTGCCGCTGCTGGTGGTGTTGCCGGTGCATGCAATCTGTGCGATCTATTTAGCGTTGCGACGATGGCGATGGATCAAGATCAAACGCCAGTAAGAACCGGGCTGACGCGCCGGCAAGTGTTGCAGTATGGCGCGGCAGGGGTGGTGTGCCTGGCCGGTGCCGGCGGGTGGGTGGAATATCTGCGTCGATCACTGGCAGCCGACCTGCCCGGCGATGTTTTTAAAGGCGACGCCCCGAGTGATGAAGTGTGGGCGCTCTGGCAGAAACGCGGTTGGACGAAAGAGTGCTATCACTACCTCAAGCTCGACCGAAACGTGCAATGCAAAATCTGCCCGAATAACTGCATCCTTGCCCCGGGCGATCGCAGTCATTGTCGGAATAAAATCAACCGGGACGGTACGCTTTACACTTTGGCCTACGGGAACCCGTGCAGTTTCCATGTGGATCCGGTGGAGAAAAAACCGCTGTTCCATTTTCTGCCGGGGAGTGCTTCGTTCTCCCTGGCGACAGCGGGCTGCATTTTCCGGTGCTTGAATTGCCAGAACTGGGAAATATCCCAGAAGAAACCCGAGGATACCAAAGATGCGCGCGGTCCGGAGTTGCGGTTTCGTCCGCCGTTGCCGGCTCAGTTGAGCCTGAGCGACATGGCGCGGCTGAGCCTGTTGCCGGAAGATGCCGTGGCGGTGGCGGCAGCGTTGCAGTGCCCGTCGATTTCCTACACGTACTCCGAGCCGGTCGCATTTTACGAGTATGCCTACGACACGTGCCGGCGAGCTCGTGAAAATAAACTGCGGAATATCCTGGTGACGTGCGGGTCAATCAACGAGCGCCCACTCCGCGATTTGGCGCAATATCTCGATGCCGCGCACGTCGACCTGAAAGGTTTCGATGAATCGATCTATTGGAAGCTGAATACCGGCCGGCTCCAGCCGGTTCTCGACACGTTGAAAACATTACGCGATTTGGGAGTCTGGTTTGAGATTATCAATCTCGTAGTCCCGAGCTATACCGACCGGTTGGACCGGATTACGCAGATGTGCGATTGGCTCGTCAAGAATATCGGGCCGGATCATCCGATTCATTTTTCACGATTTCATCCGGCACACAAGCTCGACCACCTCGCGCCCACGCCGATCGAGACGCTCGTGGCGGCTCGCGACATTGCGCGGGCTGCTGGATTGCGGTACGCGTACATCGGCAATGTCCGCGGGGTCGCGGACGCTGAAACCACGTTCTGTCCTGGTTGCCGGCGGGCGGTCATCGAGCGCGACCTGTTCGCCATCACCCGGTTCGATCTGAGTGCGGGCAAGTGCAAATTCTGCCAGACCGCAATTGCCGGCGTGTGGGCGTAACGATTCTGTTAAACAAGGGCGACCACAGGCGGAACAGACCGGCGGACAAGCTTTCAGCTTGTCTGCTTAATTCATGCGCGAGCTGGAAGTTTACGCTGCGGGTTTTGAATTCAGATATTTTCGGCGTCTGGGAGACCGGGCGGTCAAACGAAACGGCGCGGTCGGGACACCGCGCCCTACCCCGGATTTTTCCGGTAGGGCGGGCTGTCCCGCCTGCGTGGCCGTAGCCACTTCGGCGTGGCGAAGGCCCGAGCCCGCCGTCCGCACCGAAAATAAATCTTCGCCGTGGATTTGGGCCGATTATTGCCATTTGATTTAGCTGCGCAATTATGTTGGAGTGAAATGTTATGTTTCAACCAAAACTTTTTGAGTCGTTGCGCGGGTATAACCGCAGCACTTTTTATGCGGATTTAGCAGCGGGGATCACGGTGGGGATTGTGGCCCTGCCGTTGGCGGTCGGGTTTGCCATTGCATCGGGTGTGTCGCCGGAACGCGGGATCTGGACCGCCATTGTTGCCGGTTTTTTAATTTCAGCGCTCGGCGGCAGTCTGGTGCAGGTCGGGGGACCGACTGGGGCCTTTGTTCCGATTCTGGCCGGGATTGTGCTCTTGCACGGCTATTCCGGGTTGGTGCTGGCGACGTTGATGGCCGGAGCCTTGCTGGTCTTAATGGGCGTGTTGAAGCTCGGTAACCTGATCAAGTTTATCCCGTATCCGGTCACTGCCGGGTTTACCAGCGGGATTGCCGTGATTATTTTTGTCGGGCAATTGAAGGAGTTTCTTGGGCTGCCGAAAGATCTGAAATTGCCGGCCCATACCCCGCATCAGGTGGCCACATTGATTGAATACTTTCCGGACATCCATTGGGCCACGGTTGGGATTGGGGTGGGGGTTCTGCTCATCCTGATTTTCTGGCCAAAATCGTGGCGGCGGATTCCAGCTTCCATTGTGGCGGTGATCGTCAGCACGCTGGCCGTGCTTTTGTTGAAGTTGGATGTGACGACGATCCAGATGAAATTCGGCGAGCTCCCGCGCGGGATTCCGTCGCTGGAGTTTCCCAAGGTGACCTTTGATACGTTGCAGGCATTGATGGTGCCGGCGTTTACCATTGCCATGCTCGGCGCGATTGAGTCGCTGCTGTCCGCCATGGTTGCGGATGGCATGATTGAATCCCGCCATGACTCCAATCAGGAGCTGATCGGTCAGGGCCTGGCGAATATTGCCTGCCCGTTTTTCGGCGGTTTTTCGGCGACGGGTGCGATTGCCCGGACCGCTACCAACATCCGCAACGGCGCGCGCACGCCGGTGGCCGGGATCATCCATAGCGTCACGCTGCTGGTGATCGTGCTGGTGGCGGCGCCGCTGGTGAAGTTTATTCCGCTCGTGGCACTGAGCGGCGTACTGTTGATCGTGGCGTTCCGGATGGGCGAGTGGGATAACTTTGTGGAGCTCTATCATGGCCCCAAAAGTGATTTTTGGGTCATGGTCGCAACGTTTGTGATGACGGTGGTTTTTGATCTGACGGTCGCGGTCGGGGTGGGGCTGACGATGGCGGCGGCATTGTTTGTGCGACGGATGGAGGAAATTTCCCAGATCAAATTGGTGACGCCGGAGAGCGATCTCGATGTCGGGAGCGGTTCGATTCGCAACAAATATGTGCCCTCAGGTGTTCTTGTTTACCGGATTGAAGGCCCATTCTTTTTTGGAGCCGCGGAAAAACTGGAAGCCGCCTTAAACCGCGCCGGTGAAGTTCCGCGCATTGTGATTTTCCGGATGCGGAATGTCCCGGCGATTGACGCGACCGGGTTGCATGCTCTGGAAATCATGCTGGAAAAGTTTCATCGCAAACACACCCAGCTCATTCTCAGTGGTGTCCAACCGCAGCCGATGAAGGTGCTCTACAATGCCGGCTTCGTGGACAAGATCGGGCTCGACAACATTTGCGCCAACATCGATGTGGCGTTGGCCCGGGCCCAAGAGCTGCTAACGCCGGCCCCGGCCGCGGCCACACCGGCTTCGTAACCCCGGAGAAACCACGGCTGGCCCGGCGGGTCCAGCCCTACCATAGTTTTTCTATTCTTGGGTTAGGGCGTGCTGTCCCTAGCGCGCTATTGGGGATCATACCGGTTCAGACGGCGCGCTAGGGACAGCTCGCCCTACCGAGGAAAGTCGGATGAGCCACCAGCAGGGCGTCACCAGCTAACGCCGGTTGGGCTTGTTGAACGGGCTGGGTCCGGTTAGGGTGCCGGCATGGCTTGGAACTGGCTGCGTAAACTTGCCGTCAACCCCACCACCCGGATGGCGCTGGGCGAGCGTGGCGAAAAATTTGCGGCCCGCTATCTCCGCCGTCAGGGCTACCGCATTCTGGTGCGCCGGTTCAAAACGCGCGCCGGCGAGATCGACATTGTTTGCCGGCAGGGCGACTGGCTCGCTTTCGTTGAAGTTAAAACCCGGCGGACTGACAACTACGGCACACCGAGCGAAGCGGTCACCAAAGAAAAGCAAAAACACATGAGCCGGGTCGCGCTCGAATATCTCCGGCTCCTCGACAATCCCCGGATCCGCTTCCGGTTCGATATCGTCGAAGTCATCCTGCCGGACTTTGCCCGGAAGCCCGCTGACATTCGCCTGATCCAGAACGCGTTCGACTTGTCGGAGCCATTTGTGTATTGATACTTTGTGCTCGCCAAGGTTCACTCCGCCGCGGTGCTCGGCATTGATGCATTTCCGATTGAAGTTGAAGTCAACTCCGGCTGGGGCCAGCCGGCCGTAATTATTGTCGGCCTGCCGGATGCAGCGGTGAAAGAATCCCGCGACCGGGTTAAGACCGCGATTGAAAACAGCGGCTTCAAATACGTGATGGGCCGCACGACCATCAACCTCGCTCCCGCCGATGTAAAAAAAGAAGGGCCGAGCTTTGATTTACCGATGGCCATCGGGATTCTGGCAGTCAGCGAGCAGATTGTGGCGGAACGACTCAATGATTTTGTGATTGTGGGTGAACTCGCGCTTAGCGGTGCCGTGCGGAGTGTGACCGGCGTGTTGCCGATTGCGATTTGCGCCCGCCAACAAGGCAAGCGCGGCATCATTGTCCCAGTTGATAATGTGGCGGAAGCCGCCGTTGTTCAAGGTCTCGAAGTGTATCCGGCTCAGACTTTGCGCGAGGTGGCGGAGTTTGTGGCCGGTAAGCGCACCCTGACGCCCGTCCGGGAAGATCCCGCCAAAATCTTTCAGCAGCATCGGCAGTATGATGTGGATTTTGTGGACGTGAAGGGGCAGGAGAGCGTGAAGCGGGCCCTCGAAGTTGCCGCGGCTGGAGCCCATAACATTCTGCTGATCGGTCCCCCCGGCAGCGGGAAGACGTTATTGGCGAAACGTGTCCCGACGATTTTACCGGAGTTCACCTTGGAAGAGGCGTTGGAGACAACGAAAATCCACAGCATTTGCGGACTGTTACCGAAAGGGCAGGCGCTGGTGGCGACGCGACCGTTCCGGTCCCCGCATCACACCACGAGTAATGCCGGATTGCTGGGGGGCACGGCGAATCTGCGGCCGGGCGAAATCAGCCATGCCAACCATGGTGTGCTATTTTTGGATGAGCTACCTGAATTTCATCGGGACGTGCTGGAAGCTTTGCGCGAGCCGCTCGAAGAAGGCCGCGTGGTGATTTCGCGGGCGACCGGAACCATGACTTTCCCAGCCAATTTTATGTTGGTGGCGGCAATGAATCCTTGTCCGTGTGGCTTCTATGGAGATCCCAAACGTGAATGCCGGTGTTCGCCCAACATGATTACGAAATATCGGAACCGGATCTCCGGCCCGTTGCTCGATCGCATTGATATTCACGTGGAAGTGCCGGCCGTGAAGTATAAGGAGATGGCGGGGGAATCGACCGGTGAAACTTCTGACTGTATCCGGCAGCGGGTCGCGGCGGCGCGCGCGGTCCAACGTGCGCGCTTCGGGCATGCCAACGCGCGGCTGGCGCCCAAGGAAATGAAACAACATTGCCGGTTGGACGCGGACTGTCAGGAACTGCTCAAAATGGCGATGACAGAGTTGAACTTGAGCGCCCGCGCCTACGACCGGATCCTAAAAGTCAGCCGCACGATTGCCGACCTCGACAGTGCGGCGGACATCCAGTCGCAGCACATATCCGAAGCCATCCAATACCGGTCGCTCGACCGGCAATTGTGGGTTTGAGAATCCGTCTGGTTTGACAATTTAGACGCGAACGTTAATTTGGTCTTGTTTTGACACAATAACATGCTAGTTTTTGTTTCGAAACTTACATGGGAAAACATGTTCATTCTATTGATAGTAAGGTATTAAGCCGTATTTATGGCCATGATAGGGGTTGGGTGTTCACCCCTGCTGATTTTCAAGATCTAGGAAGCCGTACCGCTGTGAGGTTGGCGCTCATGCGGCATATCCGAACCAACATCATTCGTCAGCTTTCCCGCGGCCTCTATGATTTTCCCCGACAGGATGCGCAGCTCGGAATTCTGGCACCTTCCGTGGACGCGATTGCCAGCGCACTCAAAACCCGGCACGCCATTCGGCTTCAACCATCAGGAGGCTATGCTGCAAACTTACTTGGCCTTTCCGACCAAGTGCCGATGAAGGTCGTTTTCCTAACCGACGGTCCCAATCGACGAATCCCGCTTGGCAAACTCCAAATTATCCTGAAACGCACTAACCCACGTAATATGGCCACGGCTGGTAAGATGAGTGGATTGGTCATTCAAGCTTTACGTTATCTAGGCGCGCGCCACGTGAACAGCCACATCATCACCGCGCTTCAGCAACGGCTTTCCATCGCAGATAAGAAGCAACTCTTGGTGGACTTGGGCTACGCCCCGGCTTGGGTTGCGCGCTTGATGCGACAGATCGCTGAGGATTCGAGTCATTGAGCGATGGATAACTTCATCAATCTCCCGCTTAATCGCCAGCGTAGCTTTTGCGAAGAAGCCCAACGGCGACTCGGACTGCCGGCTGCGAGCATTGAGAAAGATTTTTGGGTTTGCTGGACATTGCGCGAACTCTTTGTGCTCTCACCCACTGGGCCGCACCTGACGTTCAAGGGCGGCACATCGCTGTCCAAGTGCTGGAAACTAATCGAGCGGTTTTCGGAAGATATTGATGTTGTTATCAGTCGCGACTTTCTTGGCTTTGTCGGCGATCAGTCGCCGGAGACTGCACCCAGCCACAAGAAACGGGATCAGCGACTGGCCGCGTTGAAGCTTGCCTGTCAGAAACACATCCATGAAGTCCTGTTGCCAGCATTGGCTCAGCGCATCAGTGAAAGGCTGCCGGGTGGTACGGTTTGGAAATTGACCGACGACACAGCCGATCCGGATGGGCAGACATTACTTTTCGAATATCCCAGCGCGCTTTCTCCCGGCGCATATTTGCGGCCCTCTGTGAAGATTGAACTTGGGGCCCGCTCCGATACCGAGCCAGCCGCGACACCCGCGATTCAACCCTATCTGGCTGAGGCATTGCCGGAAGTGGTCCGCCCTTGTGCGTTTTCCATCCACACCGTGACTCCGGAACGAACCTTCTGGGAGAAAGCGATGTTATTACACGAAGAATCCTACCGCACCGAAGGCGATGGCCCGAAAGTCAGACTCGCTCGTCACTACTACGACCTGTGGTGTCTCATCCGGGCCGGTATTGCTGAACGGGCGGTTGTTGATGTCGATCTGTTCGCGCGCGTGGCGGCGCATCGGGCTGTGTTCTTTCGGAAGCAGAAGGCAGCTCAGGAATCGCTCCGGCCGGGATCGCTGCGGCTTCTCCCCTCCAACGACCAGTCCAAGGCGTGGAAACAGGATTACGAGGCGATGCGGGAGGCTATGTTCTTCGGCGAAGTGCCGACCTTTGAAGAGATTCTCCGTGTCGTCGGCGATTTTGCGCAGCGATTCAACCAAATCAAGCTACCACCGTCGAAATAGTTGGCAGGGTCTATCTCTGCGGTGGAGGAGATCAAGCACATGGAAGAAAGGCTTCAGGTTTCAGAGACTTTGCGCGGTGCCCATCCGCTGGTGTTACAGACACTCCATGCGCTGGAGCACGTCGAACTGAATGCGAACGGAATTTTGCAGCGCCCGAAGCAAGACAGCTTGGACGTGGTTGTTTCGAGAGGTATGACCGGATCCTAAAAGTCAGCCGCACAATTGCCGATCTCGACGCCAGCGAAAGCATTCAGTCGCAGCACATTTCGGAAGCCATTCAATACCGGTCACTCGACCGGCAATTGTGGGTGTGACAACGATTCCTGTCGTGGTTAGGTGGTTGGCATGGTTTTTTGCGAGCTACCGCTACAGCGAAATTAACCTTCTTCAGGCAAGGATCTGTAACTGGAGAACGGCGAGTTGATTCAGCCAACAATTCGGGTAAGCTACTTCGACAAAGAAAATGCGGATCGTCCTTTCCATCCCAGCGGTGAGGTGTTGAGCGTGGCTGTCGGTCAGACCACGGGGGCAAGCTCCGAGTCTGTGCCCTACAAGACCGTGCGCTCGGATGGCCGGTTCGAGTTGCGTGATTACCCGGCTTTGACGGTGATTAAGACACCGATGCCGGGCGGCAGCCCTAGTGGAGATGGGAGTTTTATGCGCCTCTTTCGTTTCATTTCGGGCGAAAATCAGGCCCACGAGAAGATTGCGATGACGACACCGGTGATGATGTCCGGGAGTGAGTCGAATGCAACGATGATGTTTGTGCTGCCGGCAAAACTGACGGCGGAAAATGTGCCCAAGCCCGCGGATAGCTTGGTGCGGGTGCAGACGCTGCCGGCCGGGCGATTCGCCGTGCTGCGGTTCAGGGTGAACGTGACCCGCGGACTGAGGCCGCGGTTCTGAAGGAATTAAAGACCTGGATGGCGACGGAGGGATTGCCCGTGTCTTCACCGCCGGTCTATGGCTATTTCGATCCACCCTGGACGCTGGGGGCTCTCCGACGGAATGAAGTGATGCTGCGCATCCAGGCGGGTCAATGAAGCGCCGCTCAAGAAGTGCGACCGACCGGAAGAATATCCCGTCGGCTGCACCCGCTGGCGGATTACGGTTGGGGCTGTGTTGTCAATTTGCCACGCAGCCGATCAAGTTTTGCACGACCACGGCGACGGCACTGGCGCGGTTACGCCGCCGCGAGCAGCTCGCTCGCATTGCCACCCTATGCGAAGCCAACGCAGCGTCGTTGCTCGCCGCGCTGGAATACTGCGCCGCCCATGGGATCCGGTCGTTCCGGATCAGCAGTCCCATTCTGCCCGTGAAAACGCATCCAACCGTTGGCTATCGTGTCGAGCAATTGCCCGGAGCCGATGCGATCGTCGCCGCGTTCCGCCGGTGCGGGGCGTTTGCCCGCCGGCAGGGCGTTCGCACGGGATTTCATCCGGATCAATTTGTCGTGATCAACTCGCTGGACCCGGGCATCGTGAGTCGTGCCATTGCGGACATTGAATCGCAAGCCGAGATCGCGGAATGGACGCACGCCGACACAGTGAACATCCATGGCGGCGGTGGGTACGGAGATAAACCTGCGGCGTTGGAGCGGTTTCGTCGTAATCTCGAACTGCTCTCGCCGCGCGCCCGCGCCTGCCTAACGGTGGAGAACGATGACCGGACGTTTACGCCCGCCGACTTGTTACCCGTCTGCTGTCGCGAAGGTGTCCCGCTAGTTTATGACGTGCACCATCACCGGTGCTGTCCCGACGGCTTGAGTGTGGCCGAAGCGACGGCGGCTGCCCGTGTGACCTGGAAGAAACGCGAGCCGCTGTTCCACATCTCGAGTCCAATTTACGGCTGGAAAGGGCGGTATCCGGAGCGTCACCACGATTACATTGATCCAATCGACTTCCCGGCTGTTTGGCGTGGCTGGGCGCTGACTGTGGAGGTGGAAGCGAAAGCCAAAGAACTGGCCGCGGCGAAACTTCAGGCCGATCTGGAGCGCAGGCCGTTCCGATGACTGATTGTAAATTGATTCTGGTCACTGGCGGAACTGGCGTATTGATATTTGCTGGATCCGCTACACGAACTTCTCGTTGCTGGCATGCAGCGCAACAGCGCGCGGATCGCTGACCCGGCCAAGCAGCCGCGTCAGCCGTGACCGGTTGTAGCGTTGGGCGAGGATGCACGGGAGGTTCGCCGAACCGGCGTACGCGATGATGATCAGATCGCCCCACCACGGATTCCAGAGGAAGAACACCGGTGCGCACGCCAGCGCGCACCAGTGGCACAACTCGCCACGCCATGTTTCGCAAATGAATCGCTGCCAGTAGTCAGTGCCTTTGCCGGACAGATCGCCCTTCGCAAATCCACCGGCAAACCAAGTCGCGGCGTCCGGCAGCCAGCTTTTCCAGCGCTTGATGTCGAAGACCTGTTCGTAGAAACGACCGCCGGACTCCCACCCATGTGGCGGACCAGGCCGGAACCATTCCACCGGCATCCGTGTGAAGGCCCACGCGAAACCGAGCTGGATGACCGCCCAGCCGACGACGTTCAGTGTGATCGTCCCCGCGATGGGGAGTTCAATCAGCACGGATCTCCCGTCCTTTCCACGTCACCTGTTTTCCTGATCGTCGCGCCGACCACGCGAACAACAAAAAGAAAAAGCACAGCGGGACCGGGTACAACACCGCGGTGTACCAGCGAAATGCGCCGACTCGCCGACTCACCCACGCCACGTGTGCCACGCAAATGGCATACGCAACCACCGCCCAAACCGTGACCGGCAGCAGCACCACCGGCGACATCAACCCGATCATCCAACACACCAGCCCGGCCAACTTTCTGCGCGGCATCTGCCCGGCGCCCGACGCAAACCCTTTCGTCCACCCTTTAATCAACTCGCCCAACCCATTTGGATACATTCGAAACGAAAGCAGCCCGCGCCCCGTGACGCTGCGCACGCGGAAGCCGGCTCGACGAAATACGGATGCCAGAAAGAAATTCTCCAGGATGCGCCCCTTCACTGCCGCGTGTCCGTCGACTCGCTGGTAACTCGCCCGGTCCACCAGCAACATTTGTCCGAACAACCCGCCCGGTATCGTGCCCGCTGTCATGTTGAGATTGAAGAAGAGCGACAACTGCTCGTATGGCTCGCGCACAGCGTGGTACGGGCCGACCGAGAACGCGCCGCCGTCGTAGGCCGCGAGAATCTTGCCGAGACCCTCCGGTTCGAACCAAGTATCCGCGTCGAGGAACAGCAGCAATTCGCCGCGGGCGGACTGCGCGCCTTGGTGACAAGCCCAAGTCTTCCCGCGCCAGCTCTCCGGCAACGGCTGCGACTCGATCACCATCGCCTCGAGTTCGCGGGCGAGCGCAGCGGTCCGGTCGGTCGAACCATCGTCCACAACAATCACCTCCACCGGTCGAACCGACTGCCCGTTAATCGAGCGCAATAACACCGGCAGATTATGTTCCTCGTTCCGCGCCGGAATGATGATTGTCAGCGTCGATCCCACGCAACGACTTTCTTGGCAACGTTCTGGCCGCAGAGCACGACCATTGGCATGCCGCCCCCGGGGTTGACTGAGCCGCCGACGAAGAACAGGTTCTCGTACTTCGTGCTCTGCTTCGGGGCTTTGAAGGCGAGGTTCTTCCAGCGGTCGGTGACGACGCCGTAGATGGAGCCTTGGTTGGAATAGTACTGCTGCTGGATGTCGAGCGGCGTCCAGACGTGCTCGTACACGGTGTGTTTGCGGAGGCCGTTGAGGCCCATGCGTTCGAGCTTGTCCACGACGCGTTCCTTGAACGTGAGGTAGTCGTCGCGCGTGAGCGGATGCTCGGCGCTGATGTACGGGATGTGCGGCAGAATCTTGAGGCAATCGCAGCCCGGCGGGGCGACGGTCGGATCGGTCTTCGACGCGGCGACGAGATAGATGGTCGGATCGGGCGGGAGTTGGTGCTTCTGAAACACGGAGCGGAAATGCTCGCGCTGGTGGCCGGAGAAAAAGAAGTTGTGGTGCGCCAGTTGCGGGTACCGGCAATCGAGGCCGAGATCGAGCACAAGGCCGGAGCACGCCGGTTCATATTTCTTTTCCAGCTTGGTCACGAATGCGGCGTCTTCGTTGAGCAGTTCCCGGTAGGCCGGGATGACTTCCATGTTGGAGACAATGATGTCGGCGGCGTGGAACGCGCCGTCCTTGGTGACAATGCCGGAAACGTGGGACTTCCTTCCAGCTTGTCGATCCCCGTCCGCCGTCCGGATCTCCTTCACCGCACTGTTAAGGTGGACGGTGATGCCGAGTTCCTCCATGAGCCGCCGCAAACCGAGCGCAATGCCGTACAGGCCGCCGTCCACGTACCAGAGGTCGTACCGGAACTGGATCGTCGGCAGGCAGTTCATAAACGCCGGCGACCGGTATGCCGACGAGCCGACGTACTTGATGAAGTAGTCGAAGATGTCCCGCATCTGCGGTGTCTTCAGAAACCGTTTCACGCCGCCGTGCATCGTCCGGAATAGATCGAACTGCAGAAACTTTCCGAGGCCGTAGAATTTCGCAAAGTCGTCGGACGTGTCGAGTCCCTGCTCGAAGTAGCCGGCGTTGACGAGGTCGTAGAGCCGGCCGGAGTAATCGAGAAACCGTTGCACGTTGGCCGGGTCTTCACCGACCTTGCGCGCTTCCGCGGCCATCACGGTGGGATCAGGATCAAGGTCCACGACTTTGCCGTCCTCGAAAAAGTTGCGCCAGTGCGGCCGGAGCGTGCGGATCGGGATATAATCGCTCATCTTCTTGCCGGACCGCTCGAACAACCGCTCGAAGATGTGCGGTAACGTCAGGATCGACGGCCCGAGGTCGAACGTGTAGCCGCGTTCCTTGAGCACATTGAGCTTGCCGCCAATCTGTGGATTCTTCTCATGAAGGGTGACGTCGTAGCCTTCCTGCCGCAGCGAGATCGCGGCGGACAAGCCACCCAGACCGGCCCCGATAACGATGATTTTCTTGCTCATTGTGCGCTGCCTTGTCGTAGGTCGGGCGCAACCGCTGGGCGCGCCGCTTCGAGAGTTGATTCTCGGATGGTCCTGTGGTCCGTCCCGACCAGTCTAACAGTTGTTTCGTGTTTCATTTCTTCCGTTTCGCCAATTCTTCGCGAGCGAGTTTATCCTGCGGATTCAACTTCAGCGCTTTGCGTAAATACTCCTCGGCCTCGGCCGGCTTGCCCAGCGCGTCATATGTCTTGCCGATGAACACAAGGCAGGTGCTCCGCCCCCACCGCGGTTCGACCGCTTCCCCCGGCTGGCCGTCTTCCGCTTCGAATAGTTTCTCTGCCGCTAACAACAGCTTCAACCCCTCGTCCTTGCCACCGAGCAGAGCCGGCCCATAATATCGGTTCATCCCGGCGAGATACAGCACGCGTGGGTTGTCGGGATTCAGTTTGCGGGCGAGTTTTTCCTGGTCCAGCACACGTTTGCCCAGCCACAACCCGCGCGCGGGGTTCGCCGCGATACTCAAGCCGGATACCGTGCTCAGCAACGCATGGCTCTCCCCATTGGATGGATCGAGTTGAATCGCGCGTTGCAACGCCGTCACTGCGCTCTCCAACGCCGTGGCCGACGCCTGCCGGTTGGTTATCGTGGCTGGTTCGCCCAGCAGGAACAGCAACCGGTGAAACTCAGCAGTTCCGCGCCAATATTGATTTGTCGCGGTATCGCCGGCGCGCGCAAACGTGGTGGCCGCCTTCACGAATCCTGGGCCCTCCCAAGCTTGATACGCCGCCGTAAATTCGGCCACACCGGCAACGGTCAGATTAGTCTCGGCTGTCGAAGCCGAAACTATCGCGAGCAGCAGCCCAACGATGGTTCGAATCATCACTTGACGAAGATACACGATACCGCCGACAATTCATCCGTCAATTATGGACTGCGCGCCACTCATCGCCCGGCAACGCCAGCATTTCCAAACCGGCACCACACGCCCGGTCGCTTTCCGTTTGGAGCAACTCCGCCGGCTCCAGGCCGCCATCGAATCCCGCGAATCCACGCTGCTCAGCGCCTTGCATGCGGATCTCCACAAATCCTTGCACGAAGCGTACGTCTCGGAAATTGGAATTGTCCTCAGCGATATTCGACACGCGCTCAAACACCTGCCGGCATGGATGAAACCGCAGCGCCGCCCTCTGCCTCTGCTCGCGTGGCCCGGCAAGGCTTACGTCGCCTCCGAACCTTTCGGTGTCGCGCTGATCATCGGTCCGTGGAATTACCCATTGCAGCTCCTGTTCTCCCCGCTCGTCGGTGCCATCGCGGCCGGCAATTGCGCCGTTCTCAAACCATCCGAGTTCGCCCCGCAGACCGCCGCTGTCATCGCCAAGCTCATTGCCGACACCTTCCCGGTTGAGTCCATCGCCGTCGTCGAAGGCGACCGGGACACGGGGGAATCTCTGTTGCGGGAGAAGTTCGACACCATCTTCTTTACCGGTAGCACCAATGTCGGCCGCGCCGTCCTGACCGCCGCAGCGAAACATCTCACACCGGTCACGCTTGAACTCGGTGGCAAATGCCCAGCCATCGTCTGTGCCGACGCCTCGCTGGCTGTCACCGCCCGACGCATTGCCTGGGGCAAGTTCATGAATGCCGGTCAGACCTGTGTTGCGCCGGATTTTGTCCTCGTGGATCGCCGCATCCGGCAACCGCTGGTGGACGCACTGAAGCGCGCCGTTCGCGAGTTCTACGGTGACAACCCGCAGCAAAGCTCCGACTACGGCCGCATCGTGAACCGGACGCACTTCGACCGGCTGTCCGCGTACGTTGCCAGCGGCGATGCCGGCGACCTTTACATTCCGCCCACAATCCTCACCGACGTCTCGTGGGACTCACCGGTCATGCAGGAAGAAATCTTCGGGCCGATCTTGCCGATCTTGGAGTTTGAGAATCTCGATGACGTTCTCAAGCAACTCCGCGCCCGTCCGACGCCGCTGGCGCTCTACCTTTTCACCAACGACCGGCCCACGCAGCAGCACGTGATCGGCGAGACACGTTCCGGTGGGGTTTGCATCAACGATACCATCGTCCACATGGTCGGCCATGATCTTCCGTTTGGCGGCCTCGGCGAGAGCGGGATGGGGCGATATCACGGCAAGGCGAGCTTCGATTGTTTCAGTCACTCACGATCCGTGGTGCGGCGTTCGACATTGTTTGACTCCCGTTTCCGGTATCCGCCGCCGAAGCTATCCTTAACGCGGTTGCGAAAGCTTTGGCCGTGATTGTTGCGTTAAGGGCTGTCTTCAGCTAGAACGACATCATGTCAAAACGAGTGCTCATCATTGGCGCGGGACCGGGCGGATTGGCGTCCGCGATGTTGCTGGCCAAGGCGGGGCTGGATGTCACCATTATCGAGAAACAGCCGCACGTCGGCGGGCGCACCTCGGTTCTCGAAGGCGATGGCTACCGATTTGACCTCGGGCCGACGTTTTTCCTCTACCCGCAAATCCTCGAAGAAATCTTTGCCGCAGTTGGCCGCGATCTGCACCGCGAAGTGCCGATGAAGAAGCTCGACCCGCAGTACCGGCTGGTTTTCGGCGCGGGCGGCGAGTTGAATGCCACGCCCGATGTCGACCGGATGGTGGCCGAGATCGCGAAGATCGCGCCCGGCGACGCGCCGCAGTTCCGGCGGTTCATGGATTACAACCGGGTGAAGCTGGAAAAGTTCGCGCCCTGTCTCCAGTCACCGTTCCTCGGCTGGACGAGCCTGCTGCAAATGCGCCTGCTCGCGGTGTTGCCGTACCTCAAGCCGTGGAAATCGCTCCACGCCGAGCTGGCCGGTTACTTCAAAGATCCGCGCCTGCAACTGGCGTTCACGTTTCAGTCGAAATACCTCGGCATGTCGCCGTTCCAATGTCCGAGCCTGTTCTCGATCCTGTCGTTCCTCGAATACGAAAACGGCGTCTGGCATCCGATGGGCGGCTGCAACGCGCTTTCGACCGGCATGGCCCGCGTCGCCACCGAACTCGGCGTGAAGATTCGCTTGAACGAGCCGGTCGAGGAAGTCTTGTTTGAAAACCGTCGTGCCGTCGGTGTCCGCACTCCGACCGGCGAACACCGCGCCGACGCCGTCGTGGTCAACGCCGACTTCGGCCACGCAATGACGAAGCTGATCCCGAACCGATTGCGCCGCCGTTGGACTGATGCGATGATCGCGAAGAAGAAGTTTTCCTGCTCGACTTTCATGTTGTATCTCGGCATCGAAGGCCGGTCCGACCACCTGGCGCACCACAATATCTTCGTCACAAAAAACTACCGGCAGAACCTCGACGAAATCGAAAAAAAGCACGTGCTCACGGAAGATCCATCGTTTTACGTCCAGAATGCCAGCGTTACCGATCCGACGCTCGCGCCGGCCGGCCACAGCACGCTCTACGTCCTGTTGCCGGTCAGCCATCAGCACCCGAACATTGATTGGAGCAAGGAGCGCGACCGTTACCGACAAGTCGCGCTGCGCCAAATGGCCAAACTCGGTTTTGACGACATTGAGAAGCGCATTCGTTTTGAGCGCGTGGTGACACCGGTCGATTGGGAAAACAAAGTCGGCATCTACAAAGGCGCGACCTTCAACCTCGCCCACAACCTCGGTCAGATGCTGCATCTCCGGCCGCAGAACCGCTTCGAGGAATTTGAGCGGATGTACTTGGTCGGCGGCGGCACACATCCCGGCAGCGGGTTGCCGGTGATCTTCGAGTCCGCCAAAATCAGCAGCCGTCTCTTGCTGGATGATTTTGGTATTTCAGCGGCACTGTAATCCGTTCCACGGTTCCCTGATAAATACCATTGAACACTGTCACTTTTCTGACAACCGTCTTTTCATTCAATTGGGTGTGAGGGGAGGGGTAGCAAATTGGCAATGAAACTCGGTGGATTCGTTACCTTTTTGTAAAACGGCCGCATGTGCGGCTGTCAGCTCGGAGTGTAGCCGAGTCACTCGATAATCCGCTTCTGGGAACGTGCGGAGGGTGGGTAGGCATTGCGTTCCCAGTTGTAAATAGAAGCTGCATCCACCCCCAGTTTCTTTGCCACATCTGCTTGGAATAGATGCCGTTGAAGGCGGCAGCGCTTCAAGTGGTCTCCGATGGTTTCTGGGGCGGTCGGAATCGTCTGCGTGCACTTCCACCGGTAGGGATATACGGGGCGGGGAACCACGATTCGGATATCACGAATAGGCAACGCAAGAGTGTCCGTGCGGCTTCTACGGGTATCCGAAGCGGGAATGCCGCTGTTCGCCGAACATGATCACGAAATATCGGAATCGGATTTCCGGCCCGTTGCTGGACCGCATTGATATTCACGTCGAGGTGCCGGCGGTGAAGTACAAGGAGATGGCGGGTGAATCGACCGGTGAAACTTCTGACTGTATCCGGCAGCGGGTAGCGACCGCCCGAACGGTGCAGCGCGACCGGCTGGGGCATGCCAACGCGCGGCTGGCTCCGAAAGAAATGAAGCAGCATTGCCGGCTCGATGCGGATTGTCAGGAGCTGCTCAAGATGGCGATGGCAGAGCTACATTTGAGCGCCCGCGCCTACGACCGGATCCTGAAAGTCAGCCGGACCATCGCCGATCTCGACGCCAGCGAGAGGATCCAGTCGCAGCACATCTCCGAGGCCATCCAGTACCGGTCACTCGACCGGCAATTGTGGGTCTGAGTAGTTTTATGCATGGCGGGTTTCTCCGGTGACCGTGAGTTTGGCGTAGTTTGAAAGTTGATGCTGCTGCGCAGCCTGAACGGTTTGCGACCGCTCGGCGAACCGTCCCAGTCGATACCCAAGCTTGATTCCTGCACTGTTCTGCAAGTGGGAATCGAGTTTCGGAATATTCTAGACTTCAGTGTGGGAGAATGAAAGGATCGCTGGCTACGACACAGCGAATCATTGGTGCGAACGACAGGAGAATGATGTCATGACTGAGCCACACGAGCAGGACGTTGCGGCCATCAACCGGTTGCGCGAGTTTTACACGGAGTTCCGTGCGGAGCTCGCCAAAGTCATCATTGGTCAGGATCAGGTCATCGAAGAGATGGCCATCGCGATTCTCGGAGGGGGGCACGCATTGTTGCTGGGGGTGCCGGGCTTGGCCAAAACAATGTTGGTGCGGTCTGTGGCGTCGACAATGGCACTCAAATTCAGCCGCATTCAATTTACACCGGATCTGATGCCCGGCGACATTACCGGCTCTGATATTTTGCAGGAAACCGCGCAACCGGGTCGGCGCGCCTTTGAGTTCGTCCAAGGCCCGGTCTTTGCCAACATCATCCTGGCTGATGAGATCAACCGCGCCCCACCGAAGACGCAGGCCGCGCTGCTGGAGGCGATGCAGGAACACCGGATCACCGTGTGTGGGCGGACCTACGAATTGCCGCCTCCGTTCTTCGTGCTGGCGACGCAAAACCCCATTGAACAGGAAGGCACCTATCCGCTGCCGGAAGCGCAGCTCGACCGGTTTATGTTTTTAATTCACGTGGACTATCCGTCCCTGGCGGAGGAACAGCGCATCGCCCGTGAGACGACCGGTTCGTTGCCGACATTGTTGCGCCCGCTAATTCGTGCCGAACAAGTGCTGGAGTTTCAGGAGCTGGTGCGGCGTGTGCCGGTGCCGGATCATGTCTATGATTACGCGGTGACGTTGGTGCGCCGGACCCGCCCGCTCTCGGCGGACGCCCCCGACTGGGTGAAGGGCTGGGTGAGTTGGGGCGCCGGGCCGCGGGCCGTGCAGTATTTGGTGATTGGCGCGAAGGTCCGGGCGGCGTTGCTGGGGAGTTTCATGGCCCGGCTGGAAGATGTGGAAGCCCTGGCTGAGCCAGTGCTGGGACACCGCGTGTTGACGAACTTCCACGCCGAGTCCGAGGGCATGACCAGCCGCCAGATTGTGCGCCGTCTCGTCGAGGAAATCCGCACCGATGCCGGCCCCACTTCAGCACGAGTTTCTTGACCCGCGGGCGCTGGCCCGACTCGCGCAACTCGAACTCGTCGCGCGCAGCCCGATGGAGGGCAGCGTGTCCGGACGCCACCAAAGTCCACATCGCGGGTCCAGCGTCGAGTTTGCCGAGTACCGCAAGTATGTGACCGGCGATGATCCCCGGCATCTTGACTGGCGGGTCGTCGCGCGCTCCGACCGGTTTTATCTCAAAGAATTCGAAGCCGACACCAATCTCCGTTGTTACCTTGTGCTGGATTGCAGTGGCTCGATGGCCTTCGGCGGAAAGTTGGCCTACGCGCGCCGGCTCGCGGCGACACTGGCCTATCTCGCCGTTCACCAGGGGGACGCTGTCGGCTTAACCTGTGGCCCGCGCGAAATCCCGCCGCGGCGCAACCCGGCTCATCTCCAACACATCAAGACCGTCCTTGCCGAAGCTGCGCCGGCCGGCCCGACCCACCTGATTGCCGACCTGCACGCCCTGGCCGAGAAAATCCGCCGGCGCGCGCTGGTCATCGTCTTCTCCGATTGCTTCGCGGACCCGGTCGCGCTCTTGAATTGTTTTCAGCACCTGCGGTTCCGCAAACACGATCTGGCGGTCTTTCATCTGCTGGACCGGGCGGAAATTGATTTTCATTTCGACCGGCCGATTCGTTTCGTGGACATGGAAAGCACTGCCAGTGTCGTGGCCGAACCCGGTCTGATTGATGCGCGGTACCGGGCCGCAGTGGATGGGTATCTCGCGACCCTGCGCGATGGTTGCCGGGAATTCAAGGTGGACTACCGGCGCGTGATCACCGATGAGGACTACGAACAAGTCCTCGCCACGTTCCTCCTGGCGCGACTGCACACCCAATGAAACAACTGTTTGCTATTTTGTTGATCGCGCTGCCGGTGCTGGCCGCTGACGAAAAGGAAATTTCCCGCGCGACTCAGGACCTTGCGGCCCGCGATTTCAAAACTCGTGAAGTGGCGACGCAGATTCTTTGGCAGGCCGGGCGGGCCGCCCTCCCGGCTTTGGAACAAGCGGCGGCCAGTCACGATCCAGAGGTGGCGACTCGCGCCCGCGAGATCTTGGCGAACTTGCGCCTCGGCATTTCCCCGAGCACCCTGCCGAGTGTTCAGCCGCTGTTGCAACAATACCAGGCGGGCGACGCCGCAGTGAAGAAACAGGTTTTGCAGGAATTGGTGTCCAAGGGGCGGGTCGGGAAACACGTGGCGGCGGCCTTGTTGATCACGGAACCGAACGATTCGTGGCGCACCGAAACCGCGCATGAACTGACCGGCGACATCACCGACTCGCTACCAGCAAAGATTATCGGGGGTAACCTGGATGATGTCGAAGGAACGCTGGAGCTGTTGGCGGTCGCCGATGAACCCACTGACAACGGCTGTTACGAGACTCTCAGTGCCATCCGTAATTATGCCGCGTTTCTCCAATGGCGCGGCCGGTTGGAGGAGGTCCTCGAAGACTTTCGCGTCCGGTTCGCGTTGCAACCAACCGCCGGTCTCGCGCGTGGATTGGCCCTGCTCAGTCGGAGCAACGGGGATTTGATCGAAGCCCGGCAGGCAGCCGAAAAAGCGGATGACCCCAATTTGTTGATCGGGATTCTTGCCGAGCTTGGCAAATGGGAGGAAGTCGCCGCGCTCGCTGAAGGTGAAAAGGCCAACGGGAATGGCGCCAGCCTGGCTTGTCTGGCGACCTATCACCGGTTTGCCGGTCAGCAGGAGATTTGTGACCGGTATCTCGATCAACTCTGGTCGCAATCGCTTTCGGGGAAAGCAACCGGGCCGCCAATTTTTCCGCAAGATGCATTTGCGGTCAACGCCCAGCCGGAGCGGGCTTTGGAATTGAAGCAAAAAGAGTGGCCGGCGGCCGCCGTCAGTGATTTCTGCTTGCAGCGTCGCTTTGACGAAGCACTGGCATTCAATGAACGGCAGAAAGACGCAAAACCAGAAACCATCGTACCGGTACTCATCAATACCGGTAAACTGCTCTATTTCGCCGGCGAACCCGAAAAATGTGCGGCCCTGTTGCAATCGGCCTTGGCAAAATACGGCGACAACCCCAACGAAAGAAAACAAATCGTGACAGCTGCGTTGGAAACTCACTGCTTCAAAATCGTTGCGTCGGACCTTGCGGCCGGGCCCCCGCCGCCCTGGCACCCGTTCTCCGGATTGGTGCCGGATGTGTCGGCGGCCAGTTCCGCCTGTTGGAAAGCATTGCGTGAGCTATATCCAACGGATCCCCTCGAACAAAGCCTCAACCGGGAGTGGGGCATTCTCTCTGGAGAATCCGCGGGCGAGGTTGTCACGCCAGTCATCACTGCTGCGGCACAGCTGGCCCAGACTGATGGACCGGTTTTGCTGGCGCTGAGTCGACTCAGCGATTTTGCCGGTGCCAGCAACCTTGCGATTAAATGCGCGCAAAAGGCTGCGAAATTGGTGTGGAAAGACAACCCCGGCGATGCCGACATGCAGTTGGGGCAGTTGCTGCTGAAACAAAAACGCTGGCAGGAGGCGGCGCAACAATTCGCGCAAGTTCAGGCGCCTCACCATGTCATGGTCAGCCTGCTCTTGCAGGGGTACGCCTTGAGCAAAGCCGGCCAAACCGCAGAAGGCGGGCGATTGATGAAAACGGCCGAGATCGTTCCGCTGGCCGGCGGTTGTGAGGGGCGCGCCGATGCATTACGGCTAGCCGCTGAGCTGGGACTGACGAAGTGGCGCGACCGGCAATTGGAGCTTGTTCGCCGCACGGGTGCCTTCTTTCAAGATTGCGATTGCGCCGAGCCGTTGGCAGTAGCGGAATCCGCTGCCGCGAAAGGGAATTATCTCCAAGCCGCGGCCATCCGCGAGCGCATGCTTTTCAGCTTGGTTTGCGGTGGATCCATCAACTCCGGCGACCTCCGTGATGGATTTGATGGGAAACGCGATTTGTGGCAATTGAGTTGGATTCATGAATGGCGCGCCCGCGGGCTGCTGCAGGACGGCAAGATTCGTGAGGCGGTGCAGGAAGCCAGACTCTATCTGCGATACTTACCGGTGGGAATCGACCTGCTGGTCAGTCTCGTGCCTGAATTAGATCGGCGGGGCTACCGGTCGGATGGCGATGAACTTTTCGGACAAGTCTTTGAACGGTTGCAAAAGCTGGTCAGCAGTTATCCGCGCTTTGCGAGCGGTCATCACGAGCTGGCGCGCCTCTGTCTGGGCTGTGGGCGACGGCTCGAAGAGGGCGCCGCGCACGCGCGCAAAGCGGTTGAACTGAATCCCACCAACGCCGGCTATGGGGCGATTCTGCAACAGCTAACCGGCGCGCAAACCAATCGCAACCCGTGACCTTCCTCCAGCCATTCATTCTCTGGGCGTTGCCGGTGGCGATGTTGCCGGTGCTGATTCATTTGCTCAACCGAATGCGCTACCGGACCATGCCCTGGGCGGCCATGATGTTTCTCATCAGCGCCAGCCGGCATTCGGTTCGGCAGGCGCGGCTCCGGCACTTTCTGTTGCTGGCGGCCCGCGTTGGCGCCGTGCTGGCGTTGTTGGTGGCGCTCGCGCGACCGCTCATCGGCGGCTGGCTCGGCTGGCGCTTGCGGGGCGCGCCGGACCTGGTATTCCTGTTGCTCGACCGGTCGGCCAGCATGGAACTGGCCGACTCGCACACCCATGTCGCACTGCGGCAGCGCGCCTTGCAGCGGCTCGCCGACGCCGCGCGGGACTTGGCCGGGACGGCGCGGTTTGTCGTCCTTGACAGCGCCACGCGCCAACCGCACGAAATCGCGTCGTCGTCCTTGCTCGGGGAGTTGAGTGCAACCGGGGTGAGCGACACGGCGGCGGACATTCCGGCCCTGCTGGATGCGGCGGTGGATTACCTGCTGGCCAACCGGGTGGCGTCCTCGGAGTTGTGGCTGGCGACGGATTTGCAGGCGAGTAACTGGCAACCCCACGATCCGCGGTGGGCGCGGTGGCAGGCCCGTGTCGCTGCACTACCGGAAGACGTGCGCATCCGTGTCCTGGCCCTCACCGCCCATGGCGACAACGCGTCTGTGTCCATCAGCCAGGTGCGCCGGCAACGCAATCAGCTCTGGCTGACTCTGGACATTACCGGGCATGGCAGTCTTCCGGTCTCGATTGGAATTGAAGGCGCGCGCACCCTTGTGGATGTGAACGTTACCGGCGACCGGCTCCGGTTCCAGCAAAAAATTGATCTCGGGACGCGCACAGCGGCCGGTTGGGGGGGGGTCGAGTTGCCGCCCGACGCCAATGACCGCGACAATCGCTGGTGGTTTGCATTTCCGGAGGAACAAACATTACGGGCAGTCGTCGTCGCGAGCGATGAGAAGACGGGCCGGCGATTGCAACTCGCGGCGGCCCCAGCGCCGCAGTTGTTGAACCAGAGCGCCCTGTTGCTGCGACCGGGCGAGCCGATCCCGTGGGAGCAAACAGCGTTGGTAGTCTGGGCGGCCGGCGAACCACCAGCGCAGTTGGAAACCTTTGGCGGCACCGCGCTGATCTTCCCGGCCGAGGCACCCGCCACTCCGCCAATGCGGGTCACGCGGTGGCGGCGCGAAGACGGCCCGCTGGCGTCAACGCAGGATGGCCAGGACTTACCAGTGAACGATCTCGTCTGCGCGCACCGGCGGACGCTGACCAACGACGCGACGGTGTTGGCAACCTTCGAAGATGGCCAGCCATTCCTGACCCGGCAAGGTTTGTTGTACCGGTGCGCAGCGTTACCGGCAGAACTCGGCGACGGGCGCGTGCTCGTGCCGATGTTGCAACGATTGCTTGCCGACGGTGGCGCGCGGTTCGGTCATGTGGCGAATCTGTTTTGTGATGCCCGGCAGGTGACTGCCGGTGTCGCGGTGGCCGGCGCGCAGATTTCGGCGTGGAACCGGCCGCCGAGCGAAGATGACTGGGAGCGGGTGGACGAGCCGACCGCGCGGGCATCGTTTGGCAAGGTTCCCGTCACGATGTTCGAGGAGAACTCCCAGACGGCGGGCCGGTTGCAAAGCGAGCTGTGGCAGTGGTTCATCGGCGCGATGGTCGGGTTGCTCATTGCCGAGTCGTTGTTGGCGATGCCGGAGGCGCACCGGTGAATTTCGCGTTCGCATGGCCGGTTCTGCTATTGACGCTGGCGATGGTTGGCGCGGCGACCGGGCTGGCCCGGCAGACGTGGCGGCGCAATGGTGGCGGCCGGCGGTTGGGCGCACTCGAATTATTGCGGTGGATGATGATTGTCGGCGGGGTGTTCACCTTGTGGCGGCCGGAGTGGATTTGCCGCACGAGCATCGAGAAGCGCCCGACCCTCGCCGTATTGCTCGACCGGTCCCGCAGCATGGAGACGCGCGATGTGGTCGGCGAAACAGTTTTAAGCCGCGCGGAATGGGTGGCGGCGCACACGAATGCGTGGCAGGCGTTGGCGGCGCGGTACCGCGTGAGTGTGACGGATTTTGGTTTGACGAATAGCGCGGCCGGGACAGACCTGAACGCGGTGTTGCAGGAGCCGCTGGCGCGGCACCGGAATTTGGGCGCAGTGCTGTTGCTCTCCGATGGCGATTGGACGGCCGGCGAATCGCCGGTCAGCGCAGCGACGCGGTTGCGGATGGCGGGAGTGCCGGTTTTCGCAGTGACGGTGGGGAGTGACAAATTTTTACCGGACCTGGTTGTGACGCACGTCGGCGCACCGGCCTACGCGATCGTCGGCGAACAAGTCTTCATTCCGTTCACGGTGCAGAGCCATTTGCCGCGCGACGTCCGGACGACCGTCACCTTGACGAGTGGGGCCGGTGGGTTGGCAGCGAAGGAAATTGTCATTCCGGCGCAGGGCGAGGTCCAGGACGCCATGCTCTGGCAACCGGCGCACGAAGGGGCCTGGAAATTGGCGCTGAACGTGCCGCCCGAGCCGGACGAGATTCGCACCGACAACAACACGCAAACGTTTTCAATCACGGTCCGTCAGGAAATTCTGAAAGTGCTGGTCATCGATTCCACGCCGCGCTGGGAATACCGGTATCTGCGCAATGCGATGATGCGCGATCCGGGCGTGCAGGTGAGTTGTGTGTTGTTGCACCCCGATCTCGCGCCGGCCACGGGCCGCGATTATTTGCCAGCGGTGCCGGAGACGAAGGAAGCGCTGGCGCCGTATGACGTGGTTTTTCTTGGTGACATTGGGATCGGCGAGAAAGAGCTGTCGCAAGAAGATGCGGAGCGATTGCGCGGCTTGGTCGAACAACAAGGCAGCGGCCTGGTTTTCCTGCCGGGCCGGCGGGGCCGACAGGCGACGTTGACCGGCAGCGCGCTGGAGGCGTTGTTGCCGGTCACCCTGAACCCGGCCCAACCCGAAGGCGTGGCCAGCGCGACGCCGTCAGCCTTGGCATTGACGCAAAGCGGGCGCGGGCATTTGCTGACGATGCTGGCGTCAAGCGAGGAAGAAAATGCCGCGGTTTGGCGGCAGTTGCCGGGGTTTTACTGGCATGCCGCGGTGGAGAAGACCCGACCGGGTGGGGAGGTGCTCGCCGTGCATGCGGACCGGCGCAACGAGTGGGGCCGGTTGCCATTGCTTGTCACGCGGCCGGCGGGGAACGGCAAAGTTTTGTTCATGGGCACGGACGGTGCGTGGCGGTGGCGGCGCGGGGTCGAGGACGTTTATCACTACCGGTTTTGGGGGCAAGTCGTCCGCTGGATGTCGTACCAACGGCATCTGGCTCAATCGGCTGGGCGGCGCGTGTTTTTCAATCCCGATCGGCCCCGGCGCGGCACAACGGTTTCCGTTCACGCAACAATGCTCGCACCGGGCGGCGAGGGCAACGTCACTGCGGAGATCGTGGGGCCGGACGGAAGAGCCGAACGCGTGACGCTGGTGGGGCGCGCCGGTGGGTGGGGGTTGTCCGAGGGAAAATTCGTCGCGGCGACCACCGGCACATACCAGGTGAAAGTCCGGGAATTGCCGACGGAGTTGGTTGTGGCCGGTGATGATCCCGAACCGATCGGACGACCGGCGCGACCCGATGTGCTGCGTGAGGTGGCGCAGATCACCGCGGGCGCCAGCGGCAATTTCGACGAACTCGATGGCTTCCTGCGGCGGCTGGCGGCGTTGCCGTCCCGCGCGCCGGTGGAACAACGCATTCGGCTTTGGTGCCATCCCTTGTGGGGGGCGACCCTCGTGACGCTGTTGGCGATTTACTGGATTGGGCGAAAGGCGGTCGGGCTCGTATGAATCTGGATTTACCGGCCTCGATCCGCAGTCAACTCGACCACTTCGAGCGGCGGCTGCGTGCCGGCGAAACCGCGGTGGCTATTCTGGGGGCGCTCGGCGGGCTGCTGGCGGCGTATCTGGTGTTGTTTGTGTCGGACCGATTTTGGGACACGCCGGTGGTGCTGCGCGCATTGCTGGCCGGGACCGGCCTGCTGAGCGTCGGTGCTGCCGGGTGGTTTTGGACGCAACGCTGGATCCTGCACCGGCGCGACGAACGGCAATTCGCCGTGATGGTGCAGCGCCAGTATCCGCGACTCGGGGACCGGCTGCTCGGCATTGTGGAGCTGGCTGACGAATCGAAACGGCCGGATAATATTTCGCCCGAACTCTGCCGGGCCGCGCTCGAACAAGTCGCGGCCGAAAGCGCACCACTCGATTTTCAGCGCGCGGTGCCGACGCAGCCGACCCGCCGGGCGGCCTGGATTGTCGCGACCCTCGGGATGGTCGTGTTGGCGGGGCTGGAGGTCCTGCCGGCGGCGGGGGGGAATGCGCTGCAACGCTGGTTGCGGCCGTGGGCGCGCGTGCCGCGATTCACACTGGTCGAGCTGACCGGCGTTGCGCCAAAGATGATCGTGCCCTACGGCGAGCCATTCGAGGTGGCCGGCAAAGTCAGCGCCACGTCGCGCTGGCGACCGGAGGTGGCCCGCGGTCGGTTTGACGGGCAATCGCAACTGGAAGCGCCGGTGGCGGCGGGCGGATTTACGTTTCGTGTGCCGGGGCAGACGCAGGCGGGAAAATTCATGGTGCGGGTCGGTGACGCGCGGATGCGGGCGGATGTGCAACCGATATTTCGGCCGGAATTGACCGCCTTGAGCACAATCATCGAATTTCCTGACTACCTCGGCTACGGGGCGGTCACCCAGGACGTGCGCAGCGGCACGTTGGAAATCGTCGCGGGAGCGCGGTTTAGCGTGGTGGGACGCGTGAGCCGGGAGTTGCGTGCGGCCTGGTGGAATACGAACGCAGCGTTGGCGGTCGCCGGCGCAACTTTTCAATCGGCGGCGTTGCCGGCGGAGACGATTGTGCTGGAATGGCAGGACAAGTTTGGGCTGCGCGCGAAGACGCCGGAGATATTGGCGGTGAAGTCCCGGCCCGATCAATCCCCGATTGTGGATTTACAGAAGCAGCCACCGGTCGTGGCAATTCTTGAAGACGAGGTCTTGCCGGTGGCGGTTGCGGCAACGGATGATTTTGGTGTGAAACGAATCGGCCTGAGTTGGGAAGGCGCCGGCGGGTCGCCGGTGCACGGGGACGCGGTCCTGGCGGAAGGCGACCGGCACCGCCGGCAAATCGCCGGCACCTATCGGTTTTCGCCGCAAGCCCTCGGGATTCCGCCGCAACTGGTGACGGTGCGGGCGACGGCGGTGGATTATTTTCCAGGGCGTGAGCCGGCGCAGTCGCGCGGATACCGGGTGCTGGTTTTGGATTACGCAGCGCACGCGCAATTCGTGCAGCGTGAGTTTGAGAAGTTCCAGGAACTTCTCGAAGAAATTACGCGCGCTGAAGAATTGGCCAATGACGCGAACCGGCAATTGGCCAACTTGCCGCCGGAGCAGCGCACCCGCGAAAAACGCCAGGCGCAGGCACAGGCGGAACGCGACAACGCGGAGAAGTTGCGCCGCTTGCAGGAGCAGTTGGCGAAGCTGCTCAAGGAAGCGTTGCGCAATCGGACCATTCCGGAATCGGTGTTGCGCGAGTGGGCCAGGCTTTGGGAGCAGTTGCAGCCGGTGCCGGCCGAATGGATGCCGGCGGTGGCGGAGGAGTTGACGCGCGACGCGATGGAAAAGGTCTTAGCCAAGCAAGGTGAAATCCTGAAGCGCCTGGCAGAATTATTGCAGCAGTTGCAGGATGCGAATGAGGCGATGCAGGCGGCAAATTTCGGGCAACGACTCCGGCACGCGGCCGACACGGAACAGCAAATCGACAACGCCATGCGCCAGCTGTTGCCGGTCACCGCCGGTGCGCGACTGGCTGACTTGCCGGCGGAGACGCGTGTAAAAGTGCAGGCGGTCCACGCTCAGCAAGCCGGCACGCAACAGCAGGTCCGGTATATCCGCGATGATCTCGGCGCGTTCGCCAAGCGGACCCAGCCCGCGAAATATCGGGAAGTATCCGAGGAAATGGAAACCACGCAAGTGGTGGATGAGCTGGAGAAGCTCGCCGGATCGATCGCGGAGAACCGCGGCGCGCAGGTTGTCGCCTTGGCCGGGAAATGGGCCGAACAGTTGGGGTTGTGGGCCGACAAACTCAGCCAGCGCCCCGGCAACGACAGCGCTGGTAACTGCGCCGGCGGCGAGATGTCGAATGCGGAAATCGAGTTGTTGCTGAAGCTATTGCGAATCCGGCAACGCGAACAATCGATTCGCGAGACGACGCATTCGTTGGAGGACAACAAGACCAGCTTGTCGGCGCTGGTGGAAAACCAGTTGAGCTTGCCGAGATACGGTGAGCTGTCACAGGCGCTGGCCGACCAGCAGCGACATCTCGTCACGGAAGTCGGTACACTGGCGCGCCGATTGCAGGCTGAGGAGTGGGTCACCTTGCTGCATCAGGTGAGCGGAGCCATGCAGGATGCCGCGGCGGTGCTGGCGGTGCCCGAGACGGGCGCAGCGGCCGTCGGACCGGAGACGGAAGCCATTGAGTTGTTGTCACAAGCGGGCGCTAACGGTTCGAAAAGTGCTGGCGGGGCCGGGGTGGGGCTGAGTTTGCTGCGGCAGTTGGGGTTGGGCGTGGGCGCCCACGGGGGGGGCAGTCTGGCGGGCGGAAATCCGAATCAGCCCAGCACCGAAGCCACCGGCCGTAAGATTGAAAACGCAGCGGACAAACGGACGGTGGAAAAAAGTGGCGGGACAAGATCCGCGATGTTGCCGGAGGAATTTCGTGACGCGCTGGAGTCGTATTTTGAACAATGGGAGAAACTGCCATGAAACGATTGTTGCTGATGATCGTGATCCTGATGGCGTTGAGCCCGGCGCAGGGGGTGGATTTTTTCAGTCGGTCACCCGACTCCGTCCCGGCGGAAGTGGAGGCAATGTATGTCAAAGGTTTGAACGCGTTGGTGCAATTCCAACAGCGGGCTGGGAACTGGAACGATGGGGAAGGTGGTGGGCCGGGGGTGGTGGGTCTGGCAATTCTGGCGATGTTGGCGCACGGCGATGATCCGAATGACGGACCGTACAGCGTGCCCATCAAACGGGGATTAGACTTTCTCCTGCATCAGCAAAGCACCAGTACCGGATATATCGGCGGCACGATGTATCATCACGGGTTTGCGACGCTGGCGTTGGCGGAAGCGTACGGTGCCGTGGATGACAAACGGATTGGCCCCGCCCTGAAGCGCGCGGTGGATTTCATTACGTCGTCGCAAGCGCAAAACCCCAGGGGAGCCTGGCGGTATTCGCCCGATAGTCAGGATGCCGACACAACCGTCTCCGGCGCGCAGATGGTCGCCCTGTTGGCGGCCCGCAATGCGGGGATCCCGGTGGCCGAGGATGCGGTGCAGAAAGGTGTCAAATTTTTCCTGACCTGCCAGAGTAGCGATGGCGGAATCGGTTACACCAGTTCCGGCGATCCCAACGACACACGCACCGCCATTGGCGCCCTGGTGCTCGTGTTGGCGCGGCAGAAAGACGGGCGCGGCTATCCAGCGGCCGTTCAATATCTGCGCGGGAGTGGCGGGGGCCGAAACGACTATCCCTTTTACCACGAGTATTATGCGGCCCAGGCGTTTTTTCATGGGGACCCGGAAGCGTGGCAACAGTGGAATGCCGCCAACATCCGCCGTTTGGCGACAACCCAAGGTGCGGACGGCGCGTGGACCGGCAATCACGGCCGGACCTTTTGCACAAGCGCGGCGCTTTTATCGCTTGCGTTGAACTATCGGTTTCTGCCAATTTACGAAAGGTGATTTCATGAAAATAGTTTTGCTGCTGCTGTGGTGCGTTGCTGGACCGGTCACGTGGGCTGAATTGGAGATGAACGAAGCGCCGACCGGATCCAAGCCAAAATCCGGGATTGTCATTCCCACCCCGACCGGGACCACGCCAGCGCCGGGCGCGTCCGCCATGAAGGATGGCGATTCGCTCCACTTTCGCAACAACGACACGTTGCACGGCACGCTGCTGGGGGTCACCACAACCGGGTTGCACTGGCGGCACAGCGATGTGAAAGACCCGGTCTTGTTCAACCTGGACAACATCACCGAACTCACGCTCGCCCCCCGGCCTCCCCAATCCGCCCGCGTTGTGCATCGGGTGGCGGTGGAGCTAACGAATGGGGACCGATTGGCTGGCGACATTGTTTCGCTCGACGACAAGCTGCTGACACTGGCGACCTGGTACGCGGGGACATTGAAACTGCGGCGGCCGGCAATCCAGCGCATCACCTTTGTGGCGGCGATCGCCGAAGCCGCCTACATCGGGCCCACCGGGATTGCCGATTGGACGCGCGGGGACGGCAACCGCAACGCGTGGAGTTTCCGCAAGGGGACATTGGTCGGCGCCGGTAACGGGATGATCGGCCGGGATGTGAAATTGCCGGATCTGGCAAACATCGAGTTTGACTTGGGGTGGCAAGGCCAGCTGTATTTTCAGGTCGGGTTTGGGTTTGATCAAGTCCGGCAATTGTACCAATCCGGTGGCTACATGTTCCAATTCAATTACTCGAACGTAAATCTCCAGCGTTATCGGGCCGGCCAAGGCAACAACAATCTGGGCGCGAACGTTGAAATTCCAAACTTTCAGCGCACCACGAAATCCCATGTCTCCATTCGCGTCAATAAACCGAAGAAGACGATCACGCTGCTCCTCGACGGACAACTGGTTCGGCAATGGACCGAGACGGATGAATGGGCCGCGAAGGGAAGTTTTCTCGCGCTCTACTCGCAAGGCCAGGGCGTTTGTCGCGTGAGCAACATCAGCGTCACTCCGTGGGATGGTCGACTCGACAGCGATGCCGCACCGGGCGACGGGAGTGCGAAGGAAGACTTGGTCCGGTTCAATAATAATGACAAGGTCAGCGGCGACTTGCATGCCATCACCGGCGAACAAATGACACTCATTACGAGTTTTGCTGAGATGAAGGTTCCCCTGGAGCGCATCGCCACGATTGACTTCACCGCGCAGAAGGCTGAGAAAGCCCGCCGGCAAGCCAACGACGTGCGGGCCTTTTTTCTCGATGGCAGCCGGTTCACGCTCGCCCTCGACAAACTCGACGAAACCGTGCTGACCGGTTCCAGCGAGAACTGTGGCAAGGTGAGCAGCGCGCTCGACGCGTTCCGGCGTGTCCAGTTCCACATTTATGAACAACCGGTCGAGACTGACGGAAAGAACGATCTGCCATCTGACCGATCCCCCGACAGTGACGACAACTAACCACGCGGAGACGATATCATGAAACTACGATCACGATTGGCCCTGCTGACACTGTTGGCCCTGCCGGTTGCGACGAACGCAATCGCGGAGAATTCCACATTTCCCGAGGTGTTAGCCGGCAAGCAGTACCCACTGGCGTTGCGCCTCCAAGACCTGGACGAGAGTTGGCGACGGGTCACGGTTAGCGTGGGCGTTGACAGCTTCAATCCGGCGGCACTTTATCGGGTGATGATGACCGGCTCGTTTCGTCCCGGTGTGTACTATACCAAAGGCCAAACCGTGATTCTCGGTGGCGAAACATACTTGATCGCCTATCGGGCGCAATCGAAACAAGCGGTGGACGCCCAGGTGATGGCGATGGCGATGCGCGGCGGCGGCGCGCCGCCGGAACCGGAGAAGGCGACCGCGCAAACCCAGTTATGCCTGGCAATGCTCAACTTGCGCACGACCGGCAGTTTCAACGACATCCGGGCGTATAATCTCGACAACGAAACGAGCGATGGGGATGCCGCGCCCGGCACGGAGGAGGAGCGGCGGGCGAAGGAAGCTGGCGAAGCCTCGCTGAAGAACCTGCGCAAACTTGGTACCGCCGTCATGACCTATGAGCGTGAACGCAAGGTTCTTCCGTTACTCACCGATGCGAAGACAGCGCAGGAAGAATTGGTGCTCTACGTGTCGCAAAAGGATGTGTTTCTGCAGCCCGAAACGAAAAAATCCTATCAGGCTAACGCCGCCCTGTCTGGCCGCAAGCTCTCCGAGATTGCCAAGCCGGAGCGCGTCCCCGTGTTCTTTGAATCGGCCGCTGGCGGTGACAATGCTCGCGGCGTCTTATTTCTTGACGGGCACGCCGACCGCATCGCAGAGCAACAGTGGAAACGCATCAAGCAAGACTTGCAAATTCCTTGACTGGAGTTTGGGCGGGGAAATGATTTGCGATTTAATTAGGTAATCCTGTAATTTGGGATAATCTTTCACAGGTTGCAATCAGCCAGTCATCAATGAGCGCGAATCAGAACTCCGAACCCCACCCCTTTCGATTTCGTACGGGCAATGGGAATTTATTGACCGACGAGATTGCTGCCATCGAGGCGATGGCGACAAAAACCATCGCGGACGGGGGTGCCTCCAATAGCGTCCAAGATGCCGCACTGGCGTTGCTGAAGACTGCGCTGGAAGGGGTTTCGACTGAAGTGGGTGGAGTCAGTCCGGCGACCCCCCTCACTGTTTTACGAAAACTTGAAACGCAAGCGGGCCGATTAGCATCGCGTAACTACCATTTCATGGCGGCGAATTTGATCAAACACTATGAAGGCGAATGTGCGGAGGAAACAAAGGTTGCCCGCCTCCAACTGGCCAAACGGTACCTCGATATGGCAAATCAGCCAGGACAAAGTGCGCCGTAGTCCGTAGCGGGCAGGGTGAGATCCACTCCAAGAAAATCACGGTAAACCCTGATTGACTAACGGACTGGGATTGCTTAGTTTCTTTGATCGAGAAGCGGATTGATTATGGGTGCCAACGAACCAAGCGAAGGGAAAGCGAAATATCTCCTGTTGGGGCTGTTCCTCGTTGTCCTTGCTGTCGCGACAGCGATTTGGTTGCGTCGCCTGCGGTGGTGAAATTGTGCCAGACGAGTCTGTAACCGCCGTCTGTCCCTGAATGTCGTGTCCGGACGCTCGACGGGGTGTCGGAACAGCCCCCGCGGATTTTCCGTGTGTCGAACAAAGGATTATTCCTCCTGCGAGTTCGCCCAACAGTTAGGTCGCCTTTTTCAGCCGTGTCACAGGTTCTCGGCGTGGCGCGGTGATTCGCATCCGCAGCCCATTGAGCAAGGCCAAACCCTGACTGCGATGGATGATGCCGTGATAGTTGGGGCGGCGAAGAGCATCGTCGGCTGTTGATTGCCGACCAGATGGCAGGGGATATCCATTGACCTGCTGGCATTCCCCTTTTACGATGCGACCATGTCAACTCGCAAACGAGATCTTGTTATTCGCATCAGCAACGACACAGGACTGATCCAAACCGATGTAACGGTCATCGTGCAGAAAACTCTCGATTACATTACCGACGAGTTGGTGGCTGGCAAGAATGTTGAATTGCGAAACTTCGGGGTGTTCCAAGTGAAGCTGTGTAAACCTCGCATCGGTCGCAATCCGAACGATCCTGCCAAGGATGTGCGAATTCCCGCCCGCGCTGTTGTAAGGTTTAAGGCCGGCAAGGAAATGCGGGAGCGGGTGTTTAGCCTCCCGGCGAAGATTGGGTCTGTGGGGACATCGAAATAGCAGAGACATTTTTTTTGGGGGGCGGAATTTGTCTGGCTCTTGCAACCCAAAAGCCTACGATGCTTGGATGAATCCCGCCGAAGCCCAACAGATTTTGAATTGGGTATATTGTGCCGAAACTCGTTGTGAAAACGACCGCAATGAGATTGATAAACTTGGTCTCACTGCGGAGCAACAGGCAAAACTTGGCCAGCAAATCAAAAAGCGGAAACTAACGCTGCATCAACTGGAAGAATTTCTCGTCAAGAATACACCTGTGGCATAGGCCAGCGGTTCAGCCACGAATGGGATGTCATCAGGAAGAGTGAGTGTCGGAGATTTGTAATAATTTGTAATATAATGTCCGGGACCTGCATAGATCTATTGAACGAAGCAGCCCATTCCCAATCGCGATGAAAATAAATACGTTCCCAATCAAACCAGAGAATTGTGATGGTCCGGTAATGCTGCCCTCCCTCCGGGTCCTTGGCCTGCTCCTCGCTGTCATCTGGTTTGGCACCGGGAGCCGTGGGCTGGCCACTTCGCCAACCGTTTCCGCTGCGCCCGCGGCCACGTTTGATTCGAATAATCGCGACCTGCAACTGGTCGACGACAAGGAGTGCGCGAGCGGCAAAGCGCTGGAACTGCGATTCCACGGGAAGTTTGCGTCCAGCGCACCGCTGCCCGTGCTGACGGCCCCTTCCTCGGGACCGCTGCCGGCGGGACTGTACCGGGTGACCGTGCGCCTGAAGATGCAGGGGATGCTGCATTCGCTCGGCACCGGCATTACGATTGCGGCTTGCGGTTGGGACTCCCAGTCGAAGCGGATCGGGGGAAGTCTTGCCAGTCGCACCATCTATCTGAACGAGTTTGCCGCCGAAGACGCCTGGCAGATGTTCACACTCGATTTCGATTTGCATCCGGCGGACCTGGTGCGGACCCGGTTCGATGAAAAAACATTTACCGCGTTCCTGAACAACCCGGATAATGCCGATCCTTTGGCAGCTCTGCGCAAATCGATTCTGAGCCTGCCATTGCCCGCGGATCGTTTGGCAGCTTTGCGCAAATGGATTTTGGACAATCCACAATTGCCGGTGCCACTGCAATCCAGTCCGGCCGGCCTGGAAGCCCGGCAGGTCGAGCTGATCAATCGCGCGGGCGCCCTCCCAGACACCGTTGCCATGACGATCAGCCTCCCGCATCCGTTCCGTGGCAACACCACGCCGTTTCCATCCCTGCGCCGGTTGTACGTGGATACCGTCAGCTTGGAACGGTTGCCGGAGCCAGCCGTTGTGGTTCGCGACATCCGGGCCCGGAAATCCTGGCTGCGGCCTGGGGAGAAGCAGAGTTTCGCGATTGACCTGCATAACCGCAGCGGCGCCACGCAGACGGCCAAGCTCACGGTGAATGTGGAAGCGGGATTGTTAGAGGCCCCGACCCGCCTGCCCCCGGTTTTGGTCGAGCTCAAAAACAACGAATCCACAACCGTGACTGTGGATTGGAATGTGCCAGCCAACCACCGGCTTTGGGGGCAGACCGCGATCGCCAATCTGGAAGTCAGCGGGAAAATTGTGAGTTCCTGGCAGACCTGGTTCACCGTCCACCCGCGCGTGGTCTCGGTCATGATCCCATGGAACGATAACTTCCTCCAAAGAGAGGCGTGCAATTTCCATGAGCCCATGGCCAGCAAACCGAATGTGGGCAATCTCTACGAATATTGGGCGCCGACACCCTATGACGCCGCCGGTCTGGTTCCCGATGATCTCCAGGCCCCGTTCATGGCGGGAAATTCAGGCAAAGTCGAAAGCCTGGCAAAACAGGCGGGCAAAGTCAGCGAGCTCAAACAGCACGGCATCGCCGCACTGTTTTACTGCGAAGCTCACGGGACCGGGTTGAAGGCCTGGGATACTTATTGGAACCATCCGGAGTGGTGCGCGCCATCCGAGCCGACATCCGATTTATTTTACCTCAAACGGCGCGACAACTGGCCCGCAGTCGAGACCTGGTATCTCCAAGGGGAAGCCGCCAGCAAAAAGGCGCGCGGGTTACCGCTCACGGCCACGGAGCAGGCCGCCCTGGATCGACCACGGATTGACCGGATGCCGGACATCATCCACGTGGGCTTCGTCACGCTCAACTGCATCGTCCCGCAGGTCAGCGACAATATCATTCAAGGGACCGTCACGCTGATGGATCAGGTTCCGTATCTCGGTTGCCGCTGGGATACCGGCAAGCCGCTGGCCTGTTTCGATACCGATGCGCTCGGCCGGGACTTGGGGAAGTCCCCGGCCGAACTCGACCAATTAACCGTGCAGAATGTCCAACGCTACCTCCGTGAAATCCGGGCCAAGCATCCGGAGTTCGAGGTCGGCTTTAATTATGGGCATGGCCAGTTGATGGGCAAACGGGATGATCCATTCGATTTCGAGGCCGCCAAAAAAGTGGTCGACAACGATCCCGTCTGCAAAACAATCCTGGCGGACGGGGGCTACATTTTGGAGGAAGCCTGGGCGCATTCCTTTGAGGTGTGGAATGATTACAAAATTGTGGCGCGAAATTATCTGCGCGCCTGCCGCGCCGAGAGCGCCGCGTACAAGTCCGCCGGCGGCCAGCATGGCCACATGTCTCCGGACGGGGGGGCGTACACTCCGGATAATATTTACCAGGGATTGTTTTCGCTGTTGGGCGGGGCGCACCTGGCGTTGTCCAATTATGGGCCGATTCCGGAAAGCCAGTATGATCTCGGCGTTTACGCCGCCCGGTTTTCAGAATTTTTCTGGGATCCAAAACTCCGGCAGTTAACCAATCTCGGGGAGAAGGTCCGGGTCGAAACCGATGCGGATCTCTGGTTCACAGAAGCCGGGTTTGAAAAGGATACGGAGTCGGGGAGCCGGCTCTATGTGTTGCCGGTCATCAATCCGCCCGCAACCGAACGCTGGCTGAAGAACCGCTACGGTCTGCTCCCGAGCCCGGTGCGCCATCCGCTGGCAGTGACCGTGGCCGTGCCGGCGGGATTCACCGGCGTCAAGGCGGTCTATCACCTCGAGAATAACCCCTGGCCGGTCGTGAAGGCGCTGCCGTTCGAGGCCGACAAGAAGGAAGTGCGCTTCGAACTGCCGGAACTTGTGACCTTCAAGGTTGCCGTTGTGGAGTTTATTAAATGAACAACCGATTCCTGTGGACCAGCGCACTCGCCGGACTGCTGGCGTTCACGCCCGCCGCCCGGGCCGGTGAAGAAGGCGTTCACGCCAGCCTGACCACCGACGAGGATGGCGACGAGGCGATTTTGATGGAATCTGAATGGATCAGCATGAGCTTGCTGCCGTGGCGGCAGGCGTTGATCAACCGGTTCGTCTTTCGTCCGACCGGCAACGACATCGTCGAACCGACCAACGCCAAGTCCCGCATGAGCGGCGGCGGCGGCATTTTGATGGACTGCTTCTGGGAACAGGACTGGCGGTTCCAGGAGCTGGCGTACAAGCAGTACAAATACCAGGTCACCAAGAACGGGCCGGACGAGGCCCAGGTGGTCTTCGAAACCGACATCACCGGCTGGCTCGGCTGCGATCACAGTGGCGTGATCTCCGCCCTCCTCTCCGACCTCACCCTGCGACGGACGGTCAGCCTCCGGCGCGGCCAGCCTTTTTTTCGCTTCGACTTCGAGTTCATCGACAACGATAAATATGCCAAGTGCCCGAAGTTCTGGGTCCATAATTGCAGCTACGTCGCCCGGGGCGGCCGGGACACCGTCGTTCGTCCGACAGACCAGGACTTGAGTGCGATCGGCGGCGATCAGGCCGCCTATGCCGGCCCGCAAGGCACACAATTTATTGATTTTTTCAATCACGGCTGGACGGCCGACATCTCCAAGGACCGGCGCGAAGGCATCGTCTACCTGATGGATTACGATTATATCGAAAAACTCTACAACTGTTTCTCGCCGAGTGATGATTCCGGCACGACCGAGTGGTGGTACGACAGCATTCTCGTTTTCAATAAGCGACCTTGGAAAGGCCGGGTCTACATCCTGCCAACCATCGGACTCTCCCGGGTCGACTACGCCAACCGGTATTTTATCGCTGCCGTTGAGCCCAAACGCGACGAGGGTCGTCTGTCGATCGATTATGCCCTGACAGCCTCGTATGAAAGCGCTGCCAAAGTCACGTTGAAGACCGAGATCGAGTACGATCTCGAAAAACCGGCCGCGCAACACCAGAAGTTAACTCTGCCCACGGTCGAATTTGATGGCCTGACCATCCAGCCCCAGCGGGAAAATTCCGCCATCGCGCTGGCGGCGGGGGACCCGCTGCTGCTGAATATTACGGCCTTGGTGGAACTCCCGGACGGCCAGGTCCAGAAATTCTTTTTCCAGCGGTTCTACACCGGCGAATACAAGTGGAAGGGGAACCGGACCATTACCGGCGATCCCTTGGTGAAACTCGAACGCAAAGTGCGGGATCCGATCGTTCCGGAAGTGCCCCCCGGTCTCACCATCAACCGCAATGCGTTTCATGTTTTTGGCATTCATGGCTTCGGCACGTTCCGGCTCGGACTGGACCGGGCGGTGGAGCAGAACATCCCTCAGGCCCACTACGAAATTGGCTACTGCACCGGGATTGCCGCGAGCCAGAACGGATTGACCGATTTCCCCTACGACTACGAGCGTCTCTATGACTGTCGTGCCCTGGTGTTTTCGAATATTCAGGACAAAGAATTCCGGCGCATCGGGGCCTCCATCCTGATGCCCTACCTGAAAGCCGGCGGCGGCCTGGTGATCGTGGGCGGCCTCTACGCCTTTTCCTTTGAATTGGAAGATCATCCCATCAACCAGTACTATCCAGTCGCGGTCAAGCCGAACAGTCTCCGGCGCGGCCCGCTGCAATTGCAGAAACCGGAGGCGCCGGATCATCCGGTGTTCCGCGGCATCGACCTCGCCAAACTGCCGTACGTGTATTACCCGCACGAGATCGCCCTCAAACCGGGGACCGAGGCACGGGTTTTGATGAAAGTTGGCGATCGACCCTTTCTCATCGAGAAACGCACCGGGAACCAGATCACGATGGTGGTGGCCGCCGACCCCTTCGGTTCGGCCAATGATTTTGCTGGGAAAATGTCGCTGCAGGACTGGCCAGAATGGCCGAAGCTGTTTGCGAATATTGTCCGGTATGCCGCCCAGGATTTGAAATAAGTATCATAGGAGAAATAAGCATCATGTCTGATTCCCACATTTCGATCGATGAAGTCCGGTTCCGTGAATTGACCGGCAGGATTGCCCAGGTCCGCGCTGAAATCGGCAAAGTGATTGTGGGACAGGAGCAGATCGTCGAACAGGTGTTGATGAGCATCTTTGCCGGCGGTCACTGTCTGATGATGGGCGTGCCGGGGCTGGCCAAGACGCTCCTGGTCAACACGCTGTCGCAGGCGCTGGATCTGGATTACAAACGCATCCAGTTCACGCCGGATCTGATGCCGGGCGACATTACCGGCTCCGAAGTGCTGGAGGAACAGGCGGACGGTCGGAAAAATTTCCGGTTCGTCAACGGCCCCTTGTTTGCCAATATGATTCTTGCGGATGAAATCAATCGCACCCCGCCCAAGACGCAGGCGGCGCTGCTGCAGGCCATGCAAGAGCACAAGGTGACGGTTGGCAGTCATACCTACACCCTCGCCGAGCCGTTCTTCGTGCTCGCCACCCAGAACCCCATCGAACAGGAAGGCACCTACCCGCTCCCCGAAGCGCAGTTGGACCGGTTTATGTTTTTCCTCGCGATGGACTATCCGGAAGCCGAAGAAGAAGTCGAGGTGCTGCGCCGGACCACCGGCAATCACAACGTCAAATCAGCCGCAGTTTTGCACAGCCAGGACATTCTTGAGATCAATCGCATCGTCCGTGAAATTCCGATCAGCGAACCGCTGCTGCATTACGTGACCCGCATTATTCGCTGCACCCGCACCCGGCGCGGCCAGGAAGGCGCGGCCGTCGTTCCGGAATTCATTCGCAAATATCAGCAATGGGGCGCCGGACCGCGCGCCGGACAGTATCTGGTGTTGGGTGCCAAAGCGCGGGCCTTCCTGCGGGGTCAGCCGCACGTTGCCGCCGAAGATATCCGGGCGGTGGCCCATCCGGTCCTGCGGCACCGCATCATCGTGAATTTCTCCGCCGAGGCCGACGGTATTACCACCGACAAACTGGTCGACATGATTCTTGAACTCATTCCGGAATGATCACCACTGCCGATAAACCGTCCGACCTGCTCAGCGGCAGTCTCGCGGACCGGATCCGGGAACTGGAGCTGTTTGCCCGCGTCCGCGTCCAAGGTCTGTTGCAGGGGAGCAATCGGTCGACCTTGAAAGGGTTTTCGTCGGACTTCCGCCAGCATCGCCAGTATTACCCCGGAGACAGCCTGAAGCACCTGGACTGGCGCGTGCTGGGAAAATCCGGCAAGCTCGTGCTCCGCGAGTACGAGGAATTGACCAACGCCCAGATCATGGTGGTGGTGGATATTTCCGGGTCCATGGCCACGGGCGGGACTGGCTCGAGCACGCTGACCAAGCATGAGTTCGCCGTGCGCAATGCGGCGATTCTCCTTTATCTCGCCAGCCTGCAGCATGATCAGTTTTCGCTGGCCCTGTTCCGGACGGATCGCATCATGCATCTGCCATTCCGGTCCGGTCGGAATCATCTCCGGCGGGCATTTTCCGCGTTGCTTGAACCGACCGCCGCCGGCGGTACCGATTTCGTCAGCGGCCTCGGCAATTCCACGGCCCATGTCCGGCGCCGCGGTTTGACCGTGGTACTTTCGGATTTCATGGAGGATCCGGCGATCATCGTGCGCCAGCTCGCCGCCCTCCGGTACCGCGGCAGCGATGTCCTGGCCTTGCAGGTGTTCGATCCGGCCGAGGCGGATTTGGATTTCAGCTCGGTGACCCGGTTCCACGATCCGGAAACCGAAGCCGTGCTGGTCGTCGAACCCATTCTGGTGCGCCGCGAATATCAGCAGGCATTTCAAGCGCATCAGGACGCGTTGCGCGACGCCTGCCGCCAGCGCGGATTCGAGCATGCGGCATTGCCGGTCGGCGATGCCTACGAAAGCCCGGTGTTTGCCGTTCTGCGCTGGCGCACGGCCACATCCCGGTGCTGAACCAACTGCCATGACGTTTCTCGCAATCCGCTATCTATGGGTGCTGCCGGTCGTTTTGATCCCCATCATCATCTACCTGATCTTTCGCCGGCGCCGGCGGGATGTGCCGTGGGGTTCGATGTACATTCTCCGCCGTGTCCTGGAAAGCCGGAGTCGACTCCGGGCGTGGATGCAATACCTGATTTTGGCTTTGCGAACCACCGCTCTGGCGGCATTGGTGGCGGTGTTTGCCCAACCCACCGGCTCGCGGCCCGAGTCGAAACCCGATGCTTTCCCCGCTCCGCCTTCGTCCACCCACCGCATTCTCTTGCTGGACACCTCTGGGAGCATGGCCGCCCGCTACGAGTCCGGCACGCGTTTGGAAGCCGCGCTCAGCCTCTGCCGCAAATTCCTCAATTCGGGTCGACCCCCCAGCCAGCTCGACCTGCTACCATTGGATGGGCGCGACACTCCGATCACTTGCACCGCGCTCCCGCTGCCGCAGATTCGCCGGGAGGAACTATTGGCCGGTTGCAGTTCGCCGGCGGGAACCGCGGACCTGGCGCATGGCCTGCGCACGGCCAGTCGACTTTTCCGCGCCAGTTCGTTGGATCACAAGGAACTGTATGTACTCACGGATTTTCTCCGCACCGACTGGCGTGATCCGGTCGAACTCAATAGCCTGCTCAGCGAATTGAAAGCGGCCGGAGTCGCGATCCATTGCCTCAGTTACAGTCCGGCGAAAATCAATAATTTTTCCTTGCTCGACTGGACGGCCAATAGCGACCTGCTGCTGGCCCATCAACCGACGTTGTTCTACCTCCGTGTCGGGTATTCCGGCACTCTGCCATCCGCCGAGACAATGCTCACCGTGGAAGCCGACGCCGGCAGCTCGGTGGCCCGCATCTTGCGAAAAGAGCCGCTCACGCTCGCCCCCGGCGAGAAGACCCTCGTGTTTCCCTTGGAATTGCCGGCGGGCCGGCACACGTTGACCGCCACCGTCAGCGATGACGATCTGGCGGCGGACAACAGTCTCACCCGTGTTTTTGTGGTCCGCGCCACCGCGCAAGTGGCCGTCGTTCAAGATATCATCGACGCCAAAGGTTTTGAGAACCCGCGGACCTGGCTGCAACTGGCACTGGAAAGCCCCAAAGCCGCCACCGACTCCGTCGCGGCCGGGCCGAAGATCAATTCTACCGCCGAAGCCTACGCGGCGGCCACCCGGGACGCGAAGAATCAGGACTTTAAGGCCGCCGATGTGGCGGAAAAACATTACGACATCATTCTGCAGGGCAAGATTCCCGAGCAGTTGAACGCGGATTTGCTGCACGCCCTTGATCTGGTGATTGTCTGCGGCGTCAGTCGGATGCCGCCCGAAGCCACCGCGGACTTGCTGGGCTATGTGCGCCAAGGTGGGACGCTGCTGCTCGCTCCCGATCCGACCACCCCGCCGGCGTCCTTCAATCAGACCTACTCCGAGCTGACGCCGGCCCGCCTGGTCGCGCCGCAGTATCGCGAACTGGATCCGGAACGTTACGAACAGTGTGTCACGGAAAGTCCGGACTACCCGATGTTGCGCGAACTGGAATCACCGGAGCACGGCAACCTGGGCAATCCCCGCTTTTACAATTGGTTTACACTCCAGCCCGAAGTGTCACCGGAAAAATCCGGTGACACCCTGCTGTCCTTGACCGACGGTTCCCCGCTGCTCATGGAACGCCACATCGGGAGTGGTTCCGTGTTGCTCTGGACCGCCGGACTTGGCCAAAATTGGAATTCCATGGTGGTCCACCCGGCCTACCCGGTCTTTCTCATGCGACTGACCAATCAAGCGGCCGCGCGCCGGCAGTTCCCGCAGAATCTCACCGCCGGCCTGCCGTTGCTGATGCCCACCGAAACCGGGCAGGTTCGGATCGTCCGTCCGGATGGCAAGTCGGAGACAGTCACTTCCATCCCGCTCGGAAATCACCGGTTTGTGCGGTACGAGAAAACCGATGTGGCGGGAGTCTATGATCTTCGCGAAGACTTGGCCAGTGCCCGGCCCGGCATCCTGTTCACAGTCTCTGCCGCCCTGCCGGAATCCGATCTCCGACCCTTGCCGGCGGATGTCCAAGCCAGACTGGAGATGGCGGCTGGCACTCCGCTTCACCATTCGGAAATCGAACTGACCCACGCGGTTACCGGCACGTATCCGGGGCGTTCGTGGTTATGGCCGGCGGCATTGCTGCTGGCGCTGTCCATCATTTTGGAGGCCGCACTTTCGCGGTGGTTCTTCGCATGAAGCCAGTCCTGACAGATTGGTCTTTTTACAGTGAGACCGGCCTCCCCGTCTGGGGGGTCGTTGTGGCTCTCGCGTTGGCGCTGTGGTTCACCCAGGCTTGGCTGCGCCGTGAATGCCGCAGCCGCGCCCAGCCGGCCGCACGCCTGCTGCCTTGGACGCTCACGGTCGTTTTGCTCCTGACGACACTGGTGCTGTGGCGCCCCGTCATCACCCGCACCAGCACCTGGAACAACGAGGCGGATATTTTGGCGGTAACCGATCCGACCTTGAGCATGCAGCTTCCAGTCGCTCCCCAAGACGTCACGGACCAACTGAACCTGGCCGCAGTTTGGGATCCTGCGGCAGTCACCGGACGCAATTTGACCGCGCGCGTTTTGCGGGAACAACTCATGGCCGCCCGTGAACTCACGCGCCCGCTCGCCGGCGGGTTGGAACGCCTGCGGGGTGAAATTGCCCAAGGCGTGCCGGCCGGCAGCGAAGCCACCCGCCAGTTGGAACAATACCGCCAGCTTCAGCAAACGATGCGGGCGGAGATTCCGGCTGCCATCGCTGCTGTTCGTGGGTCGGAAACTCTCGGGGCGCTGGAAAAAGCTCTGGCCGACCTGCCCGAGCCACCCGCGCCCGGCACAGTCATCTCCACGGAACTGCTCAACTCGCTTCTGACGCCACTCACCGCCTTCCACCGTGCAATCGAGGCCGGCCTCCCGCTGCTGGAGCAACTCCAGGAAACCGCCGACCGTTCCTTCATCGTCGCCAATCAGGCCAAACTCGATCCCGTGTTAACGCGGGTCGCCCAACGCACCCGCGCCGATCTGGCCGGTCATGCTGCCGAGTTTTTGCCTCCGGGCACAATCCGGTTCACACCCACTGGCGAACGCGAGCAAACGGACCTGTTCGACCAGATCGAACAGGCTTTGGCGAGCCGCAACGGCCACGTCGTTTCCCACTGCGTGCTGTTCTCCGATGGCGCACAAAACGGTGCCGCAACTTCCCGGCTTCCCGCCCGATTAAAAAAAGATGGGATCAAATTGGTCACGGTGGGCACCGGCTTGCCGGTGCAGTCGGTCAAGGATGTGACGATCCTGGATTGGCAGTTGCCGCGGGTGCTGCTCGCCGGCAAACCTGCCCGGCTCCGCGCTGACATCAAAGCCGCTGCCGGGGTGGCCTTTACCGTCACGGTTTCCGCCGGGGATCAGACCTTGGCAACGACCGAGGCGGTCGGCGGACCGGCGGGCTTGACGCCCGTCACCTTGAACTTCACAGCGCCATCGCCGGGCCGGCACGACCTGCGACTGTCCGTCCCCGGCTCGGCTCACCGGGCGATCGAGATTCAGGCGGATTCCACCCTCCAGGAACCGCGCCTGTTACTGGTGGGCAGCGTACCGGATTGGGACACGGCCTGGTTCGGCCTGGCCGCCGAACGTGGCCACTGCAATCTGACCCAGGTGTTTACGGCCGACGAAACTCCGAAACGGGGCGGACTCAGCCGGTCCATTCCCGCTTCGCTGCTTCAGTGGTCCCGCTATCGCGCCGTCCTGCTTGAGGGGGCCGCCTTTGCCGGGTTCAGCGAGCAGGATGGCAACGACCTGTACCGGTTTGTCAGCGAAAAAGGCGGCACGCTCTTTCTTTTTGCGAATGACTCCGCCGGTTTTGGGGGCCGCCTGGCTGCTCGGTTCGGCTGGAAACAAAATGCCCAGCGCTTGACGGCTCCGCTCCGTCTCGCAGCAACGGCGGCGCATTTGCCCTGCCTGCGTCTCGGCGTGGACGGTCCGCAGAGCGCCCGGCGGTTTGCGGATCTGGCCGCTCCCACTGCGTTTCAGGTGCCGCCCCAGGACATCGTTCTCGTCGAAACTGAGCACGGGGAGCCGGTTTGTTCGCTGGGATTTTATGGCCGCGGCAAAGTGATTCAGTGGGGCATTCAGAACCTGCATCGCATGCGCGAGTTCGACAATGCGGCGGTGGTTGACCGGCTGCTGGATGGCCTGGTGGGGGAGCTGGCCGCACCACTTTTCCCGGAAAACACGGAAGCAGTTCTGGCGCTGTATCCGCCCTTGCCCCAGGCTGGCCGGACGTGCTGGGCCATTCTGCCAGGGCCGGCCGCGCTGAACATCGCGGGCCGGGAAATCGCCGCCACTCCGACCCAGCATGACAATGCGCAGTTCGTTTGGGTGCCGCAGGGAACGGCGGCAGAAATTTCCGCGGGCGGGCAAAAGGTCAAGGTCCCCGTCAGCGATAACCCCGGCCTGGAAACATTGGCTGCCGATTTTAATGAAAAATTCCTGCGCGATCTGGCGACCGCCGCTGGCGGTGAATATGTGTCGGCAGTGCAGGCGCGGCCGGTCCTCACCGCCATCACCCCGCAAACATTTGTGACCCGGACCGCGGATCGCTGGCACCCCGGAAGTTCGACGTACCTGCTGGTGAGCCTGATTCTGATTGCGGCGTTGCACTGGGTTCTTCGCAAACTGGCCGGACTCGCAATTTAGAAACACAACCATGAAAGGCCAGCCAATTCATCAACTTCCCGAAAGCCTGCCGCCCGAACTGCGGGCGCGGCTCCGGGCTTTTGATCGGCGGGTGCGGCTGCGCAACGCAGTCGTTGATCTCGCCGGCCTTTTTCTGGTGACGGCCGGCTTGGCCACCCTCGTGTGCGGTTTCGACCGGTTGGTGGACGTTCCCGGCGCCTGGCGGTTGCCGTTCACCGGACTCACCGGGCTGGCCGCACTGGCGTTGGCGGCCCGCTTTCTGTTTCGGTTTTGGCAGCGTCCAGATTACGATGACCTGGCGCATCAGGTGGATCAGGCGGCCGGCGACGCGCGTGGCCATCTGCGCTCGGTGCTGGATTTTTGCCGGCGCAAACTGCCGGCCGACTCATTTGCCGGCCTGGCAATCGACCATGCCCAATCCCTGTGGAAGGATCGACCGGTCGGATCGTTCGTCGACTACCGCCCGCTCCGGCGGTTGTGGGGTGCCGTCGCACTGGTGGTCGTTCTTGGTGCCCTCTGGCAGATGGAATCCCTGCACGCTGACTTGCTGCTCCGCCGGTTTCTCAACCCGCTCGGAAATTACATGCGTCCCACCGCGACCTGGTTCGAGGTCGAAGCGCTGCCGGCCCATCCCTTGAGTGGCGGTGATGACTTTGTCATCCGGGCGCAGCTCCGCGGCCGGCCGCTGGTCAACCCGCGCCCGCTCGCGTACCTGACGCTGGGCGCTGCGCCCGCTTCCGTGCAACGGATGCAGGCCGGCCACGCTGGAGTGTGGGAACTGCCGTTGCGCGATGTCCGCAAGAACTTCGAGTTCCAGCTCGTCCTCGGCCCGGCCCGGAGTGCCGTCTATCGCGTTGCCGTGTCGGAGCGTCCGGTCATCGAAACGATCAACGTGACCTATCAATACCCGCTGTACACCCGGTGGCCGGAACGAAAGGAAGTTCTCACCAGCCGCACCATTACCGCGTTGGAAGGCACCAAGGCCAAGATCGAACTGGTTTGCAATATCCCCCTCCAAAGCGTGACCGGCTCGGTCGACAAGGAGCAGCGGGCTTTCCTGATCGACCCGCATGACCCGCACAAAGCCGCGCGCTTCCAGTACGTTTCCGCCAACGAACGGTTGGACCTGTTGCTGCGGGCCCGCAATGGTCTGGATAACAGCCGCGAACTGCCGCTCAACATTCGGATGGTGCCCGATTCACCGCCCGTGGTGGTGATCGCCAATGATCCCGGCAACCGGTCGTTTTTCCCCAACGAAATCATCTCCCTCGCGTACAAGGCGCAGGACGACATTGGCCTGGGCGAAATCACGCTGGTGACCGCCCAGGGGGAATTCATCCAGGCTGCGGAGGTGGACCCATACGGTGCGAAAGAATTGGCCGGCACGATCCGGCTGCCGGTATCTTCGTTCGTGAAGCCGGGGGTCAGTGCCGTGCAATTGCGGGTCACAGCGTTGGATACCAAGGGCCAGCGTTCGGCCAGCCCGTTGGTCACCATCAAAATCGCCGCCAACTCCTATGACCGCCAACTGCGGAAAGCACTGCATTGCTTGACCGGCACCGACCGCTCCGGCAACGATGAAAACTCGGAGCGGTTGGGCTTTCCCGCACTGGCCCGGCAAACCCAGAAACTTCAGGATCTGCGCTCCCTCAACGCCAAGATCACGGTCTTGCGCGAACTGCTCAACGACGGCGCCCCGCCCGGCGCTGGCGAACAGAAACAGGTGGACGAAGTCCGCGGGCTCCTGGCCATGGGCGGGCCGGTATTTCCGTACTTGGCACCGCCGCTGTCACCGGGCTACGGTGGGGTGCGGGCGATTGATGTGCTGGGCCGCGCTCCGATGACGATCCGGCTGCGGCAGATCGTCCGCGATGCCGCGTGCGGTGCGGAACTCGCCGTCTCGTCGGAGTCCCTGACCGCCACCTTTGCCGCGGCGCTCCGGTCCGGCAATCCCAAGGCGGAACTGGCCAATGTCCAGATCGCCCTGACCGCCGCGCTGGCCCGCCAGGAACAAGTCACCCAAGTCCTCAGCAACGAATACCTCACCCTCAATATTGAACTCGCCGGATATCTCGCCACGACGCTCGATGCCACGTTGCGCGGGGCCGGGAAAACCGGCCTGACGGACAACGAGGCCCGTGGCACCGCTCTCGCCCAGCTCAAGGAGCTCGCCGCTTTATTGGATGGGCCGCTGGCGGACCAGAATTCCGACCTGGGAAAAGCGTTGGCAGCCCCGACTGAATTGGCAGTCCTCGCCCAAGCCCAGCCGCTCCTGAAGCCCATTGCCGACCGGCTGGCGGCGGCAGCTGTTCAGGCTGCAACCCAACCACCGGCCCTTGCCATTCCCATTGACGATTACCTCCGCGCTTTCGCCCCCGCGCCGGGAACCGACTGGGCGGCGACCTATGCCCTCTGGCTGGATATCCAAACTGGCGACACCGATGCCAACGAAGATCAGCTGTTGAGTCATGCGCTGGCCCAACTGCATTTCGCAGCCACCGGGAAATTGACGCCGCCCAACCCGGTCAGCCTTGCGGGTCGACAGCTCCAACGGTTCGCCACGCTCTCCCGGTTCGCCGAACAAGCCGGGACCTTGCGCGTCAACCTTGTCACCCACCAATCCATCCCCGGCCAGCCGAGTTTCGAACCGGACTGGCTGCGCCTGCGCGAACTTGCATTTACACTGCACAACCTCATGGATCCGGCTGGACTACAAACTTTCACCGGCCAACTTGCCCTCGTCACCGGCTGGTTGCCGGACGCCGCGGATGTCGAGGGACTCCCGCTCAAATTGGCGGCTGGGGAAGGGGAAGCCCGGCGCCTCGCGCTCGCCTTACTGCCGGCTGTCCGCAGCCAACTGCAGGCACTCGTGACCGAGACTGCCAACTGGTCCGGCGATTTGGCGGATGCGATCGATCGCTATCGTGCGGTCGTGGCTGAGCAGATGGCTCTTTTGGAAAAAACCCGCATTGGATCAATGGCCTACCAAAATCTGCCCGGCATCAATAATCGCCTGAGCACCCTGATGTGTGCCGTACTGGAAATTCTTGATATCCGGGAAGCCGCCCGCCTGAACGGAGCCGTTCCCGGGCCGCTGAATCTGGAGCAACTGGTGGCCGTTCGCGTTGCCTTGCAGAAGGCGCAGGAAGACCTGCAGAAGAATGTCGGGGCCCCCCTCGGAAATATGAACGAGGATAAGAACTCTTGGAAGGGGAAGACGAAAGCCTTCGAGGAACATGGCCAATTGATTGCCGGGATCACAAATCTGCTGGTTGCCGATTTACGGCCCGAAGTCCGCGACCCGTACCTGAATGAACAGGTCATCCGGCAACATTTTGACCTGGAACAGAAAGCCGTCAACAGCGCGCTGGCCATCGGGGCCGCCCCGGCCGCCACCGCGGCGGCGCTGCTGGCCAACGCCGGTACCGACAAACTGGCGGCTCCCGTTTTTTGGGGCAACCTGGTCGCGAGCTGTTTTGTTTTGCGCCAGGCGGTAGTGACCGGCAACCGCGACGCGGTCGTCCACGGATTGACCGATGCGCAGAAGCTGATCGCGCAAGCCGTCCCGCTGCCGCGGGAAGCCCGCAGCCTGAGTTTCCTGCAAGATCAGACTCCGGCCGGTCTGCCCGCGGATGGGGCAGCCCGCAATCGTTTCACGCAGGAAATGGATGGCATTCTGGACGAACTGCGACCCTTGGCGCTTCCCCCGCCCGTTTTCCCCGATGAAGAACGCAGTCAGCAGCAGCAGTTGGCCGTCTGGCAGGCCCGGTTCCAGCGGGCGGCCGGGCCGGTGGATAACGACGCCCTGCGCGTCCCCGTGGCCTGGGCATTGACCGATCTCGAATGGAACCGGCGGAAACATGAGGCGGCCGGCCGGCAGGTTGGCATCAGCGGTCTCCCCGTCACGGCGGAAGATGAATTTACCAATCTCAAACTCCCCAAATATCTCTACCTCGAACTGAAACGTGCCCGGGAAGGTGCCATGCCGGAACTGTTCAAGGACCGCAGTCAAAAATATCTCAGCACGATCATGGAGAAAGCCCGATGAAAATCATGCCTCGCAATCTGTTCGGGCTGATCGCCGGAGCCAGCGCCGGTCTGTTGCTTCTCTGGCCCGGCCACGATCTGCGTGGGGCGGAATCAGTTCCCGCCGACGCGACCGCTCGCAGCCGGGATCAGGAATCGCGCCGGGACATGGTCGAACGCGGCCTCCAGTATTTGATTGGCATCCAAAAAGACGGTGCCTTGGGGGAGAGCCGTCCGAAAGCGGTTACGTCCCTGTTCTTGTTGGCGTGCCTGTCCAGCGGCCATCAATTGGATGATCCGGTTTATGGTCCCGCCATGCAGGCCGCCGCGGACTGGTTGCTGAAGAACAGCCCGCAGTCCTTTCTCGGCGGAACCGATGAACCGAACGAGGACCACGCCCTCGCGGCCCTCGCCTGTCTCGAACTGGCCGGCACCGATCGCAACCACGGCCGCAATCTGGCGCTTTACAAAAAAGCCCGCGCCGCCCTCGGATTTTCGCTGCAAGCGCAGGATAAATCCAGCCGGGCCGACTACGGCGGCGGCTGGCGGCCGGACGACAAGACCCACACCAATGACCGGGTGCTGAGCACCTGGTTTCTGCTCGAGCTGCGGGGAGCTGAAATCCGGGATGAATCCGTTCCCAAGAGTGCTGTTGAACGGGCCGTGGAATTCATCGGGGCCAGTCAGAAAATCGATCCCGATGCCAAACCAGAGGAACGCGGCGGTTTCTCCGTGGATGCGGCCGGGCTACCGGTCCGCACCGTCACGGGCGCCGGGTTGTATGCAGTCGCGGTTTTCGGAAATGATCGGGCGGCGGATAAAGTGCGACTGGCCAAGAGCTGGCTGCAAACGCATCCGCCGGGCTGGTACGGCCCCCATTTTTATCCGGGCCAGTTTTTTGCGGTGCGGGGGCTCGCGCAGGCCCGGACGACCGCGGCGGACGATCCGTTCGGTCCCTATTTCAAAAAATTGGTGCGGATTCTGCGCGAGCGTCAGGACGCGGACGGCAGCTTTCCCTTTCCGCCGGGGCACGGCCAGCCGGTGCTCGCCATGGGCCGGGGATACAGCACGGCACTCGCCATCCTGATCCTCAACGTGGACCGCGGCTTCCTGCCCTTGGACGGATAACAGCGTATTTTAAACTAGTGGAACGGGCGCTTAGGGATGGGACGATTTGCCGGCAACAACAGACGGCTCGCGGCGATTTCGACAAGTCCGAAATGGAATTGCGACTCCTGTCTCAGAGCATGTTTTGAAATTTATTTTGACCCTGTGCCGCCCGGAGGGCCATCCCGCGACGGCGGGATCGTGGCCGCCGTGCTGAGACAAACGGACGCGATGCTTCGCGGCTCAGTCCAAGCTCCGCGCGTCCCTCCGTTTTTTAAACACGCTCTCAGAATGACAAATAACAGAGTGCATCGCAGGACCACGTCTTAACATTCGATTCTGCTGAAAAACCCGGCGTGGACGGCGAGGCCGCCATCCCTCCCCGGAAGAAACACGTAGAATTGTCAGTTTTCGGGAGGGCCAGCGGCCCCGCTGACCGCTGCGCGGAGGTTTTTCAGCAGAATCACCATTCAACAATTGTCGTTGCGCCGCCGTTTAAAAGAAGGCCGCCTGACCTGTGTAAATCAGTCCAGACAGAACGTTTTGACCAGATGTGGCAGCTGACCGCAACCGTGATGATTGCGTTTGGTAATCATCAGCGGTTCTGCTTTTTTTTTGTTGGAATGGCGATCAGGGGTGCTGGCAGTGCAATCTGTCACCACCCCTGATCGGGTATAGAAATGCCAGCTTATGAGCTAAAAAGCCCCTTTCGGGTATAAAAATAGTTATTGCACACGCCGATTATACCCGTTAAGGTATGCAATATATGAAAGTCAGTGAACCCAATGCTCCAGCGGGTATAGCAAGGCTCAGCGCCCAAATCAAAGAGCTGCGAGAAAAGGCGGAACTGACGCAGGAAATGCTGGCAAAGCGTAGTGGCGTTGGGCTGCGGTTCGTCCGGGATCTGGAACAGGGCAAGCCAACGGTCCGGGTGGACAAGGTCAATCAAGTCCTCGCCCTGTTCGGCTATCGGCTCGCAGCCATCAAGGATGATCGTGAAGCCGCTGCGTAAAGCCAGCGTCATGTTCAAGGAGACGCTGGCCGGTGTCATCGAGGAGACCGGCACGGGCTACCGCTTCAGCTATGATTCGGCTTACTTGGTAATGGGTAAGCCCATTGGCGTCGTTTTTCCGTTGCGCAGCGAGCCGTATGAGAGTCAGGCACTGTTTCCGTTTTTTAGGGGACTGCTGCCCGAGGGCTGGTTCCGGGAAATCGTCTGCCAAACCCTGAAGATTGATCCCAAGGATGATTTTGGTTTGCTGATCAAAGCCTGCGGCGACTGCATCGGAGCGGTCTGGATTCAGCCATGACGCACGATTGCGACATCTGCGGACTGGCTTGTGACGCTGACGACCGCTATCACGCCGCTTGTCTGCGCCGCCTCTTTGGAACCCCGTCGCTACCAGCCGTCGAGTTGAACCACGGCGATGTGCTGTTGAAAGCGCAGGAGATGGCGGGCCGCATGTCCATTTCCGGCGTGCAGCCCAAACTCTCGATGTCCCGGCAAGGCACCCGCTTGCTCCCGGTCACGACTGGCGGCCAGTTCATTCTGAAGCCGCAGACGGAGCGGTTTCCATTGCTGCCGCAGAACGAGAACCTTTGCATGGTCATCGCTGGCCGGTTGGAGATCGATGTGCCGCCGCACGGGCTGTTCGCTTTGAAGGATGGATCGCCCGCTTACATTGTTCGCCGCTTTGACCGCACGCGGGATGGCGGGAAGCTGCGGTGTGAGGATTTTGTCCAGATTCTGGGTGAGAGCGACAAGTATTCTGGCTCCTTGGAGCGAGTCGGGAAGAAGATTTTGGAACTGTCCAGCGTCCCCGGCTTGGACGTGCAGCTGTTTTTTGAACGGGTGCTGCTGAATTTTCTAATCGGCAACGGTGATGCTCATCTAAAAAACTTTTCGATGCTCGAAACGGATGCTGGCGAGCTACGGCTGGCACCTGCTTATGACATTGTGTGCTCCAAGGTGGTGATTCCGAAGGAATCCGACTGCGCCCTCACCCTGAATGGGAAGACGGACAAGATTAGGCTGCGGGACATTGAGGTGTTGGGCGAGAGGTTGAAAATTCCGCCTAAAGTCGCCGGTGGAATTCTGGAGCGGTTCAATCAAAGCTACGAGATGATACTGGGAGCGATTCCGCATTCCCAATTGTCGGCCGAGCTGCAAGCCAAGATGCGGCAGGTCATCGAGGAGCGGCATCAGCGGCTCTTTGGGCGATGAGGAAGATTCGTTCCGCCGGCGGGGGGGGGTGACCGAAAACCGCGGAACGGTGGGCGCGGGCCTGCGCCACGCCGAAGTGGCTTCGGCCACGCAGGCGGGACCCTGAGCTCCGACCGGAGTCGCGAGTCCATCTCGGACCTGTCGAAGGGCCGCCTGTCTATTTTTCAATCTGACAGGCAAGATGCCTGTCCAACTACCGGTAAACGGGCGAGACACCTGTTCCACTTTTCGCACGCAAGACGGCGGCAGATAAATTGATAAACACGCTCTAAACCGGTTCCACAGTCACAGCGACGTGGAGGCGGTGCGTCCCGCCGCCGAGGATGACGCCACGGATCGGGGTGACGTCGCCATAATCACGGCCCCATGCAATCGTGAGGTGTTGGAGTGTCGGGAGGTTGTTGTTGGTTGGGTCCACATCAATCCAGCCGTCGCCCGGGCAATAGACCGCCAACCAGGCATGCGAGGCATCGGCACCGACGAGTTTCTTCTGATCGGGCGCCGGATTGGTTTGGAGATAACCGCTAACATACCGGGCCGCCAGACCGAGCGAGCGGAGGCAGGCGATTTCCAGATGCGCAAAATCCTGGCAGACGCCACGGCGTTTTTGAAAAACCTCGGCCACCGGTGTGGCGACAGTGGTTGCGCGGGGATCGTAGGTAAATTCTTGATGGATCCGCCCGGTCAGTTCCAGCAAGGCCGGCAGGAACGGGCGTTGGGCAGTGAAAGACTGGCGCGCATAATCGGCAAATTTGGCAGCGGGACTGACGAATGGCGAATCGAATAAAAACTGGCTCGGCGCATATTCGTCCAGGGTTGCCTGCCGGGCCGTTTCCCACGGCAGTGTGGCCGCCAGGGAGTAGGCGGGGGGTTGTTGGATCTCAATCTCGCTTTCGGCCATCACGCTGAGCTGATGGTGGGGGTGGTGGATGTCGCAGAAGTTCGTGATGTTCCCAAAGTAATCGGTTCGCTCCGTTAATCCGGTCGGGTGGGGATCGATCACGAGCTGGAAGGTCCGGCAGTTTTGTTGCGGCCGGGGGCGCGGGGTCAGGTGCAGCCCATGATGCGATACCGAGACGGGTTCGGTATAGTGATACTCGGTCAGGTGGCGGACGCGGTAGTTCATGGGCCTGCGAGTTGCCGCGGCCGGGCCGCGTGGCTGAAGTAGTAATGCATGAGGGTTTCTGACAATGCGAAGAGTTGCGCCAGCAGACGGCTGAGCAATGCCTGCAGGGGCTCGGGTTCCCCGTTGAGATGTTGCCGGCAATGCATCTGGATGGCTTCCTGGCTGAGGAGGTTGGTGAGTTCGTCGGTGATCTGGTCCTCCCGCGTGGGCGTGGGCGCATGCGGACCCCGCGGGAGCCGGCGGACGTGCTGGCGCAATGCGGCGACTTGAAATGCAACGGAGCGTGGATTGGATTCGTCGGCGAGCACCAAATCCAGCACCGGGCCGAGCGCGAGCGAAGTGTAGTACCGGGACCGGTACGTCATGGCGCTGTCGGCGATTTCCAAGACGATCTCGAGAACCGGTGCATTTTCGTCCGCACCGGCTTCGGCCAGCACGGGCCGCAACAGGCCGAGGAGTTGGACGGCGCGTTCGAGCCGGCGGCCCATATCGAGAAATCGCCAGCCGTGGCCACGGGTCATATTTTCCATCTCCATCCCGCTCAACGCGGCGAGCAAGGCGATGACATCGTTGAGCACCACCTGCGTTTCGCCGCTCTGCCGCCGGCCCGGGGCGCTCCGGTTGAGGGACTGGTGGAGCTGGTTGAGGATGCGCCACGTGTCCGTGGAGAGGCGGTCGCGCACCTGTTTCGCAAGGCGGTGGAGGCGGTTTAATGTCTCCTGGAGGCTGCCGGTGCGCTGGGCCTTGTAGAGCAGCGAAAATAATTCCATTTCCAACGCGCGCCCCGGCCCGTCTTTGCTGCGGAACCCGAAATCCATTGTGATCAGGCCAAGCGAGTCCATGATTTGCAGCAGTGTGGCCAACTCCGCCGTCCGGGGGGCGGCGGCCTCGGTTCCGAGTCGGCCGAGCACGCACCGGACCAGGCGGGCAATCCCCTCCGCCCGCTCCGCATACCGGCCCAACCAGAACAAATCATCCGCGGTGCGGCTCGATAACTCGGTGGTGCCGCGGTTCAGTGCTGGCGCATGATCCGTCGCCGCCAGCAACGCCGGCTCGACGATCTGATCGTTGCCGAGCACCCACGTATCTTTGCTCCCGTCCGCGGCGAACATGAGTCCGGAGCCGCCTGTGCCAGCCGCGGATAACACGCGGGTCAATCCCCCCGGCATGAGCCGGTACCCGCCGTCGCGTTGGGCAACGGCAAACGTCCGCAGCAAAACGGGTCGGGGTTGCAGGCCGCCCGGACCGTCCACCGGCGCGTGCGCGAGCGGCACGACTTCCTGGGCGACAAACTCGGCTGGTTGGGCCGTGAGCCGGGTCGCGAGTTTTTTTAGTTGGTCAGTGGTCAGGGAGCGCCCGAAGACCGGGTCGGCGCTCCGCGTGTTGAAAGCGGGTTTGACGACGAGATCCTTCAGGTGGGCGAGGACGTATTGCAAGGCTTCCGGATCGCCGCACCACCAGGTGGCGACGGACGGCAGTTGTAATTCTTCGCCCAGAACAAACCGGCAGATGCCCGGGAGAAACCCGGAAAAAGCGGGGGCTTGGACCAGGCTGCTCCCGAGCGCATTGGCAACGGTGACGTTGCCCGCCCGCACGGCTTGGACGAGTCCGGCGACGCCGACGAGCGATTCGCCATCCAAATCAAGCGGGTCACATAATGCATCATCGAGGCGCCGCAGGATCACGTCGACCGGATGCAGGCCTTCGAGGGTTTTGAAGTACACCCGGTTTTCGCGAACCGTGAGGTCATTGCCCTCGGCGAGCGTGCAACCGAGATGCCGGGCCAGATAGGCGTGTTCAAAGTAGGTGTGCGTGCGCGGACCGGGCGTGAGCAGGACCACCCGCGGATTGTCAACGGCGCGGGGGCTGAGGTTCGCCAATAAATCGCGGACGGCATCAAAGGAATCGGCGATCCGCCGGACGCCGCACTGGCGGAATAATTCGGGCAAACACCGCGCGAGGACCATGCGGTTTTCGAGCGCATACCCGCTCCCGGCGGCGATCTGGGTGCGGTCGGCCATCACCCACCACTGGCCGGCGGGCGACCGGGTCAGATCGGTTCCATAGAGGTGGAGATGGAGTCCGTGGGGCACCGCAATGCCATGGAGTGGGCGCCAGAAATTTGGGTTGGCGAACAAGAGGGCCGGCGGCAGAATCCGTTCACGCCAGAGGCGCTGCGGGCCGTAGGCATCGGCGAGCAGGGCATTAAGCAGGCGGGCGCGCTGGGCAATGCCGGCGCTAATGACCTGCCAATCTTCCGGCGGCAGCACCAGCGGGACCGGATCAAGTTCCCAGGGCCGGTCCAGACCGGTCGGCTCGCCTTGGACGTGGTAGGTCACGCCATGCTCGCGGATCATCCGCCGGGCCTGGTCCCAGCGGCGCGACCATTCCTCGGCGCCGAGGGTGTTAAAGGCGGCGATAAAATTCTGCCAATGCGGCCGGAGGCCGGCCGAATCACGCAGCTCATCGAAGACCCCGGGGATCGGCTGGTAGTTCTCGGTACGGTTGGTTGGTGTGACCGGCTCCGCCATGATGACGATACCGTTACCGTTAAATGTGCCGCAAATCCAGCGTGAATGGAAATTCAGCAGCCGGTCGGGCCGGTGTGACCGTCCGCGGGCCGGGCGTATGACCCGCGTCAGAGAATCTGGCCAGGCGCCGGCTCTCGGCTTCATTGGCGTTGACGGGAAAGCTGTCGTAATTGCGGCCGCCGGGATGCATGACATGATAAGTGCAACCACCGATGGAACGGCCCGCCCACGTATCGACGATGTCGAACGTCAACGGGCTGTGGACACCAATGGTCGGATGCAGGCCGGTGGGCGGTTGCCATGCCCGGTACCGGACTGCGGCAACGAATTCACCATTGGTTCCGGTCGGATGGAGCGGGACCGCGTGACCGTTGCAGGCAATGGCGTGCCGTGTGTCGGTCAGCCCCGCCACCTTGACCTGGAGGCGTTCCACGGAGGAATCGACATACCGGACCGTGCCGCCGGCGCCGGGTTCTTCCCCGAGCACGTGCCACGGTTCGAGGGCTTGGCGGAGTTCGAGACGGACGCCGCGCCGGACCATCGTGCCAGAGGTGGGAAACCGAAATTCAAAATGGGGCGCGAACCACTCCGTCTCCAGTGGAAACCCCGCTTCCCGCAAGTCGCCGATTACATCCGCAAAATCCTGCGCGACAAAATGCGGGAGCATGAAGCGGTCGTGGATTTCCGTGCCCCAGCGGACGAGGCGATGCCGGTCAGGCTTTTGCCAGAACCGGGCCACAAGGGCGCGCAGGAGCAACTGCTGGGTGAGGCTCATCCGCTCATGCGGCGGCATCTCGAACGCGCGGAACTCGACGAGCCCCAGGCGGCGCCCCGCGCTGTCCGGCGGGTAGAGCTTATCGATGCAAAATTCGGCGCGATGCGTGTTGCCGGTGACGTCCACGAGCAGGTTGCGAAAGAGGCGGTCGACGAGCCACGGGGGACACGGGCCGGATTCTGGAATCTGCCGGAATGCGATTTCGAGTTCGTACAGCGAATCATTCCGGGCTTCGTCAAGGCGGGGATGCTGGCTGGTCGGGCCGATGAACAGGCCGGAAAATAGAAACGACAGAGACGGATGGTTGTGCCAGTACGTCACGAGACTGCGCAATAAATCCGGTCGGCGCAAAAAGGGGCTGTCGGAGGGGGTCGCGCCGCCGAGTACGATATGGTTGCCGCCGCCGGTGCCGGTGTGCCGGCCGTCGAGCATGAATTTTTCCGTGCCCAGCCGGGTCTGGCGGGCTTCCGCGTAGAGCGTGGTCGTGTTCGTGACCAGTTCATCCCAATTCTGCGCGGGATGCAGGTTGACCTCGATCACGCCGGGATCGGGCGTCACGTTGATCTGGTTCAGCCGGTAATCATGCGGGGGCGGATAGCCTTCCAGGATGACCGGCTGGTTTAACCTGGCGGCGGTGGATTCGACAGCCGCAACGACCGTGAGATAGTCTTCGAGCGTTTGGGTCGGCGGCATGAAAACGTAGAGCCGGCCGTGCCGGGGTTCGACACAGAGCGCGGTCCGAACAATCCACGGCGCCGATTCGCCAAGGGCCGGTCGGCGATCAGGAGCGGCGGCCAGAACCGGTTGCCGCTGCAGGGGCGGATTGGGGAGGGGACCCCGCGGTGCGAGCGGGTCGAGTTCATGGAGGATGGGCTGCTCGGATTCGCGGACCCACGGGAGTGAGTCGATCGGCAGCCGGTACCCAATCGGCGAATCGCCGGGGATCAGAAAGAGATGGTCCGTGCGTAAAAACCAGGCGCCACTGATCCAGCGGCCATCCACCCGCCGCAGCGGCAGGGCGTGGCCGATGACTCGCCCGAGACCTTGTTCAAAGATTCGTGCCAGCCGGACCCGATCCTCGGGATTGGCGAGGTTGGATTGCAGGGGGTCCACATTGGCAGGGAGCCGGCGTTCTTTCCAGAGGTAGTACCAGGCATCTTCGTACGCCGGTGTGACATGGTGCGGGTCGACGCCGAGAGTTTCGGCGAGGGTCCGGATGAACAGTTCGGAGTTGTGCGGACCGCAGCCGTAGTCTTTCGTTTCATCGGCAATCAGTGCGGGATCGTTCCAGAGCGGCTGGCCGTCGCGCCGCCAGTAGCAACCGAGTGCCCAGCGCGGAAGTGACTCGCCGGGATACCATTTGCCCTGACCAAAATGAAGGAGCCCCCCGGGCGCGAATGCGCACTGGAGCCGCTTAACCAGCGTGCCGGCCAGTTCGCGTTTTCGCGGGCCGAGCGCGGCGGTGTTCCATTCGGCCCCGTCCATGTCATCAATCGAGACAAAAGTCGGTTCGCCCCCCATCGTCAGGCGGACATCGTGTTGCCGGAGGTCGGTGTCGACCCGGTGGCCCAGCGCTTCGATGGTCTGCCATTGGGCTTCGGTGTAGGGTTTAGTGACGCGCGGGGTTTCGCGGATGCGCGTCACCTGCATGACGTGGGAAAATTCAACTTTGCATTTCTCAAGTGCGCCGGTAATCGGCGCCGCGCTGACGGGTTCGGGTGTGGCGGCGAGTGGGATGTGGCCTTCGCCGGCCAGTAGGCCGCTGGTGGGGTCGAGGCCAACCCAGCCGGCCCCCGGCAGGTACACTTCGGTCCAGGCATGCAGATCGGTAAAATCGGCGGTCGGACCGCTCGGGCCGTCGAGCGATTTTACGTCGGCGGTCAACTGGATGAGATAGCCGGAGACGAACCGGGCGGCAATCCCGCAATGGCGGAGCAGCTGACAGAGCAGCCAGGCGCTGTCGCGGCAAGAGCCGGTGGCTTTCGTGAGGGTTTCTTCGGGCGATTGCACGCCGGGTTCCAAGCGAATGACATAGCGGATATCGTGCTGCAACTGGCCGTTGATGGCGACGAGGAAGTCGATGGTTTTTTCCGCGTGCCGGTCGATCTGGCCCAGATAGGCGGTGAACGCCGGGGTGGCCGGGAGTTTATGGAGGTAGGGCTCGAGATCTTTGGCGGCGGCCGCATCGTAAGTGAAGGGAAAGCTGGTCGCGGCCGGTTCGAGGAAGAAATCGAAGGGGTTGATGACAGACATCTCCGCAACGAGATCCACAGTGATGCTGAATTCAGTCGTTTGTTCCGGAAAGACGAGCCGGGCCAGCCAGTTGCTGTGGACATCCTGCTGCCAGTTGAGGAAATGCGGTTCCGGGGTAATACGCAGCGAGTAGCTGGGAATGGGGGTGCGGACATGCGGAGCGGGCCGGAGCCGGACGACCTGCGGCCCGAGCGTGATGGGCCGGTCGTAGCGATAGCGGGTGACATGGTTGAGGGCGACTTGAATGGACATATCAGGCCTGTTGCGCGCCGTTGCGTTTGCGGGCTTTGGCGGAGGGTGGCGTGAGCCGGTGGGAGAAGAAGGTTTCGAAGATGCCCTGACCGACCAGGTTTTGCTTGGTCTGGAGAGCATCCAGGTATTCGTGCAGGCCGCCCGCGATGATGTCGTCGACATTGGCGAAGGCGAGTTCCGAGCAGAGCTGGCCGAGGAATTGTTCCGCTTGATTGCGGAACATGCCGGCCGGGGTTCCGGAAATGGCGTGGAGTGTGCCGCGGGCGTTATTCAGACATTTTTGAATGGCGCGCGGGAATTCAGGATCGAGCAGGAGAAAATCGACGACTCCGGTGGGCGAGATGTGGCCATGTTTTTTACGATACATTTCAAAGGCGCTGGCGGAGCGGAGGACGGCGGCCCACTGGATGTCATCGTAGGGCGTGCCAATGTCGCTGGCCGCCGGGAGGAGCAGGTAATATTTGACGTCCAGGATCCGCGAGGTTTTATCGGCCCGTTCCAGCAGGCGACCCAATTGGCAGAAGTGCCACGCTTCGCCGTGGGTCATGGTCGCATCGGTCACGCCGGCAAAGAGATGGCTGGTGAGTTTGACCTTATCAAAAAACTCGGTGGCATTTTGAAATGCGTCGCGAGCTGCAGTGGCGGAGTTGACGGTCAGATAAAACTGGTTGATCTGCTCCCACATTTCGGAGGAGATAATTTCGCGGATGGACCGGGCATTCTCGCGGGCCGTGCGCAGGCAGGAAACAATGGAGTTGGGGTTATCGGTGTCGAAGGTGAGAAAGTGGAACACGTTCGCCTGGGTGGCCGGGCCGTACCGTTTGGCATAGTCGGCTGTGTCGCCTGTGGTATCGATCAACGGTTGCCATTGGTGCTGGCTGCCGACCGGCATGTCCAGCATGAGATTGAGGGTGACGTCCACAAATCGCGCGACATTTTCCGCGCGCTCGACGTAGCGGCTCATCCAGTAAATTGAATCGGCGACTCGGCTTAGCATGGCAGTCAGGTGGTGGAATGGGTGTTATCGGAGGCGACCGTTACGTCGTCCGTGAGAACCCAGGTGTCTTTGCTGCCGCCGCCCTGGGAAGAATTTACGACGAGGGAGCCTTTTTTCAGGGCGACGCGGGTCAGGCCGCCCGGCAGAACGAAGATATCCTTTCCATAAAGAATATAGGGACGGAGATCGACGTGTCGACCCTCGAAATGGCCATCCACGATCGTCGGTACGCGGGACAAGGCGAGGGTGGGTTGGGCGATGTAATTCCGCGGGTTGGCGACGATGCGTTTGGCAAATTCGCCGCGCAGTTCGGTGGTCGAGTGCGGCCCAATCAGCATGCCGTACCCGCCGGATTCATTGGCGGCTTTGACGACCAGTTCGTCCAGATGATCGAGCACATAGGCGCGGTCCTGATCCTCGGCGCAAATGTACGTTGGCACATTGGGCAGGATCGCATCCTGGCCGAGGTAATATTTGATGATGCGGGGGATGTAGGCGTAGACGACCTTGTCGTCGGCGATGCCAGTGCCCGGAGCATTGGCCAGCGCGACATTGCCGGCTTTGTAAACGCTCATCAGACCGGGCACGCCCAACACGGAGTCGGCCCGGAATGATTCGGGATCCAGAAAATCATCGTCAATACGACGGTAGATTACGTCCACGCGTTCGTGGCCCTTGGTTGTCCGCATCCAAACATGGTTGTCGAAGACCATCAAATCGCGGCCTTCGACCAGTTCCACGCCCATTTGTTGGGCGAGAAATGCGTGTTCGAAGTAGGCAGAATTGTACATGCCCGGGGTGAGGACGGCGACGCGCGGTTTTTCCACGGCGTCGGGCGCCAGGAATTCCAGCATCTCGCGGAGCCGGCTGGGATAATTGGAGACCGGCCGGATGCGGGATGCTTGAAAAACCTGCGGGAAAGTTCGCTTCATCACGGCGCGGTTTTCCAGAACGTACGAGACACCGGAGGGACAGCGGAGATTGTCTTCGAGCACGTAAATCTCGCCGTCCCGATGACGGATCAGGTCGGTGCCGGTAATATGACACCAGATTCCGCGCGGCGGTTTCAGGCCCACGCACTGAGGACGAAACGATTTTGCTGATTGGATGATCGCACTGGGAATGATTCCGTCCTTGACGACCTGCTGATCGTGATAAAGATCGTTGATAAAGAGGTTTAAGGCCTCAATCCGCTGGCGCAGGCCGCGGTCGATCCGGTCCCATTCCATGGCGCTGACGATCCGCGGAACGAGGTCGAATGGGAAAATCTTCTCCGTACCAGCGCTTGCGCCATACACATTGAATGTAATGCCCATTTGGAGGAGGGCGCGTTCAGCGGCCTGCTGGCGGCGCATTAATTCCTCTGGCGGCAACGATTCAATGACGCTGGCGAGCGGGCGGGCCATTGTCCGTGGTTGACCCTCCGCACCGAACATCTCGTCGAAAAATCCGTCCGACTGATACCCGTTAAATTTCATGGTAGTTGATTGATTACTGACTACCCGAGGAACGCAAAGCCCGTGCCAACCGTGGTTTCTCGCCTAAACTGGGGTGATTTCTCCTGGCCGGCTGCCGGTAGTTTGCCATGACGGATAATACTAGCCATCCCTGTACAGCGTTTCGGTCGCGGAAGGAGAGGTTTAATCGTCGCAGGACTCTCGACGAAATGATAACATCCGGAATCTGGAGTTGACCGGAATTCGAATGTGAACGAAATAAACCTAATCGATTAGTATTCGACTGATCACTCAACGATGACAACCACCATCCACTGGTTCCGACTTGATTTGCGCGTGGCGGATAATCCGGCACTGGTCGCGGCCAGCCAATCGGGCGGGGTGGTAGTGCCGGTCTTTATTTGGGCGCCGGAGGAAGAAGCGCCGTGGGCGCCGGGCGCGGCCAGCCGGTGGTGGCTGCATCATTCGCTGGCGGCGCTCGATGCCGAATTGCGGAAACTGGGGTTGCGCTTGATTATTCGCCGCGGACCGACCTTGACGACATTGCGGGCATTGGTCCGGGAGACCGGGGCGACGGCGGTCGTCTGGAATCGCCGGTATGAACCGGTGGTGCGCGCGCGCGACGCGCAGGTCCAAGTGGCGTTGCAGGCGGACGGGCGGCAGGCCGAAAGCTTTAATTCCGCACTATTGTTTGAGCCGGCAGAGATCCAGACTGGTAGTGGCGGACCGTACCGCGTTTTCACGCCATTTTGGCGCGCGTGTTTGAAACGAGGCATTGGTCTCAGCCCTGAAAGATCTCTGCGTCCGAACGGTCCGAAGTCCTGGCCGGCATCGCTGAAACTTGGCGACTTGGGCTTGCTCCCGAAACCCGATTGGGCGCGCGGGTTCGCCTGGCAGCCGGGGTCGACGGGTGCCGCGCAAGAGTTACAGCGGTTTGTCCAGACGGGACTCGTGGAGTACAAGACCGGCCGGGACTGTCCGGCGCGGGTGGGAACCTCGCGGCTCTCACCGCATTTACACTTTGGGGAAATCTCGCCCCGGCAGGTCTGGGCAGCGGCCGGGCGTGAGGATTATCGACGGCAATTGGTGTGGCGGGAGTTTGCCCATCATTTGCTTTATCATTATCCGCACACCGCGGAGCAACCGCTGCGGGCGGAGTTTAAAAAGTTTCCGTGGCGCAAGGCGGCGGCGGAACTGGCCGCCTGGCAACGCGGCCGGACCGGGTTTCCGTTGGTGGATGCCGGGTTGCGCGAACTCTGGACGACCGGCTGGATGCATAACCGGGTGCGGATGGTGGCGGCGTCATTTCTTGTGAAAGATTTGCTGATCCCGTGGCAGACCGGGGCGCGCTGGTTTTGGGACACGCTGGTGGATGCGGATCTCGCCAACAACACGCTGGGCTGGCAATGGGTGGCCGGCTGTGGTGCCGATGCGGCGCCGTTCTTCCGGATCTTTAATCCAACTACCCAAGCCGAAAAGTTTGATCCCGAAGGGAAGTACATTGGCCGTTGGGCACCAGAACCGGTCCCGCCAATCGTCGACCACAGCGCGGCGCGGACGCGAGCGCTTGCGGCATTGCAACAACTGAAGAAATGAATATCGGTCCCATTCGCTTCAATCGAACCGAGCGCGCCTTCACATTGACGGCGGAAATTTGGCTGCCGCAGTCGCGCCCGGAGATATTTTCATTTTTCGCTAATGCCGGGAATCTCGAAGCCCTGACGCCTCCTTGGTTGCACTTTGAGATTCTAACCCCATCACCGATCCAGATGGCGGTCAACGCACTGATTGATTATCAGTTGCGGGTCCATGGCTGGCCGGTTCGCTGGCAAACCCAGATTACCGCTTGGGAACCGCCGGTGCGGTTTGTGGACGAACAGTTGCGCGGACCGTATCGGTTGTGGCGCCATGAGCATACGTTTGCGGAAGCCGAAGGAGGGACACTGGTCCGGGATGTGGTGTACTATCGTCTGTTGGGTGGCACGTTGGTGAACGCTATGTTTGTCCAGCCCGACCTTGAAAAGGTCTTTGCCTACCGTCAGGAAAAGTTGGCGGAACATTTTCAAACTCGGGAGCAAAGATGACTCGAAATTTCTTCAACCACTATTCCGCGCTAATCGTCCTGGGGCTCCTCTTGAGTGGCGGGCTGTCCATTGTGGTGCGCGGGGGCGCGAAGACGCACGATTGGCTGATCGTGAGCGGCGGCTTGGTGGGGCTTGTTGCGGTCTGGTGGGTGGTCCGGCCGGTCGCTCGATCCAGCAGTCTGAGCACCGGCCAACCGGTATTATTGGAAGTCCAATCGCCGTTTTGTCTCGGATGCGTTGCAGTGAAGCCGGCCGTGGACCGCTTGGAGAATGAGTGGCGTGGGAAGTTGCAGGTCCAGCGGGTGGACATTCAAAGCCCCGCGGGAAAACGGCTGGTGAGCCGATACCATGTTGAGCTGACGCCGACGTTTATTTTTTTCGATGGGACCGGTCGTGAACAATGGCGCAGTGTCGGCGGGGTGGACGCAGCGCAGGTGCGGTCGACTTTGGAGAAATAAATGAAGCTTGATCATTCAGGGTTGGGGCTCGGTGGGTTTTTGGCGGCCAGTTTTACAGCAGCGGTGATCGGTGGAACGGCGACAGGCCGGGCGGTCCGGGATTGGTATCCGGCGCTTACCAAACCGGCCTGGAATCCGCCGGCTTGGTTGTTCGGACCGGTCTGGACGGTCTTACCGTATCTGGCCTGGGTCAGTTTTGCCGCATTCCTAAATTTCACTATCTGGAGGCTGAATCCCTAATTGAGTGAGCTCGTTTTACTGACCGGTGCGACAGGGTATGTCGGTGGCCGATTGCTGCGGCGACTTGAAGAGCTGGGCTGTCCGGTCCGGTGTCTGGCCCGACGACCTGAGTTTTTACAGGCGAACGTTGGCCCCCAGACGGAACTCGTGCGCGGCGATGTACTGGATGCGGCGACATTGTCGCCTGCCCTGCGCGATGTGGCCGTGGCCTATTATCTAGTTCATTCCATGGGGTCGGCCGGCAATTTTGAGGAACAGGACCGGCAGGCGGCCCGGAATTTTGCAGCGGCAGCGCGCGATGCCGGTGTCCGCCGGATCGTTTACCTCGGCGGTCTTGGTGAAGATGTGGATGCGCTTTCGCCGCATTTGCGCAGTCGTCACGAGGTGGGCGACCTGTTGCGGGCATCGGGAGTACCGGTGATTGAGTTTCGTGCGTCGATTGTTATCGGTTCGGGGAGCTTGTCGTTTGAGCTGGTGCGGGCGTTGGTCGAGCGATTGCCGGTGATGGTGACGCCGCGCTGGGTCCGGGTGTTGGCGCAACCCATTGCCATCAATGACATGCTGGCGTACCTGATCGGAGCGCGGAATTTGCCTTTGACCGGGTCGGCCACCTTTGAAGTCGGCGGTCCGGATGTGGTGTCGTATGCGGATTTAATGCGGGAGTATGCGCGGCAGCGCGGGCTGCGGCGGTGGATGATTCCGGTGCCGGTGTTAACGCCGCGGTTATCCAGTTTGTGGCTCGGGCTGGTGACGCCGCTGTATGCGCGGGTGGGACGAAAATTAATTGATAGCATCCGGCACCCCACGGTCGTGCAGGATCGGTCGGCATTGGCACAATTTGCCGTGCGGCCGGTCGGTGTCGCTGCGGCGATCACGCAGGCGTTGCGGCGCGAGGACCGGGAATTTGTGGAGACGCATTGGGCGGGGGCGATGTCCGCCAGCGGTGTGCCGCGGCAGTGGGGTGGGGTGCGGTTTGGCAACCGGCTGATTGACACCCGGTCGGTGGCGGTCAGCGTGCCACCGGCCCAAGTGTTTGCGCCGATACAACGCATTGGCGGGGCGACCGGCTGGTATTACGGTAACTTTTTGTGGCGGCTGCGTGGCGGGTTGGACTTATTGGTTGGCGGAGTCGGGATGCGGCGGGGTCGGCGGCAGCCGGCGGAATTGCGCGTCGGCGAGGCACTGGATTGCTGGCGGGTGGAAGAGTTTCAGCCGGGGCGGCGCTTGCGTTTGGTGGCGGAGATGAAGTTGCCCGGACGGGCGTGGCTGGAGTTTTCGGTGGAACCGGTCGAGGGGGGTGCGCGGATCACGCAGACCGCGATGTTTGACCCACAGGGACTGGCCGGGCTGGCGTATTGGTATTTGATCTGGCCGCTCCACGAACTGATCTTTGCCGGGATGCTGCGCGGCATTGAGCGAGCGTCAAAAAAAGAGAAAGGGGTCAACTCTCCACATTGCACGCATTGTCTTTAAGTCGTTGGAGTTTCGCCTGTAATTCCGCGTCTTGTTCCGCATACCGCTCCGTGCGTTTTACCACTTGACCGACGCCGCTCTGATGCCGATAGCCAAACTCCTGCGCAACCTCCACCGGCCGTTCCCCGCCCAGTTTCACCCGTGCCCAAATTCGCACCCGATCGTCCGGCTCCCCCGCTACCAAACCGCGCACACGCTCCCGCAATAATCCCGCCGCCTGCGTTACCATCCACCGGGTCTCATCCAAACCCTGTTTTCCTTCGACCAACCCACGCACCTTCGCCCACAACTTCTCCCCGCCCAGCACCAACCCGCCGCGCAACTCCGCCCAGGGGCTCGCTTTGCCCCCCACAAACCACCGTCCGATCTCGGCCCGATAGGCCGCTTGCGCCACTTTCCGTTCCCTACCCCAGTACGCCAGCCAATCCAAGCACAACCACTCCGCCGGCTTGCGGCGCAACCCCGCATAATCCCGATGACTGCTCCAGGCAAACCTAGCCAACTCCTCCGCGCGTTCCACCGCCAGCGGTGCAGTCTTCTGCCGTGGTCGCACCGGGTTCAGATGCACATACTCGACCAACCACTGTCCGTACTCATCCGCCGCCACCACTACCGCCTTGAATCGCCCCTGAAACAAATGCCCGCTCCGCCGATGTCGTGCGTTGAACCGGGTCGTGTACGTCAACTGCAACCAACCCACCGCCGCCGACAGATTCCCGCGCGGCGTACCCAGGATCAGATGATAGTGGTTCGGCATCAAGCAATACGCCAGGACCCGGACGCCGAACCGCTCCACCATCTCCCCGACGGTCGCCAGAAACACCTGCCGGTCCTCGTCCTCATAGAAAATGGCGCGGCGCTCATTGCCGCGCGCCGTCACGTGATAAACTGCCCCTGCAAACTCGATTCGTATAGGTCGGGCCATACCGCACAGACTGCCACATCAATCGCTAACTGTCAACTGTCGAGAGTTGACCCCTTTACCCGAGATTGACCCCTTTACCCTCAAAAAATTGAAGTAACAGTTTAGCCGAATTCGTGGTTTAGACTTCTTTTTTTTTCCAATAATAGTTGTTGCGCGCAGGGAAAATCTGTGCGAATATTAGGCGTATTAATACGCCTAACTATC
>Ga0209083_1000266_pt1 | contig 83340 bp, 60 predicted proteins | sample AM7aDNAmetaG_FD_184132 | JGI IMG/M metagenome (GOLD analysis project Ga0209083, IMG submission 184132) | Freshwater microbial communities from Finland to study Microbial Dark Matter (Phase II) - AM7a DNA metaG (SPAdes) (version 3) | ecosystem: Environmental > Aquatic > Freshwater > Lake ... | reverse complement strand
ATGGGCAGGAGCTACCGCTTGAGGAATCAGGCCGCCAAACCGGCGGCCGAGTCCGAGCTGCCGCAATCAACGAAGTTAGTAGAGAAATGAAGGAGCTTGCTGTTCAGACGCGAGTTGTGTTGTTATGGTAAGGAAGAAGTCTGGAGGCATTTGAAGCGCCCCGAAGTGGCGGTATTTGAAGCGCCCCGTGACATAATTCGCTCATGGAGATACCTGCCGCGATCGAGCGACTGTTGATCCGCGAAGGCATTGTGCTACATGCGGTCGGCAAGACGAGAAAGTACCTCAGTGCAGCCGAAGGATAGGCCGCCCACCAGGGTACTTGCCGTAGGCTACGAGCCAACGCCTGTCACACTGGATGATGCTTTGGCACGTAACGTTTCATAGAGCCCGGCATTGTCGAGCAGAATATCCTTCAGGCCCCGCCGGATAGCATCCGAGTTCAACGCCTGTGTGCTCATCAGGTTGTGTGCATCCAGCGCCCCCATGATGGCGTTCAGAAGTTCGCTCTTCAGGTCGGGCGAGTTGGCGAACTGTTCCTTCGTGTTGTTCGTCGCCTGCTGCTGCAAGGTCTCCGATTCCAGCAGCTTCCCCTTGAGCACGTTGTTCACGTAGACCAGCTTATCCTGGTCCGTCAGTTCGCCCTCGAACAGGTTGTTCACCTTCTCGATGATCTCGTCCAGCCTCGCCTTCTCCGGGTCGTGAACATCGCCGCTGCCCTCCTCGGTGATCGGCTTGAGTTTCGGGGTATCGCCCTCGCCCAGGGTCATCTGCCGTTTGCCAAGGTTCTTGAGGTTATGGTGCGTCAAAAGCACCTTTGAGAGATCGATTTGCTCTCGCTCCCGGCCGAACTCAAGCAGCGGAATGAGGGCCTTATAGAAGATGCACCGCTTCTCGATATCCGTGTTGGCGTAGTCGAAGATCTGGGAGAGGAACGTGTACAGGCGGACAAACCCGCCCATGTCTCGCTTGAACAGCAGCAGCGAATCCATCTCCTGCTTCGCTGCCTTGGCGGCGTCTTCGTCCTTCCGAGCCTTGGCGGCCTTGGATACCCCCTGCGCTGCCTTGTATCGTCGCATCAGGCGGTCGTAGACCGGCTCCAATGCCGCCACCAGGTCGCCCTGTTTGGACTTTGGGTTGAGCGTCACCTCCACCACACGATCCACTTCGGGGGTGTCGTAGTGGCCGGCGGCGTCGAGCTTGGCTCGAAGGTTCAGCACCAGGTTCTGATCTGTCGTCGTCGAGAGTTCCGCAGTGGTGTAGTAGGTCTTGAACGCGGCCAGGACGTCGGCCGGATCATTCACGAAGTCCAGCACATAGGTCGTGTCCTTGCCGGGGTAGGATCGGTTGAGGCGGGAGAGCGTCTGCACGGCTTGGACCCCGTCCAGCCGCTTGTCGACGTACATGCCGCAGAGCAGCGGTTGATCGAATCCGGTCTGGAACTTATTGGCCACCAGCAGGATCTGGTATTCACCGCCCCTGAATGCTTCCCGGATGTCTCGCCCCTTGAGGTTCGGGTTCAGCGACAGGCTGTTTTCCGTGAACCCATCCGGCCCGGACTCCTTGTCATTGACCTCGCCGGAGAATGCCACCAGGGTGCGCATAAGATAGCCCCGGCTCCTGATGTACTTGTCCATGGCCAACTGCCACCGCACTGCCTCCACGCGGCTCGCAACGACCACCATGGCCTTCCCCTGGCCGGCCACGAGCGGAGCAACGTGCTGGCGGAAGTGTTCCACCACGATCTGTACCTTCTGGGCGATGTTGTACGGATGCAGCCGGACCCAGCCCATGATGCGTTTCAGGGCAGCACTCTTCTCGACCGCCTCCTCATCCAACTCCTTGCCATCGTGCGCCAGCTTGAACGCCAGCTTGTAGCTGGTGTAGTTCTGCAGCACGTCCAGGATGAACCCCTCCTCGATCGCCTGCCGCATGGAGTAGACGTGGAACGCATGCGGCACATTGTCCGGCGCCGGCTTGCGGGATGGATCGGGGCGGGTGCCGAAGATCTCCAGGGTCTTGTTCTTGGGGGTCGCCGTAAACGCCACAAAGGTGATCCCCCGGTCCTCCGCCCGGGCCGTCATCTGGGCTGCCAAGATGTCTTCCGTGCTCACCTCGCCACCGTCCGCCAGCTCTTTCAGCTCCTCCGGATTCAGCACCGCTTTGAGCTTGGCGGCCGCCTCGCCGGTCTGCGAGCTGTGGGCCTCATCGGCGATCACGGCGAACCGCTTGCCCTGCGTGGCCGCCAATTCCTGTACGGCCTTCAGAGCATGCGGAAACGTCTGTATGGTGCAGACCACGATCTTCTTAGACCCGGAGAGCGCCTCGGCCAGTTCGCCGCTCTTGCTGCCCTCGTTGCCCTTGATGGTTGCCACCACGCCGGCCGTGCGCTCGAAGTCAAAGATTGCATCCTGGAGCTGCGAGTCGATCACCGTTCGGTCGGAGACCACCAGCACCGTGTCAAACACCTTCTTGTGCTGGGCATCGTGCAGTTCCGCCAGGAAGTGCGCCGTCCAGGCGATCGAATTGGTCTTACCCGAGCCCGCCGAATGCTGGATGAGGTACTTCCCTCCCGGCCCCTCCTGGACCACCGCCGCTTCGATCATGCGGGTGACATCGAGCTGGTGGAATCGTGGGAAGATGATTTTCTCGATCTGCTTCTTCTTGTCGCGCTGGGCGATGATGTAGCGGCCGAGAATCTGCAGCCAGCTCTCCCGCTCCCAGACCTGTTCCCAGAGGTAAGCCGTCCGGTGGCCACCCTTCACGTTGGGCGGATTGCCCGCCGCCCCGTCGTCGCCCTGGTTGAAGGGCAGGAAGACTGTGGCCGGCCCGTCCAGCTTCGTCACCATGTACACTTCGCTATTGCTCACCGCAAAGTGGACCAATGCTCCGCTGGGAAAGCTCAGCAGCGGCTCCGGGGCATGCCCCTTGGGCCGCGGATGGCGATCGAAGCGATACTGGTCGATCGCATCGCCCACCGTCTGAGTGAAGTCGGTCTTCAGTTCCACCGTGGCAACCGGCACGCCGTTCAGGAACAGAACCAGGTCGAGGCAGTTCTCGTTGTGGGCTGAGTAGTGTACCTGGCGGACCACCCGCAGCCGGTTGGCAGCGTAGCGGGCGACGATATCGGCATTGATGGCCAGGGCGGGCTTGAACTGCGACAACATCAGCGGCCGCTTGAGACCGACCAACTCGATACCATGCCGCAGCACATCCAGCGTTCCTCGCTGGTCGAGCTGATCCCGCAGGCGATTCAGTAGCGTTTCTCCGGCCTTCGTACCGTGGTTCTTGACCAGGGCATCCCATGCCTGTTGCTGGGTTTCCTGGACCCATGCCAGAACGTCGCCTGGGAAGAGTGCCCTCGCCCGGTCGTAGACAGCCGCATCACCCTCGGCATACAACCAGCCATGGCCGGCCAGATACTGGCAGACCTCCACTTCCAGGCGGACTTCGTGATGAAGGTTCATGTTTTCACCTAGGCTGGGGAAGGCCAGATTACGGTGCAAAGATCGAAGAGCAGCTTGTGACGCTCCTCCAGCTCGTCGGGGCCAAACTGCGTGAGGGGCCTGAATCCAAGCCTATTGGATTCCATGAAGTCCCGGAAATCCAGTTTGCTTTTGTACGTATCAGATCTCAACGTTTCGTTCCAGAGAAGCGTGTTGGCATATGACACGGTCTTGTTTGAGAAGGCTTCATTGCCACTGGAGATGTTGTCCTTCCCCTTGAGAAGTAGAACGCCGCCAAGACGGTTTCTCTCCTGCTCGAAGAGCTCCTGATCATCTTTGAAGAGCGCGATGTTGGCCGTATTGTGCGAGAGGATGTGCTCGATGTGGAATCCGGTCTTGTTACCCCTTAGGGTCACGAGATCCTTCAGTTCGTGCTTCATCTTCTGCCGCATGCCCGCCGCCAAAAGCCGCTCCACCCGGGCGAATAGATACCGGATGAACCGCGTATTGAGGCGGTCGATAGACATAGGGCGGAAGAGCGCATAGCTGAAAGTTTCCTTGGCAGGCGTGTTCCGGCGTTCAGCGATTTCCAAGAGTAAATGCTTCTCAAAGATCGCCGGAATCTCGCTAGCCGGCCGTTCCTTCATCTCGGCGCTGACTTCATACAGGCGGCCGGCAAACTCATTGGAGTCATAGGCGCCTTGGAGTTGCAGCAGCGTGAACATGCGGTCCAGCCCTTTGGCGACCGCTTTGATCTTCTCGGCTTCCTCGTCATCATCCACCTTGCACGCCGACAGGACGAGCATGTATTGGCTGTCGAGCTCATTGATGCTGTTGAAGAACACCGATTCCTGGCCGGACGATTCTTCCTGCGCGGCCTCCCACAGCCGGGTATACAGACCCGTGTAGTACTTGAAGGCTCCCTTAAGGAACTTCTTTACCTCTGCCGGGTTATGATCGAGTTTCAGAAACTTATTCAGGTCAGACTTGAACATCTCCCGGTGGTAATCACCGTCGAATCGTTGGCCGCTCTTCCGACTGTCTGCAAACTTCGCTTTGAGCCAGTACCGAAAGAAGCTATCGATCTCGTCCTCTCGAAATGCGTTTACCGCACCAACGCAGCTCTCCCAGTCGCCATTGTAGTTGCCCTGATCCAGCTCACCCTTGTCGATCTCGCCAAGAAGCTTGCCTTTGAGAATTTCGTATGGCTTGAGCCGAACGCCGCGGTCGTTGATGACCTCAAAGACCATGGGAACGTGGCGGGTGTCCACCGAAAGGTTGATGAGCACCAACCGGAAGAGGAAGTAATAGACAAATGTCTCAAGAACGTGCTTGTCCTTTAGCCGCGAATCGAGCTGGTCGCTGATGATGTCATAGTTGTGAACCATGTTCGCGGCGGTGACACCCGTCGTGACATCGATGTCTTCGGACTCCTGATCCTCCATCAGTCCTTTGAGTACCTGGAGATGACGCACATGGTTCATCCAGAACTGATGCTCGGTGCCAGAATAGCCCGCTATCTTCCGCTCCAGCCACGGGGCTGTCTTCGACCCCATCGCCTTTGCCATCGACAACAGCTTCAGCATGATCAACGTCAGCGTCGTCAGGCGCTGCTGCCCATCAACAACGAAGACCCGGCCGCCGACGATGTTGGTGACGTATGTGTTCAGGTAGTACCAGGGATAGTGCGCGTTGATGTTCTCCTTGTTGGGTTCTAATGCTTTCTGCTTCGCATACGTTTCATCGAACTGGTAGAAGACGTCGTCCAGGAGCCGTATGACCGGCTCTTCCGTCCACTTGTAGTCGCGTTGGTAGAAGTCGATGAAGTAGACGGTAGTCGAGAACACCTGATCGAGGTTCTGTTTGTCGGGCTGGATTTCCATGGGTTTCTCAGGCTAAAGCAACTGTTCCCCTTTGCGACTTGCTCTCACTTACCGGGCGAACATCAATCTGGCCGGTGACGGCGGCGGAAATGATCGCGGTCCGGCGTTCTTGCAGGAGGTCGATCGCACGTTGGGCCTCGGTGGAGAGGGCGTCGAACTTCGCCGCCTCGTGTTCCACTTCCGTTACGATCGCTTCCTGCTCCGCTTTCGGCGGCACACAGACACTGAAATTCGTAAACACCGGGCGGCGGAGAGAATCGACGGTAGACTTCGCACCACCTTCCAACGCGACTTTGTGGAAATTCTCGCGGAGGAAATGAAACAGGAAAGGTCCCGTCACCTCGCGAAAGTTATTCATCATGTATACGCGCTGGTGGAAATCGAATGGGCCGTTGTGGTAGTGGAAGACTTTCCCGACGCCGACCCCGTCACCTGCAGTGAGAACCGCTTCACAATCAAACGTCATGGAGTTGATTCGTTCGACTGTCTGCGAGCGAACAAAGAAAGGATACCTGCCGTCTTCTACTGCGTTCTCCGTGTCTTTGTCACCGGTCTGTATATCACAGAGGAACTTGAGCCTCCGGATCTCCCAATGCTCCGGTACGTCACCGAGCCATTCGATGCCGGAAGGCTTCATCGGGGTGTGGGGGTTCAGGCCTTTGGTGACGGCTTGAGAGATGACGGCCTGGCGTTTTTCCTTCAGCAGTTCCATCAGCCGCCGCTGCTCTGCCACCAACTCATCAATCTTCGCTGTCTCCCGGTCCAGAAATGCGGCAATGCGGGTCTGCTCATCGAGTGGAGGCAACGTACAGGCAAGGTTCTCGATGACTCCCATGCCAATGTTCTGTTGAGTGCCGAAACTCCAGTTCAGCGTGATGGCTTCCAGGAAGTTTCGGGAGCGCATGAAGTTCAGGACAAAGTGCGGGACCGCGTCTCCGTCGCACCGAATCACAGCAAGTGGAGACCAGATGTTGAAATCAGTCCTGTCCTCAACGATCGCAGTGATGCCCGTTGTTGCCCCAGATTTCACCATGTAGATATCGTGAAGCCGTGGGGCATACTTTAGCGAGTATCGCGCATTATCTTCCTCTGAGATGCATGCCCGAACCTTCGAGAAATCAATGCGACCGGAGGAGACAGCTTCTGCCGAAACAAATGGGATACCTTCATCGACAAACTGCGGTGTCTCGTGCGGACCATCGGTAATCGGAACCGCAACAAGTCTTTTGATCGGCAGAACTCTCCAATGCTCCGGCACCGGCCCCAGCCATTCAACGCCGCTGGGCTTGTACTTGGGATAGCGCGGGAAGCTCATTTCGTCAGCCCCCCGATCATGGTCAGGATGCGATCGGTGACGATTTTCAGCTCGGCATCGATCACGTCCAGTGGCCGCGGCGGCTGGAATACATAGAAGTGCCGGTTGAAGGGAATCTCATAGCCTACCTGCGTCTTCTCGTCGTCAATCCATGCATCAGCGGCATGGGGCAGGACTTCGCGCTTGAAGTAGGTCTCTACATCCTCGCTCAGCGGCACATTCTCCGTGTCACGGAGGGCGGCATCGGGCACCGGCTTGCCCTTACCCTTGCCTTTGGCGCCCAGCACGATCTTTCCGGCCGCATCACGTTCGGGTCGTTCAACCGTGATGGTGCGGTAGCCGAAGTCGGTGTTCTTGAAGATCCGGCTGATCGGCACTCCATCCTTCTTGGCCTCCTTGAACCGGCCGAAGAGCTGGGTGATCTCCTCGATGTGCTCCGGGCTGAGTTCCTTGCGTTTGCTCCCCAGGCTCTTCCGCATCTTCTGCCAGAAGCTGCTGGCATCAATCAACTGCACCTTGCCCTTGCGGGCGGCCGGCTTACGGTTGCTGACGATCCAGATGTAGGTGCTGATGCCGGTGTTGTAGAACATGTCGGTGGGCAAGGCGATGATCGCCTCCAGCAGATCATTCTCCAACACGTACCGGCGGATCTCGCTCTCGCCCGAGCCCGCGCCACCGGTGAACAGGGGCGAGCCATTGAGAACGATACCGAACCGGCTGCCGCCATCTTTCGTCGGCCGCATCTTGGAGATCAGGTGCAGGAGGAACAGCAGCGAGCCATCGCTGACACGCGGCAGGCCTGGGCCGAAGCGGCCGTTGAAGCCCTGCTGCTCGTACTCCTTGCGAATGATCGCCTCGATCTTCTTCCACTCCACGCCAAAGGGCGGATTGGAGAGCATGTAGTCGAAGAGTTTGCCGATCAGACCATCGGCCGACAGGGTGTTGCCGAAGATGATGTTGGCGATGTCCTGGCCCTTTATCAGCATGTCCGCCTTGCAGATGGCGTAGGACTCGGCATTCAGTTCCTGTCCGTACATGACCAGCCGGGCATCGGGGTTGATGCTGGCGAGGTGCTCCCCGCCCACCGAGAGCATGCCGCCGGTGCCGGCCGTCGGGTCATACATGGACCGCACCACTCCAGGCTTGGTGAGGGCTTCATCATCCTCGATGAACAGGAGGTTCACCATCAGGCGGATGACTTCGCGCGGGGTGAAGTGCTCGCCGGCCGTCTCGTTGGAAAGCTCGGCGAACTTGCGGATCAGTTCCTCGAACACCGCCCCCATCTGGGCATTGCTGATCACCTTGGGGTGCAGATCGATGTTCGCGAACTTCTCCGTGACCATGTAGAGCAGGCCCGCCTTGGCCAGCCGGTCGATCTGGGTGTGGAACTCGAAGCTTTCAAAGATATCGCGCACGGCGGGGGAGAAGGCCTGTATGTAGGCGCGGAGATTCTCGCCGATGTGGTCCTGGTCGCCCATCAACTTCTTCATGTCCAGCGGCGAGGTGTTGTAGAAGAGCTGACCCGACTTGCGCAGCAGGAACGGTTCAGGATTGATCCCATCGCCCTTCCGCTTCGCCAGTTCCGCCAGCACGGCTGCCTTGGTGGCCTCCAGAACGCAATCGAGTCGGCGGAGGACGGTGAACGGCAGAATGACCTTGCCGTAGTCAGATTGTTTGTAGTCGCCGCGAAGAAGATCGGCGACGGACCAGATGAACGAGGACAGATTCACATCACTCATAAGCCCTGATGATCCTTCCAATCAGCGGTCGCAAATGCTGGGTACGGTAGAATATGGTACATGGAGCCAGCGGCGGGTGAAAGGCGACGTCGCAACAAAACGCCTGAGGCACCGCGACCATGCCGTCGGACACTACGCGGGGACATCTATACCGCCCCGGCTAAGGTACTGCCGGAGTGGTATGCGTTCCCCGATCAATCGTCCATCTGCGGTCATTTTCGGAAACCCTAGGTGATCAATCGATGGACAGAATATCATCGCGTCCAGAGGCATCTTTGGGAGGATGAACTGGTAGAAGATAGCCGACCCAAATCCGTCGATGGCGAGAGTAGCACGCTCGCTCCAGTTCATCAGTTCCGTTGGCCGGATTTGCAGCCTGCCCTTGAAAATGACCTGATCTCCCGGCCTGCGATAGCAGTTGACACATAGAATCGGGTCGCCGCCGTCGCGGCCGATGAAAATGCTGGAATGGTGACACCATTCGGTCCGCAACTCGCGCACCCGGGCGTACCAGTCAAGATCAGGCAACTGCTTGGTTAACTCATTATCCAATTTGCCGCTCCTGACCTTAGAGCACAATTGATTGAAGCTCGATGGAATAATGCCCTTGCTTGCTTTGTTCCCGACCGAGGCGGCAATCTCTGCCATCGCGTAGACACAATGAGCCAGCCCTTCACATGCTGTTGCCAAGCGTACGCCGGGATATGGATCGAAAAGCACTGCGTTTGGATTCGTGGGATGTATCTGGGTGGCGCGTTCGGAGTAGGCTTTCAGCAGGGAGGGAAGATCGTGCAAGTACAGTGCGACATGTTCACGCTTTGCGGCCCACTCGAATATGAGCGCGAGGTAAGGGCAGATATCATGGCAGCATCGAGATGCATACGTTAACTGGTCGAACGTGATGCGCATGGCTCCATCGTAGCGGATGTATGGCGATGCGGGCCACCTATTTCGACGACCGGGCGGTCTCCGTGGCACCGGGGCGTGCCAGTGTCTCGATTCGCCGTCCGAGCGATGGCGGGCCCCTTGCTCCCTTCGCTATTCACAGGACGGCACATGCACCACGTTTCAGCAAACCCAATTTCAGACGGGTATCGCCACCATCAAGGGCAGCAAGGTGGTGCTTGAGTACAGACAGAGTGGGGCGGAGAGGGTTGTCCGCTTCCATCCTTCTTTTCTGGAGTCGGTCTATTTGCTGACCGATGAGAGACGCTTCCTTCGTAAGTCTCGCCAGCTTCGCCCTGACCTTAGCTCCTACACGACGTTGTTCGTCGAGATACGGCGAATTCAGGGTGTGGCTGCGGCTAATGTGCAGACCGGTCATCTTACGGCGAAGCTGCTGCTCCTCTACCGACATGGATGTACTCTTGGCTGCCATCGCACTCCTTCTATTCAGATCATCGAACCAGCGGTTCCGATCGTCGCTTTCCAAGGCAATAGTTGCGTGATCGTCGTGCTACCTCACACTTCGGTTCCCGCTATCTTCTCAACCTTTGCCCGGAATAGCCTAACCGCTTCTTTCCGCTCTTCGGGTGTAACGTCCGCCGCATCAATCAGCCGGTTCCAGTTATTCCGCAGATCCACGAGTGACTGCAAGCCCTCGAAGCGGACGGACCCAACCTGCCGGACGTACACGAGGTTCTCGGTCTCACTCACCTGGATCTCGGCGATCTCGGGGTCAGTGAATGACTCCTCCAGAACGTATCCCACGATTGCCGCCATGAACGGCGACATGCCGGGGAAGCGAGTTGGGTTCAGTTTGTTCCTGAGCGAGTCCATGCCGTACGGAAGTCTACAACGTGTGGCTCGACATGCCAGCACTTCAGAGCAAGACTTACGCCCCGTTATCAACAAAGGAGAGCTATGGCAGATCAGAGCAGAACAACACCGGCCGGACAGGCCGTATCGATCACACAGGTCATCCATATCGACGAGGCAGCAATCAGATTGGTCCTTGACCAGATCGGAAGGACGGTGCGTATCGCCGTGGCGGCCGAGCTGTCGGAGATCATGTCGAAGCTGAAGGCCACCAAGGACACGGTGGCTCCACCCGGTTCTGCCAACCATGCGTGCGGCATGGATGCTCATAACGGTTTATCCCGGCGAAGTCGTTGCCATGTCAACGCCGGCGTGAAAATGGTGTATATCAGCCGATTTGAAAATGCCACACCCGATTCCGCCCCCAAAGGTGCCGTTTGAGGATTGCCTAATACTTCTTGGAACCGATAATCCACATTGCGATCGAAAAAGTGCCTGGCCTATGGCGACATAGCGTCGTGTGCGAGGAATGTTTCCAGAAGCTCAAGAATGAGACCAGCGAAACAACCAAGGAGGCGAATATGCTTAGGAAATCGCTCAATCGCGTCGTCTTGTCCGCAGTCGTTGCAGTGACTGCGGTGGTGGTGCAAGCTACAAGCGCCCGCGCGGCCAACACTGGCGTAATTCCGCTTACCGCAGATTCCTGGGATTTGTTTGGCTGGCCGGGGTTCGGGCAACCGGACTTCATCGCAACTCTGACTCAGGCTCCCGATGGGATCCAGTTTTCGGGGTCAGGGTTTCGAAGTACCTCTATCCTCAGTTCCAAAGCCCAATGGGATTTAACCAACGCCACTGTCTATCTCAAATGGCAGGCCAACGGTGGTGGCACCTTCATGGCTATCTCCCCCTCATTCAATCCCCAGAACACGTATGGCACGTATGATGCAAGCGGCTACAGCTATGAATTCTTTTCAAGCAGCTACTATGGCGGCAGTTTCTCCACGGGGAATCAATGGGGCGGAACCCTACTCATTTCGGATAACACTTGGTATTACTCGCGACTAACCTTTGACGCGATCAAAGGTGTGTATGGTGCAACGGCCACCCAAAACTATGATAACTACGGGGGTGCAATCGTACAAAGCTGGTCCGCGTATGGCCCATTGTCTCCAACCGATCTTGGCAACCTGCAACACGCCCATGTGGGGTTAGAACTCGTCGATATGTATGCGGGTACGAGTGCTTGGGGAGAGGTGGGAGAGGCCCGAGTCGACGTGCAGAGTGTTCCAGAGCCGGCAAGTCTGGGCCTGATTCTGCTGGTCGGCGGCGGGTTGCTGAGGCGCCAACGGGCGTAATGGGGGGTGTCGCAAAGGGGACATCGGGATGCTTGGGAACGCATCCGAGATAGTCGGTACGATGGCTGGGCAAGCAGGAAGCGACCTACCTGAAGGCTCCGGCATCAACGGGTTACGCCAGTTGCATGCCTAACATTTCCCTTTTACAATAGCAGGCGATGACCTCTGACGATTTGGAACCCGAGCAGGCCCGCACCCTGATGACCACCATCGGCAAGCAACTTCGCTACCTGAACCGGCTCTCAGACCGAATGCAGCATCTGGGTTTCCCACCCAACGATCCATTGTGGCGAGCGACAATGGAGGCCCGGGATTGCATGCAGCACCTGCATATGGCGGCACACTATGCTTCGTGCAAGAGCGGGGTCGGGAAGCCCGCACGCCAATAGGGTTGGGCGGCACATCGGGCATTCCACAAGCGTTGATTGATGGATAACTGTGGGGATAAGCCGACGGGGTCCTGTCGGTGTGGGCGTAGTTGCCGTTTCTGGAGCGATCGCCGGAATGCCAGGTTTGGATCTCCAGAGCTGAAAACGATTTTCTCTCAACTTCTTGTTGCCATGGGCTTGCTGCGTGGTAACGTAGTAGATGCTCCGCCGGCTGGGATTGTCCTGGCCGGGCGGGCGCAGGTTTGGAGGATCACGAGAAGAGACTGCCAATTCATTAGAAATTGATGCGTGAGCATCAAGTACTCTGCTTCAAGGAAAACCGCCAAGTTTCACGTAAAGAAGCAGTGTCTTGTGTCCACGCCCCGTAAGGGGCGTCGACCAACGGCACGTTCTTTACGCCCCTTGGCGGGGGTTCCTTGAGCGTCCTTGGTTCGACGCTCTTCTTTTTTGCGCCACAGACCAAGTTCCAATTGAATGGATGGCGTGTCACTTTGCGGCGGGTGATACCCAGGGAGAGCGCATGTCCAAGAGCATGATGGCGTTGATCGGTCTGTGTGTCGCCCTTGTAGCGATGGCTGCCATCCAGATGTGGCAGGTCGCCGGGCTGAAGGAGGCGACATCGAAGCTGATGCGAGATCAGCACGTTCAGCTCACGGCGGAGATCGCGGGTACCAAGGACGGGCTCTCCCTCGCGATCGGAAAGAAGCACGCTGAAGTTCTCAAGGCGATCGATGAACTGAGGTCAGAGACCGCGGAGAACCGTTCGGAAGTCGCTAAAGGAATGTCCGACCAGAGGGCAGCTCTGCTGGATGAGCTGACCAGCTTGAAATCAGCAGCCTCCAAGGCCCTCGACGATCAGCAGACGCAGATGGCCAAGTCGATGTCTTCTGTCGAGCGGACGGTGAGTAATCAAAATGCGGTCATTGACCGGGCCATGGGGAAGATAATACCTGTTGTCATGCCGGCAGAATGGGAGAACCGATTATCCCAACTTGAGGCGCGGATCAAGGAGCCTGGTCGTTGGCCAAAGGATGCATCCGAGGCCGAAGGGTTCCTGAACCAAGCATCGTCGCTTGTCAAAGACATGCCGGCTTGGGCCGAGGCCGATTACCTGCCTCGCCTGACGCCTGTCCGTTGGGCGGCCGGTGTGTTCGTCAGCATCGCCCGTCCTCGGGACGATGCTGCGATTCCATCAATTATCGAGGAAACAAAGGGCCTCGTTAGTGCAATCCCAGACGGCGGTTCTGCTGATTTGGAGCGGAAACTGAAGGAGGAATCCAGGCTACTTTCGGAGAAACTGGATCAGTCGAAGCTGGCGGAAGCGATCAAGACGGCGGGGCAATATATTCAGAACGCGAACTCGTCCTCATCTGATGAAGCCTTGGCGGACATCTCCAACGTCTACGATGTCCTCGGCCTATACGAAGAGGAGGGTCCCCAGGCCGCCGAGGTCCGTGCGTTAAGAACTCAACTGCACAAATCGATGGTCGAGAGCCAAGGCAAACAACAGGCAGCGTCTCTGGCGGAACGCTGGTCTATAGTGCAGAAGCTGAGAAATGATCAGCCTGGAATATTCGAAATGTCCGTCAACATGCTCCTTCAGGAAGTTGCTACGACCCGGGTTGCCTTGGCTCTGGAGAGAGTAAAGCAACCCACATTGGATGACTTGGAGACCGCCCTGCGTCACGTCATCACTGAGACCTCGACCCAAGCCGCTAAGCGTGAGGAAGAGCGTCAAGCTAAGGCTATACGTGAATACCAACGATGGGCATTGGGTCAGATCAGGAAGTTTGAGGGGAGGATGTCAAAAGATTCTTTGAATAGGGTGTCCTGGGATGCGGTTCAACGCGTGAAGGATGGAGGTGGGTGCCAGGGTCTTGAGGACTTGCCAAGCGTAGCAGATGCGATCTCGCATGCGAAGTACACTCCCGTTAAAGGAAAATTCTGGGGCAGCACGAGCGTATACACATGGCAGGACAAGCCGTACACAGAACCCGACTTTGCGTCAGAGCTTTGGTTCAAAGTTCTCCGGGATGTGTTCGTAGCAGATCTGTTGCCCGTGAATCCCGTGCTGCTGGAGACAGCCGTCCAAGAACGCTACCAGCGGGCTTTTCTGTCAGGGTTGAAACTGTTGGACGGGCGAGACGATCAGACGTATGTGGCTGAGCAGACAGCCTTAGCCATCAAGAAGCCTTTGCGGGATTTTATAGAGGGTCAACCATGATTGGGAAGCAAGCCCTCCTCGCGGCGTTTGTATTCCTGGCGTTGTTGGGCTTCCTAGCCAGCCAGAGGGCTCTTGCCGACGCGACCATCTCAGCCCCAGCTATGCCGTTGAGTCAATTGGAGCAGGCTGGGAGAGTGTCTGCGATGGCCAGTCAGACACCAGCACTTAGGCTCTATCCGCCGCCGGTGGAAGTGCTGACACAAGCGTCGTATTTCCAGCGGGACTACCGTGCGCCTTGGGTATCGGCATCGGTTTACGAGCGAATCAGATTAGCTGAAAGGATCGGCAACCAAGGACGTGCGAGATACGCTACCGAGCGTGGCTGGACCAAGATCGTGGGCTCCCAGGCAAGAGGCATCGTCCAAGGGCCGGATTCAGTCGTGTGGGATTCCCGAACGGGTACCACGCGAGTACTGGAAGCCAAGGGTGGAACGTCTGAGGGGAAGTGGACGTACCAGTCCTGGCAAGGCACAAACCGAAACGCCATTCGCTCTGCCGAATTCGTGCTGGACTCCAATAGTGCATCCCCGCTTGAAAAGATGGCAGCGGCCAGAGTCATCAAGGCGGCTCAGGCCAATGACCTACGGACGGGTATGGTGAAGACGAGTCATGTGCTGGGAACCCCAGATGCCCCACGGTTGGAGGGTGAGTGGAGTAGTGAGAACGTGGCCAAGGAGGCGGTGGAAATCGAACGGAGAGTGACACGCTGGAATCCATCAGCGGCATCCACCTTCAGAGCAGCGGGCGCGGCGCAGTCTTCCGACATGTTGCGATATCGGGCTGCACAGGGCGTGGCAGTTCTTGGGCTTGCAGGATCGGGGCTACTCGGATGGGACGCGTACCAACAGCTCATAATCGCGTGGAAAATGTGGAATGATCCGCTTTTGAGAAGAACGGCTCTACCCTATCTCCAGACGGGGTTATCGGGAGGGAGGTGGGCCGAAGCCGGAACCCTCGGTTTCGGTTCAGCGGCGGAGTTGGGATTACTGGGTAGAGGTGGAATGAGCGTTTTCGGGCGAGCTGCGGGCAAGTGGTTTCTTCCGATTGCAGTTGGTGCTGAAGGTTTGAGTGCCGGCATCGCTTATTATGAGTACTCGACGGGGCGCATCAGCCAGCGCGAGTTCTATCGTCGCACTACTGGCCCAGCCATCTTTGCCGTGTTCACGACAGGAGGCGCGATCATCGGGGGGGCCTTAGGAGCTCCCGCCGGAGGCGTAGGTGCAGCTCCTGGGGCATTAGCAGGCGGAAGTATTGGAGCCTTGGTCGCGGTCCCAGTTCAGTTCGTGGCCGACCGGATTTGGAAGTGGTATTACAGTAAGTTCGACGAAAAGCAGCGGGCAGCCGTCGACCGGGCGGTTGAGTGTCACTACGGTCTGTCGGAGCGATGAGCGGTATCTGGACATTCGCTCGGACACTCCAGATCCTCTGAGGGAAGGGGTTTGGGCACCCAGGAACGTTCCGAAGGGCCGACCTGATCCGGAACACGGCTGGCGTACAAAGCGTGCCGAAACGCAATCGACTGGTCATACGGCACTGGAGAAAGGAACTGCGAAATGAAACATATTCACATCATTGCGTTCTACAGCTTCCTGATTGTGGGAGCAGTTCTGTCAGGACAGGTGTTGGGCGATGCTCCCAACGAAGCTGACAAATTCTACATCGAAAGCGAGGGATTGCCGCGGGCCATGATCTCTGGAGAGGGCCATCGTGCTGATGCGAAGCCCCGCGGCACTTTATTCATGTGCCATGGGTTTCTCTGCAACCGCGAAATGTGCAGAGACTACATGTGGATCCACGACCGCCTCAACTGGAATGTAGTGTTGTTCGATTTCCGGAACTTTGGGCCATCCAGCAGCACGCTGCCGCTGTATCCCCCGTCTTTGGGATACTATGAAATCTGGGATGTCAAAGCCGTTGTGAATTGGGCGGAGCAGCATGGGTATGAACGCCCGTACGCGGTGATGGGTTTCTCGATGGGGGCCGCGATAGGCCTGCGGTGGGCAGGTCAAGATGAACGCATCGCAGGTGTCTGGGCAGAGTCGCCGTTCAGGACGGCTTGGGAGGCACTGACGCAGGCACCGAACTACATGATCGGCACGGAGACCTTGGTGTGGCAGAAGATGGTCAGTGGTGCCGAGAGGATGTTGCGTGAGGTAGACAGTATCGAGGCGGTAAGTCATCGTCGCGATCTGCGCGTTTGGGTCGTTGCCGGCGAGAATGACATGTTTCCAATCGCACAACAGCGAGAGATTGTCGATGCAAGTCCCTCGCCGAAGAGCATGAAGCGCTTCTGGGTTGTTCCGGGCCGCGGACACGCCCCGTTCTGGGACTGGAAGCCTGATCACGACAAACACATTGAGGAGTTCCTTGCCCAGTGCCGCGACTGAGCACATCGAAACAATCGTTGCTCGCGTGTGTTGAGCTCTGGCGTACAGAGAATTCGCTTGGGCGCACGGCCTTATTGCGGCATTGTCAGGAGAATCCATTCTCAGGAACGCTGTGATGGCGCGGTCCGTGATTCCGCTACCTCCGCCACTTTCACGTCCCAATCCTTCAATCACTCCGTAGTAAGTGGACGCAATAGAACTTGTCGCCCCATCACTCTTCGTCCCCTCCGGTCGCTGGAACGGTCGGCGACAGAAGTAGCGACCCAACCTGCATACGCGAGGGGCTGTCATCAGACAATGCTGCCGGATCAGTGGCCATGGATCTGCTGGCGGCGACGACAACCTCGTCCTGGTCGCATTGGCCCTGGACGGTCGGGATCGCTAATCCCCAAGTGAAGAAGATCATCAGGATCGCAGAGAGGAAGTAGCCTACCTATTTCAGCTTTGTGCACCGGACGGCAAACCCGTCGTAGTGATACGTGCCGGGAGGCAGGTCACTGTCGTTCTCAACGTCGAGATCAGCCAGAATCTGCTCGGGGTAGATGACCTCGATATCCCCGACGTACCCCGTTTTGCCCCGGGGAATCTCGAAGTCCTCGCCGGGTTCGACTGAGACGCCTTCGGTATCGTCTGCGTCATCGGACACGTCGTCTTCGTCATCGATGTCTGCGTCGTCATCGTCGGACGACGAAATGGATACGTCCAAGTCCTCCATCGGCTTCACGATGCTTCCGTCAAACCCATACAATCCTTCCTCGATCACAATGCTTTCCGCTCCGGTGGAGAAAGGGCATTCCACGACCTCGGTGCCCAGCGGAAGATGACCTTCGCTGCCCTTTGGAATCTCGAACTGTCCGACAGCCTGGATGCGAAGGATCTCTTCCTTGTTGGTCTTCGGACCGATCGCTCGTACGCGTATCTCCAAGGTAGGTTTCTCGTTCATGGTGCGATCCTCGATGGCATTTGCTCTGCTTCACCATCCTGGTCGTGGGTCGATTGTCTGAGGCGATCTTAGGGCCGGGATCAGGCGGGGATCAACAGAATCCCGGAGGCCCGAAGGCACGCTGCCCTGGAGGGATATGACGCTTATCTTGTACCCTCAGAATCTTGCCCTATCATGATTGCTTCACGGAGGAATGCCCCTTCGTCTACCAAAGGAGTCTGCTATGGCCGGAAAAGCCGCTACCAAGAGTGAGATCATCACGAACATCGCTGCGACCACGGAACTGTCTCGCAAGCAGGTTGCCTCTGTGTTCGATGCGTTGGCCGATCAGATCAAAGCTGCCTTGGGCAAGAAAGGTCCGGGCCTGTTCGTGATGCCCGGCCTGCTGAAGGTCATGGTCATCCAGAAGCCGGCTGTAAAGGCACGCAAAGGCATCAACCCGTTCACGAAGCAGGAGCAGATGTTCAAGGCGAAGCCTGCCCGGAAGGTCATCAAGGTCCGTCCGCTCAAGGCATTGAAGGACATGGCGAAGTAGAAGCGGTGATCTCGCTACGCTGAGATAGGAACCCCTGGCATCGCCGGGGGTTCTTCTTTGACGGAACAGTCACTTCCCATCGCCGCAATGAATCCCAAGTCCAGTTCCAGACTCGATTTGGGCTGCGGTAAGAACTTTGACCAGCGCCCGCTCCAACACTGTGAGCGTCACCGGCTTGGTCAAGTGAGCAGAGAAGCCTGCGCCCTTGCTCTGGCGACGGTCCTCTTCCATCCCAAAGCCGCTAATAGCAATGCCCTTGATCGGTTTGATTGCGGCCACCTGCCGCATCACGTCCAGCCCGCTGCCATCCGGCAGGCCAATGTCGCTGATGAGCAGATCAAAGGGATTACTTTGGGCCGATTCTATAGCCTCGGCAACGCTGTAGGCGAGGCTCACGGCAAAGCCATACCGTGTGAGCACGTTCGACATCACCTTGGCTGAATCGGCATGATCTTCGACCACCAAGACCCGCCGACCGGCAGCAAGGGCACGCAGCGTGTCGATCCCACCGGCACAAGGCCGCTGGCTTGGGGTGCCCGCTGCCGTCCGCAGGGTCAAGGCGAAGGTGGCTCCCGTGCATCGTCCTTTGCTCTGAGCAGTGAGTGTCCCGCCGTGGAGGTCCGTTAGCGCTTTGCTAATGGCCAGCCCCAGTCCCAAGCCCCCAAACTGACGGGTCACAGCCGCACCGCCCTGCTCGAAGGCATCGAACAATCGAGGCAGAGCGTCAGCATCGATGCCTACGCCCGTGTCCTGTACGCCGACAACTATGCAGCCGTCGTCCGAGTTGTGCGTGCGGACGGTGATGCTGCCGCCCACCGGCGTGAACTTCACCGCATTCTTGAGCAGGTTCCACAGAATCTGCTGCAAGCGAGCGGCGTCAGCAGAAACAATGTGATGAGTCGCCTGCGTTGTCACCGTCAGTTGCAACTGCTTGGCGGCGATGCCGCTCTGGCACATGGCGATGACATAGCCCAGATATTCGTGCAGGTCCACGGTCGTGCAGTTCAGTTCCAACTTGCCACGGGTAACCCTCGTCAGGTCCAACAGGTCATCAATGAGCCGGGCCTGAAGCTCTACGTTGCGGCGGATCATGCTGATCGCTTCCTGTTGCTTCGGCGAGAGTGTGGTATCCGCTTCCATGATCTGTGCCGTGGTCAACACCGGCGTAAGTGGCGTGCGCAATTCGTGTGACAGAACGGCCAGAAAGTGATCCTTGGCCTTGCTGGCTGCATCCAGTGCAGCCTTGGCCTGCGTACGTTCGGTGATGTCCGAAATCGCAGCGACGATACGTAGAGGTTCGCCCTGTTCGTCACGAACCGCTTGGGCGCTCACCTCGGCCCAGACGATCTTCCCATCCTTGCGGACATACCGTTTGTCATTGCGGTAGCAGATCGTTGGGTCGGCCAGCATTGCACGGAGTTTCTTGTCGTCGGCTTCTCGGTCTTCGGGGTGCGTCATGTCCCTGAAGTACATCGCCAACAGTTCCTCTCGGCGGTAGCCGAGGATGTCGCACAATCTCTGGTTAACATTGAGGAATCGGCCTGTGCGGGGATCGCCTTCTGCCAGACCCACGGTTGCCAAGTCGAAAATCGCCCGATGCCGTGCCTCGCTGGCCCATAACGCATCCTCGAACTGCTTGTGTTGGGTGACATCCCGATCAATCCCCCGATAGCCGCAGAACGTTCCGTCCTGCCGATAGATCGGAACGCCACTGGTTTCCAGAACAACAGCATGACCATCTTTGTGCAGGTTCGTGTTGATGAGGCAAAGGAGGGGCTTCTGCGCCGCCGCAATGGGACCGAAGAGGGCAGCGACTCGCCGGGCCTCGGCGGGCGGCATTAAGTCGAACGGCGTCTTTCCCAGAACATCGTTGGGTTCGTAACCCAGCATCTCCCGCACTCTGGGACTCACATAGGTGTAGGTCGCATTCGCATCGACCTCCCAGACCCAATCGCTGGTCGCCTCCACCAGATCACGGAATCGCCTTTCGCTGGCCCGATGATCCTTCTCGGCCTGCTTCCGCTGGGTAATGTCACGAAAGAAAAGCGTCAACAGGTGTGGCGAAGGGAACCCAAGCGCCTCTACCCAGATGTTGAGTCGAGGGTAAAACGCCTCGAAGTCCACCGGAACCTGCTGGGCCATCGCCTTTCGGAACTGCTCTTCAAACTCGGTGCCCAGAGCGGCCGGAGCCAGTTCCCAGCAGTTCTTGCCGAGCATCTGCTGGCGATCCTGCCCCACCATCCGCTCGAAGGCGGCGTTGAAATACAGGCAGCGCCAGCCCTCATCTACCACCGCCACGGCGTCAGAAACATGTTCGAGCGCCGCTCCCGCCTCGAAAGACGATTCAGACTCGGTGGCTGATTTTGGCATTACGGACCTCTGTTCGATATATCAAGGCTGGTGGTTCCAATGCCGCTCATGATCTGACATGGCGAGGGCGTCGGGACGTGTCAGATGTGCTTAAAGTATAAGCCCATGAGGGTATGACCCGCAACCCGATCTGCCCTGCTGGACCGGAGGCGTGCTTCAAGCAGGTCTTGATCAGGGAGCCTCAAAGGTCATCGGGATCGAGAGGAAGCGAAAGTATCTGGATATCACACGGCGGCGCATCGACAACAGCTAGAGACTGGCCCACGTCGCCTGCTGTATGACGTATCAATTTGCGTTTGTTCTTCACATGGGGACTACAGCGGCCGATCATGCCCAGTTGAAGTGCATCCTCCTGTCACGGATCGTCTTGCACTTGGCTTACCCCATGCCCAACTCGGCGGCGACAGCAGCCACCTTCTTTGCCGCATCACTGCGGGACATACAACGAGTTTCCTGCAAAAACTGGATCGCTTTCTCGGGTTCACCTGATCTCACCAGCCCATACAACCGCATTTCCCATTTCGTATCGACCCCCCGGAGCAGCGGCAGCCAGCCATTCCACCCGTATGCTGCCATGAGGAATGCCGCAACTCAGAATCCGGCGTCTGTCTTCGGGGTAGTGCTGCTCTTTGAACCGCTTGATTTCATCGATCATGGCGTCCACGTCGTTCGACTTGAACTCGCTCCACATCTCTGGATTCTGGGCCTCGATCACCTCCCATGCCGAGCGATAGGTTTCTCGGGCATGACCGAGGCCAACCGTTTCGTTCCATGCGATGTTGGCGAACATCAGGGCAGTGTGGGCGACCTCGGACGATGGAGTGCCAGCCGGATTCCGAAGCAAGCGCTCCGACATTTCCTTCATGATCTCCGACAACTTCTGGGGTTGGGCCTTCATCTTTCGGTTCTCCCGGTAGTGGTGACCGATGCCACCTCGATGCGGTACTTGTCTCCGACCGGTACGATCTTGGCACTGACAATCTGCCTCTGGTCGTCTGGGAACATCGCCAACTTCCGCTCAATCATGGTTTCCATGTCCTTTACGATATTGGCGAGGTCGATTGGAGAAGTCGCAGGATTGAATCGCAGGTATCCCTCCTTGTACTGCTCCAGTTGCCGCCGCCGAACTTCCGGCAATCCGCAGGCCATGTTCCATGCACTACAGGCGGCGTTCAGGCGATTGTGCCTCTCGCCAATCGTATCCCCCACCTCAAGGAAACCTGCGGCCATTTCCAAGATCATCTCGGACAGCTTGCCTTTGGGAGAGGGAGTGGGGTTGTTTCGGTCGTTCATTTGTAGCACCGGGTGGTTTACCTTCTTATGGGCCGTCGCAACGGGTCGAAAACTTACCACGGACTCGGCTCGTTGCCCACCGAATGCCGTGTCAGTCTAATCAACGCAATGGCAGGACAAATGGACCAAGCCCGACCCGATGCTCCCGACCACATCAATGGTCTGATCGAGCGTGTCACCTTCCACAACGAGGAGAGCGGCTTCGCCGTCCTCCAGGTGAAGGCCAAGAGCTTGCCATTGCCGTGAAGCGGATGGAGGCCAGCCAGCGGATCACGACGTTGAAGGACAGGTTGGTGGCGACGACGGTGACCTTCTGACCCCGTTCCGGTTACGATGGTTTGCAGCTCTCGCAAACGAGCGTACGTAGTGGAGAGATCGGAGGCTGGCTGGTTCAGCAGTTTGCCTAATGATGCTCACGGTCAGGGAGTTGCCAAGGCTATGACCAACCTCGTTATCCTCCTTCTGACTTGGTGTACGGGGATCGTACTGCTCTATGCTTTCTCTCTGGCGCGGAATCTGCGGCAGATACTCCGTGAGGAGGTCGTTGCTGAAGCCGCTGGCGATCACCCGGTTGCCTTGCCTGCTGAGGGTGCGGTCCTGAGCTACGCCAGACGACCAACCAGATACAGGTTACTCCGCCGATGGCCGATCATCAGCGCATTGGTAGTCGCCGCTTTCATGCTCCTATTTCTCATGCCGCTGGCGTTGCCCATTCTCGGCAACATCTACCTCAACTCATACCGAGAGGTCAGTGTGGTATGTGGATGTGCCATAGGCCTTACATTGATTGCGATGATTGTGGTCGCTCAGCGTGGGCTTAATGACATCAATGGGCGCCCGGCGGCGGTCAATTGGGTTCTCGGCCGGACGATGCTGTGTTGGATTGGCATCTTCGTGATCACCTGGGCAGCATTGGACTGGCGAACCCGGCACATTCTGGATGCGATGCTTGCCAGGGCCGATGAGGTAGGACGGCGTCTTGAGATCAAGTCTGCCGACGGCACCCTGGCGGCTGCGGATTACCAGCACGCAGGCTTCGGCTCGACCAAGCCATTCGAGTTCGATGATGACTGGTCGTTCATGACCTACCTCGGCCAGATGAGTGCTCCGCCCTCGTTCCCAGCAGCGCACGCGTTCCGCATTCCTCTGTTGCAGCGGGCGGCTGCGAGGCAAGTCAGCGGTCTGAATCCCCCGGCCTCGGAATACACGATAGGTACGCCACTACCCCATCTGGCTCAATTCCGTCGTGCGGCAGTGCTTCTGAACCGACATGCTCTGGCCGAAGCTCGAGCCGGCCGAATTGAATCCGCGATAGCCGACATCAACGCAATGCATGGTATGGCCAATCAAATGTCTCAAGGTCTGACTTTGATCGAGAGCCTGGTCAGTTGCGGGATCGACCACCTTGCAATGGACGCCCTGCAGCATGTATTGCCGTTTGTGCACGATGAACGTCTCTTGGATCTCATTCACTTGCCGTCGTCTGCTGAATGCATGCCTGAGATCCGGCGGGGCCTGGAGGGCGATGTGGCGATTGTTTATCGCCGGACGCTGGCCCAGTTGCTCCGCGGGCAGTTACCGCTTGGGAATGTTGTTGGTACGGCTGGACCCCGTACATCTTCCGATGGCCCGGGACTGCTAAGGATTCTGTATCGGGTGCCCATGGGCGAGATCGACGCAGGTCTGGTTGATGAGTTTGCCACGCTGGTACCGAAGATGATTTCCGATGACCCTGCGGTAGCCGCGGCGGGCGGAGCAGGATTCAACGCCCGGGTTCAATCCATGCGGTCCAACAGCCTGTTCATTGGGGTGCTTGTCCCGAGCATCGGGAGGAGTGTAGACAGGTTTGTGGAACTGGCCGCCATGTGTGATCTTTCCCGGGCGGCGGTTGCCTCGACCCGCTTTCGTCTGCAGAAGGGCCGATTGCCCACGTCATTTGATGAGCTGGTGCAAGCCGGCCTTCTACCCACTGTCCCAATCGATCCATTCAATGGCAAGCCGATGTGCTTTGCCATCCATGAGGGTTACGTGTTCATCTATACGATTGGCGCCAACCGTACGAACGGCGGTGGCACACCTTATATCGCCAAGACCAATGGCGAGGTCATTCCATCCAATCCCGGTTTCATTCTGTCCGCCCGGCCGCTATGGGAGCTGGACCTTGTTCCACCGGGAGCGGCTGGCGTAACCACGCAGCCAGCAGAGTAGCCCGGCGATCCTGGCCGGAGCTTTGAAGCATCGATCCACCAATCTGGATTCTCACCACTGAGGATCAATACCAGATCAATGAGATGCTGGCCCACCTCGTCGGGAAGATGGCGACGTAGTCATTGAGTCGCAATGATGAGGTCGGTAGACTCACGCGGGGGAAAGGAAGACACCATGACAAAGGCAAAACACGACTTCACGGACCTACTTGCGCGCTATCCGGACGTGATCGCCCAGATGAAGCCCGCATTCACGAGTCATCAATTCATCCTCCGACTCGCCGAGCAATACCAGCATGATTATGTCGCTGCGTTGACGACGTACATCGGTAGGAGAGGACCCTTCAAAATTGTTCACAAACAACTCTCCACGTACCTGAGGCGTTTTCCGAAGCTGGTCGTATACGACGGGAGAGCTTCGAGCCAGGAGACAAGGGATATCTTCGGACATGCCCAGGCGTGTGCTAAGTGGAAGAAGTTGTAACGGAAGTGACGACAGGATACCCAAAGACCCAAAGGGGGGCGTGGAACGTAAAGAAGCGAGATTCTGCGACTCGGCCGGAAAAGCCGCATTCCCTGGGGCCCTATGCCGGGCGAGCTGGTCGCATCCGGTCAGTGCCTTGAGACGGTCGCCCCTGTGGTTCACTCGCCTCGGGGGCGAACGATGGAGATTCTTCCCTGGGGAGGGCGTGGTATTCGTCGGAGTCAGGGGCTCGGTCACCAACGGGTCTACGCCCGCCGGGCCCGCTTGCAGGTGATCAAGCCGGCTTCCCCGCTGTGAATCAGGCTACGGTACAAATCCACCGGTTTCTCACAGCTCTCTACCCGTGGCCAACGCAACAATCCGCCGGCGTATTTCAGGTGACAACGCTGGCCACGCCAAGCGAAGTGCGTCGAAATCATCATCGCATATATTGCCCCTGATCTTACCGTGGTCGGGTGGCCGGCATTTGCCATCGTGTTGTATGCCACCCCCGATGCCACTAGATGGCGTACCGCTTGGGATTATGCTAGACTCGGGTGGACTAAAAACCGTGGAATCTCCCGCATTTACCGGGGTCTGGCTTGGTTTTGTAAACCGGATGTTTCGGGTCCGAGTCCCGAAGGTGGCTCTTGGGAACTACTGCGGCAAATGCCGTGTGCTCCTCCGCCTCTGCCCCCCAAGGCCCAATTCGTGTACTATGTTGTGCACTAAATGAGAAGACGAGTATTGCTGATCTCTGGCACGCTTCTGGCCGTTGCGATCGCATTTGGCGTGTTTGCATGGCTGCAGCAGGACATTCATATTGCCACGCAGCGTACGCTGAATCCGGCGACCCGTCCGGGCGCGACGGCCCAGATTGGCGCCATTGGCCGCGGCACTGATGTGTGGATGCCCATTTTTGACCGCAATACCGGGCTGCCGAAGGCACGCTTTCGTGGTTACGAATTCACCCCCAAAGGCGGCGACCAGGTTCTCGTCGATCGCCCCTTGGCCGAGTTCTATATCGGCCGTGACCGGTCAAGTGTGATCCGCATAGCGGGCAAAACCGGTCTGGTCATTATCCCGGGCAAAGGTCCGCGCATTCGAGCGGATCTTTCTTTTACTCCCACTGAGCCGCCTTCGCGCGGGAGCATGCACGATGTCACGGTCACCTACTTTCCTACCCGCGAAGATCTTGAGCAGAACCATCCGCAACTGACGCTCACCCTCAACAACGCTTTTTTTGACAACGAAACGTTTGAGATCGCCACCGAGGACTATACCGATGACCAGGGGCGAGTCGTGCCAGCGCACGAAGTGCCGGTTGTCGTCCGTGGCGACACACTTGATTTTGATGGACGGGGACTGCAGATCCGTTGGGATGATCGTTCCAACCGGCTGCGATCGCTTACGGTATTTCATGGCGAACAGCTTGTGCTCAAGAAGGGCATCGACGAACTTCGCCGTGGTCCGGCAGCGGGCAGGCCAGCCGCCTCGCTGGGGCGCTTGGCGCCCGCAGCAGTGCAACTTGCCGCCACCGATCGCCATACGGCCGTACAGCAGGCGGTTGCCGTGACCGCCAAGCAAGGCGACATCTATCGTGCTACGTTCGTCGACAACGTGACGGTCACGCAGGCGATGCAGACATTGGCCACTGCCCAGCAGCTTTATGTCGATTTCCTCTCGCCCCGCTCGGATGACCAGACGCAGGATGCGACTAAAGCGCCGGCTCGCGCTGCCAATCCTGCAGCCACAGCGCCGGCCGCTGCGGACCATGCTGCTTCACCGCTGAAGAAAGGTGTGCCGACCGTGATCCGCTGGGCCGGACCGTTGACGGTTACCCTGGCTCCTGATGAACCGATCAAGCCACAGAGTTCTGATGATGCAGTGATCCATTTCGCAGGCAGCGAAGGCAAGCCTGTCCACCTCCGCTTTGCCGCAGATGGCGGTAAGAGCGCCCGGGAACTGGAAGGCATGTGGGTTGCCTATGAAATCCAGACCGGCGAAGCACGCGTTGAGGGCTCGCCTGAGAGTCCGGCCAGGATCAGTGAGCAACGCTCGAGCAACCGCAGCTTCCAGCTTAGTACTCCGCAGCTGCGCGTGTTCGCGGACGGCAAGGCGGTTCTCCGTGGCCCATCCACCGCGGTTATAACCAGCGACACTAAGGATGGTCCGCAGAAGATCAGCGCCGCCTGGAAGGAACTGGGCGAGGCGACTTTCAGCGGCAAGCCCGGCGAGTCGGACATCACCAACCTTCATCTGCAGGGCGACGTGAATGTCACCAATGTTCGCATCCCGCAGTTCAAGGCCGGCACGCTCGATCTGAAGTTCAAACCGCCAGCGGACGGAGCCCAGTCGAAAGAGCCGGTGCTTGAGCAGGTTTTGGCCAGTCATGATGTCGACTGCATCCTGGTCGACCGCCGCAACCGGCAAAGCCATATCCGCTGCCAGAATCTCAAGGTTGGGGTCGAGATCGGGCCCGATGGCAATCCATATCCATCCTCGATCGATGCCGATGGTTCCGTATACGCCTACCAAGACAAACCCGGTACGGACACAAGCTACATCAAGGCCCAGCGTGTCCGGGCCGACCTGGTCCCGCCGAGCGAGCAGCAGAGCACGGGCAGTGATGAGTATGAGTTGGCCGGGCTGCGCAACCTGCATGCTTCCGGCCAGGTGGAGATACAGTCGTCCACGAAGGAAGGCACAAAGTCGGAAAAGAAAGAACTGGTCAAGGCTGAGCGGGTGCAGGTGATCCAGGAGAACCGAAAGCGGCATGTGGTCCTGGAGGGTACGCCCGCATCGGTGCAGCATACTGCCCAGAATGCTCAATCATTGCTTTCGGGCAACTTCATTGAGTATGACGAATCTGCGGAAACCGTGCAGATTACCGGCGGCGGCCGCCTGGTGGTTCCCGATTCGAGCAAGAGCAAGACCGCCATGGGTATGCCTATCGAGATCAACTGGACCGGTCCAGCGAATATCTCCGGGCCCAAGAACAAGATTACGGTTGATGGCGGAATCCGCATCCACTATGTCGACGCTAACGGTGTTATCAACGATGCTTCCGGCGATCACATCGATGTGGCCCTTGCCGACAATCCCGTGGAGCCAACAACTCAGCCGGCCAAGACCGGGTCGCTTGATTTCCTCGGGAATAAGCACGCTCAGCAGTTTGTCCTCTCGGCCACGCAGAGCCGCGACATCTATCTGCGTTCATTGAAGCCCGACGCGAACAATACGAATACCATCGTCCGTCAGATCAATATCTTTGGTCCGCGGTTGGAGTGCTCTCTTGCGCCCGATGGAAAGCCTGCTCGGATAGAGATTCCTGCGCTCCCAGGCGGCATGGCGCGCATGCTCTATGTCTTGCTGCCTGCGGCCACACGAACTCCGGTGGCAAGCAAGGATCCATTGCAGGGCAAGAACCTCGCCGGGGCAACGGCCTTTGGTTGGAAGGATCGGTTGATCTATGACGCATCGAAAGGCCAGTTCATCATGCGCGGCGATGTTCTGGTGCGCCATGAACCACAGACGGTGGCTGACAACTCGTTTGAGGTCAGGTGCGATACTGCCATTGCTGATGTGCCAGTGGGTGATAAAGAGGGTGCTGCGGCCAAGGCGCCAGGCGATGCCAGGGGAGCCAGTGATATCACGCGCCTGGTGATGACCGGGCGGCCGGTCCAGATCAAGGTCATGCCCGGCCCTTCAGTCCAGATCAAGCGCGTCGAGGAACGCGAACTCACCTCCCCGATGGTTGAGTACGATCCGAAGACCGACGACGTTGTCGCCATCGGCTCACAAGACGATCCTATCCGTTACGAACAGGGCCTGGAGACATTCAGTGCTGAACGCGTGCGGATGAACCTCAAGACCGATGCCTTCGACGTCACGGGCGCAAGGGGCCAAGGACGTCGTCCGGCGCGCTGAGCCATCCGGCAGCGCTCGCGTGGCGGGGTGGAGGGGATCACTTGCCGCTGAAGAACTTCTTTACGGCGTGCACGGTTACCTGCCGCTGGACATCGGCGATCGATTCGAGGTTGGGGATGAGCTTGGGGCAGACCTCGACGCAATTGCCGGCCTTGCCGCAATCACTGATGCCGCCAGGACCCATCAGGGTATCAAGCCGCTCTTCTTTCAGCGCGGCGCCGATCGGATGACTGTTGAACAACCGGGCCTGGGAAACGATGGCCGCCCCGACGAAGTCATTGTCGCCGCGGTATTGCGGGCAGGCCTCAAGGCAGCAGCCACAGGTGATGCAACGTGAGAGGGGATATCGCTGTTCCTGCGTAGCCTGCGACATGACGGGGCCGGGGCCAAGGTCATAGGTTCCATCGATGGGCACCCAGGCTTTGACTTTCTTGAGATCGTTGAAAATGCGGCTGCGATCAACCATCAGGTCGCGCACGAGGGGGAACTTGCTCATGGGCTGCAGCGTGATCGGTGCGTCGAGTTCGCCCAGCCCATCGACAAGGGTGGAACAGGCCTGGCGCACCCGGCCATTGATGACCATGGTGCAGGCACCGCAGACCTCCTCAAGGCAACCGGCTTCCCAGACGGGGGTGGTGGTCTGGCGGCCTTCGGTAGTGAGCGGGTGGGCGGCGATGTACTGCAGACAGGAGATGATGTTCATGTTCGGCCGGTAGGGGACCGAAAACTCCTCCCAGCGCAGGGGCTTGCCCGGTGCATCCTGCCGGCAGATGCGGATCGTGATGTCTTTCGTTGGTGCGTTAGCAGCGATCATTTGCAGTCATCTCCAATGACCAGATGGTACGCTCATGCTAAACCGATGCGCCGTCGGCCACAAGCCGGCAATACTGGCTGGTTGGCGCCTCTACTGCGACTGTTGCCCCGGTGGTATCTTTGCAGAGCTTCAGGAAAGATGCCCTATGCCAAATCTCAAGCTTAGTGCCGCTGAGTGGTGTTTCTTCCGCGACGGATGTGATTGCGCCGACGTATATGCCCGCTTACATCGTGCGGGTTACTCAGCACTTGAGATGGTCAGCGCGTCGCGCTGGTCCACAGCGCTCATGGCGAATCTGCATGTGTTGAATGTCGCTGCTCCGGGAATGCGGGATGGGCTGAACCAGGCGGTAAACCATGGGGCGCTGGTGCCGGCAATCCTTGAGTTGATCCAGAAAGCAAAGGCGAATGAGATTGCTCAGATCATCGTCTTCAGCGGCTCGCGCCGGGGGCAAAGCGACCACGAAGGCATACGCAACTGTGCGACAGCCTTGGGGCGGCTCGCAGGTGCGGCCGAAGCGGCGGGCGTCACGTTGCTTCTGGAAGTGCTCAACACCTACGACCATGCGGATTACCAGTGCTGTAGCGGCACGTTCGCTTTTGAAGTGGCGCGGGCGGTGCGCTCAAGCCATGTGAAGGTGCTGTATGATGTCTACCACGGTCATCGCATGGGCGAAGATGTGATGAATACTGTCGTTAAGAACCTCGAGTGCATCGGGCACCTGCATGTCGCGGGGAGCCCGAAACGGGATTTCCCCGGTGAGCAGCAGGCCATCGACTACGGCAAGCTTGTTCGCGAAGCGATGGCCGTGGGCTACAGCGGATACTGGGGACAGGAGTTCTGCTGCGCTGGTGACTCAGTCGAGCAATACTGCCGTGCTGCGGCGCTCTTCCAGAGCTACGCCGAGTAAGTTGCCGCTGTAGAAGATGGAACGGTCTACGACACGTTCTGCTTCTGCAGCGTTGATGCGGGCTCGAATGAGCTGTGCTCAGTGTCGGCGGGGTCTGCTCCCTCCGAGACTGGCAGGCCATGGCCGGGCTTGTTGTGGTAGATCAGGTAGTAACTGACCGGGATTACAAAGAGCGTGAACAGGGTCGAGGCGAAGAGTCCGAAGATCAGTGCCCATGCCAGGCCGGAGAAAATCGGATCGAGGGTGATAGGCCAGGCGCCCAACATCGCAGCCGCCGCGGTGAGCAGGATCGGGCGCAGGCGCACGACGCGGCTTTCCATGATGGCATCAAACAGCGACCGGCCGCGGGCGAGGGCGTGGTGGATGAAGTCCACCAGGATGATGGCGTCACGCGTGACGATGCCGGCGAGGGCAATCATGCCGATCATCGCGGTGGCGGTGAAGAAGACCGGATCGGCATAGCCGCCCGCTTCGCGCACGCCGATCTGATTCAGCAGCCAGAAGCCCGGCATGATCCCAATTACGGTCAGGGGGATTGCCAACATGATGATGGTGGGGAGGATGAATGAGCCGGTCTCGTGCACCAGCAGGATGTAGATGGCGACCAGCGCTGCGGCGAATGCCAGCCCCAGATCGCGGAAGACATCGAGGGTGATGTTCCATTCACCTTCGCCGGAGAAGACGACGTCAAGGCCGGCAGGGACTGACCAGGGGATGCCGCCGCCGTTCTTCAGGAATGTGCGTTGTGCCACCGGTAGCACGGTGCCAGTTACCGCGCCTTTGTCTGCTTGCAGGTCGAGAATGCAGTCGGCGGGTGCTCGTCCAGCTGATTCGGCGAAGACGTACTGCACTGGGCGGAGATTCTTGTGATAGATCGTCTGATCGTTGGATAGCTCCTGCCAGGAGCCCAATTCAGAGATGGGCACTGCCTGACCATTACGGGCCTGGATGTAGAGTCGCTCCAGATCCGCGCGGGAGGAGCGGTCGGCCTCGGGCAAGCGCAGCACAATTGGCAGAGGGTTGCGATCGCGCAAGTTCTGGGCATCAGCGACCGGCTGGCCACCTACGGCGACCGCCATGGCGTTATTGATCTCCGTCTGTGAGACGCCGGAGAGGGCCGCCTTTTCGTGATCGATAACGAAGCGCACCAGTCGCTGCGGGGCCTCGACGGTGGTATCGACATCCACGAGGCCGGGTTCCTTGCTCATCCGCTGGGCCACGATGGCCGCGCCCTGACGCAGGTCATCCGACGTCTGGTCCGGCCGGCCGAAGATCTCGGCAACCACGGTGGCGATGACGGGCGGCCCTGGAGGGCTCTCGACGATCTTGAGTTTCGCCTGATTTCGCTGGGCGATCGCCGTGAGGTCATTGCGCAGGCGCAAAGCCATCGCGTGGCTCTGCTGGGTGCGCTGCTTCTTGTCGGCGAGGATGATCCGTACCTCGGCCTGGTGCGGGTCGCGGCGGAGATAGTAGTGGCGGACCAAGCCATTAAAGTCCATGGGAGACGCGACGCCGGCATAGCTCTCAAAGGCGACGACTTCGTTCACCCGCCGGAGGTAACTCTCAAAGTCGCGGACGGTGGCATCGGTGCGCTCCAGGGTGGAGCCGCGCGGCATATCGATCACAAGCTGCAGCTCGTTCTTATTGTCAAAAGGCAGCATCTTCAGTGGCACCAGGCGGAACATGGGCATAGCGCCGGCCCCAACCATCAGCAGACCAACGAAGCCGAGGAAGCCCCACGCAACCCACTTGCGCTGCAGCATGGGCTGCATCAGCGGCCGGAAGATGCGGTAGATGATCGACTGCTTGATGTCGTCAGGGGTCGGTTCATGCCCGCCTTCGCCGTGAGACTTATTGGCCTGGCCCTTTAACACGTGATACGCCAACCAGGGGGTGATCGTGAAGCTCACCACCATGCTCATGATCATGGTGATCGGCACGTTCAGCGCCATCGGACGCATGTACGGGCCCATCATCCCGGTGATGAAGAACATGGGGATGAAGGAGAGAATGACCGCGATCGTAGCGGCAATCAGCGGAGGGCGAACTTCATTGACCGCCTCCAGCACGATGCCGCGGTTGGCCTTCTTGCGCGTATGGAAATGGCGGTGGATGTTCTCGACATCGACGATCGGATCATCAACGAGCAGGCCGAGGGACAGGATCAGAGCAAAGAGCGTCACGCGGTTGATTGTGTAGCCGAAGAGTTGGTTGACTACGAGAGTCAGGGCAAACACGATGGGAATGGCAACGGCAACGATGAACGCCTCGCGCCAGCCCAGGGCAATCGCCAGCAGGGCGACCACGATAAGGATGGCAACCCACAGCGCCTCGACCAGCTCGTTCACCTTATGGTTCGCAGTCACACCCATATTGCGGGTGACGACAAGCTGCATGTCGGAGGGGACGACTGACTTTTGCAGATCCTCAACCTTGGTCAGCACATCGCGGGCAACCCAGACGGCGTTGCTGCCTTTCTTCTTCGCCACCGCAATGGTCACCGATGGCTGGCTGCCGGAGGCTCTGGCTTCAATATGAGTCAAGGGCGTACCGGCGGCCATGTCCATGCCCTCGGCGTGGGTGGCGCCCCAGGCGGGTCCCTGGCCGAAACGCACGTAGCTGCTGACATCGGCCGGGCCATCGGAGACGGTGGCGACATCGCGGAGATAGACCGGTCGCTGATCAGTGACGCTGATGACCGCGGCAGAGAGTTCGGCGGCATTGCGGAAGAACTCGCCTGAATCGACGATGATGCGACTGTCATTGCGTGAGAAGGAGCCGGCACGCAGCGCGGTTCCGGCCGCCCTGACCGCCTCGGTAACCTGCGAGATGGCAACATGATAAGCGGCAAGAGCCTCAGGCTTGAGATCCACGCGAATTTCACGTGGCCGGCCGCCGACGATGCTGGTGGTGCCGGTGTTGGGCACACTCTGCAGGCGGTCAACCAATTCTTCGGCGACGCGCCGCAGGCTGGAGTCATCGGCGCTAGGGCTGGTCAGGGCAAGGGTTACGATCGGGACATCATCAATCTCAATAGGCTTGACCACCCAGCCGGTGACCCCGGATGGCACGATGTCGGTATTCGACTGGATCTTGTTGTAGAGCTTGATCAGGCTCTTTTCGCGGTCCTCGCCAACATAAAAGCGGACGGTGACGATCGCCTGGCCGGGGCGTGACATGGAATAGACATACTCCACGCCATCGATCTGGAAGAGCAGTTTCTCGAGGCGGGTGGAGACCAGGTGCTCCACCTCATCGGCCGACCGGCCGGGGAAATTGACCAGCACATCCGCCAGCGGGACCACGATCTGTGGCTCCTCCTCGCGCGGCGTGATCATCAGCGCGGCCGCTCCCAGCAGAATCGAAAGGACGATCAGCAGGATCGAGAGGTTCGAGTAGAGGAACTTGCTGACCAGGCGGATGGCAGTGGAGTCGTGTCCGGGGTGCATGGCAGAATCTCTCCAAGGTTACTTCGGCATCACAATGCGCTCGCCAGCGGCAAGTCCGGCAAGCACTTGCACCTGCCCATCGCGCGAGGGCCCCAGGCGAACAGCGCGGGTGGCAACGCGCATATCGCTGTTGGCGCCTTCGGCTACCTCCACAAACGAAAGCTGACCGACATCACGGACCGCGGCGGTGGGAATCTCCAGTACCGCTTCGGGCGCCAGCGGCACCCGCAGTCGGCCGAACATGCCGGGGTAAAGACCGGAGGGATCGGCAAGCTGCACCTTCACGATAAACGAGCGGCTTTCCGGATCGGCCGCTGGAACGATCTGGTTGACGATGCCTTGAATCTCTCGGCCGCTAGCCTGAACAATGACCGGCAGCGGCTGCTTTGCCTTGCGCAGTTCATCGAGCCGGCCGATGTACGCCTCGCGAACATTGGCTTCCAGACGCATCCGGCTCGGATCATAGATGGTCAGCAGCGACTTGCCGGGCGAAGCCAGATCCCCGGGCTCGGTCTGGCGGTCGATCACGACGCCATCGAACGGAGCTTTGAGAACGGTGTCGGAGAGCTGGACCTCGGCCTCTTCGATGAAACGCTGGGCGCGAGTTACATCGGCGGCGGCGCCTTCGGATTTCGTGCGCCAGACGTCGGCTTCGTTGGGGCTGGCCACCTTCTGTTCTACCAGTGGGCGCAGCCGATCATACTCGCGCTGAGCCAAATCGCGGGTTGCTTCGGCTGAACGGAGCGCCCCGCGCGCCTGGGCAACTCGCGCCTGCACATCGCGGTCATCCAGGCGCACCAGGATTTGGCCTTTATTGACCGAATCTCCGGCGTTCACGTAGATGGTGTTGATGATCGCAGTCAGACGCGAAGCAATCGTCGTGCGCAGGTCCGATTCGACCGTGCCAACGAGGTCCGCCTCGGCCGGCCGGGAAGTCGCTTGCACAACGGCGATCCTGCCGGTTGGCTCCGCCGGCTGGGCCGCCTTGAGCCCTGGGGCGATCTGGTCATGCCGCAATGCCCCGGAAAGCCAGGCCATCGCCAGCAGAACAACACCTATACAGATAATCAGTGTCAGAACAAATCCGATCTTTCGCTTGATAGAAGCAGTCATCTCGATCTCCTATGGCTGCACAATGGGTTGCAGTCTCTAGCTTGTGCTTCAGTCTGCTGGAATGCAAGTCACATAGTAACAGATGCGCGATCTTCCTCAGCAGTTACGAACCACGGCATGAGCCATCCTGTAACTTTCTGGCGGCGGTGCGCATCCACCCTATTAGAGTAGCGCACGCATAGGATGTGATATGACAAGACTGCATTCATTAAGCGTTTCGGTCGTTCGGTGGTTTAGAAACCCCAGCGTGGTTCTGCCAGCGCTGATAGTGGGGTTTGTCGTGTTTATGCAGTGGCCCATGCTCAAAGGTATGGGTTACACTGCTTTGGGGGTCACGGCCCCGGCCGACACCATCCCATGGCGGACCGACTTCGCGGCAGCGTTGGCCGAATCAAGCAAGTCGGGCAAGCCAGTGCTGCTGGACTTCTCGGCAAGCTGGTGCCCGCCGTGTCAGGCGATGAAGCATGATGTCTGGCCCGACCCGGCTGTCGAGAGGGCCGTGACAGCGGGTTATGTCCCGGTGTTTATGGATGCCGACAGTCCTGCCTCCCAGGACGCGGCCCGGCGGTACCATGTCGACACAATTCCGCGAATCATCATCGTTGACTCATCCGGAAAGGTGTTGAAGGATGGCGCGTACATGAGTCGGCAGGCCATGCTCGATTTCCTCAAATAAAGGAGGCGTGCAATCACGTTATTACCAGCGGAGGGCAAGACCAAAGGAGGACGCTTATGACGCGAACCACGCTCAATTTCGTGATTGACCTTATCTCGGCTGTCGTTGGGCTCGGCCTGATCTTAACCGGCCTGATTATGTACTTTGCCCTGCCTCCCGGCTCGCGACAGGCGGCGCTCTGGGGCGTCGTGCGGCATGACTGGGGTGCGGTCCATAGTTGGCTGGCGCTCAGCGTCGTTATACTGATGCTCGTGCATCTAACGCTGCATTGGCGCTGGGTATGCACGTTCGTCCATCATGCCGTGACACGTAGCTCATGCGCGCCCTCACCTCGCGCTGGCAACTTATATGGCATCGCGATTCTGATCGTAGCCACCGGGCTGCTCACCGGATTTGTCTTCGTTTCTCGCAATTCCGTCGAACAGGTGCGCGGCCAAGGCCGGAATGCCAACCATGGCGACGAGGTCGTCGCGGCGGACGCTGGAATGCAGGTTGCACCAGGTCATGGCCAAGGCCAGCAGGGCGGCGGCCGCCAAGCCATCACTGGGTCAATTACACTTGCGGATGCTGCCGCTCTGAGCGGCCGGAGCCCGCTGCAACTCAAACAGCACTTGGGGCTGACTCCGGATACGTCCGACTCAATGCGCCTTCGCCAGATCGCGGACGCCCAAGGCTGGTCCATGCCCCAACTTCGCGAGAAGATCAGCCAATAGGTGAGGGGGGCCGGGCACTATTTGGTCGACCGCGGTCGCTTTGCTTTGCAGTGGAACTGTTTGTGCCGGGCGGTGTCACAAGGGTTGATGCGCCTGGTTGCCCTCCCTTGGAGGTAGGTGCCAGCGATGGTTGCCGGGTCAGTGCCGTTCTGGCCGGGGACAACGACGATTCCCAAGTCGCTCAGATGCTTCTGCGCTACAGCACCGATGCCTCCGGCGATCACCATCGTCACGCCCATGTTTTTGAGCCATTGGGGTATGCTCTCGCAGACCGTCTTCGGGCGCACGACCTGGCGGGGCCGATCGACGCTCCTGCTCGTGGCGTCAACATCACACAGGAAGAAGCCATCGGCACGCCCGAAGTGCTCACAGAATATCCCCGCCGTTGTCGGAATCGCAATCCGCATGTTCTTCATGCTCCTGTTGCCGCAGCCTGCCGGGGCTGGCGGCATTGACACTGGCCGTGGCGGTGACCATGACCGTTGCCGTGGCCATGCCCATGGCCATGACCCATGCCACCGTGATGACCGTGTGACTGGCAGGTTGCGCCACTGCCAACAAGCTTGCCCGCGACGAATTCCGCGGCGAGTTGCTCCGGCGGGAGGCTGCCTACCCCAGCGATCACTTCAAGGCCCGCCTGATTCAGATGCTGTAGCGCTCCAGCACCAATGCCCCCGACGAGCACCACGTTGACCTGGTTGGCCTGGAGAAAGGCCCCCAACTGCCCGCACCCGCATCCTTCCGGGCAGGCGAGGTCCATGGAACCTTCGATGGCCGGGGGCTGCATGGTGGCAGTGAAAATCCGGAATGTCCGGGATTGCCCGAAATGGCTATTGAGTTTGTCGCCGTGAACTGGAATTGCAATACGCATGGTGTCATCTCTTTCTGGTTTGATACCGGCGCTTACCATAGCCCCGATCCGTCGGGTGCGATAGCACCACAGCAGGACCAGTTTTGCGACGATTGCGACGTGATCTCAACGGATGGATCAGGATACCTGGCCGGACGAGGTCGCGCGGGAGGTAATCACTGCAGGTTTGTTCTCGATCGCGGTGGATGCCGATTTGTTATCTTGACCAGGCCTATCATTTGAGGTGGCAGGACAGCCGGGTCCGGGAGATCTGGATGCGGCACGGCACGATGATCGGGGATACGGTTTGACGTGCTGGCGTATGGTTGGTCAGGCCACTTGGGAACAGACTTCCTTTGTCCAGCGATGAGGCGGACCGATGCGTCAGCGGCCCGCCTCTCGCATTTTTGGACACGGTAGCGGCGCTGGTACGTCCGGTGCAGAGGTTCTTCCTGTGGTGTGGTATAATTGAGCCAATATGCAGAGCGAGCTAAACCTGAATGTGCGGCCGCGACGGCTGCGGCTGAATTCCATCATGAGGCAGTCGCTGCAGTCGGTCACGCTGCAGCGCAGACACATCATTGTGCCGGTGTTTGTGTGTGAAGGACAGAAAGTGCGCCGGCCGGTGGCGTCGATGCCGGGAATTGACCAGATGTCGGTGGACGTCGCAGGCGACTATCTGGCGGGCCTCGCTGAGAAGGGATTTGGCGCGTACATCGTGTTTGGCGTCATCGATCATGAGAAGAAGGATGACAAGGGATCGCCGGCTCTGGATGAGAACAACGTCGTCTGCCGGTTGTTCCGCGAGACCAAGCACCGGAAGCTGCCGATGCTGGCCGTGAGCGACCTGTGCTTCTGCGAGTACACCAGCCACGGCCATTGTGGTGTCATGACCAGTGACGGCGCCACGGTTGCGAACGATGTTACAGTGGAACGGCTGGTGTGGCAGGCGGTTTCCCATGCCAAGGCGGGCGCTGATGTAATCGCGCCCAGCGGCATGATGGATGGCACGGTGGGGGCGCTACGTGGAGGGCTGGACGCGGCTGGCTTCGCGGATGTGGCGGTGTTGTCGTATTCGGTGAAATACGCCAGCGGGTTCTATGGCCCATTCCGCGATGCGGCCGGCTCGACGCCGGCGTTCGGTGACAGGCGCTCGTACCAGATGGACCCGGCCCGCGATGCGCGCGAGGCGATCCTTGAGGCCAAGCTGGATGTGGAGCAGGGCGCTGATATGGTTATGGTGAAGCCAGCGGGACCATACCTGGACATCATCGCAGCCGTTCGGCGCGAGGTGAACGTGCCGGTGGTGGCTTACCAGGTTTCCGGCGAATACTCGATGATCGAGGCGGCCGCCCGTAATGGGTGGATCGATCGAGATCGAGTGGTGCTGGAATCGCTGATCGCGATCCGGCGTGCGGGAGCGGACATGGTCATCAGCTACTTTGCGGATGCGCTGGCGAAGCTCGTGCCATAGCCGGTAGCGGGCGACCGATTGGAGTGCACACCGTTGCGTGTGGACGGCGAAACTGGCACGATGCACGCATGTACAATGCCATTCGCCTGGTGATGGTACTGATCGGCAGAGCGATTCTATCATCGCGTTATCGCGTGCAGATCACAGGTCTCGAGAAGGTGCGGGGCCTGCAGAAGGCCTTGGTCATCCCCAATCACCCCGGCTATGTCGATCCCCCCCTGGTGATGACGACGCTTTGGCCGGCACTGCGCCCTCGGCCGATGCTGCTGGCGAGCATGTTCCACAGTCCGCTGATCTTCTGGCTTCCGCGGTTTCTGAATGCGGTGGCGATTCCGGATTTGGAGGCCAACAGCGCTGAGGCCCGCCAGGAGACAGAGAGATCACTTCGCGCGGTGATCGAGGGGCTCAAAGCCGGGAACAACCACGTTCTCTGGCCATCGGGTCGGGTCTATCGCAGGACCGGGCGCGAATCGCTGGGGGCAGCTCGGTCGCTTTCCGAGATCCTCGCTGAAGTGCCGGACGTGCAGCTCGTTCTGGTTCGCACGCGCGGTGTGTGGGGCAGCATGTTCAGCTATGCCATGACCGGGAAGCAGCCGAACCTGGCGATGTGCCTGGTCAAGGGGATAGGCATCCTGCTGGCCAACCTGATCTTCCTCGCACCGCGTCGGAAGATATCGATCACCATTGAGCGCATGGATGTATCGCATCTGCCAGGCATCACACGCGAAAAGATCAATCCATTTCTTGAGGCGTGGTACAACGCCCCCGGCGAAGAGGAGCCGTGCTATGTGCCGTACCATTTCCTCTTTGGCCCGCGCACGTACGAGTATCCGAAGATCGCCTCTGCCGACGAGGTGGATCTGAGCGGCGTCAAGGCGGCGACGAAGGAGACGGTCGCTCAACTGGTGGCTGAGAAACTCAAACGCGATGCCAGTGCACCGGAACACGACGCGGCCATGAAATTGGAGGATCTTGGGCTGGACTCGCTGGATCGCATGGAACTGTCGCTGGAGATCGAGCGCCGGTTCGGCAGCAGCACTGATGAGGTTCCCTTGACCGTTGGTGGGCTGTGGGCCGTGGCCGAGGGGCTTCTGCGAAAGGCGGAGCCGCTGAAGGTGCCGCCAGCGTGGTTTGCCCAGCGTGCGACAGGTGAGAGGCTGGGCATTATTGACGAAACGATGGGACGGGCGTTTGTGAAACGGTGTTTGGTGTCGGCCGGCGATGTTGCGGTCGCCGACGACACCAGTGGGCTGGTCAGCTATGAGCAGTTGCTGGTGGGGGCACTGCTGCTCTCGCGACGCTTCGCAGAGATACCGGCCGCGAATGTCGGCGTCCTGATGCCAGCCAGCGTGGCGGCCGCGACCGTATACTTTGCCCTCAATCTCGCGGGCAAACTCCCGGTGATGCTGAACTGGACGACGGGACCGGGCAATCTTGCCCATGCTGCCAAGACCATGGGCCTGACGCACGTCATCACGTCGAAACGGTTTATTGATCGGACGGCGATTGTCGTTGACGGCACGCAATACATGCACCTGGAGGACGTCCGCGTCGGCATAGGCAAGCTTGAGATGCTGACGACGCTGCTGCGCGTCCGCTACCTGCGCAAGTCGATTGAGCGGGCTTGCTCATCACAGAATCCTGATGCGCCGGCCGTTGTGCTGTTTACGTCCGGGTCAGAGAAAGCCCCCAAGGCCGTTCCGCTGACGCATCGGAACATCTTGTCCAACATGACGGCCGCCTTGGAGGTGTTCCATGTCACGGGACACGACATTCTCATGGGCTTCCTGCCGCCGTTTCACAGTTTTGGCCTGACCATCAACTGTATCCTGCCGATTTTGGGCGGGGCTCGTGTCATCTACCATCCCGATCCTACCGACGCAGCGACGATCGCGCGCAAGACCGCGGGCTATACGGCGACCATCCTGTGCGGGACGCCGACCTTTGTGTCGCTGATCCTGGACCGTTCCCATCCTGGCGATATGGACACAGTGCGGTTGCTGGTGGTCGGCGCTGAGAAGTGCCCACAATCGCTCTTCGACAAGGCACAGAAGGTGGCACCGAAATCAACGGTCATCGAAGGCTACGGCATCACCGAGTGCTCGCCGATCGTCTCGGCGAATCGCGAAGAGAACACCCGACGCGGATCGGTCGGGCAACCGCTTCCGCGCATTGAGGTGCGGGTGACTGATATCGAGAGTTATCAGCCTTTGCCGCAGGGGCAGACGGGCATGCTCCTGGTGCATGGGAGCAACATCTTCCCCGGGTACATCGGTGAGGGCGGCGATCCCTTCACGCAGCAGGATGGCAAACGCTGGTATGTCACCGGAGACCTGGCTCGACTCGATGAGGATGGATTTATCTGGCTCGCGGGGCGGCTCAAACGCTTCATCAAGGCCGGGGGCGAGATGATCTCACTGCCTGCCATCGAGGAGCCATTTACCCAGGCGTATCCACCCGGTGAGCAGGGGCCGAACGTGGCGGTTGAAGGGATTGAGTTAGCCGACGGCCGGCGAATCGTGCTCTTCACGACGGAGACGCTGACGCTGCGCCAGGCGAACGAGTTGCTGCAGGCAAAAGGCCTTCGCGGCATCATGCGGCTCGATGAGGTCCGTAAGTTGGACAAGATCCCGATCCTCGGCACTGGCAAGACTGACTACAAGGTACTGCGGGCGATGATTCAGACAAGCACACCGTAATGAGGTGCAGGGCGACCCAGATATCGACGCAGTCGTCGAGATATATGCTTGGTAAAAAGATGGCAAGGAAGTAGACTGGTGATATGCCAAACATTACTAGCGTCTTGAACGAACAGATTCGGCGTCTTGCCCGCCGGGAGATCAGGAACAGCACTGGGGCTGTCCGACGGGCGACGGCGCAATACCGCCGTGATATTGCCGCCCTTAAGCGGCACGTGGCTTCTCTTTCGAAGACGGTGGTGTTTCTGGAGAAACAGGAAAGCCGGCGGGCGGACCAGCAGCCCGTGCCGCAGCCCGTTGACGGACTGCGGTTCCGGGCGGATGGGCTGAAATCACACCGCGCGAAATTGCTTCTCTCGGCTCAGGAATATGGACGGCTGGTCGGCGTGACAGGGCAGACCGTCTACGACTGGGAATCTGGGCAATCCCGGCCGCGGCAGCAGCAGGTGGTGAAGCTTGCGGCAGTGCGCGGGATCGGGAAGCGAGAGGCGATGAAGCGGTTGGAGTTGATGGGCGGAGCGAAAGCGGAAGCGCCGACTCGACGCTATACAAGACGACCTGGCGGCCAGACCGCCCAGGAATTCATCGTCGCGCTGGTGAAGGAGAAGAAAGCCAATACCACAGCCGCCATCAATGCCGCATGGCAGGAGTCTGGCCGTCCCGGCAGAGCCAACAATACCCTGACCACGCTGCTGAAGGCCGGGAGCTTGAGCAGAGCGAAGCTTGAAGATGGCCGAGGCAGCCAGTATTTGGCGCGTTAGCGCGGGCTCATGGATTCGGGCGTGAGCATGGCGGCCATGTCGGGTGGGGTGCCGGGGGTGGAGACGGTGCCGCGGTCGATGTAGATCCCGTTGAGCCAGAGGATGGAGAGGCGGTGCGGCTGCAGATCGCGGACGAGGCTGGCGATCGTAGCGGCGTGGGTGACCGGGTCGATGTAATAGCCATTGCAGCAGGCGTCGGGGGTCATCATGCCGATGGCACAAAGCGACATTTCACCGCAACCGGGGAAGAGCCGGCGTTGTTCCAGACGCTGACGAACCTGGTTGGCGCGGGTAGTGCCATCGCAGATCGCCGCGGTAACCCCGTGTGAGATCAGTTCGTCGAGTTGGTCGGGAGTGGCGCGGCGAAACACAGCGGTGGTGTTGTAGCGAGGGATGGTCGGTTTGATGGCGTCGAGCAGGACGGTGGAATTCGGGGCTTCCATGATGGCAAGTTGGGAATGGCCGGTGAGGAGCAGGCCGCGGGCGAGGTGATAGGCGGCGAGCGACTTGTCCATCAGGACGGCATAGGTGGAGAAGTTGGCGGGAAGACGGTTGGTCTCGATAACGGGGATGCCGCGGACCATCATGTCACGGTAGAAACTGTCAGGCGTGGCATCGGAGCAGTTGATGGCGACTGAACATTGGGAGAGCAGCGAGGGGCGGACGATCTCGGCCGGGGCGATGCAGCGAGAGTCATCGTTGAGGCGCAGCAACTCGGCGACAAGGGGATCGGAGATGGAGGGGTCGCAGACGATCAGCCAGCGGGTCTGTGCGGGACTTTCGGGGATCTGGCCGACGACGTAGGTGCCGCGGCCAATGCTGCGCTGGAGGATGCCCTCGGCGGCGAGATCGGTCAGGGCTTTGGAAAGCGTCTTGGCATTTACACGGAAGCGCCGAGAGAGGGCACGCTCACCGGGGAGCCGGCCGGAGAGTTCGCCGGTGGTGATGGCCGTTCGCAGGCGTTCGCGCAAACGCTGGTATTTGTAGCTGAGTTGGGGTTCGCGGGTCTCGCGCACGCGCGGCGCAGCGGTCGAAGATGTATCCGAATCCATGGATCACTCCTATGCCCATCCTTGGGCAAGTGTTTAGGTTATTACATAAGGCTGCTTGGAGCAAGAGGAAAGTGACGAGATGGTGAGGTCCGGGCGTGGGTGAGTTTCTGCCGACCGGTGGGGCTGGTAGGATGGGGTACCTGAAGGAGAAGCATGATGGGTGACGAACTTGTGATCCGGCCGATGAGAAGCGATGAGTGGGGCGATGTCGCGGAACTGATTCATCTATCCACGAACTACTGGTACGAGGTGAACCGCCGTCTGCGCATCTTTTCATGCCCTCCGGAGGCGTGCACCTGGTTCTGCAAGGTGTACGAGGCGCTGGATCCCGGCTGCTGCCTGGTGGCGCGCGACGGCGGCAGCGAGGGTCGGCTGGTCGGCTCGTGCTTCTATCATCCCCGGCCAACGCACGTTTCGCTGGGCATCATGAATGCCCATCCCAGCTACGCCGGCCGGGGTGTTGCTTCGCGCTTGCTTGCCCGGATCGTGCAGATCGCCCAGGAGCAGGATAAGCCGGTGCGGCTGGTCTCCTCGGCGATGAATCTGGACTCGTTCTCGCTGTACAACCGGGTGGGTTTTGTCCCGCGGCAGCTTTATCAGGACATGTTCCTGCCTAAAGGGGTTGCTGGGGTTACGCCGCCGACGTTGGCGGGGCAGGTTCGGGAGGCCAGGCTGGAAGATGTGCCGGCGATGGTGGCGCTGGAGCGGGAACTGGCGGGGCTCGATCGGCAGAAAGACTTTGAGTATTTCATCCGCAATGAGCAGGGGATCTGGCATATGCTGGTGCTCGAATCGTCGCCGGGGAGTCTGTCCGGGTTCCTGGCTTCAGTCAATCATCCCAGCAGCAATATGCTTGGCCCGGGCGTGATGCGCGAGGCCTCGGCGGCGTTGGCGCTGGTATATCGGCAACTGGAGCACTATGCCGGGAAGACGCCGGTGTTCCTGTTGCCGACCGATCAGCCGGAACTTCTCGGACAGGTGTATCGGTGGGGCGGGCGCAACTGCGAGATCCATATGCACAATGTGCTGGGGCGGTTCCAGAGGATGCAGGGAATCCAGATGCCGACGTTCATGCCGGAAACGGCGTGAGCGTGCTGCATGCAGCCGCTTTGCCTCGGCGGCCGGGGCGCTGATAATGCCGCGATCTTGTCGAAAGGGCTTACGTATGCGTTGGAAAGAGTCTGTGGCGGTGGCGTTGATGGTGATGGTTGGTGCGGTTTCGATGGCATTGGCCGCGGGCCCGACTGAACATGTCATCACCATCAGCGTGGATGGGATGGGCGCAAGCTATATGCAGAACCTCATCGATGCCGGGAAGCTGCCCAATATGCAGCGGCTGCGGGCGCAGGGGGCCAGCACGATCAATGCCCGGACCGACTATGATTACACCATCACTCTGCCGAACCATATCTGCATGGTTACCAGCCGGCGGGTGATGGGTGAGGAGGGGCATAACTGGACGAATAACGGCGACCCGAAGCCGGGTGAGACGCTGCACTCGAATAAGAAGGCGCACGTCGCGTCGGCGTTTGAGGTGGCCCATGATGCGGGGCTGCGGACAGGGATGTGGGCGACCAAGACAAAGTTCTCGCTGTTCCATGAATCCTGCAAGGTGGCCGAGGCGGCTGAGTCGCAGGCGAACAAGATGGATGTGTTCTATCGGCAGAGTACGGCGGAGACGCTCACGGCGAGTTTCCTCGTGGAAATGAAGCAGCGGCAGTTGAACTATGCCTTTATCCACTTCGGCGACACGGATGGGGCGGGGCATAGCAAGGGGTGGGGTGGTGAAGAGTACAACGCGGCAATGATCCGCATTGATGGCTGCGTCGGGCAGATTCTGAGCCTGGTGGAGAGCACCGATGGGCTGCGGGGCACGACCGCGATCGTGGTGACGGCCGACCACGGCGGTGAGGGGAAGGACCATGGCGACGCGACCAAGGCGATTGACTATACGATCCCCTTCGTCGTCTGGGGGGCTGGGGTGGATCAGGGCGACCTGTACGCGATGAACCCGACGAGACAGGACCCCGGGACCGGCCGGCCAACCTACGCCGAGGAAAAACAGCCGGTGCGGAATGGCGACGCGGGGAATCTGGGGATGCGGCTGTTGGGGCTGCAGGCGATTCCTGGTTCGATGATTGGCAATAGCCTGGATCTGAAGACACAGAAGGCGACGGCCGCGCAGCCCGCACCCGCGCCCGCGCAAGGGTCGCAGCCCGCTCTTACCATGCCGAAGCCGACAACGCAGCCGAGCAAGCAGGCGGCGTAGGGGGCGCAAGCCGCCGCGGGGAAAAGAACAGGAACGATGTGGAGGTAGTTTGCGGGCCTGTGAGGGGGCCATGGGTTTTTCAGACAGGGCCTAAGGATTGGGGTTCCTGTACGTTCATGGCAGGAATCGAGCGCAGGTGGCGGAGGTAGCCGAAGATGTACCTGGCGATGGCCAGCGCAAGGGCGGCCAGTGAGGCGCTGAGAAGGGCGTTGGCAAGTTGCTCCGACCACGCCCATGTGGCGGAAAGACTGTCGTTCGTGCTTGCACCCAGCACGAAACGAAGGCTTGCGATCGTCCGGGGAAGACCCAGAAGCAGGTTCAGGATCAGCAGGACGGCGACAATATGGATGTTGAGGCGGAAGGCCGGATAGGGAGCAACCGGCTGGTAGACCGGCACGGCATGCCCGCATTCGGGACATCGGTCGGGCGTGGCACGGGTGTCGTAACCGCAGTAGGGGCAGAGCCCCTGCGCGAGCCACCGTTTTCCCCTTGGCATCCGGATCGCCACAACGACCGAGTACACCATATGCACGAGTGCCGGCAGCGAGAGCAGGCCCGCGGCGGCTCCCAGCCTACCCACCGGGATGATGAAAAACGAGTAGGCCTGCGAGCACTCCACAGCGCCCGTGCGTATGGCGATTATCTGCTGCCGATGGCGCATCAGCGTATACACGAGCCAGTGTTGCTGCTGAAGTGGCGAGTTCTGGCACTGCCACTTCTGCTTGTCGGCCGTGAAACTGAAAACTCGGCTTTGGCTTGTGAAGATGGCCGAGCGAGTCGTCGCGTTCCAGCCAATTGAGCTTCGGCTTGTCGTGCCTGGCGATGGATTGCTGCTGGCCGTGTGCGCAAAGGTCGCTTGGTAATCCATAAACACCAGCCCATTGCCCAGGCCGGCCGACACTGCCCTCACATGGATCTGCTCGCCCTTCCCGTCCGACTGTGTTGTCTCGCCGAACCGGTCCAGTGAGCGGGTGTTAAGCCCGCAGTACCAGGCAAGTGCTCCTGTGAGAATCGAGATCACGAGCGCAGCCCAACTGGCAATGATGATCATTCGGCGAAGAGTGCGGAGTCGCTTCATGGCCTGGCCTCAGGTAACTGGCACTGCGAGCACCACCTGATTCTACATGCATGCCGAAGCCACAGCGAAGGAATTGCAGGAACGTCCGTTCCGCAGGCGAGTGAGAACCCTTCACGCAAGGACCATCAATTTCCACCTCCGCATAATCAGATTTGGTATCATTCAGGCTACTAAAGGCGCGCTTCGGCTCGGGACAAGTCTCTCGCGGGAAAGCGGGAATCCACCCAGGCGGACGTCCCACAAGTCCCCGCACTCCAGGGAGGTCAGGGGAAGACGGTGTAGTAGCGCTCGCCGCTCATGGCCTGTGTGTCAGCGCGCATGTAACAGACGCTGAAGGCGCGGCGGGGGATGTCGGTGGTGTTCACATCAGAGGCGTGGAGAAGGTGGTTGTGAAGAAGGGCGACTTCGCCGGCCGCGAGTTCGAGGTAGACAGTTCTGTCGGGAGTTGCGCGGGCGGCGGCCTGCTCGGGAGTGAGAAAGCCGGATGGGTGGGATGGGTTGATCAGGCCCTGGGTGTGGCTGGCGGGGATGATCTGCACGCAGCCGTTGGCGCGGGTGGCCGGGTCGAGGGCGGTCCAGAGGGTGATCTGGGGATCCTGATTGAGGTAGGTCCAGCGGTCTTGGTGCCAGGGAAGGAACGTGCCTTTGCGGGCGGGTTTGTTCATGAACATAGCGCGGAAGCTGGCGATGGCGGTATCGCCATAGGTGCGGCGGCAGATTTCGCGGAAGATGGGGCGGGACATGTATGCGAGGAAGAGGTCATCCTGCTCCAGTTCCTGGATCTTCCGATAGTTCAGGGTGGCGCCTTTGTGGCCTTTCGACTGCTCGCCGGCATCTTCGTACTTGCCGGTTTCGGAGTCGAGTTGCATCAGCAGTCTTGAGTAGTCGACGTGGGCTTTGCCGAGCATGATGTCATCGATGCGCTGTTGCAGAGCGCACAGATCGGTGTCGCTGAGGACCTTGCCCAGTTTGAGATAGCCATCGCGCTGGTACTGCTGCCACTGGGTGTCGGTGATAGTCCGGGGCTCGTGGATCGCTGCCGTTGCTGTCGCTGCCATGTGAGATTCTCGCTTTGCCGCGAAAAGAGGCGGCAAAGAAGGATAGGGCGCGGAATGGCGGTGAGTCACTGGCGAAGGGGGGAGGCGGCGATGCATCAGCGCTTGCTGCTGTCAAACCGTTGTGTCCATGCATCATAAACACGGCTAACATGGGTGAATGGTCGAAACGAAGATAGATTTCGAGAGAGCGATGCGGGACTACCTGGTCGCTCTGTATCGCGTTCGTGTACTGAATCCAAAGGGGCACGTCTGCAGGTGCCTGTATCACCGGGAAGGCGGGCGAAAGGTGCTGCCGCTATTTGGCGGTTTCCTGGCCTCGTCGGCGGCGTACCTGGCAACCACTCGCTTTGACGGTAATGAGTTCTATCAGAACGACGAGGTCTTTCGACTGGCGTTGGATGCCGGCGACAGGCTGCTTCTGGATCATGCCGCAATCACCAGCGACACGAAGCCCAACCACTTCCAGATCTATCCCCTAGCCAAGCTCTATGCACTGCTTGGGGGAACTGTGGACAAAGTCCGCCGCGATCGCTGGCGGGAGACCATGGAACGTAATCTGAAGGCCGTGGACGCTCTGATTGACCGCACAGGCGAGAACCTGGGCAAGCCCGGTCCATGGGCGGGAACCGGACCGAACCATTATTTCGGCTGGTTTGCGGTCGGGTACGAGCAGGCTCAACTGCTTGGGGAATCGAGAATCGCCAGCAAGATCGAGAAGGCCATGCTCCGGCATCTGGCCGTTCAATCGCCGGCGGGCTACTTTCCCGAATACAAGGGGCCGGCCACCGGCTACCAGCATGTCAGCCTCGGGGGACTGGCGGAATATCATCGGCTGAATCCACTGCCACAGACGAAGAAGGCGATCGAGAACGGCCTGTCATACGTGTTGGGGGCGATGTATCCGGACTTCCGCGGCATCGAGACCTTCGACGAACGCAATCGGCTTGGCCATGATCCTCGGTTTGGGCATGCCTTGCTGTGGACGCCGGCCGGCCGGAACGTGTTTGCCCGCACGCTTGCGCTGGCGCGCAAAGATGTACAGCGTAAGCCAGGCTGCTGCAAGCCGTTTGTCGACGCCGTACCGTTTACCATGGCCGAACTCTACGCGGTCGGCGCTGCGTTCCGTTGCTATGAACATGCAGTCGCAACCCGGAGGATTGGTGTGGCCAAGGAACTCCCGCTTGACCGGGACGCCTTTGCCTGGAAGCTTGAGGACAAAGGGTTGGTTCGCAAACAAGGACCTTGGTTCTACGCCCTCTCTGCTTATGTGCATGATGCGCCGCAGGGAAACCCGTACCATCTGGATCGCACCCAGGCCCTGAGCGTTTATCACGAATGCGCCGGCCTGATCATCGGCGGCGGAAACGACAAGCGGGCCTACCATGCTGCCACCGTCCATGTTCGTGAAGGCGGTGATTGCCACTATTTCCCTGCGATGGCTACCCGGTTGCTTGCAGGCGCGAGCGCAAGGGTTCTCTCCGGCAAGGGCAAGTGCGATCACGTGGAGTTTGACTTCGGTTCCGTAATTGCACAGTTGGAAGTCCGTGCTGAGTCGCCCACACGCTTTCGCATAGGTCTGGGTGCCACCAGTACACAGACCAAGCCGCAGGTCTGGCTGGTGCTGCAACTGCCCGTTCGCGCGCCGTTGAAGCTCGACAACGATGGCGTGCCATTGGTGCTTAAGAAGGCGCAGGAAGGCCAGGCGGAAGAGGAACATGAGCTTGGGCGGTCGCTGGGCTCATCAGAGGGTTGGCGCATGTCCCTGCCAAGGGGCAGTTCACTGGTATGGCCGCACATCCCTTGGAACCCGTACCGGCCGCCGTCATACCTGGACTTTCCGGAGATGGCGGTTGCCCTCGTCCGTGTGCCGCTGCACATGTCGGGAATGCGGGCTGAGGTGACGCTGAGCGTTGCGGGAGTGTGAGCCTAATATCCATCCAAAGGAGCAGATCATGCCAAATACGGTCCGGTTGCACCGTGTGCTGCGCGCAAAGCCCGAGCGGGTGTATCGGGCGTTTCTCGATGCCGAGGCCATGGCCAAGTGGTTGCCGCCCAACGGGTTTACGTGCAAGGTTCACCACCTGGATGCAAAAGTGGGCGGCACGTTCAAGATGTCGTTCGCGAACTTCAGCAGCGGCAAAGGCCATAGCTTCGGAGGAGAGTATTTCCAGTTGGTGCCAAACGAGCGCATTTGCTACAGCGACAAGTTTGATGATCCGAACCTGCCGGGCGAGATTCGCGTGACGGTGACATTGAAGAAGGTTACGGTCGGGACGGAGCTGAACATTGTGCAGGCGGGAGTGCCTGATGTCATCCCGCTAGAGGCCTGCTATCTTGGCTGGCAGGAATCACTGATGCAGTTGGCGAAGCTGGTTGAGGCGGAGATACCGGATTAACTTCACTAAATCCGCACAAAGGTGCGATTGCGGTAGAGGTAATAGAGCAGACTCCAGAGGAAGAGGATCGACAGGCAGGTAAGGGTGAATTGCCGGGCCGGGCCGAAATGAGCGCAAAGTCCGCCGAAGAGGCCGCGGCAAATGTGTTCGATGCCGAAGAGCTTTTCGGCCATATAAGCGACGATGGCATTGGCTCCAATAACCTGCAGAGGGAAGGCCCATCGCTTGTAGCCCAACACATCTATTACCAGGTAAAACAGCGCCAGCAGCAGCAGGCTCCAGCCGCCGGCCCAGAGCACCATGGAACTTGTCCAGAGGTGCTTGATGATCGGCACGGCGAAATTTGCGGCCCAACCAAGGATCAGGCAGGCGATGCCGGCTCCGGTGAGGATCAGGACCTTGCGCGCGCCTGGGAGTGGTGCCTTAAGCGCATGTCCGGCGAGCGAGCCCATGATCACTGTGGCGGCAAAGCCAAGACTGCTGAGAATCCATGTGTAGCCGCCGCCGTCCATGAAATGGCCCATCACCGTCTTGTCGATCCAGCAGGCCAGATTGCCGTTTGGTGAGAAATCGCCGGCCACACCGCCCGGCGGTGGCACATACAGCATGACCAAGGCGAAGCCGATCAGCAGGCTGGCGCACAAGACGGTTTGCCTGGCGACTGTTCGCAACTCCACCAACGCCACCGTTGCGACCAGGTAGCCGACGGCGATGGATTGAAGTGTGTTAGAGTACACTTTCAGGTGATCAAGCCGGAATTGCAGCAGGTTCCCTTGTGAGATCATGCCCAAGATCCACAGGATCACCACACGACGCAGCGCTCGCAGATAGATTGCCTGCCGTCCGTCACCGGCCTCGATTCGCCGGCCGATGGAGAACGGCAGCGATACGCCGGCGATGAACAGGAACAGCGGCATGATCATGTCCCAGGCGCCAAACGTGCCCCAGTGGTGCTCCAACTGATAGCTGACGGATTCTGGTAGATGGCCCACCATTAGTATGACCAAGCCCGACACAAAACTGTTGCCGAGTTCTGGTCCCATAATCCAGAACATGTCAAAGCCCCGCAAGGCGTCGATGGATACGATGCGCTGATTCGTTGTGACTTTGGGTGCTGAGGTGATAGCCATCATCTTGGGATGAGGCTACGAGCATGGCTGGGCGTGGTCAACTGAAAAGAGCGGCCAGCGGAGGCCGGAAACGAAGGCACCCTGGAAACAAACCCCGCCACGTGGCTGGAATCACTTGCTGATGAGGTTACACTCGGCCGAATCGAACCGGACCGCGCAGTAACAGTCTTTAGAGCGCTAAGTTCGTACAACTCTCGTGGAGAACTCGATGGCTAAGAGCACCCGACGACAATTCCTCCAGACTGCGGCCTCAACGGCGGCGGCGTTGGCAGCGGCCCCCTTGCTCGGGGCCCAGGCGGCGACATCGCCGGCCGGTACACCCGCCACGCAACCGGTCACGATGGAATCGCTGGGTGAGGTGCCCGCGGCCTTCGGGCGCGTCGTCGCCGCCGGCGTCGATGGCCTGCTGAAAACCCAGGCGCCCTTCGGCGGCTTCGGCAGTGCCGAAAACCCCTCACCTTACCCGCACCAGGCCATCTTCCCGCTGGCGTTCTGCTACGCGGGATTGGACCCGGACCGCAAATGGCAGGGGTCAGCGCAGGTGCGCGATGCGATCCGTAAGCTCGGCGACTTCCTCGTTGCCCACCACAATGATCGTGGCGAGTGGGGTTGGGACTCGAACGGGTTTAAGGTCATCGGCGCGGACCAACGCCTTGTCTACGCGTGGGTGGAGGGCTTGCGGATCCTGCGCGAGGCGAAGGCCGACATTGCTACGGATGCCTGGGCCGACAAGATCGAGCGGGCCTGCCGGACGCTGATCGACCACCGGCTCAAACAGATCGAGGGCTTTGAACGGTTCTTCGCCCGCACGACTGGTACGGGCACCAATCACGTGGCGCTGTACATCTCGACGATCTATCGGGCGGGGCAGGTGCTGGGCAGGAAGGACCTGTGCGACTATGTGCTGCCCATCGGCCGGGCGCTGGCCAACAGCGTTCATCCGGACGGCTATTGGGAGGAGCACGGCGACCTGCTGCGGCAGTCCGGACCAACAGTGAGCTACAACTACCTCACGCACACGGGCATGTCCCTGATGCGCGAATGGACGGGCGAGGAGGCGTTCGTCAAGGCGGTGGACAGGTCGGCGACGTTTCACTCCAACTTCTGCTATCCCGATGCGACGATCCTGGACGTGCTCGACGAGCGCGTGCGCTACTCCGGGTCGGCCAGTGTCTGGGGGTGGTTCGGGCTCTCGCACACGCCCGACGGCCGGGCGGCGGCCATCGAGCACTTCCGCTGCTTCCTCAAGCGTTCGCGCGACATCACGCGCACGGGCGGTGAAGCGTTGGCGCGGTTCTGCGAGAACCACCTGTATTGGCACGCCGGCCCGATTGGCACAGCGCCGATGGCCCGGCCGGACCACCGGGCCATGCTGAGCCTGCCTGGCGGGATCGTCCGCACCGGCGCCTGGGCGATCGGGCTCTGCGCCATGCGGGCCACCACGCCCGAGGACCCGGAGTACCGCGAGAACGGATTTGCCCTGGATCGACAGAAGCTGTTCAGCCTGTGGCACGAAAAACTTGGCTTGGTGATCGATGGATCGAACTCCAAGAACCAGCCGGATAATTCCACGTTCCATGCCAAGGGCGCCTACGAGGTCATCGACTATTACCCCATCGGCGGCGAGATCGTCGAGCGCGAGGGCGAGTGGATCAGCCGGGCGACGTACAAGACCTTCATCGGCGAGGCGCGACTGCGGCGGATCGACGACAAGACGATGCGTATCACACTCAAGGTCGAGCCTGTGGCCTGTCAGGGCCCGTTCAATGCGGGCTTTACGCTGCACCCGGCTCGCGGCGCAGCGCTGCGGGCAGGCGGAGGCAAGACATTCGATCTTGCGGATAAAGATCTCGCGCTGGCGGAGGCGGATCTCGGCGGCAGCCTGACGGTCGCAGGAGTGAAGATCGATGGGCCCGCCGCAATGCAGGTGAAGTGGCCGGTGTCGCCGCACAACTCCTACGCCAGTAACTACAAGAGCGGCCCGGCCGCCTCGGTGCTGCGCGTTTTCGCCGAACTGACGGTCCGGCAGCGTGAGGTGACGTTCAAAGTGACCGTGGCGTGAGGGCGCGGGTGTCGGCCGGGCGCTGGTCCTCAGTCCGCCGCCAGTTTCCGCCCCAGTTCCAGGGCCTCGGCCATCGCCGTTGCATTACTGCGGACCTCTCCCGCCGCACCGCACGAAGCCGGGATGCACTCGATGAGTTCCATCTGCAGGAACCGGCAGGCATCACGGAACATCCCATACGCATTGGCGACCCCCGAAAGCAGGGGGTTCGCATCAGCGTAGGTCAGCAGCACTGCGACCCTTTTTCCCGCCAGCGCCGTCCAGTCTCCGCCTCCGCCCAGCGCATAGGTGCGGTCCAGGAAACACTTCATCTGGGCGCTGGCGCCAAAGAAGTAGATTGGCGTGGCCAGCACCAAGACATGGGCGCTCAGCAGCTTGGGATAGATTGCCGTCATGTCGTCCTCGATCACACATGGCGCTTCGCGCGTGCCCTGACAGGCATCGCACGCATCGCACGGCTGAATCCGCAGCCGGCCTAGGCGAATCTTCTCGGGTTCCGCTCCAGCCGAGCGGGCCCCTGCAATCAATTGGTCGGCCAGGATATCACTGTTGCCACTCTCACGCGGCGTGGCCGAAATCACGAGTATCCGCTTCATGGTTGCTCAACTCCTTGCCCAATGACAGACATGTTCGCGCAGCGATGACGCCATGGCAAGGCTGTTTTGCGAAACAGGTCAGTCAACCCGCAGCAGTTCGAGTTTGTCGATGTAGATCGCTTGGATCGCCGAAGTTGCGCCTCCCTGTTTGTCGAAGCGTCCAGGCCCGATCCAGAAGTAATGATCTCGCTGCGGCACCCACTCGGCCACGTCATACCATTGATAGCCATCTGTGATGTCGGCGGTCTTGCGGTCGATCTCGCCGTACCCCTTCTTGTTCTTTGGATCGTACACGCCGGCCCAGAACGCCTCGCCCTGTTTGCCCGGCTCCTTCTCGACACGTACACGCATGCGGATGCGATATGTCCTGCCGGCATCGAAGGCCACGCGGCTGAAGGGCAGGGTGGTGCACCACTCGTAATGCGTGTTGTAGAGCTTCATCGCCGAGCCGTCCTCGGCCAGCGGATCGGCCACGGTATCGCCCCATGTGCCCCTGTTGCCGAGCGACAGCAGCGTGTCTTCGACGATCGCGCGCGTTTGGCCGATCGCCGTATGCGGCACGGGTTTGGCCAGAGCCGCCCAGCGTGCGAGCGTGTCTTCGTGCCGCTGCAGACTCTCCGAGATGCGAATGTTCCCGGCTTCCTTGAAACGCGCCAGCAGGTCGGAGGCAAGCTTTCGCTGTTCAAGTGCCGCGTCATAGCGCCGAGCATCACCTGTGACCCACACATCAAACGCCGGCGACCGGCCCAGACGAGCGTACATTACGGGGATCGCACCCATCCGCACGTTGTACGCGTGGGCAGGGGAGTCCTTGACGGCCGCCTCGGCCTGCTGCCACAACCTAGCCGCGCGGGCGTAGAAATCGTCGGGGATTACCGGATTGGCGATGTCATCATAGATGCACAACGGTTTGGCGACCGGATCATTGTAGAAGGCATGCAACTCGTTGAAATACCTGCGGACGAAGGGCGCGGCTGCTCCGTAGTAATCGGCGAAGAATTGATCGAGCAGCGGCTCGGCGGGAAGATCCGGGTTCCACAGCCACTTGGCCAGCAACCACGCCTTGAGTTCCGCGAAATCCGCGTGACGGCCTTGATACGCGCCTTCTTCAAATACGCCCACAACGTGGTTGTCGCGAAAGAATCTTGCATTCCCCTGCAGCGCCAGAACGTTGGGGAATGGACCGATATAGTTGTTGAAGTTGGTGACGTAGTCCCAGACATAGAGCTTGTCGGTCATCGCGCTCCAGCCACGGATTTCGTCGACGAAAGTGCGGTTCTGCGCAAACGTGCTCTGATCCAGCGGCCGGGAGAAGTCGCACTCGATGGAGCAAAGCCGCGGGACGACGTTGTGCCGCGGGTGCACCGTCCTGGGCGGTTTGCGTGTGTACTGGTATGCCAGCGTCTCGATCCAGACGTCGGGAAACTCCTTTTCCACAGCCTCGGCCACCTGGTTCACAAAGGTGATCATGGTGCCTGCGTGCGACTGCTCACGATCGTCAATCGCTTTGCATGCGGTACAGGTGCAGAAGTTGAGCCAGTCGTTCTGGCTCACGCTAAAGAGCTTGGCGCCGGGGTCCTTGCGGATGCGTTCCAGCACGCGGGACGTGACGATCTTGAGCACATCGGGGTTGGTCAGACAGAGTTGTGTCTGATCTTTTACCCGTTTGCCGTTGATCTCGCTGAAGTACTCTGGATGGGTGACGAAGAACTCCTCGGGCGGACATAGCACGTTCGCTGTGTGCACAAACAGGCCGCCGCCAAACCGGACCTTGCCGCCGTGTTTGTCGCCCAGACGCATGGCGTTGCCGTTGCATTTGTTGCGGGCCGCCAGGTCGCCGTCGAACATGTCAAACCAGAATGACTCGCGCATGGCGAAAGCCGGCTTCTGGGTCTGGTCCACAGGCGGGATCGTCCACGCATCAAGATTGGGAATGACGCTGTGCCACGTGGTATACCAATGGCAGCCGCCGAAGCGCTCCAGCACCTCGTAGACGCCGTACAGTGTGCCACGTAGCGGGCCGCCCAGGATGACAAGATGGGGCGGACAGCTCTTGATCCGAAACCCATCCTCTCCAAGGGCCGTGGTGTCTGCCGGCCCGCCAAGAATCTGTGCCGTGTAGCGCGTCTCTCCCAGCAGAATCGCTTTGGTCGGCAGCGCCTCCTCATCGGTAACGATTGGCAACCTGACCCCGGTCATCTGCTCGGTGAATGCCTGCAGTTCCTCGGCCGCATGGATCTGCGACGCAGAAGCCGCCACCGGCCGCACAATCGTGTATGCCGCCGGTTGCCCGCGCGTGGCCAGCGTAAGGTTCTGCGCGAGCAGCGCGGTCGGCACAAGGGCCGTAGCAAGGACAGTCATGAGTCTGGTCACTTGGCTCCCTTCGTGTTCCAGGCAAGCCTATCTAACCACGCAAGCGGAGACAAGACAACCACTGGCCTGTCGGCACTGTGCAATCAACGAAAGACGGAGCGGCGGCATTTGTTGCCGCCGCCCCGTTGTGCTTCTTCGATGCTTACCAGCGATCGCTGTTTCGCGCTCGCCGTTGGCATGCTATCGCTTACTGGGCCAGTTCCATCGTGTAGCTCTTCACCCGCGCCTTGGGGCCGCAGGCGATGGTGTACGTCGCCTGGGGCGCCTGGGCCACGTACTCGTTGGTCTTGGTCTGGCCGTTCTCATCCCATGCATAGGTGATCTTCACCGGCCTAAAGACGCCTGCGGGCTCCTTATAGTCAGCATCAATCCGAAGGCTGAACAGGCATGCGGTATTGCGCTGCTGGCCAATGAGCTTGACCTGTGCCTCTTTCACGCCGGCCGGGACGTTGTCAACCACCATGTATTTGCTTGAGCCCGAACCGGTGGGCCCGACCATCTTGCCGGCTTCGGTGAAGGTCTTGCCGCCATCGAAACTGACCTGCACGGTGTACTGGTCCTTGGCGTCACGAGCGCGGAACGTGGAGTTGACTCGCACCCGAGTCATATCGCCGGGCGTCTTGACCGTGAAGATGCCCTCGCCGCTGCCCGAATCGCCGACACCCAGCAGGTGGGGATTCAAGCCGGTGAGCTTGGGATGGTAATCCATCATGGCGATCTGCTTGCCCTTGACCTCGGCGGCGTTGGTGCTGCCTTCGAGCGTGATGGTGCCTTCCTGCGGGCCAGCGCTGAAGTTGATGGTGTTCTTGCCTTCGGCGATGGTGGGAAGGGCGGCCTGCGAGCACTGGAAGTCGTTGGTCGTCTTGAGGGACGTCAGGCTGGTGCCAGCGCCGACGAGTTCGAACTTGAGCTGGTAGTCGTAGCGCCGCTTGATGAGGTCGGTCAGTGCGAGTTTCTGTTCGCCGGACTTGTCGATCTTGGCGACCGGTTTCCAGTCCATGCCGTTATTCTCGCTGAACAATACCGTGATCGATCCACCCTGGGCGACGTTTGCCGCGATCGCCGCCTCGCCCATCACATAGACGTAGCTGCTGGGGAAACGCAGGACGAGGACGGCCGGCTTGGCCGCATCCGCGAGCGTGACGCCAGCGGGTGCGCCCGCGCCCAGATTATCAGCGGTCAGCGCCACGGTCTTGAGTGTGTCGAGCTTGAGTGGCACGTTCCACTGGAACGTTCCGTCGCCGACTCTTCCAGGAGCGCGATCGCCGAGCTTGGTTTGGATGCCCAGGACTTTGCGGTCCTGCATGGAGTTGTAATCGCCCTGAGCCATGTTGTTGGTGTATTGGATGCCGCGGCTGAAGAAGTTGCGGGTGATTTTCTCGCCCGGGCGGAGCTGCACGTTGAGCTGGTAGCCCATGGACACGGAGTACTCATAGATGGCGCCAAGGTCAGCCTTGCCCGGCTTCCAGTAATACTCCTGCATGTTGCTGTGCCAGCCATGCCAGCCGGCCGTGTTGGTTCCATCCTTACCGAAGAACTCTTCGGCACGGGGTCCACGCGCCATAAGCGCCGGTCCGTTCTTCCATCCGCCGTCTTTCCCAAAGGCACGGAGCTTGGCTTCGTTGTTTGCCAGATCGGGGTGCTGTGCCGACCAGTCCATGACGGCCTTGTGGATTTCATCCACGCTGGCCAGTTCGCCTTTGTCGTTGATGTGGTAATTCATCACCGAGCAGTCGATGAGGTGCCAGGTGTCGTTGTACATCATCTCCGGAACGCTGTGCGCGTTGATGATCCGACCGCGAGCCTGGTAGCCCAGGTAGCGGACCAGGCCCGAAACTTCACCGCTGGCGCAGCAGCACATGCCGTAGCCATAGACATGGATCGTCTTGAGCGGATCGTGCACGCACCCGAGTTGGAGATCTTCCTGCGGCGGAGCGGCCTGCTGGCGGTATCGGACCAGAGTGTTGAACACGGCGATGGCCTTGTCCTGGTCGCCCATGCCATCCTTGATGTACGTTTTTTTCCACGCTTCGGGTGACGATACATCTTCCGACTTGTCCGACACGACGTTCAGGTGACTCACCACTTGAGCCCGAGCGCCGACTGCTACGCCCAGCAGCGTCACCGCGCCCGCCAGGCTCTTGACCAGATTCCGGTATGCCATGTCACATTCTCCTCAAGATCCGCATCATTGTGCCGCCTGACAACCGGTGCCAGACCCGACACACCTGCTGATGATACCTGTTTGTGCCTGCAATGTTGAGCCTCTGGACCTCCCCGCACCGGGGCGCCAGGCGTGAGATAGATTGCGCTATGCAATCCTACTTTACCTGTTGTCCCGTCGGGCCGAGCGGCTCGACGATCTGGACCTTATCGACCGGCAGGGCCGCTATCAGGTCAGGCAGGTCGTACACCCGCAGGGCGCCGTGTACGGCGTTGATTAATTGGTTGCGGTTCAGCGGTGAGCGGACCACCTCCGCCCAACTGCGCAGCGAGCGATCGAGGCGGAGCGATACGAACAAGTCCGGCTGTAGGGCGGCCGCGTGCAGTGCCGCTGGTCCGGCTTCGCCGATGCCCACCAGGTGCACAGGTCGTGGCGCCTGAGCGGCGACTCCGTACTGCGCCAGGAATTGCCCGCAGGCCAAAGTGTACTCCACCCGCATGCCCAGGTAGGAGCGGCCCAGCAGATAGGCCATGTAGAAGTCCTTGAAATTGGGGCCAAAGGGCGATTCGGAGTTGCCGTTGCTGCCCTGGCGGATGCCTGGGAGATCGACGGCAAGAACAATCCGGCCCTGTCGTACCAGTGCCTCGATGGGCCCGCCGGGCGCCGCATCGACTTCCTTGCCACCTCCGTTGAGGTAGAGACAGGCATCGCCGGTGGTCTTGGCTGGTTCGAAGAGCATCCCTGGCAGGGCGATGTCTTTCTCCGGCCGCAGCAGCACGTTGGCGAGCGTATAGCCTTCGCGCTGCTCTCGGTTGAGTGTCTCAAATGCCGGTAGCGGCAACTCGCTTAAGGGGCGAACGCCGGTGATCTGACGCACCTTTTGCAGGACCTGCGGCCGCGGCGTCTTCTGCCAGAACTCGCGGCGGCCTGGAGCTAGTTTCGTCTCCATCTCGCTGTTGAGATCAATCAGTGACCTGGCACCATCCAGCCACATGACCTGGCCCTTTGGGGTGCAGTTCAATTCGGCATCGGGCTTGACCGCAATCTTGTCTTCGCCGACCGGTTCATGCTTGTTGAACAGCCAACTGCGCATCCACTGGACCATTGGCATGCGCAGTTCTCTCGCGAAATTGTGCGGCAGGTCCACCTCGACGATGTCGACGCGCTCGGGGACGCCAAGCCTGGTGTAGATGCGCTTAGTCTGGCGGAAGTTGTCCCAGGAGCCACTGACATCGAAAAAGTCCTGGGTGGCGATGCCAAACATCAGCGGTCGGGGAGCCATCAGGATGGCGTAGTCGGCGTGCTCCAATCCGAAGGCGAGTTGGCCGTAGAGATTCTGCTCGGCATCCTGTGGGCCGATCGTATCGACGAGTCGAGCGAAGGAGGTCAGGTAGCAGCAGGGGACAGCGCAGATGATCCTCGTGTCGAGCGCCATGAGGTAGCTGGTCTGCGTGCCGCCGCCGCTGTTGCCGGTGCAGACGATGCGTGAAGCGTCGATGTCGCTGCGGCTCTGCAGGTAGTCAATCGCGCGGATGCCATCCCAGACCAGGTCGGCCGCGATGTTCCGACCCAGCAGGATGCTGCCGGTGCCAATCAGGGTGTGCTGGACGGTGGGGCCCAGTGACGGTTTGCCCTGCTGGTCAAAGATCTGCGATCGTTCGCCTTGGCCCGGCGGATCGTAGCACAACGCCGCAATGCCATTGCGTGCCAGCAGGATGGAGGCCTGCTGATAGGATTCGTACGCCTTGCCGTTCTCGCTGTGGCCGCAGGGAACAAGTGACGCTGCGTAGGGCGGCGCGGCATCGGGCAGATAGAGCAGGGCGCTCACGACCAACCCCGAGCGGCTCTCGAAGAGGACTTTCTCTATGCGATAGCCGTCGCATTGAATCTTACCTGTTACTTTGGCGTTCAGGGGGGTCTTTTCGGGAAAGCCTCCCAAGGCCTCGATCATGGCACTGCGCCGCCGCTGCTGGTAGGCGGTGATTTGCTCAGGCGTCTTGAGTGCTTCATACTCTTGTTGCCGGGCCGCCAGCGCGTTGTGGATCTGCTGTCGAAGGTGATCCCCCATGATATTGGCTGGCGCGGCCGACGGGCCCGGCTGTGATGCCGTCTGTGCGAATGAAGGGGCGACCAGAAATGCGACAATCACCAGGACAATCAGACCGCTCATCATTGTGTGCTCCTCGAACCGTTGGCTGATACGTTTACCCATAGCCATCTCGATACCCGTTACATACCGCACGATTCGAGCTTTCGCCAGCAGATGATCATGGTTTGTGTTGGCCCGGTGCGGCCAGGAGCACGCGAAGTGCCGCGAACTCGCATTCAGCCCGGACCTGCACGCCGGCAACGCTGGGATGAATGTCACCGACCTTGCGCGTGAGTGCGATGTCGTGTTGCGCCTCGAAGGCCTTGTAGATATCGGCCAGGGGGAACGACCGTTCCGCGGCCAGGTCCCGGGACGCCTGCCAGTACGGGGCGTACTGTTTCAAGATGGAGGCATCGACACCGTGCATGTAGGGTCCGGTGCCGATTACGAATCTAATTCCCGGGTAATCGGCCGCGAGCTTGTCGCAGAGCGCGCCCAGCCGTTTCTGGAACTCGGCGGCATCATACTTGCGGCGGTCATTGGCGCCGTATTGGATCACGGCGATGTCGATCTTGGCCAGGTGTTCCTTGATAGCGGACTGGTAACGGCCGCTGTCGAGGAGCTCGATCACCGACTCTCCGTCCACTCCGAGGTTGATGTTGCGGACGCGGCGGCCGGGGAATTCCTTCAGGCACATGGCGTCCAAGAGGACGTCGATCCGTCGGTCAAAGGGCAGATAGCTCGTGGCCGTGATGCTGTCGCCGATGTGGGCGATCACTGTTTCGGCCGGGTCGGGTGCTGTGGACCGCTCCTCGGTCAGGGCGGCGCGGCTGACAAAAACCTCGCCTGGCGCGTCGCCGCCAACTCCGAGGGCCAGAAAAGCGGTCTGCGCCTTGAGCCCGGAGTCAAACCAAAACTCGCGCGTGACCAGCGAGGCAGTAACATCAAGGGGCGCAGCGGAGGTAGCCCAGCTCCGGCACAGATCGAAGTACCTGGGATCAGCGGCAGAGGAAGGTCGCAGGTTGACCTGACACGGCGCAGTGCCGCGAATGGTCACCGCCAGGCGGTAGAGGGTCTGGGGCTTAAACTTCAAATTGAACTGCACTCCGCGGGCGTCGGCCTTTTCGACGAGGCGGGCCAGGTGGAGCACCGGTGTGCCGTCAGGTAGTTTGGTCACCTCGGCGACGTGCTTGTCATCGGCGCCGAGCTCGGACCAGCCGGTTGCGCCGGAGCTGAAATCGCCGTTGGTGATGATATCATTGCCCGCGTGCGCCGCGGTCGGCCACGAGGCAAGCAAGACGAACAGGAACGCAACAAGCACCGTCAAATGCCGCATAGGATCCTCTGTCTTCCGAAGTTTGCGCTCTTACCTGACCAAGATATTCTGTTCTGCGCTTACGCCGGTTGCGACGTCTCGGGCGGACAGCGTATAGCTGCCGGGGGCATCGCTGACAGCGATGGGGATTTGGAATGCGACCTGTCCCTTGGGTGCGACCAGTGTTCTTGTCAGCGGCAGGATCTCCTTGCCATTCGGTCCTTTCACCAGCACACGGAATGCGTGTGTGTCGCCAACGCTTGGCGCTACCAGCGTCAGCTTCACGTTCACCAGTTCGCCGCCGGTCGTCTGTCCGGCAGCGTCGATTCTAAGCGCCTGAGCCGGTTTGGGCAGCAGCGTCAGAATCGTCGGCTGGTACTTGTCCAGCGAGAATGTCGCAGAACTCTTCTTGCCGAGGTACTTGCCGCTGCGCGTGTCGTAGACGCAGTATTCGCCGCCCAGATTCACCGTCAGATCGAGCGGCCGCTCCAACGCATCCTGTTTCTGGTATTCGGGCGGGCCCAGCTCATTGACGCGAAGTTGATAGTTGCGATGGATTGCGAGGATCTTCAGGTCGCCGGATGCAAACGGATAGACCTCAACACCTGCAACGGGCTTACCGCCGGCCGTCACAGTAAAGGCGTTTGTCGGAACGGCGTCCTTCAGGATCGACGCGACCAGGGCCTGTAGTGCATCACCTTCGGGCGGTTTCAGACGCCACCGGTGGTAATCGGTCACCACCGCATTGAGGTAGATCGTCATCCCTTTGCCATGTCGGCGCACGATGACAGCGGGTGTCCCGTTGGTGTCGTGGTAAAGAGCGGTGCCTGTGCCCGCTTTCACGCCCGGTTCCGCCGCCGTGACCTTCTCAAGCGTGGCGGCGTGGTCCCATGGCACCAGCGCCCGATCCACGGCAGCCGGCGAGAGTCCGGCGGGGCCGGGTTCAAACTTCGTGTTCGAGCGTTCGATGCCGAAGAGATCGTCGAGTTGGCCCTTGGGCAGCGCTTTGCAGTGTTCGTCCATGAGCGCGGTGCGGCAGTCTGCGATCACGGTGCCTCCACGGGCCACCAAATCGCGCGCCGCCTGGCATTCTTTCGTGGACATGGCAACAGACTGCGGCAGCACGAGTACGCGTGCCGGACTGGTGGCAAATGCGCCGTCTTCCAACTGGGCATATGCGGCGAACCCGTATGGCTCCTGATTGTCCTCCAACAGCTTCACCCACGATTCACGCAGGCGAAGGAACGGAGATTGCCGGCGTTCGGTCCCTGAGCCGCGATTTACCCAGGCCTGCCCACCGGGACGCGCCTCGAACATCCAGTGCGCGGTAATCGACGGCTGGCTATAGTGAATGGCGACCTGCTCCGGCGGTTGCAGCATGTAGTGGAGTTGCTTGACGATGCCGCTCGTGAGTTCCTTGTAGGTTGGCGCGATTTCCGACGCCATCTTCGTGAGCTTGGCATCCGCGTCCAGATATTGGTTCTTCTCATCGTAGATGATGATCCCCTGATCACCGTGCAGCGCCTGATACCAGAGACGCCAGACCTCGAAGTCTCCGAATCCGAACCCCGTGGTCATGGCCGGTTTGTGCGGCGCGAACGAGCGCCAAATCTCCCGGTTGTTGCCGATGTTATACGGCTCGACGAAATCCATGACCTGTGACAAGAGCCAGTAGTCGTACCCACCAAAGGCCGCGGGCATCTGGCAACCCAGCAGGCCAAGACGAGCATCCTTGTCCATTTCGTGCCCGGCTTTGCTGCCGGCGAGCAGGGCATCGGCAAAGGCATGATTCATGAACGCGCGGTGGTCCGCCCAGGGCGAGAGATTGTCATCGCCGCGAGCCATCATTTCATCGGTTGACAGCGGCACGACGTCCTCAATCTTCGCGAACTTCGTGCCCCATTCGGCGTTGATCGCATCGAGCGAGTTGTATTGTTCGAGCAGCCACTTGCGCATGGCGTCAAGCGCAACTGGAGAAAAGTCGAAATCCCATGCGCTCACCAGGTCGGCGACACCACCTTCGTCGGTGTGCGCGTAGGCCAGCGGCTTGGCACGCATGTGATTGGTAACTGCGGTGCGGATGCGGGTAACGGCGGCCGCGAGTGCCTGGGGGTCGCTGAGGCTGGGTTTGCGGTAGAACGCTTCCTTGCTGGAGCGATCCTTCTTGTACAGTTCTTTGGCGTCGATCAACGCCTTCTCCTTGGGTTCTTGCGCGGGAGTATGATATGCGGCATAGAAGGAGGTGGCGATCTGGTCGCAATAGTAGGGGTAATCATACGGGAGCCAATTGCCGGCGCCATCGCGTTTCTGGGTGTTTGAGGACTGTATCTGCCCGGCGGTGATCCCCGCATCGCGCAGTGCCCACTGCTGTGCGGGTTTGGGGTAGGCGTAGTACATGATGACCTGGTAGTCATCCCACACTGCAGGGGGCGTGACGAAAAACTCGGTCTTGGGAAACTTGAGCGTGGTCTGGCCGACCTGCAGTTCGCCTTCGAGGTAGTTCTGCATAGCGAGGGCACGCGCCAGAGGCAGGGAAAAGGCGACGCGAACGCCATCTACCTTCACCGGCTGTGTTTCCGCGGCGACGGTGCGTCCCCAGCAGTCAGTCCAGCGCCACGTCAGCTTGCCATCTCCGGGCAGGGGATCCTTGAACTGCAGCGTCGCCTTGAGTGTATCAGCGCGAGTGACAAGCCCCTTGTCGATTTCCAATGTTTGTGCGGTGGCGACTGTTCCCAACACCGATGTCAGAAGGGTCAAGACCAAGGATCGTTTCATGGAGTATCTCCTCAATTACTGAGAACGTCCGCTGCAAAGTGGAGCGTGCCACGGACGGATAGCGCATCAGACGAGGTTAAAGTACACTTGGACCGGGCAGCTACGCAAGAGCGGCCTGTCTCTGGCAGATCGCTCTACTGTCAACTAGTTCTTCCGCCAGCCATTGCGGGCAATGTCGCGCAGGGCCTGGCCGGCAAAAGCCGCGAGACAAGCCAGGATGCCACCGAGGACCAAGGGTATCGCCAGGATCCGCAGTTCGGTCTCTGCGGCGACGTCCAGAAGCAGATACGCCCCTGCGGCAGCGCATACGCCGCCAACGACGAGGCAAAGGAGCGAAGTGATGAGGAGCCCCGAATACAGGGGCGCCTGGGGCTGTAGAGGCGGTTCCACCTCGCTCTTGGCACTGGCGTAGATCAAGGGCGGCGCTTGTACGGTTGCTGATGGCCCTATCGGTGTTGCGCTCATTGCCAGGATGCCCTTTTCCTTGGCCATGGCCGCCGCACCTTTGGCATCATCGGCCTCTACCACAGCGGTTTGCTCAACACCGGTCAGGGAACTGACGCCTGTTACCTGCCATCGCATGGGCGATCCTTTCCTGACGCATCCTACGCGTCAGCCTCTTTGGCCGTCTCTGTGACCATATCGTTCCCCTCGAACTGCGCCGCGTACAACTGCGCATACGGCCCATCCTGCCCTAACAGTTCCGTGTGCGTCCCGCGCTGCACGATTCGGCCTTTCTCCATCACGAGAATCTGATCGGCATCGCGCACGGTTGAAAGGCGATGGGCAATGGCAAAAGTTGTCCGGCCGGCCGACAGTCGCTCCATTGCCTCCTGGATCAGGCGTTCGCTATGCGTATCCAGTGAACTGGTTGCCTCGTCGAGGATCAGGATCGGCGGATCCTTCAGGATCGCCCGCGCGATCGCGATTCGCTGTTTCTCGCCGCCGCTGAGCTTGTACCCGCGCTCGCCGACGACGGTGTCATACCCCTCGGGCAGCGACTTGATGTGATCGTGAATGGCGGCTGCCTGCGCTGCCGCGATCAACTCCTCATCGGTTGCCTCGGGCTTGCCATAGCGCAGGTTCTCGCGGATCGAGTCGTGGAGCAGGTATGTCTCTTGCGTCACCACGCCGATGACCTTCTCCAGCGACGCCAGCGCGATGCCCCGCACATCGTGCCCGTCGACCGTCACTCGGCCGCCACTGACGTCGTAAAGACGCGGGATGAGGTAGGTCAGTGTCGTCTTGCCCGCCCCGGAATGTCCCACCAGGGCAATGTGCTCACCTGGCCGTGCCCGAAGTGTGATGCCATCGAGCGTGAGCGATGGTTGCTCATTGGCATAGCGGAAGCTTACCTGATCGAATCCCACCTCGCCGCGCATGTGCTGGCGGTCGAGTTGCACGGCGTTCGGGGCATCCTTGATATCCTGGCGCAGATCCAGGTACTCGAAGATGCGATCAAACAGGGCCAGGGCGCTGGTGATCTCCACTTGGATGCTCAAGAGGCCGGTGAGCGGGAAGAAAACTCGCGCCTGCAGGGCGGTAAAGGCGATGATGGTGCCCAGCGACAGGTCCGGGTCTTTGCGCTTGATGATCAGCCAACCGGCCAGCCAGTACACCAGTACCGGCGTCAGAGAGAAGGTAAGCTGCATCATACTGAAGAACACCCGCATCAGCATCCCCAGCCTGATCTGCGAGGCGGCCAAGGCATCGTTCTGCTGGGCGAATTTCCGGGTGGCGTGCTCGCGCCGGCCACTGGTCTTGATCAGCAGCATGCCTGAGACCGAGAGCGTTTCCTGCATGGTCGAGTTCAGGTCGGCGAGCTGCTGTTGGCTCGTGGTGCGCAGAGTGCGCATGTACTGACCGACGCGCGCGGCCACCAGGGCAAAGATCGGAATCACCCCCACGCTCAGCGCTGCCAGACGCCAGTCCATATAGAACATGATCACCAGTGTGGAGATGATCACGGTGATGTTGGACAGAATATTCGTGGCGGTATCGGAGAGCACGTTCTGCACCCCGCCGACATCGCTGACCAGGCGCGATTGGATCTCGCCGGTCCGTGTCTGAGTGAAGAAACGCAACGACATCCCCTGGAGATGATCATGCAGCCGATTGCGGATGTCGCGCATGATCTTCTGCCCGACGACCATCGAGTAGTAGCCGTAGCCTAATCCCAGGCTGGCAGCCAGAAATGTGAACAACAAGGTCAGTAGCGTATAGTGGGTAACGACGCGGAAGTTGCTCTTTAGCAGGCCTTCATCGGTGATGATCTTCAGGCACAGCGGTGGCAGCAGACCCAGCCCGGCCGATACCAGCACCAGCAGGGCGATGCCGATGAGTTGCATCCGGTAGGGGCCAAAGACAGTGAGAACGCGACGGAGCGAAGCCTTGCGGATCGGCTGTGGCCCGGCAGGTGCCCAGTGTATGTGTGACATAACCGCCGATTGTAGCCCCGGAGGCCGTGCTGACACAGAAGTCTGATGCAATACGCCTACACACTGTCTTCGTGCGATAGATGGCATACTTGCGGGCCATGGCCCGATTCGATCTGAATGGTCACGTGATGGATGTGGAACTCATGGTGCAACCGCTCCGAGACATCGTGCAGGAAGGCATCGTCCAACTCCGGCACGCTGCGAATGAGATGCGCGGTCAGCGCTGTTTCGGTGGTGCTCATCGCCCAGATGTGGAAGTCGTGAATGTCGCTGACGCCGGGCAGGGCGGACAGATAGTCGCGGACGGCCGCCGGGTCGATATGCGCTGGCACGGCATCCATCGCCAGGTCGAACGATCGGCGGAGCAGGTCCCATGTCCCGATTGCGATTACCAGCACGATCAGCAGACTCACCACCGGATCCAGCCATGTCCAGCCTGCGTAAAGGATCACGGCCCCGGCGACCAGCACTCCCACAGACACGGCCGCATCGGCCGCCATGTGCAGGAAGGCTCCCTCGATGTTCACATCGCTCTTGCGCCCCGAAGCAAACAGGGCGGCCGTCAGCCCGTTGATGACAATGCCGATTCCCGCCACCACCATTACTGTTGCCCCGGCCACAGGCGCGGGGTGGACAAACCGCCCAACCGCCTCCCAGGCGATGGCGCCGATGGCAATCAGGAGTACCACCGCATTGAACACGGCCGCCAGAATCGACGACCGTCGCAGCCCATAGGTGCGCCGTTCGGTCGGCCGGGTTTTCGCCAGATGTAGCGCCCCCCATGCGATCAGTAGCCCCAGCACATCGCTGAGGTTATGCCCGGCGTCGGCCAACAGCGCCAGGGAATGGGCCCAATACCCGAACACCGCTTCGATCCCCACAAAGACCACGTTCAGCGAAATACCGACTGCAAACGCCAGCCCATAGTCGGCCGGGCCGTGGTGATGATGTCCATGGTCATGATCGTCGTGCACATGCATATCGGCCGCAGATCATAGGGCCAGCCCGCCCGCGCACAAACCCTTAGCGCCCGTCCCACGCGCCTACAACCTTCTCGCCACGCTAGCCACCACAAACAGGCCCATCCCGGCAATGGCCGACCACATCCCCACACCGAATGCCTGATCGCGCCAACCCTTTTCCTTGGTCCCAAACATATCCCCCAGGACGCCATATTTGCGCAGTTGGTAGTCGATGTAGAACCCGAGGACCAGCGCCACAAGGGCGATGAGAATGGCCAGCTTGCCCATATTGTGCGCTCGCTTCCGTGCTTTGCGTCCCATGGTTGCTGTAGCCTTGCAGGCGAGACAATCGATGTCAACCATTTTTCCGCGTTTCTGGTGATCATTTCCGTGCCGATTGGGTATGATAATAGGATGCCAGCCGGAGAGTCAGCTATGCGAATCAGCCAGTCTGCCGTTGGTATACTCATCTCCCTTGTGGTGTTCAGCAGCGCCGCTGATCTCCTGTTCGCCCAGGAGTTCGCCAATCCCAAAGCCAACACCCCGCCGCGCGCCACTCCCCAGCGTCGGAACGCCGGCGAAGGCTTCCCGCCCTTGCCCTTGCCTGCTACGCCACTGCGCCGATCCGAGAAGAAGCGAGAGCCATCTCCTCCGGCTCTGGTGGGCACCGTCACGTTCTCCGATGCGGTGGCCAAGAAGGCCGGACTGAACTGGCAGACCACCATCGTCGACATCGAACAGTGGGTGAACTGGACCAATGACCAACTCGGACAGCGTTATCGCTTCGTCCAGACCGATTTTACGAAGTTCAGTTACGATCCCACCGAACTGCCGATTCTCTACTTCACCGGCTGGAAACCGCTTCCACAGTTTGACGACGCCACAATCGGCAAGCTCCGCCAGTACCTCATGGACGGCGGCACCTGGGTTGTCCATTCCAACTGTGGCCGGCCGGAGTTCAACGCATCCTTCAAACGCGAGATTGCTCGCATCTTCCCTGATCGTGAGATGGCGGCACTGCCAACCGATCATCCCATCTTCTCCAGTTTCCACCAGATTACCTCGATGCGACTCCGCAAGGGCAAAGAGCCCTGGGCCAACGTTCCGCCGTACCTCGAAGCGATCAACATCGGCACGCGGGCGGCCGTGATCTTCTCGCCCTTTGACCTCTCCTGCGGATGGGATGCCGACAAGAACCCCATTGAAGGTGGCGTTCTCTACCATCAGGAAGATGCCTTGCACCTTGGCGCAAATATCACCACCTACTGTCTTGCCGAGTACCAGTACGCACGCTTCTTCGCCAACCAGAAGGTCTATCACCAGGCCGAAGATGCCACCCGCGATCAGCTCGTGTTGGGCCAGATCGTCCACAACGGCGACTGGGATGCCACTCCCCACGGCGTTCCCAACCTGCTCAAGACCATCGATCAGTCCACGACCCTGCACGTCCAGTTCAAACGTACACCAGTCGACCTGGAAAAGAGCGATGTCTTCAGTTTCCCGGTGCTCTTCATCGCGGGGCAGCGCAAGTTCAGCTTTTCCGACGCCGGCCGCAAGCGTCTGCGCGAGTACCTCGACAACGGAGGCTGCCTGATCGCGGATTGCGTGATTGGCTCCAGCGAGTTCGACAAGGCTTTCCGGGATGAGATGAAGAAGCTCTATCCCGAGCGTCCCATGCGCATGCTTCCGATCGATCATCCGATCTATAGCTACCTTGTCGACGCCCGGCGGATCAACCTTGCCCCCATGGCTCAGCAACTGATGCCCGACATGAAGACCCCGCTGCTGGAAGCCATCGAAGTGGATGGCGCGCTGCCGGTCGTCTATTCCCCGCTGAGCATGAGCGCCGGCTGGGAGCAACTGCCCCGCGCCTATAACAAGGGCTATGCCGACGCCGATGCCATCAAGCTTGGCATGAACATCCTGATGTACGAGATCAGCCACTAAGGCGAATTCTGCATCCAATTCTACGGGCTCTTCAACAAGGGCGTGCTTCGGTATACAACCACGTGACTCTATAGGGAAAGGATCGTGAATATGGCAGGTGCCAATAAGAGCGGGAAGAGTGCGCGGAAACTCTCCAAGCGCCAGGTGATCGATCGGATCATGCAGGTCATCGAGGCACTGCCCGAAGCGGTGAAGGATTTGCCTGCGCAGATGAAGACGCGAAAGCATTGGGAGAAGACATTCTCGCCTGGGAACAAACGGGCCGTACCCATGCTGGAAGTCATGCAGGAACTCCCGGCGTTCACCGATCAGGCACCCAAGGCTAATACCCGTGCAGCATGGGAGAAGCTCTTCACGCCGAAATACCTCGGCCCGGAACAGGTGCTGTATCTGCTTCGCGATGTCGAAGCGATTGCGAACTTCAGGCCGGTGAAGCGCCCCACGATCAAGATCTGGCGCGATGCCTTTGGCAAGGATGAAGTTGTCCAGCGGGTGCGGCCGAAAGAGTCGTTCGATTACATCCCTAATCCGCATCGTGGCACGACGACTTTTCAGCGATTCCAGGGTGATGCCGTTTGTCCGACGATCCAGTGGTGCGACCGCGATGGCCCGACGGAGTTTGCGCCCGTTACCAAGATCCGTGACAATGTGAAGTTCATCCCGCGCACCACCTTGACGTATTGCCGCTGGCCATGGAGCTGGCTCGAACCGGAAAAGGGCAAGTTCAACTGGCAGATCATTGACGGCACCCTCAAAACAGCCCGCGAGCGTGGCCAGACTGCGCAGCTCCGGTTTCAGCCGTACACCACTCCTGTGAACATGCTGCGCAATCCGCCGAAAGCGAAGCGATTTCCACCTGAGGTCTCGGTGGACGTGCCTGACTGGTACTGGGACACTGGCGCGGGTTGGATCGAGCAGGGGCCGTTCGGGCGCAACGAGCCCGACTGCAACGACCCTCGTTACCTGGAGCACTTCGGCGACTTCATTCGGGCTTTCGCGGCACGCTATGACGGTCACTCCGACCTGGAGAGCATCGACATCGCCTATGCCGGATTCTGGGGCGAAGCGGGAGGTAACACGACGGAAGAGACCGGGGCCAAGTTGGCCGACATTTACCTTGAGAGCTTCCGCAAGTCGCAACTGCTTGGCATGCTCAGCTCGCCGGGCTATCGGCGCGCGGTCAGCGTCACGGCCAATATGGACAGGCACGTGGGATGGCGTGCCGACTCGTTCGGTGATTTCCACCTTGGGAACTCGCCCGACGCGCCGACGGATCGTTCCTGGAACCATATGTACGATGCCTACGTGCAGGGGATCTATTCCTGCGGCGCGGAGGAGATCTGGAAGACCGCGCCCGTGACGATGGAGGCCGGATGGGCCGTTCCGCAATGGGTGGCTTCCGGGTGGGACATCGATCAGATCATTTCCGAAGGTTACAAGTACCATATGTCTGTCTTCATGCCCAAGAGCGTGTTCTTTCCCGAGAGAGTGATGGACAAGCTCATTGAGTTCGATAAGAAGATTGGCTATCGCTTTGCGCTGCGGCACATGCTGCTGCCAATTAACGCTGAACCTGGCAAACAGATCAGCGTCGATGTTTTCGCGGACAACGTCGGTTGTGCCCCGATATACCGGCCATACAAACTGGCACTGCGGTTCAAGCAGGGCAGCAAGTCCTACGTCGTTCGCTTCAACGAAGACATCCGCAAGTGGCTGCCTGGGCATGTCTTCTTCCGTGAAACACTGGGGGTTCCCCAGGAACTGCAGGGCGGCGAGGTCAAGGTTGCCCTAGGCATTGTGGACGACACGGACACGCCGCGCGTGTGGTTTGCCATCGACGGCAAGACCGAAGACGGCTGGCATCCACTAACGAGCATGGATGTTGTCCGGTAAGGCTACTATTTCCTGCGGAAGCCGGGCTGGCTCTGGAGGATTTCCACGAAGGCCATGACGTTCTCGGGCGGAACGTCGCCGGGCACACCGTGCGCGGGGGAAAAGACGTAGCCGCCGGGACGGCCGAGTTCCAGAAGCATGCGCGTCTCGCGGCGGACGTCATCGGGGGTGCCGTAGGGAAGGGTCCGCTGGGTGGAAAGGCCGCCGTGGAAAGCCAGGCGCCCGCGATATTCGACCATGAGGGCCGGGGCATCCATGACCTCGGGCTGGAAAGGGTTGAACAGATCCAGGCCGATGCCGATGAGCTCGTCGAACAGCTCATCAACATCGCCGCAGGAGTGGATAGAGACGAACTTGCCGGCATCCTTTGCCACCCTAAACATGCGCTTGATCTCGGGATAGATGAACTCCATCCACAGCGGCTTGCCCATCTGCAGGCCGATCTGTTGGCCCCAGTCATCGCCGAAATGAACGGCGTCGATGTCGTACTTCAGGCCGATCTCGATCTGCGCGATGCTGTAGTCGGCGATTCGTCGCATTAGTGCGCGGACAAAGTCGGGATGGTCATAAAAGTCCATCATCAGGGTTTCGGTGCCGCGCAGGTCGCAGGCCATCGAGTAGACGCTTACCGCGCCAAACATGTGGAACCAGTCGGAGAACCGATCAAGCTCGGTCTGAGTCGGCACATGGGGTTCGGGCATTGTGAAGCCACTGAGCGTGGGCTCGGGGATGACCTGGTTACACACCACGCCGATTCCATCGTTGTCGCCGCTGCAGTCGTACTCGACGCCAAACTCATTGCGGCGGTGCTGGTCGCCGATGTCCGTCGAGGGCGATGGACAGCCGAAGGAATAGATGTGCCCCTCAAGAATATGTGCCAGGTCGTCGCACTTCAGGTACGCGAGCAATGCCTGGATGACACGGTCGGTGGCCCAGAAGGACCAGGGCACATATGGCGGACGCTGATGCTGCAGCGCCATACGAACAACTTCGCGTTTGGTCATGGTCTGACTTTGGCCTCTTTGGGATCACTTTGCAAGGATGCGAGAGCGAGTTGGGTGAAGCGCAAAGGGGAAGGCGGATACGAATGGCGCTTGTGGATAAGTAGCAGGTGCGCAGGTTCTCGGCGGTGGTACCCCCTGTGCGCCAAGTGCTGTGGAGACAAGCGGTTAGGTGGAGATTCGGGGAGGAGGTGCGCAAGTTCGGGGTGGTTGTGGATAACTCGGGCGAAGAGCGGAGAGCGAAAACGAAGGCACTGAGGGAGGCAGGCACGAAAGGGAGGAAGATGCTCAAGTTCGTAGGCGCAGTCGGAGGAGCATTTGTAATCTGAATTACAGAGGCGACAAAGGTGTTCAGATTAGCGCGCACAGGTCGGGTGGAACGCGTTCCATCTTGTTCCCTTTTGGTCCACTGCCTGTTTGGCAGATCGTAGGAGGTATTCGGTTGAGAAATAGCGCGTCTCTACCTATACAGGCGGTGTCGCGCTTTGTGCGCACAAAGCGCACCACTGGGAGGGCGGATTTGCGATTTTCCATTGGTTTTTGGGGGTCGGAGTCGAAGAATCTGGAAAGATTGCTGTAAGTCGCGGTGCGCGCCTGCGCGCGCAGGGGCAGACGAACGGCGGGCGTCGAATCTCAGATAGGACAGCCACAGGGCGCACAAAGACCGCAAGCGGGAAAGCTTGAACACCGAGGTAGCGGAGGCAGCAGAGTAAGAAGCGGTGAAGGCCATCGGGGCGCAATGGCTTCGATCGGAGTTCGGCGATGGACAGGGTGATATGGCCTATCCGTCGCGGGCCGGTGGCCGCGCTCCACTGTCAGGCGCTCACTCCTTCGCCGCCACATCCCCCGACTTCTTGATTCCGCGCGGTACCCGCCACCCGAGACGAATCGCACTGCGGCCGGGATATCGCCTTTGCTGGGTGCAATTGATGTCCTGCCGGAAAGAGAGCACGCCCGGCTAGTTCCGACGCCCGGTCTGGGTTGAGGGTGTCCCTGCGGGTGAGGGAGCCCAGCGGGCGATGATGGCTTCGTGCTGACCGGCGAGGGAGCCGCCGAACATGCCGCCCATGCCGCCGCCTCCGAGACGGCCGCGGCCCGCGCCCGCGCCGGCGCGGTTGTTCAAGCGCTGCATGAATCCGCCGGGTTGGCCGGGTCCGCCCGCGCCCGGGCCGCCGAAGGCGTCGGGGCCGCCGGGGGGCATGCCGGGGCCAGGCCCGCCCATAGGGCCCCCGGGGGGCTGCATTCCGCCAGGACCTCCGCCTCCGCCGGGACCGCCTGGTCCGCCCATGCCGAAGGGCCCGCCGCCGGTGGCGATGATGGGCTGATCGGGGAGGGGGACGCGGGAGACGATCTGGAACTTGCCTTTGTTGGCAAGCAGGGCAGTGGCTTGCTGCATCTCGGCGATGGTGCCGACGAAGTAGATCGGATGGCCGGCCGCCCAGTCGAGAATGTCGTCGGCGATGGCTTGATCGCGCTGATCGTTGTCCATGCCTTCGTAGCGGTTTTGCCGCTGCGCCATCTTCTCACGCTGCATGGGCGAGGGCGTGTCTGCACCCGCGCCCATCGCCATCATGGGGAGTCGGCCCATAAAGGTGCCGGCGCGGGAGATGGAGAGATCGACGAGCTTCCAGTGACGGACGAAGTCGAGGTTCTGCTGGATCTGGCCGCCGGCGATGATGACGTCGCCGGGCGAACTGGTCTTGTCCAGGGCATCGGTGACGCGGGCGAGGAGGTCCTGCTGATAGTGGAGCGTGGTTGCAGTGGCCCAGGCCGTGTTACCACCCCAGAGGAGCTGGATCGAGACGATGGCAAGCGGGATGGCGAGACGAGCGAAACGTGGAGCGGATGCGGTGGCGGAAGAGAGCATCCAGACGGCCGCCAGGATGAAGCCGGGGAAGATGGGCAGCAGGAAACGCATGGTGGCGTTGCCGCCCGCTCCGCCCCCCGGGCCACCCTGCGGAGCCCAGTAATAGGCCATGTAAAGGCAGACCATGGCGAGCGATTGGAGGAGCAGCATGATGCCCAAGGGGCGCCAGGGGCGCGTAGCGCACATCCAAATGATGCCGGCGACGCCCAGAGCAAAAGCCAGGCCCAGACCCTCGCCCTGTATGGTGCGGATGTAGGGGAAGAAATGGGTCTTGAAGTAGTACCAGGAGAAGCCCGTCTGCTCGTTGGTCAGCGAATAGCCGGTGCGCCAGAACGCGCCCAGCAGGAGCTGATTGCGGATCAGCAGGATGGCGATGGGGATGGCAGCGCCCAGGATGATGGCGAAGTAGTCGAGGTAAGGGCGCGGTGAGGTGCGGGGGCGAAACAGTTGCCAGACGATGAAGATGGCAATACCCAGGCCCATGACGGCGTCGGGGTAGCGGATGGTGGGGATCATGCCCAGGAGCAAGCCGGCGCATAAGGCGAGGAGGAGGGAAGAAAGGCGAGTGGGAGAGGGGGAGACGGCGGGAGAGGGCGAAGCATCGGACCAGCGCAGGAGGAGGTAGGTGCCCCAGACGAGGCAGAAGGTTACGGCCATGTGCGATTCGGAGGCCAGAGCATGTTGTGTGTAGATGGGAAGCGAGAGCAGCAGCAGGACGCCGGCGATGGCCCACCAGGCTGAGACGACGCGGCGGGCAAGGAGATAGAGTCCCAGGAGGGTAAGGACAGCGAAGATGGGACTGACCAGCACGCTGGCTTTGTAGCCGGCGAGGGCGTAGACGACGGCGACCATGGCGGGCAGGCCTGGCGGGTAGCGGCTGATGTATTGGCCGGCGGGCGCGATCAGCCAGTGCATGCCGATGTACTGTGTCTCGGCCTCGGGGATAAACCAGGATCGGCCGGTCTTGGCGATGAGGCTGGCTTGTGCCCAGTAGCCGTTGGAGTCGGGGGTGCTGATGGCCGGGGCGAAGTGGGTGTAGAGGAACAGGGCATAGGCGCCCAGGATGAGGATGAGCGCCACGCGCGGGACCCAACGAGCAAGGCGAGACGAGGTACGTGGAGCTGGCGAAGCGGCGGCTGCGGACACGATGGCGGGTTGGGATAGTGTCTGACTCATCTGAATATAAACACGCCCGAAGGCGACCCCCTTATGCATGTGTTGTTGTCAGGGGCTATTTCAGCCACGACCAACGACGAAACGATGATAGCGACGCTAGGCTCTGTCTGAGAACAAAAGATGGAAGTCTGTCATCCGCGTCGTTCACATCGTTGTATCGTGGCAGAGCGGGAATCATTTCGGTGGTTGCGATGAGATTTTGGGGCATCGAGGATAGGTCCTGTAATTGGCTGGTGCTCATAAGGGGTTGCCGGAACTGAAGTTGCATGAGCGATTCGGATGGGTTCAGGGGAGCGTTAACGCTCGCCATGTTCCGCTCGGCAGTTTGGGCAGTACAGGGGAATTCCTGAGCAAAGTCCAAAAAAAACATAGAGGCGTAACCCGGGAAAGGATGTAGAATGATGCTATGCGTGGCACAATCGCCATCCGGGCAGGCTCGGCTTGCGACGGTTTGGCGATGTGCGAACCTGAGCCGTGTCGGAATGCCCCTTCGATGTCTTCCAGACACAGGATGCATGATGCCAAGGCTAGCCACCCAGCGCGGTGCAGCTTTCGAGGCGGAGGCCGTCCTCGAGCATGCTTCCGATGCGGTGGCGGTGGTGGATCAGGACTGGCGGATCCTGTATGTCAATGCCGCGCTGGAACGCATGGTGGGGCAGGATCGGCAGTCGATGTTCGGCAGGATCGGTTGGGAAGTGTTCCCTGCGGCACTGGGTACGAGCTTTGAGGAGCAGTTCCGCAAAGCGATGGCCGAGCAGATTCCGGTGGAGTTCGAGGCATTCTATGTCCCGCTGAGGATCTGGTTGGAGGTGCGGGCCTTTCCCTCTCCACAGACGCTGACGATCCTCTTTCGAGACATCACAGCGCAGAGGCGCGCCGCCGAAGCCCATCAGGCCGAGGAACGCTTCCGCAATGTGTTTGTAGAAGGCCCGCTGGGAATGCAGGTGATGGGGCGGGACCATCGCTTCATCCAGGTCAATGCGATGTTTTGCCGGATGCTTGGCTACAGCGAAGCGGAGATCGTGGGGCGACGCTTCGAGGACTTCACGCATCCGGATGATGTGCCTTTGGATACCCACCTGCCGGATCGCATGGTGCGGGAGGGCGTGGCGAGCACCTGCACAGAGAAACGCTATATCCGCAAGGATGGCACGGTTTTCTGGGCGCGGCGGACGATAGCCGTCATCCACAGCCAGGCGGGAGAGGTCGAGTGTTTCTTCGGGATGATCGAGGATATCACCCGACGCAAGGAGGCTGAGGATGCCTTGCGGGAGAGCGAGGCCCGGGAGCGGGCGTTTTTCGACCTGGCCATCGTGGGTCTGTGCGAAGCCGATCCCCGTACGGGGAAGTTTCTGCGGGTCAATCAGATGTTCTGCGACCTGACCGGCTACCAGCGAGAGGAATTGCTGCAGAAGACCTATCGGGACATCACCCATCCGGAGGATCGAGAATCCGATACCGCTAAGTTCCTGGCAATGCTGGCCGACCCGGGGGTTCTCTACCGCAACGAGAAGCGGTACATCCGTAAGGACGGGACGCTCATCTGGGTCGAGGTTAACGTCGCAGCAGTGCGAGACGAGCAGGGACGGCCCATTCGTACGGCCGCCGTGATACGGGACATCAGCGCACACAAACAAGCCGAACGGGCGATTCAGTTGGCCAGGGAAGAGGCCGAAGCAGCCAACCGGGGCAAGGACCAGTTCCTCGCCGTGCTGAGTCATGAACTAAGGACGCCGCTGATGCCGGTGCTGACGACCGCGCAGTTGATGGAGGCGGACGAGGGGCTCTCACGGGAACAGCGGGAACAGATGGCGATGATTCGCCGGAACGTGCAACTGGAGGCCCGGCTGATTGACGATCTGCTGGACGTGAACCGCATCAGCCGGGGCAAGCTGGAACTTCATCTGCGGGCCGTCGATCTTCATGACAAGATAGGGCTGGTCGTGGCGATGTGCCGCCACCATATCCAAGCCAAGGAGTTGAAACTGAGCGTGCAGGAAGATGCGGCTGTGCATCATGTCGAGGGGGATGCTGCCCGGTTACAGCAGGTTCTGTGGAACCTGCTCACGAACGCCATCAAGTTCACGCCCGCGGGCGGAGTCATCGCGATTCGCAGCGCCAATACCACTGCGGGACGAGTGTCAGTGGTTGTGGAAGATACGGGGGTGGGGATCGCGCCCGAAGCCTTGCCTCGCATCTTCGACGCCTTTGAGCAGGGTGGGAAGGATGTTACCAGGAAGTTCGGAGGCATGGGCCTTGGGCTGGCGATTTCCAAGAGCCTGGCGGAGATGCACGGCGGCACGCTGATGGCGCAGAGTGAGGGTCCGGGGAAGGGGGCCACCTTCACGCTGGAACTGCCTGCCATTGCCGCCGAGGAGAGCGATGAGTATCGCGAGAGGGGCACACAAGCGGCCCTCGATCTGAGGCATATGCGGGTGCTGCTGGTGGAAGACCATCGTGATACGGCCAAGATCATGGCGGGCCTGCTGCGGCGATATGGATGCGAGGTGCGGATTGCTGAGAGCGTGGCCTCTGCGCTGGAATTGGGGGAGGCGGAGCCGTTTGATCTGCTGATCAGCGACATTGGTTTGCCGGACGGCAGTGGCGTGGAGGTGATGCGGCGGCTGGCGGAGATTCATCGCATCAAGGGGATTGCCCTGAGTGGATATGGGATGCAAGAGGACATTCGCAGGAGTAAGGATGCAGGCTTCGCGGCCCATCTGACCAAACCCGTGGATGTGAGCGTATTGGAGGAGACGCTGCGCGGGATTGCCGGCAGATGAAGTTCGTAGCCGAAGGCTGTGGGCCTGTTGAGGGCCGTCTATATAGAACAGAGCTTCGCGGGTGTGCTGAACCTTGGACTATGCAATTGCGTCCCCGTTGGGGCTGGGGAGACCAGCGCAAACTTTGCGCTTGATGAAGCAGAGGCCGGTGGTACATTGTCTTGCTGTAGAGGGAGTCATCACATGAGCGAGCCTCGCTTTTCATGTTCTGCGTGTAACCGAAGCTTTGCGTGGAAGCCGGAGTTGGCCGGTCGACAGGCGAAATGCGAGTGTGGCCAGGTCATGACCGTGCCCGCAGAGCCGCCGCAAACTGCTGTGGAACCGGTGGGGCCAACGAAGGCAGCGCCTGCGGCTATTCAGCAGGCCAAGTGTCCGGCGTGTGGCCAGGCCCTAGCGGCAAAAGCGGTTGTGTGCGGCGATTGCGGCTATGACCTGCGCAGCGGTCGGAAAGTCACCAAATACACGCCGACTCCTGGGGCGGCTCCGGCGACCCCGGCACCGGTCTCGACACACCCGGCCTCCGTCGCGACGCCCTATCCCATGTCGCGGCGCCCCAGCCAGGAGGAACCGGCCGGTTCGACGACAAAATACGTGATACTCGGCGGTATCCTGCTGTTGGTGGCGATGGGCGTAGGCGGCTGGATCATCTTCAATGGCACGGGCGGCGGCGATGCCAACAAACCCAAGCTGGGGGACGACGCCGCTGTCGAGCGGATGATCGCGGACGAGTATCCCAAGGACCTCACTGAGTGGGTCCAGGCCAACCCCGCCCGCATGCTCGGCGGCATGAACGCCATGCAAGCGGCCATGATGGAGAAGCAGCTCAAGAAGATGGGCGCGACCAAGGTGCTGGCATTTGGCCCCGGGGTGTTGTGCCTGATCATTGCCGTCGAACTCCCGGATGATCCAGCGCAGCGGGCAGCGCTGCTCGACTGGCACAACCAAAATCGCCTGCCCGGAGATCCGGGCACAAAGGATGTGGGTCAGCGCTATTTCCTGCACAACATAGGGCTGTAAACGAGCGACTACAGCATGAACACGCCCATGTTCAGCAGTGCCTGCACCAAGCCGATGATGGCAATGCACATCATGGTTTCGATGATGGCGGCCTTGAACAGCATCGAGAACAGGGGCCAGTAGATCAGGAACAGGATATTGACGCCCGTTGCGATTCCTATGCCGCTGAATTTCGCGAGGTTGGCAACAAAGCCGGCGACAGAAGCGCCGGCAACGAAGATCACCCCGAGCTTCACGACGGTGGCCGCGGGGTGCATAGGCTCCAGGTCGACAAGCCGTGAGGCGAACATGAGGCCGGCGAGCATGGCGAGCACGTTGAAGGCGGTGGCCAGCGCAACCAGCGCCATGATGACGCCGGCTCGCACGCCTCCCTCGGTGGTATGACTGAGCACCAGCAGTTGCCTGCAGGCCAGCCCCAGCGCCAGCAGGGCGCCGGGGAGCAGCAGGTCCTTCGGACTGCAAGCCTGCAGGAAACGATGGCGTCGCTCGCGTGCTTCTTTTTGCACCACTGCCTTGGACTCGTAGCGGAGCACGGGAGGCTTGGGGGTTGCCGCCCGCGGCGCTACAGGCTCTTCCGTCAGGTCATATGCATCGTCGTCTGCAGGTTGCCGATGTTTGCCCATAGTAAGCCTCCCGAGAGACTACTGCTTGATCCGCAGGATTCTGGTTTCGTAGGGGGCCAGGGTCATGGTTGTGTCGGTGAGGTCTGCACCGATGCTGACGCTGAAGATTGTTCCCAGCGGTCGGGCGGACTTGAGTTGCACTGTTTGCGCCTGGCCGGTCTCGTTATGGAGGTAGGTGACGGAAGCGCCCTCGATCGGGGCTGTGCGCGACTCAACTCCTTCGGGATACTTCCCATCCGGCGTCAGCACGCGGAGGGTGCGGGAGATACCCTTGGCTTCCATCACGTGATCGTAAATCGCCTTGCGGTCGGAGAGCGAAAGCTGTGCGGCAAAGTAGTAGACCTGGCCCTTGCCGAGGGGACGGACGAGGACGGCCGCATCGCCACTCTCGTAGGCGGCAAGCACCTTCCAGTCGGCAGAGGCCTTGACGTTCTGAAGCACACCCTGTGCTAGCATCTCGGCGGGGACGCCGGAAGCTTTGCCGTCGGCGGTGGCGAGGACCTTGCGCTTGGGCTCCTTGGTCACGATCGTCTTGGCGATCGGGCCCTGGATGAAGTCCATCTCGCCTGGGGGTTGGTCCACACCGCGCTTGGCTTCGCCCGCGATCATCTCCGGCAGTTCTTCGGCCGTTAGTTCCAGGCCCAGATCCTTGAGGTAGTTGCGCTTGCGGTTGTATTCATCGGCGATCATGGAAGTGGGCGTCACGATCAGCGTGCCGCCGTCTTTGGTAAACTGCATGAGCTTCTCGTACTCGGTTCCGCCGAGGTGATAGGCACCGGGTACGACGATCACTTTGAGCTTGCCGAACTGGTTATCAGTAAGCTGGCGTGTCGAGATGAAGCCCACCGGAGCGTCCAGGCGAACGGCGGCGGCGTAGTTCTTCTCGGTCTCCATCGAGTAGGGCGTCTGTGTGCCGGCGGCGGTGGGATACTTCTGGATGAGCGAGGGCTTGGAGTAGAGCAGCGCCCACTCATTGGGCAGCTTGCGGAACTGGGAGATCTCGCCGGCCATGCGGCGGACGTCCAGAGCCGTCCGCATGACCGTCTCGACCTCAGGCAGGCTGCGGGTGGAGGAGTGTTTCATCGAACTCTCGTAGAACTCATCGACTTCGTTGGGCCACCACCAGTAGTGCATCATGCTGCAACCGTGCAGGAACATCAGGAAGCAGGTGTTGGGCAAAGCGTGATACTCGGGGTCTATGATGGGCTTGTTGGGATCGAACGAACGCTGCAGGTCCATCAGGGATGTGACGCCAAGGGCCCGGCTACCGGTTTCGGAGAGCCAGACTCCGCAGACATCGCGGCCCAGGGCCTCTTCATCGAGGCCATCGGACCAGAAGCCTTCGCCGAAGGGATTGCCGCCGCCGGTGGTCAGGGGCATGTTGCCCAAGTGGCCGCGGACAAGGTTGCCGGCCCACTTCATGTAATCGGTGAAGCGCCAGAGATTGAAATCGCCCCAGTCGTAGTATTTGGCAGGGTTGGGTTCGGTCTGTCCGGGCATGTAGGTGGGCAACGTGACATCGTCGAAACTCTTGTACTGGACCTTCCAGATCTCATTGAGCTTTTGGATGCTCGCGTACTTCTGCGTGAGCCATTGGCGGAAGAGCTTCAGCGATTGCTCATCGTAGTTGCGGTAGGCGTATTCAAAGCCCAGGTTCACCAGCAGAGTGTTCTTGAACGCGCGGCTGGACTTAAGCCGATCGCAGTAGATCTTGATGCTCTTGGTGATGGCCTCGCGCATTGCGGGCGAGTCGAGGCTGATCACGCACATGTCCTCGCCGCCGGCCGAGTATTGGTCGCGGATGATGTGGCCGCACCAGCCGTTGTCATAGATACGGTGCGACGTGGGGTCCTTCTGGTAGACCTCCCAGACCGGCATCTGCTTGAAATCGTAGCGGGTGGCGCCGACGGCGGGGACATCGCCCTGGTGTTCGATCGGCGTGAACCATTTGATCAGTTCGCCACCATTGTGGTACTGCATCGCGAAGAGGATCTTGGGCTGGCCGTCGAGCGTGTAGTACGGGCCGTCGAGCTTGAGCTTGCTGAAGTCCGGGTGCGGCGGCACCTTCAGGTCCGGGGCTCTGCTGGCCTGAACATCGGCGAGGTGGGTGATGCATTGTGTCGCGCGCGTGGTGAGGTAATCGACATAGCCATCACGCAGCACCAGGTGGTCGGGCAGATCCCATCGTGTTTCGAATGCGAGCTTGCCCAGCATCAGAGGAATCTCGTCGTAGAGTGTCTCGATGCCCTCGGCCTTGGCGGCGGTTACGGCCGCTTCGAGAGCCTTGAGACCCTCTTTGGCCTTGGCGACCTTGGCCAGCAACTGCGGGCTCTCGGTAACAATCGGGGCATCAGGTGTGACCTTCTTGTTGGTGTCGGACCAGGTCAGGCCGCTATTGGTATCCAGCTTGGCACCGGTCAGGGAGACGCTGTCCACCCACATCCGACCGCTTCCCATGAGCTGGATGAAGACTTTGACGATCGGGGTCTTAGGCGGCACGTCGAAATAGAGTTCCGCGCGTTTCCAGCCGAAGCTGCCGCGCTCGAGCTTGATCTCGGCGCCGGGGAGGCCGCGCTCGCCGTGGTCGGTGACTGTGATGGCGGCCGTTTGGCCATAAAGGCCGGGCTTGAGGTCGTCGCCGGCGACGAAGAGTGTCAGCTTTAGTTTGGTGGGCGACTGGACCTTGATTGGGTCGGTGTAGAGGCCGATCTTGCAGGCCCCGCGGCCATCGAGCATCAGGCTGTGACTCTGTGAGAAGACGGCTTTCTGGCCGACGCCCAGGAAGCTGGCGCCCTGCCATCGTTTGGCGGTCCAGCCTTTGAAGGGGCTGACGACCGCATCGATCGGCTGGGCGGTGGCGGGCGCAGGGGCGAGGACCTCGAAGTCGCCGTTGATCAGCAGTTCGCTTGAGGGCATCTGCACAGGCTCGGTCTTTGGCGGGACGGGCTTCTCCATCGACAGGTACATGTTGTCGATGTGGACGGTGATCTCTTCCTTGACGTCCTTATAGAGGCACATCGATTCGATGGCGGACTTGTCCAGGCCGGCCTTGCGGCGCATGGCCTCGAGGTCCATGGTGATCGTGTTCCATCCGGGGGCGAGTTGCCAGGCGTCCTCGGCCTTGTGGAGCTGCGTGTCGCGGATCCAGGCGGCAAAGCCGGCGGGGACTTCACCTTCGAGGTAGATGTCGATGTTGAGGTACTTGAACTCGCCGAAGTCGCCGGCGACCTTGTTGGTCCAGATGTTGGACCAGGTGGGGTCGTTGGTGAAGTGCACCCAGAGCGACTTCTTCCCCTCAGAGACCTGCTGGGAGCGGGTCTCAAAGGGCGACTTGTTCTCGCTGCTCCAGATGGAGGCATCCTCGAAGTCGATCAGAAGCTTGGTCGTGCCTTCGGGCTTGATGACCTGGGCCTGAAGCCCGCGGCCGGCGTTGCCGATGAAGAGAAATCCCGCCAGCAGTGCGACAACGCTGATCAGCGCCGCGAGTGTCCGATGGGACATGATGCAGACCTTTCCGTGAGGAATGATGTACCAACCCAGAATACCAGCGTATCGCTGTGAGGGTGGATTTCAAGATGGG
>Ga0209083_1000264_pt1 | contig 84079 bp, 62 predicted proteins | sample AM7aDNAmetaG_FD_184132 | JGI IMG/M metagenome (GOLD analysis project Ga0209083, IMG submission 184132) | Freshwater microbial communities from Finland to study Microbial Dark Matter (Phase II) - AM7a DNA metaG (SPAdes) (version 3) | ecosystem: Environmental > Aquatic > Freshwater > Lake ... | reverse complement strand
AACCGCTCATCAGGATGATTCTTGTAAATTTCTTCATAAACCTTAGTTTTTTGTTTTCGGCAAAATTAGGTTTTGCCGTAAGCGGGCATGTTACGGCAATATTACCTTAAGGTTAAATAATTGTTAAATGGGAAAAATTATCGAGGTTCAAATAACCTGACCAATATCTTGTTATTTTACAATCACTTAAGGATTAAAGGGTATTTCCCGAAACATTCTCAAACAGTTCAAAACCAACGCTTTCGTCAAAGTATCATAAACCTTCATTGAAATCCGAAAAATTCGTACTTTTGTGAATCGGTTCACATACCCTAATACAAACCAAATCATACTCTTATGGCAAAAAGAACAATCGTAGCAATGCCTGGTGACGGCATTGGCAAAGTAGTCCTTAATGAGGCCATCCGCGTTCTGGATGCTGCCGGTTTTGAAGCTGAATATGTTCATGGCGACATCGGATGGGAATTCTGGTGCAAGGAAGGCGATCCGTTTCCTATTCGCACTCAGAAACTTCTCGAACTGCATAAGATCGGCCTGTTTGGCGCTATTACCTCAAAGCCCAAAGATAAAGCCGAAGCCGAGATATCACCTGAGTTGAAAGGCAAAGGCCACGTTTATTACAGCCCTATCGTGAGCATGCGCCAGAAATACGACCTTGATATATGCATGCGTCCCTGCAAAACCTTCAAAGGAAATCCCCTCAACTTCATCCGTCGCGGTTTCGGAGGCGTTATCGAGGAACCTGTTGTTGATACCATGATCTTCAGGCAAAATACCGAAGGCCTTTACGGAGGAGTTGAATGGACCAATCCTCCCGACCCGGTTTATGATGCCCTGATGACCCATAAAAAATTCAAGGAAAATTTCGCATGGTGCCCCAGGCCTGAACTTGCCGTATCCACCCGTATTTTAACAAAAAAATATACTAGCCGTATTGTAAAAGCGGCATTCGAGTATGCGAAATCAAAGGGTTTTGATACTGTTACAGTTTGCGAAAAGCCTAACGTGATCCGTGAAACCTCGGGCATGATGCTTAAGATTGCGCAGGAAATGGCAAAAACCGAATACCCGGGAATCAAAGTTCAGGATACCAATATCGACGCCCAGATGATGTGGCTAACCAAGAATCCTGAAACTTACCATGTGGTAGTCGCAAGCAATATGTTCGGCGATATTATTTCCGATGGTTTTGCCGGGCTTATCGGTGGGCTTGGTTTTGCATGCAGCGCCAACATCGGCCCCGAGATCGCAGTGTTTGAGCCAACCCATGGTTCCGCTCCAAAATATGCAGAATTCAATCCTTCGATAGTGAACCCCATTGCAATGATCATGAGCGCCTGCCTGATGCTGGAGCATATAGGTGAGAATGCAATTGCCTCGAAAATCTCCAAAGCCATCGCAGAAGTGGTTGAAGAAGGTAAGGTAATGACCTATGATATGATGAAACTATCAGGGAAACCTGATGTTTTTAGCAAAGGCGCCGTTTCGACCGCGCAGATGGCTGATGCGATTATTAGAAAATTGACTGATTGACTGATTGACTGATTGACAGATTGATTGATTGACTATTTTTTTAATCAGTCATTCAGTCAATCAATAAATAATATTTAAAATGACAGATATAGTAAAAAACCTTTGGCCCGAATTGATGTGGATCAGCGATACGGACCTGCGCGAAAAAACGGCCGCAACCTGGGAACTGGCTTTGGAGAAAAGCGTTCTCACGCCTGAAGACCTCAATAAGATCCCCTTTACCCTGCTTGCGGGGCCCGACCTTAAAGTCTCTTTCATGGCTCATAAACGCTGCGTGGTGCATGTTGCCCGCGATGCAGGGAATAAAATGAATGAGTTCTTCAAGAATGATCTTCCTGTGAATATGGATGTGCTGATTGCCGGGGCCATACTGGCCGACGTTGGCAAGTTGCTGGAATACGAGATGAAGGATGGGAAATCGGTGCAGGGAATGTACGGGAAATACCTCCGTCACCCCTTCAGCGGGGTTTCCCTTGCCGAACAATGCGGCCTGCCGGCCTCAGTCTGCCACATCATTGCAACCCATGCAGGGGAAGGTGATATGGTGAAACGCACGGTTGAAGCCTATTTAGTCCACCATGCGGATTTCATGACGTTTGAACCGTTTGTAAAAAGATTGATTGATTGATTTACTGATTTGAATGGATAAAATTGAAATCACGGAAGCATTACTGAAACGCTCAAAGCAATTCGCTCTGAGGATTGTCAAGCTTTATCAGGCTTTACCAAAAACCGGAGAATGTCAGGTTATCGGCAAGCAATTGCTAAGATGTGGAACTTCTGTTGCAGCCAACTACAGGGCTGCGTGCCGTTCACGTTCGAAAGCAGAATTTTTCTCCAAAATCAGCATAGTTATTGAGGAAACCGACGAAACTCTTTTCTGGATGGAATTATTAGTAGAATCCAAAATCGTTCCAGAGAAAAAATTGCAACCTCTTTTAAAAGAGGCCACTGAACTATTGTCCATTTTCTCAAGCGCCCGAAAAACATTAAGCAAAAACCAATCAATCAATCAATAAATAAATAAATCAATCTGTCAATCAGTCAATCTGTCAATCGATCAATCAATCCATCTGTCAATCAGTCAATCGATCAATCGATCAATCAATCCATCTGTCAATCAATCAATCCTCCTATGACTATAATCGAGAAAATAATTGCCAACCACTCAGGCCAGGCCAGCGTGAAACCGGGCGACATAGTTGACGTATTTATTGATACCCGTGCAGCCCGTGATTTCGGTGGCGCCAATGTTGTTAAAAACCTTCTTGAAAACGGACTGTTGATTGCCGATGCTTCGAGGACCATTTTCACCTTTGACTGCAATCCCGGTGGTTCTGACCAGAAATATGCCCAGAACCAGCATTACTGCCGGCAGTTCGCCAGGGAGAAAGGGATCCATATTTATGATGTGGATGCAGGCGTTGGCACTCATCTTGCTATCGACAACGGTCTTGCATGGCCGGGAAGCACTTTTGTTTCCACCGATTCCCATGCCAATATCATGGGAGCTATAGCATCATTCGGGCAGGGAATGGGTGACCAGGACATAGCTGCAGCCTGGGCTAAGGGTGCGGTCTGGTTTAAAGTGCCGGCTTCGGTAAGGATCAACCTGAATGGCAGCAGGCCCGCCGACGTAACTGCCAAAGACATCGTACTTAACCTTCTGAATATTTTTGGGGCTAATAAGTTGCTGGGTTATTCAGTTGAGATTTATGGGGAAGAAACTGAAAAATTCAGCCTGGACGAAAGGGTTACTATTTCGTCCATGGGTACCGAAATGGGGGCTATACTGATTATTTTCCCCACCACACCTGGCCTGATAGCCGAACTGAAACGGATCACATACACCGATTACCCAATGGTGACGGCCGATGCCGATGCCGTGTATGAAAACACCTTCGATATCGACCTGTCGAAATTTGTGCCCATGGTCGCAAAACCCGGGCACCCCGAAGACGACACGGCTGTAGATAATGTTCGTAACCGTAAAATAGATTCAGGGTTTATCGGCAGCTGTACCAACGGCCGCCTTGAGGACCTGAGGGCTGCAGCTTCCATACTGAAAGGGAAGAAAGTGGCTCCGGGCGTCGTTCTTAAGATAGTCCCTGCCACCGATGCCATATGGACCCAGGCACTCAGGGAAGGATTAATCGGCATTTTCAAGGAAGCCGGGGCCATGGTTTCCAACGCAGGATGTGCAGGCTGTGCAGCCGGGCAGATCGGGCAGAACGGGCCGGGTGAAGTTACTATCAGTACAGGTAACCGTAACTTTGAAGGTAAACAGGGCAAAGGTTTTGTTTACCTGGCTTCCCCTTCCATTGTCGCAGCCAGTGCCGTTGCCGGCTTTATAACCACACCGGACCAGATCCCTGCAAAACCCTCCGAATTCCCGAATACCGCCATCCTGAAATCCGCAGTCAGGGAAAAAATAAAAACCATCAAACCCACGGTTGTTGAAGGAAGGGTGTGGGTGATCAAGAGAGACAATATAGATACCGATATGATCTTTCATAACCGTTACCTGACTATTACGGATATTAAAGAAATGGGGCAATATTCTTTTGATAACCTGAAAGGATATGAAGATTTTTCAAAGAAAGCCAAAGCCGGCGATATCGTTTTATGCGGGAAAAATTTCGGGGCCGGCAGTTCCCGTCAACAGGCTGTTGATTGCTTTATCTCACTCGGGATCAGCTGTATCCTTGCAGAGTCATACGGGGCGATCTATGAGCGCAATGCCATTAACGCAGCCATGCCCATACTTATCTACAAACCAAAACTCCTGGCTGATCTTGACCTCAGCGACGGGGACAATGTGCGTGTAAATTTCGAGAATGGTGAAATTGTAAACCTCAGGAACAACAAGAGCGGTAACCTGGAGAAGTTCTACGACGCCCAGATGGCGATCTACAGGAACGGGGGATTATTGTAATGTACAATGTACCATGTACAATGTACAATGTACAAATGGTTTACGATTTGCAGATCACGCTTTTTTCAACGGCTTTTTAAGCTTCCAGCGGCGGTGTGACCAAAGGTAATAGCGCGGATCTTCCCTGATCTGGTCTTCAAGGGCTTTCATGAACAAGGCCGATATCTCCCCGGTTTTCGTGGATTTGGGTTCCAGGCATAAAGGGATAAACTCAACCGTGTAATACCCTCTTTTAACAGGTTTGATCCGGGCATAAAATACAGGGAGGTTGAGCACCCTTGCATATTTCTCAGGTCCGTGCAGAACGGCAGTTTCCTGGTTCAGAAAGGTAAGCCAATGCGCAAGCCTTTCGGTTGGAGGGCTTTGGTCGGCAATCATATAAAAAATAGCAGGTTCCCCCCAGTCAGTCTCAAACACTGCCCTGGTGTTGTTAATCGAAACCAATGCCGACCTCCCCTGAACCCTGGTCCTTTGGGTATAAGCATCAATATATTTGTTGCTCATCGGCTTGTAAAAACCCACGGGTTTGTGAAGCAGCTGGGTGCCGCTGGCAATACCGCCCCATTCCCAGTTTGCATAATGGCCCGCCACACAGATGGTTCCCCTGCCCTCATTATAGCACTTTCCCAGAGCTTCGGTGTGGATATACCTGTAGCGTTCCACGATCTGAGCCTCGGTCATGGTAAAGGATTTCAGGCTCTCAACAAGCATATCGCCCAGGTGGTGGTAAAAAGCCTTTGCAATTCCCCTGTATTCAGCATCGGTTTTGCCGGTAAATGAATTCCTGAGGTTGGTTAACACAACCTTTTTACGGTACCCTGTGAGTCGATAAGTAAGCAGGTATACCAGATCGGAAAACATATAGGCCATTTTGAACGGCATCAGCCTGAAGAGAGCAACAAATGCCCTGAACATTAAATAAACGATGTAGTCCATAGCGGATTTTGGGATACAAAGTTAAACAGAATCAACTATTTTTGTTGAAAAATCAGCTTACATGCTCATCATCAAACGACACAATACCGATCCCTACTTTAATCTTGCAACCGAAGAATTTGTGCTGAAAGAAGTTGCCGAAGATTCATTCATGCTTTGGAGGAATGCCCCCTCCATCATAGTAGGCAAACACCAGAACACCCTTGCCGAGATTAATGTGGATTATGTGAAAAAGAACAATATCCCTGTAGTCAGAAGGCTTTCGGGCGGAGGCGCCGTATTTCACGACCTGGGGAACCTCAACTTCACGTTTATAGCAACGGGGCAGTCGGACCTGCTGGTGGATTTCAGGAAATTCACCCGGCCAATTCTGGATGTATTGCTGAAACTCGGGATCGACGCCAGGTTTGAAGGAAGAAACGACCTAACCATAGAAGGGAGAAAATTTTCGGGCAATGCCGAACATATCTGGAAGAACAGGGTTCTGCATCATGGAACCCTGCTGTTCTCATCCAAAATGACCGACTTAAGCCAGGCCCTCAATGCAGACCCCCTGAAGTTCAAAGACAAGGCTGTGAAGTCGGTCAGGAGCAGGGTTACCAACATCAGCGAACATCTTAAAGAGGACATGGATGTGATGAAGTTTGCCGACCTCATCCACGAACATATTATTTCGATGTACCCCGATGCCAGGGCATATGATCTGGGCGATGAGGACCATCAGAAGATCAATGAGATGGTGAGGGCAAAATACAATACCTGGGAATGGAACTTCGGTTATTCGCCAAACTATAACTTCAAAAAGATCCTCAGAACCGAAAGGAGCGGCACCATTGAATTTGACCTGGATGTCAAAAACGGAATAATCCTTCACATCAAGCTCTTTGGGGATTATTTCTCTAAATTTGACACCGAAGACATAGAGGAAGCGCTAACGGGTGTATCCCATGAAGAATCGGCTATAAGCAAGGCCCTGGAGAGGTTTAATCTCGATGATTACTTTGCAAATCTGACGTTGAAGGAATTTTTGGAAGGAATGTTTTGACAGATTGATTGACTGATTGATTGATTTTATCCTTTTAATCAGTCATTCTGTCAATCAATCAATCTGTCAATTAAATTACAAAAACCTATCGTATGAATTATCACACAATATTTGACAAACTTTGGCAGGTGTATACTGCGCAAAACCCGGCCGTGAAAAAGGTATACGATCTCTTATCCGCCGAAGGCGAAACAATCATTAACGACCATGTTGCTTTCAGGACCTTTGACCATCAGCAGATCAATATAAAAGTACTCTCGGAAGAATTTTTGCAAAGCGGCTATATTTATAAAGGGGATTACCATTTTCCTGAAAAAAAGCTGTATGCGAAGCATTTCGAGCACAAACACGACAGCCTGGCACCCAGGGTCTTTATAAGCCAGCTGGTAACCTCTGAATTCAGTCCGTTCGTTCAGAAAACACTTAGGGACTGGACCGATGCAATACCCCCGGGGCAAAGGCAATCGCCGGGGCTTATTTACTCGGGCAGGCTGTCGGGGCTGCCTTCATTTGAAGTCTGTGAAAAACTCCGCAAGGAATCGGAATATGCAGCATGGCTGTATGTGAACGGTTTCTGCGCAAACCATTTCACAGTGAGTGTGAATTACCTGAAGAAATACGACAGCCTGGAAAAAGTAAATGCTTTTTTGAAGCAGAACGGCTTCTCGATGAATGATGCAGGCGGCGAGATCCAGGGAAGCCCGGGGGAACTGCTTGAACAATCGAGCATACGGGCCGGAATGGTCAGAACACAGTTCCTTGAAGGCTTTTATGAAGTGCCCGGATGTTATTACGAGTTCGCAAAGCGTTATCCCGGCAAGGACGGCAAATTATACAGCGGGTTTATCGCCCGATCGGCAGATAAAATATTCCAGTCGACTGATTTTTATAAACAGTAAATCAAAGCAACGATGGTATCGAATCTCAAAATGGTCCTGCTCATGGTATTAATGCTGCCGGTTCTAGCATGTTCCCCGGGGAGCAGCAAAAAGGCAGGCATCATACTGCTTCCTCAGGCCGGCAAGGTCCACGGGCATATCGCCTGCAATGCAAACACCCTCCTCACCTATTCGCTTTATCTGCCGTCGTCGTGCAGCAACAGCTTCGACGGGTCCTCCGTCCAGAAACGCTATCCTGTAATCCTGGCCTTTGACCCTCATGGAAACGGCAGCCTGCCTGTAGAACGATACTGCAGCCTTGCCGAGCAGTACGGCTTCATTCTTGTGGGTTCAAATGATTCGAGGAACATGCAGTCGCCCGATGAAAGCTCAGCCGTTGTACAGGCCATGCTTGAAGAAATCGAAAACCGCCTGCCCGCCGATACCCTTGAAATATATGTCATGGGTTTTTCGGGGGGATCGAGGGTGGCAACAGCTACTGCAATGTACAGGCCTTACATAAGGGGAGTCATAGGTTGCGGTGCGGGCTTTCCTTCGGGGGTCCAGCCTCCGAAATACAAGTTTGATTATTTCGGGATCGTCGGCCTGGGCGATTTCAATCTTTCGGAGATGGTGGCGCTTGACAAGACCCTGGAACAGATGAATTTCAGGCATTTTGTATTTGAATTTGACGGCATCCACGGCTGGCCGGGAAAAACAGTGATCGAAAAAGCCCTGGACTGGCAAAGGTTCAATGCGATGAAAGACGGCAGGCTGAAGAAAAGCGACAGCCTCATCGGTTTATTTTCTAAGACCATGACTGCGGATTACGATTCACTTGTAAAACAAGGCCGGCTGCTCTATGCAAGGCAAAGCCTGGCTTTGGCCATCAACTGCCTGGATGGACTGGGTGATGCAGCTCCGTTTAAGAACAAACTTGCGTCCCTGGAATCTTCCGAAGGGTACAAAGGGGCGATGAAAAGATTTGAAGATGTTCTGGAGAGGGAGCAAAAAGAGCAGCAGATGCTCATGGAAGCCTTGTACAGCAAGGATCTTAAGTGGTGGAAAGCCCGGCTCGACAAATACCGGGAAAATAAAAACCCCAGGCTGAGCGTGGATGACACTCTCATGAACCATCGTATCCTGGCCTTCCTTGGGCTGTTCTGTTATTCAAACGCCAATTCCCTTCTGAAGCAGAACAACACCGAGCTCACAAAGAAAGTCATTTCAATATATTCCCTGGTTGAACCCGAAAATCCCGAGCCTTACTATATGATGGCTGTTCTCTCGGCCAGGATTAACGATACGATTCAAACCATCACCTACCTGAAGAAGGCATTTGACAATGGATTCAGGGAAAAAGCAAGGGCCCAGGCACAGCCTGAATTCGGGATTTTAAAGGATAACACCACGTATTTTGACCTTATTAAAAGGATGCAATGAGTTTCACAACCGGAGTACTAGAAAAGCTTGAAGCCCTAAGACCTGAACTGGAAGGAGAATTGTTTACCGATGAGGCCTGGAAGCTCATGTATGCCACCGATGCTTCCGCATTCAGGGAGATACCCCTTGGAGTAGCAAGGCCCCGGCATAAGGAGGACATTAAGAAACTCATTCTTTTCGCAGCCGAAAACAAGATTCCGCTCATCCCGCGTACTGCAGGGACCTCGCTTGCAGGCCAGGTAGTGGGTTCAGGCCTGGTGGTTGACGTCTCCAAACATATGACCTCAATACTGGAGATCAATACCGATGAGCACTGGGTGAGGGTACAGCCTGGCGTGATCCTGGATGAATTGAACAAGGTTCTTGAAAAATCCAGGCTGTTTTTCGGTCCCGAAACATCCACTTCAAGCAGGTGCATGATCGGAGGCATGGTCGGGAACAATTCCTGCGGGGCACATTCTATCCTTTACGGCAGCACCCGGGATCATACGTTGTCGGTCAAAGGATTTCTCAGCGACGGATCCGAAGTTGAATTCGGGGCTCTCACACTTTCTGAATTTCAGGAGAAATGTGCAGGCGACCAGCTTGAAAACAGGATCTACCGGCAGATACGCGAAATTCTTTCGAACCCTGGGAACCAGGAAGAAATACGCCGGGAGTATCCCGATCCCTCTCTCCACAGGCGTAATACGGGCTATGCAATCGATCTGCTGCTTGAGACAGAGCCGTTTGCTAAATGTGGTGAAACCGGGGACCGGGATCTGGGCGCTGGGAGCTGGGCGCTGGGTTCTGGGAGCTGGGCTCATGGCTCTGGGCTCATGGCTCAAGGTGATCAGGGTGAATTCAAAATTCAAAATTCCTTGTTCAATATTCGAAATTCATCTTCTCCTTTTAATTTTTGTAAGCTTCTTGCCGGTTCCGAGGGCACGCTCATGTTTATGACCGAGTTCAGGCTGAACCTGGTTCCATTGTCTCCTAAAAACAAGGCCCTGGTTTGCGTTCACTGTAAAACCATTGCCGAGGCACTGGAAGCAAACCTGATCGCCCTGAAGTATGAACCGGGTTCGGTGGAGCTGATGGATAAAGCCATCATGGACTGCACCAAAGACAATATCACCCAGAGGCAAAACCGTTTTTTCATAGAGGGGGATCCCGGGGCAATACTGATTGTTGAGTTTGCCCGGGAAAACAAAGAAGAGATCAGCGATCTATGCAAACGGATGGAAGCAGAGATGCGGGATGCAGGATTGGGTTACCATTTCCCTGTTGTACATCCACCGGAGCTCAAGCGTGTTTGGGACCTCAGGAAAGCCGGACTGGGCGTGCTGTCAAACTATCCCGGAGACAGGAAGCCGGTCCCTGTTACCGAAGATACTGCGGTGAACCCTTCAGCCCTTCCGGCTTATATCAGTGAGTTCAATGCAATGCTTAAAGGTTTTGGCCTTGATTGCGTCTATTATGCCCATGTGGGTTCGGGGGAACTTCACCTGAGGCCTGTTCTCAACCTGAAGGATACTGCCGATGTGGAACTTTTTCATACCGTAGCGCTTGAGACAGCAAAAATCGTTAAAAAGCACAGGGGATCACTGAGTGGGGAGCATGGAGACGGAAGGCTGAGGGGTGAATTTATTCCGCTTATGATAGGCGGCCATAATTATTCGCTGCTGAAGGAAATCAAGAAATGCTGGGACCCCAATAATATTTTCAACCCTGATAAAATCGTTGATACCCCTGCCATGAACACCAGCCTTAGGTATAAACCGGGCATAAAATACAGGGATATCAATACATATTTTGACTTTTCGTCAAGCCACGGTATACTGAGGGCCGTAGAACAGTGCAACGGTTCGGCCGATTGCAGGAACAATGTGGCCACAGGCAAGTGGATGTGCCCTTCGTATATGGCCCTTGGCGATGAGAATGCAACAACCAGGGCAAGGGCTAACATACTCAGGGAATTCATCACCAATTCACTGAAAACAAACCCGTTTGACCACCCTGAGATTTATTCGGTGATGGACCTTTGCCTGAGCTGCAAAGCCTGTAAAAGCGAATGCCCTTCAAACGTTGATGTAGCGAAGCTTAAAGCCGAATTCCTCCAGCATTATTACGATGCCAACAGCATTCCCATTCGTTCATGGCTAATCGCGTATATAAGCAGTATAAACCGTTTGGGCAGCATCGCGCCGGGCATTTTTAATTTCTTTCAGAAGAATTCATTCTTCTCGGGCATTTCAAAAAAAATGCTCGGCTTTGCCAGCGCCCGCAATATCCCATTGCTGTATAAAACCACCTTAAAACATTGGTTGGGGAAGAACCTCGCTGCACTGAATGCCGGTATGAGTAAAAAGAATGGCAGCTTTTACCTTTTCGTGGATGAGTTTACAAATTTCAATGATGTTGAAACAGGAATTCAAACCGTACTCCTGTTCCATCAACTCGGTTATGAAATTCTGTTTACCGACCACGACCTCAGTGGCCGCACTTTCCTTTCAAAGGGTCTTCTGAAGAAAGCAAGTAAAATTGCAAGGAAAAACATCAGTATTTTCCAGGACCTGGTTTCGTTTGGGACACCGCTGGTTGGGATAGAACCATCGGCCATCCTTGGATTCAGGGATGAGTATGCCGACCTTGCAGGGCCGGGATTAAAGGAACAGGCAATAAAACTTTCGGCCAACTGCCTGATGTATGATGAGTTTATCATGAGGGAAGTTTCAGAGGGGAGGATTACTTCAAAACAGTTCACTTCAAAACCGGCAACGGTCAAGCTTCACGGGCATTGCCACCAGAAAACCCTGGCATCTGTTGAAGCTACGCGAAAAATGCTTTCAATCCCTGTAAACTATTCTGTAGAGGAAATCAAATCGGGCTGTTGCGGAATGGCCGGTGCCTTCGGCTATGAAAAGGAACATTACGAAGTGTCGATGAAAGTCGGAGAACTGGTACTGTTCCCTGAAATACGAAAAACCTCATCCGCAGTCATTATTGCTGCACCGGGTACAAGTTGCAGGCACCAGATCAGCGACGGTACAGGGAGGCAGGCATATCATCCGGTTGAGATATTGTTCGATGCCCTCCTCACTCCTGCTCACCTGTCACCGTAAAGGTAGTACCTCACTATCCTTTTAAACAGGGATTCATCAATGGGTTTTGAGATGTAGTCATCAAAGCCCGACTCGAGAATTTCCTCACGGCTTCCTTTCATGGCGCGTGCAGTAACAGCAATGATAGGAACATCTTTAAGCGATTCCACCATCCTGATTTTTTTAAAAGCCGAAAACCCATCCATAATAGGAAGGGAAAGGTCCATTAAAATAAGGTCGGGTTTATGTTTTATTGCCATATCCACACCTGCGGCTCCGTCAACGGCCTCCAGTATGGTATGATCGCCAGGCAGCAGTGCCTTTACCGATTTCATGTTATCAGGATTGTCTTCAACAATCAGAACGACCGGTTTGCCGCTACCTGGTTTGCGGGCCTGCCTGGGCTTTGGTTGAAATTGTGTGGCAACTTCAGGGTTTACCATTTCATCAATGGTTGCAAGCAGTTCAAGCCGGCCGATATCCCCTTTCTGAATGAACTGGTGGATATTATTTCCCTTCAGGAATTTCAGTTCTTCCTTAGTGATATGTTTGGCCGTGAGGATTAGCACCGGGATTGTTGAGGTTTCAGGGTTTTCGCGGATCATTCCCAATACCTGGAAGCCGTCAACCTCGGGCATCATCAGGTCGAGGATCATTGCATCGGGCAGTGACTGTCTGATCTGCTCCATGGCTTCACGCCCGTTCCTGGCAACAGATACGCTGAACCCCTGTTCCGAGAGGATTTCCCTGATCTGGATGATTGCCGGTTCACTGTCTTCAACAACGAGGATAGTCTTCCCTTTTCCCGAAACTATGGTTTCGGGGCTCCCATTTTTTTGAACATATTGGCTCAGCGAAACGTTTGAACCTTCGTCCCTGAATTGTTCAGTTCCAGGCGTAAGCGGCAATCTCAGCATAAAGGTCGTTCCTTGCCCGGGTTTGCTTTCAACACTGATCTCACCCTCGAGCAGGTCTGTAAATTTCTTGGCGATTGCCAGGCCGAGCCCGGTTCCCCCGAATTTTCTTGAAGACCCTTCATCAGCCTGTCGGAATTCGTCAAAAATATACGGTAAATCTCCTTCTGATATGCCTATTCCGGTATCGGTTATACTGATCAGCATCTCATCACCGGCCTCGACTGCGTTTATTTCAACTTTCCCTTTCTCGGTAAATTTAACCGCGTTGCTGATGATATTCTGCAGGATATGCCTGCATTTCACATAATCGCTCCTTAAAAGAGGAAGCTCCCTGCTTACCTTGTTTACAAGTTCAATATTCTTGTCCCTGGCCTGCGCCTCAATCATGGACACCACCTCATCAACCACATCATAAATACTAAAATTGCCAAACGACACCTCTTCATGCCCTGCCTCTATCCTTGAAAGGTCAAGTATATCATTGATTAGTGACAGCAGGTTTTTCCCATTCCTTTCAATGATCTCAAGGTAATTATATTCCTCTTCGGGTATGGTGAGACGAAGACGGCGGTTGAGAACTCCCGCCAGGGCAATGACTGAATTCAATGGGGTCCTGAGTTCATGGCTCATGTTTGAAAGGAATGAGCTTTTAAGCCTGTTGGCCTCATCAAGCTGCTGTTTCTGTATTTCCAGTTCCAGGTTCTGCTCGGTGAGTTCATTCCCCTGTATAGCCAGTTCCCTCGACCTTTCGTCGAGTTCGCGGTTCTGGACTTCCAGCTTTTCGGTAAAATCAAGTATTTTCTGATGGGCCAGCACTCCATTAAAGCGGGCCACAAGAGTAATATGAGTATCTTTAATTATTCGTATAGCTTCTGATGAATAGGCACTTACACTTGCAAGGGATATCATTGCAACGACTTCCTTAGCTGAGGGTATGGGTATGGTTATAATTTCCCTGGGCCTGAAATCACCTGCGGAAGTGCTGAACAGCATGGGGGTGTCTACGGGGATATTTCTGATCACCTGGATTTGCCGGCTGGAAAGGGCCAGGCCAAATTCACCATCGAATGTTACTGCCGAAAAGGCCGACCTCTTTTCAGGGCTTAGCCCAATGGACTCAAAAGGTTCAAAATCGGTTTTCAGATTGTTCAGCAGGTATATAGCCCCAATCTGAGATGTCGTTGCTTCGAGTAACCTGATAATGAGCGAGTGGCAGAACGAATGCAGCTCTTCCTCCTGGAGCATGACATCAGTAACCCTCCCTACCATTTCCCTGTTCCTTAGCTCTGCCTGGTTTGTTTCGGCAAGACGGTTGAATGAGGCTGCAAGTTCTCCAAACTCATTCTTAGAGCCGTAACTGACGCGTGAATTAAGATTGCCTTTCCGATAATCTTCGTTCACTTTAATCATTTCGTCGATAGGTGTTCTGATAATTCTTATCAGTAAATAACTAATAACAAACGACAGGAATAAAATTATAAGGAGAAGAACAATTTGAATGTTTTGCAGATTTTCCTTATTCATTTTTGCTTCCTTATACAATTGGTCAGCTTTTGCAAATGAAAACACACTTATATCATTGATCTCTTTAAGAACATTATCGATCGCAGTTTCCTCGCTTCCCTTGTAATAAATCATCCTGTTCGCCTCAATGAACTTCCCTTCCTTAATAAGGCCTACTATATCTTCCCTGGTAAGCTTCATCCTTACCCATGCGTTAATAATATCAGTTACATCCCGCTGCGGGCCAAGATATACAAGCGAAATAGAATCTAACTGGCGCAAAGCATCTGTTTCGCAAAAAGCAATCCTGGTGATTTCTTCCTGCCGTTCCTGGATATCTTCGGTGCGTACCACATCCTTCACGTTCCGGTCCCATAGCAAAACATCTGTTTTAAGTTCTGCTATGGCCCTCCTGACCCTTAGCGGATGCTTATACATATGGTCGGTCCGGCTCCAGATACTCTCGGCCTGGAACCAGGTAGCAGCTCCGAGCAGGATCACGAAAATGATAATCATTCCAAGGCCGATCCTCAGCTGTGTCCCGATTGTTAAATTTTGGATTTTCATTTTTCCCGGTTGTTTTGATCATTGTGAACAGATGTCACCTGGTCTTTTGAAATATTGCGGCAGGAAGCATTACCGGCCTGAATTTAAACTTTGCAACAATCTCCCTTTCGGCTTCCCCGGTTATAAGGTATCCTTTTGGAGAAAGCGATATGTATAGCTTGCTCAGTATCATTTGCCGGATCTCGGGCTTGTAATAAAATAATATGTTGCTGCAGCAAATGAGGTCAAAATCACCATAGATGCTTTTGGAAGGGCTTACAGAACGTGGATCCAGAAGGTCATCATGCGAAAAATCAATGCAATCCTTCAGGTTTTGTGAAATCACATACGACTCTCCCTGCCTGGTGAAATATTGAGAGATCATCTTCAAACTGATATTCTGTACTTCTGAAGCATCATAAACTCCCCTGCCTGCCTTTTCAATCGCCTTTACCGATATGTCGGTACCGAATATTCTGAAGCGGATATTTTTTTCTTTTCTGCGGATGAGGTCGTCGAGGACCATGGCAATGGAAAATGCTTCCTGCCCGGCAGCGCATCCGGCCGACCATATCCTGATCTCCGAATTTTCAGGTTTATCCTCTATTATACGTGGAAGGATCATTTGTTCCAGCAATGCAAAAGAGAGAGGGTTCCTGAAAAATTCACTGTAGCAGATGTTCAGGGACCCGAGAAGTGCGTTGGCCTCTTCCTTGTTTTCTGACAGCAGATGTTCAAAATCACCGGCATCTGTGAGGTTTAATAAAGTAATCCTCTTTTCGATGGATTTCTGCAGGAAGGAGCTCTCATACATGGAAATATCAAGCCCGTGCATGCTTTTCATGACTTCCACTATGTGAACGACTTTTTTCATTGGCCCCAGCTTCCTTTTCCCTGTTTACGCGATGGTATGTTTTGCTTGCACTCTATCATTTTCAATTCAGGTATTTCTTCAGATCCGACAAAAGATCTTCGGAGTGTATGGGTTTTGACAGATAGCTGATGCACCCGGCTTGCAGGGCTTTTTCCCTGTCACCGCTCATGGCATAGGCTGTCGTTGCAATAACCGGGAGGTATGGACGTATTTTCAGCATTTTCCCTGCGATTTCCTGGCCGGGGATATCCGGTAATTTGAAATCCAGCAACACCAAATCAATTTCTTCATGTTCGCTGAAGATCTGCAGGGCTTCATTGCCGTCCCATGCATGAAGTATCTGCAGGCTGTGCCGTCTAAGAATGATATTCAGAAGGTCAAAATTATCAGGTTCGTCCTCAACGATGAGGATTGTTTTTCCTTTAAAGCTGATAGTTTCTTTTTTCATGGCGGGTTTAGGAGCTATTCCCGATACCGACCTTGAAAAAGGCAGGCTGAAACTGAAACGGGATCCTGAGCCGGGTACAGATTCAAAGGTGATCTCTCCACCCATGTTCTTTACAAAAGCATTTGAAATGGACAGCCCGAGTCCCGTGCCTCCGTATTGCCTTGCCAACCCGCTCTCAACCTGCCAGAAACGATCGAAAATAGCCTGCCTGTGCTCATCCGATATCCCGATACCGGTATCTTTCACATAAAACTCAAGCCTTGTGTCCTTTAAGTTGTACCCGAAGTCGATGCCCCCGGCATGGGTGAACTTTAAAGCGTTGGTAAGTAAATTTTCCAGGACCTGCCTCAGCTTTGACTGATCGGCATGGATGTTGCATTCTTCGTTCCCAAGGCCCTTTCTGAGTATAAATTTAAGGCTTTTTGCAGCGGCTTTCTGAGAGTAGTTCTCATCAAGGGTTTCCATCAGGGTGTTAAGGCGAAAATCAACGGGGATGGTTTCGACCTGTCCTGCCTCTATCTTTGAAATGTCAATGATATCACTGATGATGTGCAGCAACTGCTGGCAATTGTCGTTTATGACCACGATATACCTGTCACGTTCTTCAAGGCTCAGATCCGGTTCTTTCAAAAGTTCCGAAAATCCAATGATGCCGTTCATAGGCGTCCTGATCTCATGCGACATATTGGCAAGGAAAGCCGATTTCAGACGATCGCTTTCTTCGGCCTTGTTTTTTGCAATAATTAGATCGGCTTCAGTCTTTTCACGGGCGGAAATTTCTTTCCTTAACTCTTCCAGAAGTTCCAGGGTGGCAACCTGGGTTTGCCTGAGTTTCTGATTTGCCTCCTGCAACTCCTCTTCAGCTTTGCGCCTCTCTTTAAGTTCCTTTTCAATTTCCAGGGTACGCTCCGAGGCGAGTGAAGCTAATTCAGCCTTCTCCATTCTTTGCAGGTCGGCCGACTCCTTGATTTTGGCCATAGTTTTTACCTGGGCGATCAGTTCCACCTCATCCAGGGGCTTGGCCAGGAAAGCTTCAGCTCCTGCTTCCAGGGCTTTAATACGCGTTGCCCTGTCGGTTTTAAGTGCCGTAAGCATGATCACAGGGATCTGGCTGATTCTCGTATCCTGCTTCAGCAACCTGCAAACCGAAAGCCCGTCAAGGACAGGCATAACTATATCCAGAAGGATAACGTCCGGGTTTTCGGAAAGTGCAAGAATAATACCGGTATTTCCATCCAGGGCGGTGATCACCTTTGTCCCCGGGATGGCATCAGCTATAACTGCCCTGAGGGTAGTCAGGTTGTCCTGGTTATCATCAATTGCCAGAATTTTCAGCTCTTTAATGCTCATCGGTAAATGTCTCTGCAAATATTAAATTATAAGGAACTGCATTGTGAAAAATCTCAGCATGCAATACAAATATACGAAAGCAATTCTGCTGCAGGTATTAAATGAAAGAAAAAACCTGAGGAAAAATTTTACGCCAATCAGCAGTTTTCCGAAAACGTATTTGGTGTGACCGGCAGGATATCGAATTTTTTTCCATCCTCGGCAAGTTCGGTACAAGGGAATACCTCCCTGGCTTCATTTAAAAGCGGTTGGAGGTCGTCGTAACGGGCCGAGAAATGCCCGATAAGCAGTTTTACCACCCGGGCTTTTTTTGCGATCGTTGCAGCTTCAAAGGCAGTGCTGTGGAATTTCTCATGGGCCTGTTTTGCCATCCCGTGCAGGAAAGTTGCCTCATGGTATAGCAAATCCACCCCATGGATAAAAGGGATGATGTCTTCGCAATAGGAGGTATCGGAACAATAGGCGTAGGATCTTGCATGCCGCATCCTCATGGCCGAATGATGCTGCTCAAGAAAGAGAAAACCATGGGTGGGGACGCTGTGAAGCAGGGGGAAGGAATATACCTTGAGCCTTTCTGCATCAATGATCAGCTCTTTGTTATTTGAAAGCAGGGGATGGAAAATCAGAGGGTAGCTGAGGCTGGTTCGTGATGCGGCCAGCTGAAGTTCTATTATCTGCTTAAGTTCGGGGTTCGCATAAAGCTTGAGTTCATCTTTACGGCCAAGAAGGTGAAGGCTGGTCAGGAACCCTATGAGACCATAAAAATGATCGCCGTGCAGATGGCTGATCAGCACATGCTTTATTCTCTGAAAATGGATTTTGTAACGGCGCAGCTGGAGCTGAGTGCCCTCGGCGCAGTCTATCAAAAACAAGCGCTCATTTGCGTTAAGCAAATGAGCGCTTGGGTTACGCTGCAAAGTCGGGATGGCCGAATTGCTTCCCAGTACGGTTACTGAGAAATTCATAAGACTTATTCTGCCTTAGGTTCGTCGGTCTCTCCTTCTTCTGCCTTAGGTTCGTCAAAAGGAAGTTCGGCCTGGGGAAGTTCAGCCTGCTGAGGGGAAGCCTTCGGAGCGCGTGACAGTTCCTCGGCAGCCATCATATCTGCTTTGAGATTTGCCAGCGATTCGATGTCGCCCAGGGTTGTCTTTTCCAGGTTATCCTTCAGCTTTTTAACAGCTTTCTTGGTATCCTTTTCCTTCTTCTGTCCTGCCTTTGCTTCCTTGTTCTTCTCGGCATACTGTGCGTCCTGGTAGATCTTGGTATGCGAAAGGATTATTTTCTTGTTCTCTTTCGAGAATTCGATCACCTTGAAGTCGAGGATCTCTTCTTCCCTTGCCGAAGTATTGTCTTCCTTATGCAGATGGCGTGTGGGTGCAAAACCTTCAACACCATACGGCAGGGCAACAATTCCACCCTTGTCGTTCATGCTCACGATAGTTCCCTTATGAACGGAACCTACTGCGAATACGCTTTCAAACACATCCCAGGGGTTTTCTTCAAGCTGCTTGTGGCCGAGGCTGAGCCTGCGGTTTTCAACATCCACGTCAAGTACCATCACCTCGATATTCTCCCCGATCTTGGTAAATTCGGCCGGGTGCTTGATCTTCTTCGACCAGCTCAGGTCCGAAATATGGATGAGGCCGTCAACACCTTCTTCAAGTTCAACAAAGATGCCGAAGTTGGTAAAGTTGCGGACGATGGCAGTATGTTTCGACTTGAGGGGATATTTTTCCTTGATGTTGTTCCAGGGATCGGGAATGAGCTGTTTGATGCCCATCGACATTTTACGCTCTTCTCGGTCGAGAGTAAGAATAACGGCTTCCACTTCCTGCCCTACTTTAAGGAAATCATGGGCGGTGCGGAGGTGCTGCGACCATGACATTTCGGAAACATGGATGAGGCTTTCAACACCGGGTGCGATCTCGACAAATGCACCGTAATCGGCAATAACAACTACGCGGCCTTTAACCTTGTCGCCAACCTTGAGTTCCTTGTCAAGTGAATCCCAGGGATGAGGAGTAAGCTGCTTGAGGCCAAGTGCAATGCGTTTCTTGTTATCATCAAAGTCAAGGATAACGACCTTGATCTTCTGGTCGAGTTTAACGATCTCTTCGGGATGATTGATACGTCCCCAGCTGAGGTCGGTTATATGGATAAGTCCGTCAACGCCTCCGAGGTCAATGAATACACCATAGGAAGTGATGTTCTTCACAGTACCTTCGAGGATCTGTCCTTTTTCCAGTTTCTTAATGATCTCTGCTTTCTGGGCTTCGAGTTCGTCTTCTATAAGAGCTTTATGGGAAACCACCACATTTTTATATTCGTGGTTGATCTTTACGACCTTGAACTCCATAACCTTGTCAACAAACACGTCGTAATCACGGATGGGCTTCACATCAATCTGTGAGCCGGGAAGGAATGCTTCAATCCCGAAAACATCCACGATAAGACCTCCCTTGGTGCGGGATTTAACATGGCCTTTGATGATTTCCTGGTTGTCATAGGCTGTATTGATACGTTCCCATGATTTCAGGATGCGGGCTTTTTTATGCGAAAGAAGAAGCTGGCCGGTAGTGTCTTCCTGGTTCTCGATGTAGACTTCCACCTTATCCCCTATTTTAAGATCGGGATTGTAACGGAATTCATTGGCCATAAGCACTCCATCGGATTTAAAGCCGATATTGACGACGATTTCACGGTTGGTCATCGTGACCACTGTGCCTTCGATAAGTTCATGGTCCTGGATTGCTTTCAGGGTCTGGTCGTAAACATCTTCCAGCCTTTTGCGTTCATCCGATGAATACAGTTCATGCTTTTTCCCGATGGAGTCCCAGTCGAATTCTGCAGGAGGTTCCGAGGGGGCTGCTTTCTTTTTAATTTCTTTTTTTACCGGTTCTTCTGCTGCAACTTCAGGGATGATTTCAGCCTGGGGTGTAACTTCAGCGCCGGTGTTTTCTGGTTCAACATTTACATTCTGCTCCATGTTGACATTGGTTTCTTCAGGAGTCATTTAATAAAATTTGCTAATTGGAGGCGCAATAGCGCCTGCCGGGTTTAACATAAAATTTATTTTCCGGGGATTTAAGATAAAGAACAAACGACCATTACACCCCGGATAAAATGGGGTGCAAAGGTAGCAAGAAATATTTTAACTACCAAAGGTTTAGCCTCACTTATTCTATGGGAAACCCGAGGGCATCATCAAACTGCAAGGGTATGACCATCTTGCCTGCTTTATCGATAAAACCCCATAAAGACCCCGATTTCACCGCAGCAAGGCCATGATAAAATGAATCAGCTTCATCGTACTGAGGTGATACAACCATGGCTCCGCTCTTGTCGACAAATCCCCATAATTTCCCTTTTTTCACGGCTGCCAGGCCTTCCGAGAAGTCTTTGCACTCGTCGAAACCAAACTGGATGACCAGCTTGCCGGTATTATCATAAAAACCCCATAAACCTTTTTTGCGGGCACTGCCCATACCCTGGGAAAGAGACCTGGCATGGTCCAGATTATCCGAAACAATAACCTTGCCCTGTTTATCGGCAAACCCCCATCCGTTCTTACCCTTGAACGGGAAAGCTCCGTCTTTCATATCCCTGACGTTTTCAAAATCGGTCTTCAAAGCCCAGTTCCCCGAAAGATCAAGAAAACCATAAACTTTATCAATTTTAACCCTGCCAACTCCATCTGAAAAAGTTTCAGCATGTTCGTATTTGCCTTCAATAACAAATTTTCCTGAGACGTCGATATATCCCCATAATTTTCCCTGCCTTGCCGCCGCCCTCCCGTTGCTGAAATCCATGCAATTGTCAAAATGCGCTGCAAATGCCGGTTTGCCTGATTTATCGAGATACATCCATTTACCGTATTTATTATCCTTCGTAATTACCCTGCAAAAACCTTCACTGTAACCTTCGGCACGCTTATACTGAGGGGTGACAAACCAATTGCCTTTTCCGTCGATATACCCCCATAATTTATCCTGGGCTGCAGGGGCAAGGCCCTGTGAGAAACTCGAAGCAAAAGTAAACTGGGGACTGATTACCCATTCGCCGTTAATGCCAATGTACCCCCAGAGATTGCCTTTCTTAACAGCCGCAGCTATCACCTGTGAATAAACGGGTAAATTTGCAGTACTTAAAACGAGTAAAAACAGGACGGTAAGTCTCTTCAGTGCTTTTTTCATATTGTTTTTTTTTCAAATTTAAATAAATCCCGGATACAATTTGAATGTTCCTCGGGGATAATGTAATTTCGCAAACCGTTTCAGGTTAATCCCCAATTCAGCCTGTTTGTTTCTGAAACTGGGAAAAGCTCCATCAAGCAGCACTAAAACTCAAAGTCTATGCCTTTAAAATGTGGAATCATCGGTCTTTCAGGATCAGGAAAAACCAGCCTGTTCAATTGCATATCTTCAAACCGGGCCGAAACCCATCAGGCTGCATTCACAGCCACAAAGTCGAACCTGGGCACAATGAATGTACCCGATCCGAGGCTTTATGAGATCGACAAATTAATCCATGCGGCAAAAATAGTTCCGACTACCATCGAGATGGTCGACATCCCCGGGCTTTCCAAGGGAGGCAGCCATACCGATGGCAATAAGTTCCTGGCCGATATCCGCAATGTTGATGCCCTGATTCATGTCATCCGTTGTTTCGACGATCCAAACCTGCCTCATATTGAAGGTTCCATAGACCCCGTGAGGGATAAGGAAATTGTTGACCTTGAATTGCAGGTACGCGACCTGGAACTTGTTGACAGGAAGATACAGAGGACCGATAAAATCGCCAAAGGCGGGGATAAGGATGCGAAAAAATGTGTCGAGGTCCTTCAGGTCTACAAGAACCACCTGGAATCGTTCCAGAGTGCAAGAACAGCAGATGTTTACGAGGAAGACAAAAAACACATAAGCGATATTGCCCTGCTTACCGATAAACCTGTTTTATATGTTCTGAATGTGGATGACAACGCGGCGGTTAACGGAAATGCATACTCGGCAAGGTTTATCCAGGCCATACAGTCTGAAAATGCCGAGGTCATTATCGTGGCCGGCAAACTGGAATCGGAGATTGCAGAACTTGAACAGGAGGAAGACAGGAAAATTTTCCTGTCCGATGCCGGGCTTGACGAGCCGGGCGTAAACCGGCTTGTGAGGGCCGCCTTCCACCTGCTTGATCTTCAGAATTTTTTTACGGCAGGACCTAAAGAAGTCAGGGCCTGGACCATTCGCAAAGGGATGACTGCCCCCCAGGCTGCCGGGGTCATCCACAGCGATCTTGAACGTGGGTTTATCCGTGCCGAAGTCATGAAGTATGCCGATTTTATAGCTTTAGGCTCGGAACATGCCTGCAGGGATAAAGGGAAACTGTTTATTGAAGGGAAAAACTATGTTGTGGATGACGGGGATATCCTGCACATCCGCTTTAATGTTTAATCTTCCCCGGTAAATTCAAAGCCCCCGGGGCTGGAACCCGGGCCCCTACTCTGCCTGGGGTTAATAAAGATCTATTGTTTAAACAAAGCGGGCGAAAGCCTTAAGTTTTTCGAGAAAATCTGCCTTCTTCCTTACCGAAACCTCTACTTCGGAATTATCCTCCATGATAACCGAGCCTCCTTTACCTTTCATATACCTTTTTACATATACCAGGTTGATGAGGTGTTTGCTGTGTATACGCGAAAACGGCAGGTCTTCGAGGATCTTTTCATAATTGTTCATGGATTTTGAGGCGACAAACTTCTGGCCGTTCGCAAGGTAAAAGGTAGTATAAACGTCGTCGGCCTCAAGCCTTATAACATCCCCGAGCTTGACAATATTCAAGCCGTCGGATGAAGGGATGATAATCTTTTCCTGGGCTCCCTTAAGACTTTCTTTAAGGACAGAGATCCTGTCATCGATATCCTCGTCCTTGTCTTTGGAATCCCGGTACCTGTCGAAGGCAGTCTTAAGCCCGTCAAACGTGGCAGGTTTTACAATGTAATGCAAGGCCGAAAATTCAAAGGCTCTTACCGCGTATTTGTCGAATGCGGTAACAAAAATGACCTGGAACTTACGGAATGTCACTCCTTCCATCACATCAAACCCTTCACCGTCGGGGAGGTTTACATCCAGGAACACCATTTCGGGCTTTGTCTCATCGATCAGTGAGATTGCGTCTTTAACCGTCATGGCGGTCCCGATGATCAGAACCCCGGGGAAATATTTCACAAGAAGCGACTGCAGGGTCAGCAAGCTGGTTTTATCATCATCAACGAGGACTGTCCTAATAGCATCTTCCATAAAAGGCGGTTTTTCAGATGATTATAATGCAAATAAAAACGGTACCTTTGCATCAGCAAGCTAATATACTAATATTTACATAACAATGAATCCGAGTGTTGAAAATATTTTACAAAAAGAATATATAGACAAGGAAGATATACAATTCCTGCTTTCGCTTGAGAACGCAGATTCGGAGCGGCTCTTTCACCATGCCCATGAGGTTAAAACGGCACAGGTCGGAAACAAGGTTTTTTTCAGGGGGCTCATCGAATATTCAAACATCTGTACAAAAAACTGTTATTACTGCGGCATACGAATGGACAACGGCCGTTACCAGAGATATACCCTGAGCGACGACGAAGTCATGGAGGCTGCCCGGTACGCGTATGAGCACAATTTCGCCTCCATAGTGATACAATCGGGGGAACAAAGCAGCAAATCATTCACTTCGGCTATCGGGAACCTGCTCAGGAAGATCCATGCCGAGACCGGAGGCAAACTGCACATCACCTTGTCGCTGGGTGAACAAACCGAAGAAACGTATAAACGCTGGTACGAGGCAGGGGCCCACCGCTACCTGTTACGAATAGAAGTTTCAAACCCATCCCTGTATCTTAAACTTCATCCCGGCGACAACCGGCACACTCATAAAGCCAGGCTTGAAGCCCTTTCCTTATTAAGAAAAACGGGCTACCAGGTAGGCACGGGGGTGATGATAGGACTGCCGTTCCAGACCACCGCCGACCTTGCCGATGACCTTTGCTTTTTCAGGGATCTCGATATCGACATGGTGGGGATGGGACCTTACATCGAACACGAGGATACGCCTTTATGGGAATACCGCAACCTCCTCCCTTCAGTTGCCGGCCGGGTCGATCTTTCAATTAAGATGGTGGCCATCTTAAGGATCATCATGCCCGACATCAATATAGCGGCTACAACGGCTATGCAAACCCTTGACCCAAAGGGAAGGGAAAAAGCTATCTTTGCCGGAGCCAATGTGATCATGCCGAATCTCACCCCTGTACAATACAGGGATAATTACCTGCTCTACCAGAATAAGCCGAATGTGAAAGACCAGCCTGATGAAACCCGGAAATCCCTTGAAAAAAACATCCGGGCTGCAGGAGATGAGATAGGATACGGAGAATGGGGCGACAGCCGGCACTTTGGGAAAAGAATAACGAATGACGAATTTTAATTGCTCTGGGTTCTGGGCTCTGGGTTCTGGGTTCTGGGCTCTGGGTTCTGGGTTCAGGGCTCTGGGCTCATCACTAATCACTAATCAGTTCTTATGAATAATATCCTGGAGAAGATTGAAATCATTGACGCCGGTTCAGAAGGCAATGCCGTAGCCCGGCAAGGCGACATGGTTATTTTTGTGCCCTACGGAGTTCCCGGCGATGTTGTCGACATACATATCTTTAAATCAAAACGTTCGTACGCCGAAGGAAGGATAGTAAAGTTTCACTCTTACTCGGAGAACCGCAACGAACCTTTCTGTTCCCATTTCGGTGTTTGCGGGGGTTGCAAATGGCAGCATATGAACTATAAAACCCAGCTCCATTTCAAGCAAAAACAGGTCGGGGACAGCTTTAAACGGATAGCAAAGCTTGAAAACCCGCTCATCCGCGATATTCTTGGTTCGGAGCAAATACAGGGCTACCGTAACAAACTGGAGTTTACGTTTTCTTCGCGCCGCTGGTTTACCGGTCCTGATACCGGGGAGGCATCTCCTGCCCTGGGTTTCCATATTCCCAGGCGCTGGGACAAGGTCCTTGATATTGATCATTGTTTCCTGATGTCGGAGCCCGTAAACGCAATCAGGCTCGAGGCAAGGCGTTACTCCATCGAAAAAGGTCTTAGTTACTACGATGCCAGGAATAACAGCGGCTTCATGAGGAATATGATCCTGAGAAGCACCACCGGTGGAGATCTTATGCTGATCCTGGTTTTCGGAGCCGATGAGCCCGATCGCATACTGCCCATGCTTTACCATCTGCAGTCGGCATTTCCCGCGATAACCTCAATGTTTTACGTCGTCAATGAAAAAAAGAACGACATCATCAATGACCTTGAAATGAGGTATTATTCCGGGACCCGGTTTATTACTGAAACCATGCTTCCGTTTCGAAAGAATAATAAAAAGGTAAGTTTCCGTATCGGGCCGGTTTCTTTTTTCCAGACAAACCCTGTGCAGGCCGGAAACCTTTTCCGTCTTGCCGCTGAATACCTTTCTCCAAAAGGGCATGAGGTGGTTTATGACCTTTATACCGGAGCCGGGGCCATTGCCAATTACATTTCCCCTTATGTTTCAAAAGTCATCGGCATCGAGTCTGTTGCTTCGGCTGTAGCCGATGCCGGGATCAATTCTGAGATTAACAGCAACACCAATCTCCATTTTTTTGCAGCTGAAGCCGAAAAACTTCTAACCCCTGAATTTATCAGCGCCAATGGTCATCCCGATGCTGTGATCACCGACCCTCCGCGAAACGGGATGCATGAAAAAGTGATCCAAACCCTGCTTTCGGTGCTGCCCCAAAAAATAATATATGTAAGCTGCAACCCGGCAACACAGGCAAGGGATATTTTCCTGCTCAAACAGCGCTACAATCTGGAGGAATGCCGGCCGGTAGACATGTTCCCGCATACCCAGCATGTCGAAAACGTTGCCCTGCTTACCTTAGCTTAACAAGCAGATCGCCTATATCTTCGGTAAGCGGGTCAAACAGATAGCTTGCCTGAAGGTAAAATGCTTCCCGTATCCTGAGCTGTTCCGAAATCCATGCCTCAAGCTGTTCGGGCGGCAGGTCCTTGATCAGGGGGCGTTTCTTTCGCACAGCTTTCAAACGTTTGGCCAGTTCCCCGGATGTCATCCGCAGGTAAACAGAAATACCATTACCCTTTATAAAGCTCATATTTTCGAAAAAACAGGGGGTGCCTCCGCCTGTGGAGATGACCTGGTTTTCAAGAGCTGCCGTTTCGAGCAGGAGTTCCCTTTCGATCTTCCTGAAGTTATCTTCCCCGTATTTTCCGAAAAAATCGTAAATCCTGATGTGGTAACGTTCCTCGAACACATCGTCAAGATCAGTGAACCCGGTGCCCAGAATGCCCGACAACTGCCGGCCCAGGAGGCTTTTCCCCGACCCCATGAACCCGATAAGATAGCATCTCAAGTTTGGTGGTTTTTGAGTGTAAATGTACAAATTCGACTAAAATAATTACTACCTTTGCATTCCGTAAAAAATAAGGTTTATGAAGTTGAGAGGCTTATACCTGGTACTGACTGTTCTTGCTGTTTCATTTATTGCTGCCTGCAATTCTTCAGGCCACAAGGAGGATAAAATATCTTCCGATCTCGTGAACAACCCAAACTCTGCGAACGGGGATTCCAAATCAGGGACATTACCCGCATTCAAATTTGAAGAGATTGAACATGATTTTGGAAAGATCATCCAGGGTGAATCCGTCTCTTATGAGTTTAAATTCACAAATACCGGCAAATCGGACCTCATCATTGTTGATGTGAGCACTTCCTGCGGCTGCACGGTTCCTTCCTTCCCAAGAACGCCTATTCGTGCGGGCGAAACCGGGGTGATCAAAGTATCGTTCAACAGTGCGGGAAAATTTGGTTTTCAGGCGAAAAACATCCTGGTTGTTGCAAATACCCAGCCAAATACAACTCTGCTGAGGATCAAGGCCCAGGTTGTTAGTGCCAACGGAGAAAAATAATTAATTATAAATTAATCAAAAATCAAGTATGAATATCCTTAACATCCTATTGATGACTCCCCAGGGACAGGGCGGCGCGCAGAACGGCTGGTACTCATTTTTACCTCTTCTGCTTATCATTGTAGTCTTTTACTTCTTTTTTATTCGTCCTCAGATGAAACGCAGCAAGGACCAGAAGAAGTTCAGGGAATCTCTTGACAAAGGGCAAAAAGTAGTAACCATCGGAGGGATTCACGGAAAGATCGTGGAGATCCAGGAAACTACAGTTTCCATCGAGGTCGACAATAACATTAAACTTCGTGTTGAGAAATCGGCAATTGCAATCGACACAAGCCAGACCATCGAGACGAATAAATAATCTGTTTAATTGAAAAGCGGGTTTATTGACCTGATCGGTAAAGCCAGGAAGAACAGGGGTGAAAAGTTCAGGCACCAGCTGTATATATTTGCGGTATGCCTTGGTATTTCCGTGTTTATCTGGTCGCTGGTCAGGCTGTCGCGGGATTATTTTTACACTGTCAGCTACCGTATTCATTATGCCAACCTGCCTTCTAACCTGAGATTGACGGGTTATTCCGACAGTATCCTCACGGTCAGCATCAGGATACAGGGCTTTGATTATTTTACCGAGGAATTCATTCACTCAAGGAATCCGAAGTATACTGTCAGCCTCCGAAAGATCAAGGTCCATAATGATGACGGAAAGATCACAGGCTACCTGGCAACCGAGGAAATAGGCAAGGAAATCAAAAGCCAGATGAATTTCCAGACCGAAGTGTACATGGTTTTTCCCGATACCTTGTTTTTCGACCTGGAAAGAACAGTTCCAAAGAAGGTACAGAGGGTTTCGGCAAGGCCTGCATCTCTTGCAACGCCTGTTCGCGACAGCCTGCATTTTAATAAAATCAAATAATTTTGGGCATGCTCAGGGCAGGGCTTACCGGGAATATCGGCAGCGGCAAATCGGCCGTAGCAGCAATATTTTCATCTATCGGCATCCCTGTATTCAATGCCGATAATGAATCCAGAAAATTCCTTAAACTCCCCCATGTCATTGATTCATTAACGGAATTTTTCGGAACGGAGATCATGGTGGATGGAGTTGTAAACAACAAGCGCCTTGCCTCCCTTGTATTCTCAAACAGGGATGCCTTAGACCGTTTGAACCATCTGCTTCATCCCCTGGTCATGAAGGAATTCACTGCATGGCAGGCTTTGAACGGCATGTCGCCATATGTGATCATGGAAGCGGCCATACTGTTTGAAAGCGGCTATGCAAAGGAGTTTGATTATATCATAGCTGTTTCCTGCGGGGAAGAAACGGCTGTTGAGAGAGTGATTAAAAGGGACGGGCTTAGCAGGGAGCTGGTGATGGAAAGGATGAATCAGCAGATGAACAATGAGGATAAGACCGGGATGTCCGACTTTGTCATCATCAACGATGGGTCCCAATTGATCATCCCCCAGGTTATCAGCATACATAAACAGCTTTTGCAGCGAATCGGTAAATAACGGAAATTGCAGCTTGCATTAAATCAGAATTTATGAAAACCCTTAATATTTCAGCGGTATCCTACCTCAACACCTATCCTTTTGTATACGGGATACAGCAATCGGGATATCTCCAGGATTACCATCTTTACCTTGAAGTGCCATCGATGTGCGCCGAACGGCTGAAATCGGGGGAGGCGGATATTGCGCTTGTTCCCGCAGGAGCCCTGCCCGATTTCAGGGATTACACAGTGGTTTCGGATTACTGTCTTGGGGCTGTAAAGGAAGTGATCACCGTGCTTTTACTATCGGACAAGCCTCTTGACAAGATCAGGAAAATTTATCTTGATTTTGATTCCAGGACATCGGCAAGGCTGGTTCAGGTACTTGCAAATTCATTCTGGAGGATAAAGCCTGAGTTTGAGAGGCTTAAGCCAGGCCAGGCCGAGGATTTAAAGCACAAGGAAGCCATCGTTGCCATAGGGGATAAAACATTCGGCATGCGCGAACATTACAAATATTCGTATGACCTTGCCGGGGAGTGGATCAGGTTCAGCGGGCTGCCCTTTGTTTTTGCCGTATGGGTCGCCCTGAAGCCCATGCCCGAAGAGCTTCTTATTCAGTTTAACAAGGCTCTGAAGTTTGGGGTTCAGAATATCGACGGAGTGCTTGATTATTATTCATCTCGTTTACCCCGGAATGCCGATTGCCGGCAATATCTCACCGAAAACATTTCATACACCCTTGATAAAGTAAAGAAAGAGGGGCTGAATCTTTTCCTGTCGTATCTGTAGCAACTACCTTTTCGAGGGCAATCCCTTTTGCTTGGCCATATCTTCCAGCCTCTTCTGAAAACCTGATTTCTTAACAGGTTTCTTCTTGTTGGCTTCAATCTGGGCATGCAGTTTCTTCTCATCCAGGAATGCACGGATAAGATAGATCTGGGCAAAGGTCAGCAGGTTGGCAAGCAGGTAATAATAACTTAAGCCCGATGAATAATCGTTGAACCAGAACAGGAACATCACGGGCATCATATACATCATGGTCTTCATGCCGGGCATCTGCTGCTGGGTACTGCCCATCATCTGGTCGTTGATCCTGGTATAAATAATACTGGAGATCGTCATTAGCAGTGCAAAAAGACTGATATGGTTTCCGTACCAGGGCAGGCTGAATCCATTGGGGAAAGTCCATATGGAATCATATGATGAAAGATCGGTGGCCCAGAGGAACGATTGCTGCCTCAGCTCGATGGACGAAGGGAAGAAACGGAACATGGCAATCAGTATGGGGAACTGCAGCAGCATGGGGATACAGCCTGCCATGGGGTTTACCCCTGCCTTTTTGTAAAGGTCCATGGTAGCCTGCTGCTTCTTCATGGCATCATCCTTTTTCGGGAACTTTTTAGCCAGCTCATCGATATCAGGTTTGAGCACCCTCATTTTGGCCGAGGACTTGTAAGTTTTATAGGCTATCGGGAACAGTATGATCTTAAGTAATATTGTAAGTACCAGTATGATGATGCCATAATTCCAGCCCAGGTTCCCGAAGAAAGTGAATACCGGGATAACGGCATAAATATTAATCCATGCCATCAGGAAGAAACCCCAGCCCAGGGGGATCTGTTTTTCGAGGTCGAGCTGGTAATGTTTAAGATTATAAAATTTATTCGGGCCAAAATACATCGACATCCCCAGGCTTTTGGTATCCTTCCCTGAATACGGTATTCCGGCTTCGGCAAACATATTCTTCAGAATGCCGTGGGGGCCACTGAGTGGTTTAAAGGTTCTCAGTCTTGGCTCGGTAAGGTATGTATCGGAAATCAGGATTGAGGTAAAGAACTGCTGCTTGAAAGCAAACCATTTGATCTTCTCGTTTTTGAGATAGCGTTCCTCATCCTTGGTCTCGCTTATATAATCGACTTTATCCTGGTCATATTTATAATAGAGCGTACTGGTCATCTGCTCCATCTTGAGGCTTTTTTCAAGGCTCCTCAGGTTGTCGTTCCATGTCAGGACAAGGAATTTGTTCCCGGCATCAATAGCCTGGTCCATCCCTACGAAGTTCACGGTATAACGGAGCATGTAGTCATTGCCCCTGATGGTGTAGAGGAATTCAATATACTGGTCCCTGTTGAAGGAGGTATCACTTGCTGCTGTATACAACCTCATTCCAAACCTGATCGAGTCTTTGCCGCTGACTTTCATGGCAGACTGCCCGTTTTGAGTAGCATCAGGCCAGAAAGGCTGGAAATACAAACTGTTGGTATTTATCGTACGGTTATTTGAGAAAAATGAAATTCCGAAATTCAGGGAATCGCTGTCCATCAAAACCAGAGGTTTTTTATCCCAGGTCAGGTACTTTTTCAGTTCCACCCTCCCTATTTTACCTCCCCTGCTGATGAAATTCAGTTTGAACACATCGTTCTCGACCGAAAAAGACTTGTCCTTGCCGGCGGCAGCATTGGCGAAAACCCCCAATTCCCCTTTCATGGTCATCCTGACAAGGGTTACCGAGTCAACTTTTTCGCCCCGGGCAATAAATTTTTCTTTTTCCTTTGAAACGGCTATAGCCTTTTCCCGGGCAATAGCTGAGATCATTGAATGCTGTTTCTGTACATTAAGAATGTACATTGAATCTGCTTTCCGTTTTTGTTCTACGAGTTGCTCCTTGGTAGGGCTCATCAGGTAGGTATACCCGATGAATATTGCGAAGATGAGGACGAGCCCGATGATCGTGTTCTTGTTGTTCATGAAAGATATTTAATTGCCGCTAAAGCGGCCTTTTGGGGGTGCAAAGGTAAGAAATTGTCTTTACACAGGATTATATTCCCTCGCTGCTTTGATAAATGCCACGAAAAGAGGGTGGGGTTTGGCAACCGTACTTTTATATTCAGGATGAAACTGAACACCGATAAACCAGGGATGGCCCATCAGTTCCATGATCTCTACCAGGTCGTCTTTCTCATTGATGCCCACAGGCAGGAAACCGGCTTTGATATATTTGTCAAGGTAAACATTATTGAATTCATACCGGTGCCTGTGCCTTTCGGATATGTTTACTGTTTTGTAAATTTTAAACAGCTTCGAAGATTTGCTTATTTTGCAGGGATATGCCCCCAGCCTCATGGTTCCTCCAAGACCCATGATCTTCTTTTGTTCTTCCATCATGTCGATGACGGGATAAGGTGTCTTTTTATTGAATTCGGTGGAATGGGCGCCTTTCATACCCAGGACGTTGCGTGCGAATTCAATTACGGCACACTGCATCCCGAGGCATATCCCGAAAAACGGGAGATTATGAGTCCTTGCATAGTTGATGGCTGTGATCTTACCTTCAATGCCCCTTTCACCAAAACCAGGAGCTACGAGTATGCCGTTCAGGCCTGCAAGTTTTTCGGCCACATTGTTTTCATCTATGAATTCCGAATGCAGGGAGATGACATTTACCTTGCAGCCATTCGATACCCCCGCATGGATTATGGATTCGTTGATCGACTTATAGGCATCCTTGAGTTCCACATATTTACCAACAAGGCCGATGCTGAAGCTGCAGGTCGGGTTTTTAAGGGTATACAGGAATTTTTCCCAGTCGCGAAGATCGGGGATCCCGTCGGTAGGCATTTCGGTCTTTCTCAGGATTTCGATGTCGAGGTTCTCCTGGCGCATTAAAACAGGTACTTCGTAAATGCTTTCGGCATCTATGCATTCTATAACGGACGAAGGATTGACATTGCAGAAAAGGGCAATTTTGTTACGAAGGCTTTCGGGAAGATGTTTCTCGGTACGGCAAACGATGATATCGGGCTGAACCCCTTGTTCCAGCATGGTTTTAACGGAGTGCTGGGTGGGTTTTGATTTGAGTTCACCCGCTGCTGCAAGGTATGGTACAAGGGTGAGATGCACAACCACACTGTCCTTGCCCAGTTCCCATCGCAACTGTCGCACCGACTCAATGAATGGCAGGGACTCTATATCACCCACGGTACCCCCGATTTCGGTAATTACGAAATCATAATGTTGCTTGCTTGCAAGAAGCCTGATCCGTTTTTTAATTTCGTCGGTGATATGGGGTATTACCTGGACAGTTTCTCCCAGGAATTCACCTTTCCTTTCCTTGTTAATTACACTCTGGTAAACCACTCCTGTTGTGACATTATTGGCCTGGGTGGTGGGCACGCTTGAAAACCTTTCATAGTGCCCCAGGTCCAGGTCGGTTTCTGCCCCGTCTTCGGTGACGTAACATTCTCCATGTTCATAAGGATTCAGGGTTCCCGGATCAATATTGATGTACGGATCGAGTTTCTGAATTGTAACCGTAAACCCCCTGGCAACAAGCAGTTTCGCTATCGAAGAGGAGATGATCCCTTTACCCAGGGATGAAGTAACGCCGCCGGTTACAAAAATATATTTGGTTGAAGACATGTCAGGTTCAGAATGATAGTTTACTGAGAACAAAAATAATCGTTTTAAGCAAACAGGGGGAAATTAGTTTTGCCTCAGCGGCTTTTTTTACGAACATGGTCCGGATGGTCAATCCTTCGCTTTATCGCAATGATCTCAGACGAAATCTCCTCTATCGGTTTATCCGTGACGTGGATAACAGGCCATTCATACTTACAGAAAATGCTGTTGGAGTAGTTAAGTTCTTTTTTAACATTTTGAATTGAAGCATATCCTCCGGTATTGCCACCGAGGTATTGTTCCCTTGCCGAACGGAGGTTCGAAAGATCCTGGGGTTCGGTCATCAGCCCAAATACTTTTCCCGGGCCCAGTCTTGTAAGGTGTTGCGAAAGTTCGGCTGCAAGTACTACGGGGTAATTCGCAACAAACCAGCCCTTGAATGCAAGGTAAATGCTCAGTGGGGTTTTGAATGTCCTTGAAACACCCACCAGGACGATCTCGGCCTTATCGTAATCATAATCCCTCTGCCCGTCATCATGGGTAAAGGCAAACTGCATGGCGTCGATGCGTTTGAAATATTCCTTGTTCAGGCTGAAAAACAATCCGGGTTCACCCGTAGGAGAGTTTTCAAAATGATGTGAAAGCCGCGAAAGAAGGGGCCCCATAAGGTCTATAGCGTCCAGGTTATGGATGCGGCTTAACCTCAGTATGACTTCCCTGAGGGATTCTGAGACCAGGGTATGCAGGATAAAGCCTTTTTGCTCAGCAACTTCAGCAACGATTTCTTCGATGGCCTGCTCGGTTCTCACCTCCGGTTTTAATACTACGTCCACGCTGGAATGAGGGAACTGGGTGAGAGCGGCCATCAGGATCTGCTCGGCAGTTCGACCTGAGCCATCTGAAACCACATATACCTTGTTCATGGCATTTTTTGATTTGACCTTTAAAACTACTGTTTTTTATTCAAAAAGCAAAATCCCGCATTTTTTTCATATTTTAGCTTATCGATTAAATTAAGTACTTTTGAAGCCTTAATTCAAACTGAAAATCAAAATAAACACTACCAAATTATGACAACAATTAAAGTCGGTATCAATGGATTTGGCCGGATCGGACGTTTGACCTTCCGCGCCCTTTTAAAGAAAGAAAATGTTGAAGTTGTAGCCATCAATGACCTTACTGATTCCAAGACCCTGGCCCACCTTCTGAAATACGATTCGATTCACGGGAAATTTCCCGGTACTGTAGTGGTTGAAGGGGATTACCTGGTTATTAACGGAAAGAAACTCAGGGTATACGCCGAGAAGGATCCCGCAAACCTGCCCTGGGGGACACTGGGTGTGTCAACGGTACTGGAATGCACGGGAATATTCCGTAACCGTGAAAAAATGAGCAAACACCTGGCAGCCGGAGCAAAGAAAGTGCTTCTGAGCGTACCCTCCGACAATAAGGACGATGTGGATGCAACCATAGTCCTGGGTGTTAACGACAGCTTGCTCACCCATGAAATGAAACTTATTTCAAATGCTTCCTGCACAACCAACTGCCTTGCCCCGATCGCCAAGGTCCTGAACGATAATTTCGGCATCGTAAGAGGGCTGATGAACACCATTCACAGCTATACCAACGACCAGATCATACTTGACGCACCCCACAAAGACCTGCGCCGTGCACGTGCCGCCGCCATGTCGATCATCCCAACCAAGACCGGGGCAGCAAAAGCCATCGGCCTTGTGATCCCTGAACTCGAAGGGAAACTCGACGGGTTTGCAGTGAGGGTTCCGACCCCCGATGGTTCACTTGTTGACCTGACCTGCGAATTGTCAAGGAAAACCACCAAGGAAGAGATCAATGCCGCCATGAAAGCTGCTGCTGAAGGTCCTATGAAGGGGGTGCTTGAGTACAATACCGATCCCATTGTGAGTGTTGACATTGTCGGGAACCCTCATTCTTCAATTTTCGATTCGGATCTCACCAAAGTGATGGGTGGAAACTTTGTTAAAATCATTTCATGGTACGATAACGAAAACGGTTATTCCAACAGGATGGCCGATCTCGTTGTAAAAATGGGCTGATATGAGTCATCTCTTTGCAAGCGGGGAAAGGGAAGGTTACATCATGGTCGTTGAAGACTCGAGAAGTCAGGCGATGATGCTGAAATCCCTTCTGAAAAAACACGACTATAAAGTCAGGGATTTTGAAGATGGGCTCGCGGCTTTCGATGCAGCCCTTGAAGATCCGCCCCTCTTGATTGTCAGCGACATACTTATGCCGGGAATGGACGGCTATGAATTATGCCGTAAAGTTAAAAGCAACACGGTGCTTAAGGATATTCCCATCATCCTGCTGACCACCCTCCAGGATTCCATGGATATTATCAAAGGTTTGCAGGCAGGATCCGATAATTTCATTACAAAGCCGTTTGATGCCAAGTACCTTCTTTCGCGCATCAACTACCTTCTGGCTAACAGGGAGCTCAGGTACCAGGGGACAAGCGACCTGGTGCTTGAGATCATGTTCAACGGGCAGAAGTACGCTATTAACTCCGAGAGGAAACAGATACTGGACCTGTTGTTATCGGTATATGAAAATGCCGTTCAGCAGAACCATCAGCTTATAGAAGCCCAGGCCGCACTGCAGAGGTCAAATGATCACCTGATCACCATGAACCGCGACCTGGAAGCATTTTCTTACACTATTTCGCATGACCTCAGGACCCCTCTGAACCACATCAGCATGAGCGCGCAGCTACTGCAACAGCATTATATGGATAAGCTGGATGAAGCCGGGGCTTCCTACGTCGAAACCATACATTCCACTACAAGGTCCATGGCCGAAATGATTAACGATCTCCTGCAGTTTTCACGTACGGGCACTATCAATATACATCCGCAGCCAATCGACCTCAGCGATATGTTTACAAAAGTCATGGAATGGATACACCAGGACGATCCCCAGAGGCAGATTGAAGTTAAAATCGAGGAGAATATGCATATCCATGCCGATCATAGCCTCCTGATGGTTGTTGTAAAGAACCTTCTTGGAAATGCCTGGAAATATACTTCAAAAACAAAGAAACCTATCATTCAGGTTGGAAGCTTGCACAAAAACGGCCAAACTGTGTTTTATGTCAGGGATAACGGAGCCGGGTTTGAACCTGGCCGCGCCGTCAACCTGTTCACCCCTTTTGTAAGGCTTCACTCCCAGGAAGATTTCCCCGGGACCGGTGTTGGACTCGCCACGGCCAAGCGGATAATTGAAAGGCATGCGGGGAAGATATGGGCCGAAGGAGAACAGGGCAAAGGTGCTTGCTTTTTATTTACCCTAGGCTAAGCCTGTTGAGCTATGGAATCAATAAAGGAGATTTATAAAATCGGCCACGGGCCGTCGAGCAGTCATACCATGGGGCCAGCCAAGGCGGCCTCGATCTTTGCAAAACGCAATCCCGGGATCCCAAAAGTGAGGGTGCATCTTTACGGTAGCCTTGCTGCTACAGGCAAAGGCCATATGACCGACAAAGCCGTCATAGAAGCCCTGCATCCAGTACCGGTGGAAATCACCTGGAACCCTGAGACTGTGCTTCCTGAACATCCGAACGGGATGACCTTTGAAGCCCTTGACAGGTCGGGGAATGTGAGGGACTCATGGACTACCTACAGCATCGGGGGTGGCGATATCAGCGACAACGGGAAACGGGATCCTTCAGCATCTATTTACAGGATGTCGAGTATGGAGGATATCCTCAAATGGTGCCTGAATAACGGAAGGACACTCTGGGAATACGTGGAAATACACGAGAAACAGGATATCTGGGATTACCTTGCCGAGGTATGGAAAGTCATGAAAGATGCTGTGGAAAGGGGGATTGAGACTGAAGGGGTTCTACCCGGGCGGATCAACCTTCCCAGGAAAGCTTCATCATACTATATCAAGGCCAGGAGTTTCAAGGGGACCCTGAGCCGGAGGGCTTTTACTTTTGCCTTTGCCCTGGCCGTTGCAGAAGAAAATGCCGCCGGTGGGAAGATTGTCACGGCTCCAACCTGCGGTTCATGCGGGGTTATGCCATCCGTGCTGTATTTATTAAAGACAAAGTACGATTTCACCGACAGGAAAATACTTCAGGGCCTTGCTACCGCAGGCCTGATCGGCAACCTTATCAAAACCAATGCTTCAATCTCGGGAGCCGAAGTCGGTTGCCAGGGCGAGGTCGGCAGTGCCAGTTCAATGGCCGCTGCAGCAGCTGAACAAATGTTCGGCGGCACCCCGAGACAAATCGAATATGCCGCTTCCATCGCCATGGAACACTTCCTTGGCCTAACCTGTGACCCCTTGTTTGGCCTGGTACAGATACCCTGTATTGAAAGAAATGCATTCGGTGCCGCCAGGGCACTTGATTCCAACATGTATGCCCTGCTCTCCGACGGAACACACATCATCAGCTTCGATAAAGTGATACAGGCGATGAAACAAACAGGCCACGACCTTCCTGCCATATACAGGGAAACTGCAGAGGGCGGGCTGGCTGTTCTCGGGATCAAAGAGTAACATTTTCGGCGTTTTCCCGTAGAACCCTGAATAAGGCAGATTATGCTTTTTCTGAGGTTTACAATTTTATTTATTCTTTTGGCAAAGCCGGTTTATTATACACCCCAGCCGCTTTCAATACTCGATTGTGACGAGATGGTGAAGCTGGGTGATAAAAGCGGGTTAAAAGCAGTCGAAAAACTCATAAACCCGATAACACTGCTCTACCTCGACACAGCTTATGCAAATCATATTGTTGACTGGGAGTTCAGACAGGGATTCCTGAGGACACATCCCGACAGTGCCGGTTATTCTATGCTTGACCTTCCCTGGTACACCCTTGACATTGCTTCCAACCTCGACAACAGGCATGCAGCATCAAGCCTTCTGAGGTATTACTGTTCCGTTCCAAAACTCACAAAATCCGATACCATTTTCTGGATGTATGAGCAGATGTACCGGTTCCTGCCGGTATTCGTATGCAGGAAACCGGGGGGGGCACTGCTGGAAGAAAAACTAAAAAGCGATTTCAAGGCATGGAGCCATATTGCCGCAATAACGCCTCCCGTAAAGTATCCCGACCCTTCGGTTGAATATGACCGCCTGCCGGAACTTAAACCTTTGAATACTAGTAACGATTCAAGGTTTATTGCCCTTATGCTTGGGCTCAGCCTGAAACAACTTAAATCCCCGGGTTTTACTGAAGAGAAAATAAAAGGACTCCGCAGGGTCCAAACCTGTTTGGAGAATACCAGGTTTCAGCTTCCTGTGCTGAACAGCGAATACCGGATATATATCCAGCCAATCGAAAAACGTATCATTCCTGCCATGAAGGAATACAGCAATATCAATCAGCTGGTCGTTGACAAAGCGGCCATGATGCTGATTATTTCATCATGGCTAACAAGTCATGACTTCAGCCAGCACATGCCTTACAGCCAGAGTAAATTCCTGGTTAAAGGCCCCGATAAGGCCTATTTCGAGATCTATTACGAATATGGTATGCAGTCGATCAGGCTGACATTGCTTGGAGGCAAAAGAATCATGATAGAAAAGATTACCGAAACCATTGACTGATCCTGCTTCCTCTTCATTAAGCCATTTCACTGCATATAAGCTGTTATTGCATCCGGGGACCTGTAAATATTTATCAGCAGGGTATATTGTTGATATAGTTTCATTTGCAATATATTGATGATAAAGATTGGCGATCAGGTTTCGACCTTACGTAAAAAAAAAGTAAGTTTGCGGCCTGAAAATTTAAATTATGCTGAAATATTTTATCGCCCGCCAGATGGTGAAACGCACGAAAAACAGGCAGTTTCCTATCGAAATCCTTGAACAGAAACATGTTGACCTAAGCCAGCCTTTCCCAAACGACAGCTCGTATTTTTATGGTGGTGATAAAGCAGGCAATGCTTTTATTGCACGAATGGCATTCAGGGGGGAGAAAAGACAGCATGAATGGTGGTTTGATTTTTTCATTAAAGGAAGGGGGTTCTTCGGTTTGAAGACCGATCCGGGTCCAGATGGGGCCGGGTTCCAGATGGGCAGCCTGAAATGGGAAAATACAGTTTTAGGCAAGGAATGGAGGATCACTTACGAGGGTCCGGTGACCGATGAGCAGGGAAAGTCATACCACTGCAAGACCGACATGCTTTTCATAGGCGAGCATGAACCTTATGATTTTGCGAAGAGCTCCGACCAGAGCATGATAGCAAAGGCTATTGCAGGTGAGAAGTGGAACAAGAAGTTTTTCTTCATGATGAAGGATACCCAGCAAACTCATTATGAACAGACCGGCATTTTCCAAGGAACCATATCGTTAGACGGACAGGTGTATCCCATGGAGATGAGGGCTTCGAGGGATCATTCATTCGGATCGAGGACCTGGCTTACCTGGGACAGGCATTACTGGATCACAGGTATCTCGGAGGCCGGGATGCACTGGACTGTGACAACGATCAAATGGGACTTCCTGGGAAGGCTCACCGCAGGATTCATAACACATCCCGACGGCCATACCGATGCTATCATTGAATGCACCGACCTGGAAACGGTTTCAAAGGAAAAACTACTCCCCGACCATGGGTTTATAGATATTATTTGCCGCAGCGGCGCAAAACATAAGGTTGAATTCTGGAGAAACGGGCATTTTCCGTATATGATGGACGGGAAATACCAGATGCGGGAAGCAATCGGGACTTATAAATTTGATGGAGTTGACGGATTAGGGATGGTCGAATTCGGGTTCCACAAAGACAAATACACTATCGACTAATCCATACTAAAGAAATTGATACTTCGGCTGAACGAAATCGACGGGTACCCGGTTGGCGGGAAAGCTAAAGGCCTGAAAATCCTCAAAGAGCTAGGTTTTAATGTCCCCGCAGCGTTTGTATTGCTGCACCCTGAACCCAGGGAGTTGCAGGATGCGGTTATTAAAAAGCACCTGGCGCTTCTTGGGCCGGGGCCCAAGGCTGTACGCTCATCGGCTGTAAGTGAGGACGGGCATTCGGCATCCTTTGCCGGGCAGTTTGAATCGTACATGAATCTGCAATCGTTTGAAGAAATCCGTTCGGCAATTGTAAAATGCATAGATGCAGCCGGGGCCGAGCGTGTAAGATCATACACAGGCAGCCTTCTGTCCGAAGCAGACCTGAGGATATCGGTAGTCCTTCAGAACATGGTGGACGCCCGGGTTGCAGGTGTTGTTTTTTCGGTCAACCCTGTGAACAACCGCCGGGATAAAATCCTTGTCAATGCCGTTGCAGGGCATGGCGAAGACCTTGTAAGCGGTAAAAAAGATGCGTCCCATTATGAAGTCTTCCGCAGTGGATCCAACCTCGGAAAAGAAGCCGGCAGGAACGGCCATCTCCTCGGTGAACCGCTTCTCGGCCAGATCATTGAGGGGGCGATAAAAGCTGAAAGTTTTTTCAATGCCCCTGTTGATATGGAATGGGCCATTGACCAGTCGGGGATACTGCACTGGTTGCAGGTAAGGCCTGTGACTGCGCTAAGCCCTGTTCATTTCAATGAACTTGACACAATTAAAGGAGAGAGCAGCAACATCTGGACCCTGGGCAATATTGGTGAGATGATGCCGGGAGTTGCAACGCCTCTTACGTATTCGGTATGCGCCGAATCTATTGATTACGGGATGGTGCTCCTCGCCCAGAGGGGAGGAGCATTCAGAATGCGTGACCGTAAGGGCCCAAGATACATCCAGATGTTCTACAACCGGCTGTTCATCAACATGAGCAATATGATGGACTATCCCAAAAAGATTTGGTTAAATAAGCCGGAAGATGTGCAATTTGCCCTGAGCGGGAAAATATTCGAAGGACTTACAGCGGTTCCTGATGCTTCATTCCCTGTGAGGGTCCTGAATTTTACAAGGCAGATGTCAACCACCTTAAGGGCTGGCAAATACCTGGATCAACTGAGGAGCCTGGAAGCCGGCTTCCGAATCGACATATCATTGCCAGCTGCTGAGCTGCATAAAAAACTGGAAGAAGGAAGAATTCAGCTGGGAATAGGGTTTGGGCACCACATCATGGCATCGGCACAAAGCGGGACCATGTACTCAGCCTTTATGCGGATCATGACTGGGGATAAACGTCGGCCCGGGGCTGCCGACCACCATATTGCCACCATGCTTCTCCTCGATATTCCTGAAATTGAGAGTGCTGATGCAGTGAAAACACTGGAGCGGTTTGCAAGGATGATCCGTTCTCACAAAGAATTCTCAGGGAAGTTCACACTGGCCACTTCAGCCGAGGCAATTGAAATGCTTGAAAAAAAGGCTCCCGAAGAAGTCATGGAACAGTTCAGACTTTTTCTTGAACGCCATGGCCACCGTTGCGTAAGGGAATCAGAGCTGAGGGAGAAAACCTGGGCCGATAAGCCCTCCCAGCTCATCCAGATCCTTCAGACCCGGGTAAAAGCAGGTGAAGTAAGGCATGTGGCCCACGATACAAAAAAAGAAATTACTCTTGCTTTAAGCAAGCTCCGTCCGGTAACCAGGATCATTCTCAGGTCTATGATTTCCACAGCAAGGAAAGCCGTCGCTAAGCGTGAGATAACAAAAGCGCTTTCGATCAAGATGGTGGATACCATCCGCAGGGGATACAATGCACTGGCATTGAAACTGGTTTTAGAACACTTGCTCGACGATGCTGACCAGGTGTACTTTCTCACCCATGAGGAGCTTGGCAGGCTGATTGCCGATAAAGATGCAGGTTGGAAACTGAAAGCTGCGAAAAGACGTGAACTCCTTGCCGATACAGACAAACTGGTGTTTGAGGAGATTAGCTTTGGCATACCGGAACCTCTTGAAGAAGAGCAATCCTTTGAACTTAAAGAAGGCCAGCTTGCCGGAATCCCGGTCAGCAGCGGAGTCGTTGAAGCGAGAGTAAGGATAATCAACACCCTTGAAGATGCCGAGCAACTGAAGGAAGGTGAAATTATGGTCGCATCGTTCACCGATATAGGCTGGACCCCGTATTTCAGTATAATTTCAGGCCTGATTACAGAGATTGGCAGCCCTTTATCGCATGGAGCTGTTGTGGCCCGTGAATATGGAATCCCGGCTGTTGTGGCAGCAAAAGGAGCAAAAAAATTCCTTAAGACCGGTGACCGGGTCAAACTTGACGGGGAAAAAGGGCTGATAGAAAAAAAGGCTGACTAGGGAAGGCGGGCCCCGGTACCATATGAACGGAATTTGTTATTCCTGAACTGGAATTCCATGAAATACGGGCCCGACACAACAGAATAAAAATCAACCGTGTCACCGTTAAAGGTAACATTCTTCGAGAAATAAACATTTTTAAGCACTGCACACTGGTTTAGTGCTCCAAACGAGCCATTCCTGACTTTGGCATATGAGTCTGCTCTCCACCAGCTTATGGTATGAGTGGTATCGTTAACGTCAATTTTTCCTCCGCCTGTGCCTGCGTCATAACGCACATCGGCAAACCCGAAATTGCCCTTCATCGGATTCGCGCTGCCTTCAAGAAGTTTTAGTCCAGTCAGGAAACCGTGGCCATAGCCCAGGTCCATAACAAACACGGCTCCGCTGTCACTTGCACAGGGGAAACCGGTTATCGAATCGGCTGAATGCATCAGGCTCATATTCATCCTGTTCGGGAACAGCGGATTGACTGTCCAGGTACCCGAATCAGAAGGATTAACAGGAGGCAGGGAGCCGGTATATGCGTCGGGCATCAGGCTTGGCAAAGAACCTGTATCGTTGCAGTATCCCTGCTTCATCCAGGTTCCGTTGGCCAGTATTGTCAGAATGCCCCATTCCCGGTTTAAAGTACTGCCGTTGATTGCCGATTTACTGATATGAAGATAAACATAATTGCCAAAGTTCATCGGATTGCCCGAAACCGACTGGGATGATGTACCATAGGAGAGGTTGTTGTTAAGCCTTGCTGTGGGAAAATTCCCGGTAAAAACCCTGCCCTGGATCTCAACGGCATAATAAAATGACCCGCTGGTAAAAACCTTGTATAGCCCGCTTAGTTCATTGGTATAGACAGTGAATGATCCGTTATCATAACGCTTGGTCGACTCGTTGTATATGGTATAGCCCCCTGCACTTTCGTTAACGGTATAGGTAAGCACGTCGCCTGCACTGCCCGAACCAGCATAACTATTAGTAACAGATGTAGTATTGCTGTTCTTTGAACAAGCAGCTGCCATGACAAGAATTACGAGTCCGATTAAAGTAAAATACCTGTACCTCATTTGAAATGTATCTGTGAACAGAATAACGAGTTAAAGATACAAAGATTTTAAGCCGTGATGAAAAATTGCAAAAAATCCTTAACAGCTTTACTAAATCTTTATAATGCGAAACTACAAATTTATCGGTGCTTAATAAAAATTTGATTTAATTCGCTTCCCTGCAAAAACAGGTACGGCAAGGATTTAAATAAGCCACGTATGAAATTTTTTATTACGTTTGAATGAGAATTAGCCCTCAGATGTTTAAAGCCAGCAACTGGAAGTATTCATCCCGTTCTGATTTCAGTGAATATGTCATTGCATTCCTTACCATTGCATTGACCGCTGCCATATGCTTCCCTTTCAGCAATGTGATTGGCACATTCAGCGTAGGCTTGATATTGCTGATGGCTGTTGCCCTTATGTCCCTTTTTTTAGGAAGATGGCCGTTGATGTTTGCAGCCATACTTAACGTTTTGATATGGGATTATTTCTTCCAGCAACCACTCTTCACCTTTAGTGTGGAGGAGGTTGAAGATATATTCGCAAATTCGGCCGACCTCCTCGTAGGGATAGTTTTGGTCATCCTGATCACCAGGATTCGGAAGAGCCAGGCTGTTCTGAGGAACAGCCAGCAAAGGCTGACCATATTGTATAATTTCCTGGAAACCATGAATGACGCCAAATCAATTGATGAAGTGGTAAGCATTACTGAGAGCGGGTTAAAGAAGCATTTCGGCCAGGAAGCTGTCATCTATCTCAAGGACAACAACATTCGAAGGCTTTGTGCAAACCCTTACGGCAATTCAGGCTTCCACAGTTCAGCAGGGTTTAACCTTGCCGCTGACCTGTTTTTTGAGGCAAGCACGGGAAAGACGGTTGAAATGAAGCAGGGGCCTGAAAACATTGTCTATTTCCCCTTGCGGGATCCCCGCGAAACGATTGGGATAATCGGGGTTGCCATGGATGCAGGCATTAGCCAGGATGAAGATAAAATGATATTGTTTAAATCGTTTGTCACCATCATTGCATCCACTTTCGGAAGGGAGATCAACATAGCAGAAACCATTGAAAAAGGGCTTCTCGACCACTCAGAGAAACTTTTCCAGGCTATTTTAAACAGCGTTTCCCATGAGTTGCGGACCCCGATTGCCATTATTACAGCCGCGGTGGACAACCTTAAAAATACCAGCACATCCTCGGAGCATGAAAAGAGGAAGCAGATCTGCATTGAGCTGGAATCTGCTTCGACCAGGCTTAACAACCTTGTTGAAAACATCCTCGACATGTCGAGGATAGAATCAGGCCTTCTGAAATTAAACCTGCAGTATTGCGATATTGCCGACCTCGTTGGACTTGTTGCCAAGGATTTAAAATGCGAGCTCAGCCGCAAGAAACTTAATATCACGATGCCCGAGAACCTTTCACTGATCAAGGCCGATATCAGCCTCCTCAGGCAGGTATTGGTCAATGTTCTCAGGAACGCCATCATGTACACTCCTTCGGGCACGGGCATTGAGATCAATGCAGTAAACGACCCTCCCGAAATGGTCACGCTCACCATACGCGATAACGGGCCGGGAGTCCCCGAGGAAAACCTTGAACACCTGTTTGAAAAATTTTACCGTGTGCCCGGATCGAAAAGCGGGGGCACCGGACTTGGACTCGCCATTGCAAGAGCCTTTGTGGAAGCCCATGGCGGATTCATCAGGGCAACCAATGACCCCCAGGGGGGATTAAAAATTACAATGATATTTAAAGCCGGGAAATGATATGGAGAAAAACAAAATTAAGTACAAAGTACTCATTATTGATGATGAAGCTCAGATTCGCCGATTGCTCAAGATGACACTTGAGGCCAATGAATATAAAGTATTTGAGGCTGCTTCGGCTAAAGAAGGCATGCTTGCAGTAACAATGAACCATCCTGATGTTATACTTCTTGACCTTGGCCTTCCTGATGAAAGCGGATTAAGCATGCTTCACCGCCTGCGTGAATGGTCGGCCGTGCCATTGATTGTTCTGACCGTACAGGATTCAGAATCGGTCATGATAGAAGCTCTCGATTGCGGAGCTGACGATTATGTAACCAAACCGTTTAACGCGGGAGAACTCCTTGCCAGGATCAGGGTGGCGATACGGCATTCCTTAAGGATGGATGAATCTCCTGTATTCCGCTCGGGCAGCCTTGAAGTGGATATCAACAGCAGGGTTACAAGGCTTAACAAGGAAGAAGTCAAGCTCACTGCCACTGAGTATTCACTGCTTCTTATCTTTATAAGGCATGCCGGGAAAGTACTTACCCATTCTTTTATCAGCCGCGAGATCTGGAGCGCACCATATGCCGATAACGCCCAGATACTCAGGGTCCATATTGCACAATTAAGAAAGAAAATTGAAAACGACCCTTCGGTGCCCGAACTGCTGATAACCGAGCCGGGTGTGGGTTACAGGCTGAAAATGCTGAATGTGACTTAACAGAAGCCGTTTATCGCCCGTTAATTCCCTGCAGTTTTGCTGCTTATCGGGAAGCCAGGTATTTGTCCTGTAAAACTCCGAAATCGACTTTGAGAACCTTGGCAAGATAGTTATGGAGGCCTCCGAAAGAGTTGTCAATCTCATCCAGTGCGGCCTCCAGGTATTCGGGCCTGACTTCCATCATCGGCCTGATAATCTCCCCGTTCCTGCCTTCTTCTGAGACCTTTCTTACAAAACGGTCGGCCAGGGATTTCAGCCTGTCATTGCTCAGAAAATAATCCTCCTTAACAGTATCAATATCTGCCCCAAGGGCTGTAAGCAGAAAAACCGTGGCTAAGCCTGTTCGGTCCTTACCTGCCGCGCAATGATAAACCAGGGGCAGGTCGCCGGTCGTTTCAAGAATCCTGAAAAATTCGGCAAAACTCCCGCTGTCGCTCAGTATCATCCTCCTGTAATCGGCAATCAGTACGTTCTCAATGCCTTCCTTGTCGTTATTCCCGAGAAATTCCATCGCCCTGTCCCTGGCCTCATCGGGAATAACGATCCTCATGGTCTTTTTCACCGAAGGAATATGCATGCTGGGATATGAATAAACCTCCCTGTCGGACCGGAAATCTATCACCAGGGCCAGCCCGATATCCTCAAGTTTATCCATATCAGCCTGGCTCAGTTTATTCAGGCTCCCGCTGCGGTATATCATATTCTTCCTGAACTTCCGGCCGTTTGTGGTCTGAATGCCTTCAAGGGAGCGGAAATTGGGTTGATTCTCAAGTATAATGGAAACCTCGGGTATGTGGTTCATAGTGGATTACTGATATAGTTTGCTTTTTTGTAAATTTACGAAGCAAAATTATCCTTATTCCTCCATATATGAAATCCTTCCTGAATATTATTCTTACGGGGATTATCCTCTTCATCCTAATCAGTGGCAGCCCACCCGACCGTATCCGCAAACCCGTCGACCCCATCGGGTTTGCCACCAGGTCCTGGCAGATGGATTCGGTGATGAAAAGGATAACAAGGCTGCAGGGCATGAAAATGAACGATGCACTCGACAACAACCGCATACAACAGTTCATGTCGTGGAAAATGGCCATCTGCCCCCATGACGATTATACTTACGTGGGATGGCTTTATCCCGCTGTGCTTCGTAACATCAAGGCCCCGACGGTAATCCTTCTAGGGGTGGCTCATAAGGCAAAAAAATACGAGGTGGAGAACCGCATGGTTTTCGACAGCTTTGACTACTGGCAGGAACCTTACGGGCCGGTTAAGGTTTCGGGTTTAAGGGAAGCCATCATGAACAAACTGCCAAGGTCGGCTTACATTGTTCACGACAGCCTGCAAAAGGCCGAGCATTCACTGGAGGCAATACTGCCCTTTCTCCAGTATTATAACAGCAGGATCGAGATCGTTCCCATCCTGATCCCCTATATGTCGTTTGCGACCATGAAAACCCTTGCTTCAGACCTGGCCGAAGCTTTATACAGCCTCAGCCAGTATAACGACAGGAACCTGCAGATAGGCAAGGATTACGCGATTGTAGTATCAACGGATGCGGTCCATTATGGCTGCGAAGAATGGGGAGGATCGGATTATGCTTTCTATGGCTGCGATACGGCCGGGTTTCATAAAGCAGTTGACCATGAGCTGGAAATCATCAGGAATACCCTGCTCGGCCCTGCCACTGAAAAAAAAGCCAGGGAGTTTACTCAATATACGGTTCAGGACACCAATTACCATTCGTACAAATGGACCTGGTGCGGGAGGTATTCGGTGCCTTTCGGCCTCCTCACACTATCTGACCTTGAAAAAGCCATGCATTCATCACCTTCCTCAGGCACCCTCTTGGGATATTCCACTTCCATAAGCAATAAACCCATCCCTGTCGGTGATATTAAAATGGGGATTACCGCCAAAGCCGATATAAAACACTGGGTAGGCTATACCGGGATAGGCTACAGGTAATAAACAACAAATTCCGGAGTTTAATTTAAAAGTAAAGTTTATGAAAACAGTAAAATCAATATATACGGGGAACCTCCGCACCGAGGCGACCCATCTGAAGTCAGGAACAAAACTGATTACCGACGCCCCGGTGGACAACCAGGGCAAGGGGGAATTCTTTTCCCCTACCGACCTTGTGGCAACAGCCCTTGGAAGCTGCATGATCACCATCATGGGAATTGCCGCAAGTGCCCAGGGATTCAGTATTGAGGGGGCAAGCTGGGAAGTATCCAAAGTAATGGCCGACAATCCCCGCCGCATCAGCGAGATAATCACCGAACTGACCTTCCCTCCCCATAACTACAGCGACCAGCAAAAGAGGGTGATAGAACACATCAGTAAAAATTGTCCCGTGGCCCTGAGCCTGCACCCGGAACTTAAACAGACAGTTAAGATAACCTATCTGTAAATCCGGTTCTCACCCAAGGTAAGACCTCAGCAGCCTGCTTCTTGAAGAATGTTTAAGACGGCGGATGGCTTTTTCCTTGATCTGTCGCACCCGTTCACGGGTCAGGCTGAATGCCGAGCCTATCTCTTCGAGGGTATAGCTGTGGGGGTACCCTATGCCATAGAACATGTTCAGTATCTCCCTTTCTTTTTCGGCAAGGGAGGCCAGTGAGCGCTGCACCTCCATGGCCAGGCTTTCACGTATGAGGTTTTCGTCGGTATCGGGGGTATCCACAGCCACGAAAATATCAAGCAGTTTTGTATCTTCATCCTGGTCTATAGGTGCATCCATGGAGACGATCCTGGTACCCATCTTCATTGTTTCGGCAACCTTGTGTTCGGGGATATCCATTTCTATTGCAAGTTCGTTCAATGAAGGGGGCCTTTCATAGATCTGTTCCAGTTTGGATGTGGCTTTACTGATCTTTCCAAGTGATCCTACCTGGTTCAACGGAAGTCGTACTATCCTTGACTGTTCGGCCAGGGCCTGAAGAATCGATTGCCGTATCCACCATACTGCGTATGAGATGAACTTAAAGCCACGGGTTTCGTCGAACCTTCTTGCAGCCTTGATCAGGCCAACATTCCCTTCGTTGATCAGGTCGGGTAGGCTCAGCCCCTGGTTCTGGTATTGTTTTGCAACACTAACGACAAACCTGAGGTTTGCTTTGCACAATTTCTCAAGTGCAATCTGGTCGCCCTGTTTAATCCGCTGGGCAAGGTTCACTTCTTCCTCGGCGGTAATTAACTCTTCTTTGCCTATGTCGGCAAGGTATTTATCTAAAGAAGCCGTTTCACGGTTGGTGATCGACTTCGAAATCTTAAGCTGTCTCATGATCCCATCCTTCAATCAAATCCCCAAAATACTGCCCGCCCTTCGGGGGCGGAAACCGGTCCCGGGTTTACACCGGGGCAATATCATCTGTTTACAATAGACCAGAAAACAGTGCCCGGGGTTGCTTTACCAGCTCAGACCATAAAACGCGCTCATACCGTTAGGATAGATGCCTTCGATCTGAACCCCGTTGGATTTGTCGGAAAGCGCCGATTTCAACCCCTCAATCGAGCTTACAGGTTTATTGTTGACAGTTAAAAGGATAAATCCAGGTTTCAATCCAACCTGGCTGAATTTGCCTGGTTCCACCTGCGTTATCTTGAAGCCGTTTGCGACCCGGTACTTTGCCTTCTCCTTTTCATTGAGGGGTTCAAACGTAGCGCCGTAGATCTTCAACTGGTTGTTATTCCTGGCCACGGACTGGTTACTATTCTCGCTCACCAGTTTCACCTGGAAGTCAAGCGGTTTGCCATCCCTCAGAACCGAAACCGTTACAACATCGCCAGGGCTCAGCTGTGACACTATTTCCATCAGCTCCGATTTCCCGTTCACGGGTTTATTCTGTATGCCTGTGAGGATGTCTCCTCTTTTAATACCTGCAATGTCGGCCGAACCGCCCCCGATCACATCACTGATGTAAACCCCGCTGAGGCTGCTCAGTGCGTTGTCTTTTGCAAACTGGTCATCGATCTCATGGTAGTATACCCCGAGGTAAGCCCTCTGGATCTTACCGAACTTCATAAAATCTTCAACCACCTTTTTTACTATATTGACAGGAATGGCGAATGAATACCCTGTATAATAACCCGTTCCTGAGGCAATGGCGGCATTGATGCCGATGAGTTCTCCACTGGTGTTGACAAGCGCTCCCCCGCTGTTGCCAGGGTTGATGGCAGCATCGGTCTGGATAAAGGATTCAACAGCGCCCTGGGAGCCGAGGATATTGATATCCCTGGCCTTGGCGCTGACTATCCCGGCGGTTACCGTGGACGTAAGGTTGAACGGGTTGCCAACGGCCAGCACCCACTCCCCTATCTTTACATTGTCACTGTTGCCGTAAGCCAAAAACGGAAGCCCCTTTGCATCAATCCTTATCAGGGCCAGATCGGTGCTCGGGTCCGTCCCCACAACCGTGGCTTTATATACACGCTTATCGTTAAGCGTTACTATTACATTTACAGCGTCCTGCACCACATGATTGTTAGTCACTATATACCCGTCGGCCGTAACAATCACCCCCGAGCCCATGGCCGTGTAAGGTGAAATATATTCCCTTGGGCTGGAATTGAAAAACTGGAAGAAGTCATCATACACCAGGCTTTTTTTCTCAAAATCCGATTTGATATGCACAACAGCATGGACCGAAATGGATGCGGCAGTCTCAAAATCAGGGAGGTTTCCCGGTATCGCCGGACCATATAAAGCGACCTGCTTTACAGGTACGCCTTCAGGTTTAGGGTAATAGATGGTCGTTCGTTTCTCAAATGCTTTGTAGAGCCCTAATGATACGGCTCCACCCATGACTGCAATTAAAAAAATTCCAAGGTATTTTTTCATGGCTCAATTATTAATTATTCAACGTGGTTTCAATAACGCAATCATTTATCCCATATTTTATTATCGTCGTTAAAAACTGTTAATGAATGTGTTAAAGAATTGTTAAAGATTTTTATCTTGCTTTTATATCACATTTTACATTTACCCGGATTAAGCTTGGAACATAAAAATATTTCACGGCAGCCTAAGCGGTTGTCAAGCATATATTAACAACAAAAACCGTGCAAAACATGAAAATCCTTGCTTGTATTTTTGTTTTATTGAGTCCAAATAATTCATTATCTGGGAGTAAAAATTTATTTTGCCAGGGCAGGGCTCTTCCGGTGAAAACGAGCCATTACGCGATTTCGCCTGCTTTAAGCCAAACTGTCAGGGTGGTTTTCTGGAATGTTGAGAATTTGTACGACACGTATGACGATACAACGAAGCTAGACAATGAGTTTACACCCTTGGGCGCGATGCGGTGGAATTATACCAGGTTTCACAATAAGCTTAATCATATTGCCAAGGCTCTCCTGGCTGCCGGTGAGTGGGAAGCCCCGGGCATCATTGGCTTATGTGAAATCGAAAACCGTTATGTCATGAACAGGATGATATACGACACCCCCCTGAAACCTTTTGGCTACCGGATGATACATCATGAGTCACCCGACCTGAGGGGTATAGATGTTGCCTTATTATACAGGCAGGCAGTATTCAGTGTTATCAGTTCGAAACCGTACAAGATCCGGTTCCCGTTCGATACTTCAGCCCAGACCAGGGAGATACTTTTCATACAGGGAAAAGTCCTGGGCCACGACACCCTTGACCTTCTCATCAACCACTGGCCCTCACGCAGGGGTGGTTACGCCGAATCCCAGCCCAGAAGGGATTTTGTGGCATCGGTTCTGAAACATATCGTTGATTCCCTTTTAGAAGCACATAGTGAAGCCCGCATTCTGGTCATGGGAGATTTCAATGATGAACCTGCATCAGCAAGCATTACCGGCATCCTTCATGCAGTGCCCCCCGATTCGATGCAGGTAAAAAGCGGGCTGGTAAACCTGATGTATCCTTTGAGCGGGAAGGCGGGGACCCATCGTTACAGGGGTATCTGGAGCCTGCTTGACCAGTTCATGGCAAGCCCCGGTCTTATCTCACCGGCTCATGGACTGCACCTGGTCCCAGGCTCGGTGAGCATTTTCAGCGATAAATTTTTACTGGAGGAGGACCTTAAGTACTTCGGTAAAAAACCCCGCAGAACGTATAACGGTTTCAGGTACGTGGGAGGGTTTTCGGATCACCTGCCAGTATACCTCGACCTGGGGTACTGAGGCCAGGTGGGGACTGGGGACTGGGGACTGGGAGCTGGGTACTGGGGACTAGGGGCTGGGGACTGGGAGCTGGGTACTGGGTACTGGGGACTGATGAATTCAGTACCAGACACCATTGATCCTGGCACCGCAATATCCGCAGTCACCTTTTTTGATCTGATTGGAGGTTACAGTAAACCCACGTCTTTCCACAAGCAATTTCCTGCATTTCGGGCAATAGGTATTCTCATAATCGGTGCCGGGTACATTGCCGATATAAACATGATTGATCCCTGCCTTACGGGCGATAGTGTATGCCTGTTCGAGAGTTGCAAGAGGCGTATAGGGTATGCTGGTAAGCTTGTATAAGGGGAAGAACCTGCTGAAATGCAGGGGATAATCGGCGAACCCTTCCGCAACAAGCCATTCGCACATTTCCTTAATCATATCCATTCTATCGGTCCAGTTTGGAACTATAAGGTTTGTTATCTCGAGCCACACCCCTTCCTGCTTCAGTATTTTCAGAGTTCTTTGTATTGGTTCCAGGCTGCCCCCGTTAAGCTTTTCATAAATATCCTCCCTGAACGATTTCAGGTTGATGTTAGCGGCATCAATGTATTTTGCGAGTTCCCGCATGGGTTTTTCATTGATATAGCCGTTGCTGATCAGAAGGTTCTTAATTCCCCTGGCCCTGGCAAGTTTTGCCGTATCAAAAGTGTATTCGTAAAACGAGAGCGGCTCGGAATAAGTATAGGCAATGCTGCGGCATCCGTTCCTAACCGCCTGATCAACAACACTGGCCGGGAACATCTCCACGTTATTCGTAGTTTTGGGGCTTACCTGGGAGATTTCCCAGTTCTGGCAGTTCAGGCAGGCAAGGGTACAGCCTGCCGTAGCAATAGAGAAACTTTCGGATGAAGGCAGGTAATGGAATAAGGGTTTTTTCTCTATCGGATCGATATGCACGCTGCAGGGATTGCCGTATGCAATGGAATAAACCTTATCGCCGTAGGCCACATGATTGCGGCACAACCCCTCCTGCCCTTCCCTGAGCGTACACTGGTTGGGACAAAGCTGGCATTTAACTCCTTTCGGAGTTAGGACATAATACAGCGATTCCCTGCTGTATTTCCCAGGTCCCCCGGGGGGAGAAGACATACCTGCATTCATATCGGTAAGGTTTTTGGCGAGACTGCGAAATGGCCTTATTCCGGCCGCTGCAACACCCAGGGTTGCGAGACTCAAACGGAGGAACTGCCGCTTGCTTAAACGCTTTCTTTCCATTGGTTTCACATCATAAAGGTACGAAATTTTTACGTTTTATGAAAAGGAAGGCTGCTCCTGTTGTATTCACCAGGGCCAGCACATACCCCGTACTTATCATCCCGATCAATGGAAAAAGGAAAACGGGGACTATGAAAGCGCCCAATGCCGAGCCGAAAAGATCGGCCGAATAATTTTTTGCCACTGCAACAGCCTTGTTCCTTTTCGACAAGCGAAAGGCCAGTGAATATTCCATCCCGGTGAGTATGGAGAGAATAAGGGTAATCGCTGCGGCTTTCGCCTCAATCATCCATAAGGGAAGCCCCATTCGGCCTGCAAGGATAAGGGCCATGGGGATCAGGGCCGAGAGCGCGGCCAGGGAGAGCTGAAGCGAGAGGTAAACCCTGAAAGGGTCCTTTCTGAACCACAGGGTGCCTGCCCTGCTACCTGCCGCCAGCCCGAGCATGAAGAGCATGATGATGAAACCGGTAAGCTGGAACACATAGCCGCAATAAACCTGCAGTGCAAGGATCATGATCACCTGGTAAGCGCCAACGGTAAAACCGCCGGTAAACAAGCCTGTATTGACGGGGTTAAGATTGAACAATACAAGCAGGACTATGAGCAGCAGGACCAGGAAGGCCGGGATGTAATGACGATTAAAGTATGTCATCCAGTACCTCATCTGGGCAAAAAACATCAGGGGTCTGAAATCATGGTTAAGCCCGGCCGTGCCGGAAATATTGGCTTTCATGTATTCAGCCCTTTCCTTAAACTGCCCGGCATCGATGTAATATTTATTCACGTAGGATGTGATTATCCCTTTCCTTTCAACCAGGGCAGGGATATCAAGGCTGAGTGAGGCATCCGAAGCAATGAAAAAAGTCCTGTTGCCCGGCACCAGCAATATATTCCTGAACGAGGCGGCCAGCGTATTGTACAGGATTGAATTAAGCCCCTCACCGGCCCGGCTTACATAATCGCTGGTAGTGGGCAGTGAATACGACACTATGCCATCCGGCGACAGCCGCCCTTTTAATTCAGTTAAAAATTCAGAAGTGTAAAAGCGGTTGAGCTGCAAGCTGGAAGGAGGCGGTAAAAGAACCAGAACAACATCATATACCCTCGAAGAGTTTTTCACAAACTGCCTGGCATCTCCTGCATGCAGAAAAACACCTCTTTTTTCAAGGCTCTCCAGGGATCTGACATTCAACTTAAGCAAGGCAGGATTCAGTTCGACATAATCCACTGCAAGGGGGCGGTATTTCAGGATCTCATTAATGGCCCCCGACAATCCCCCTGATACAAGTAAAATATTTCTGGGCGAAGCATGCTGAACCATGGCATAATGCACGTTTTCCTCGTTGTTGATCTCATCGCCCGAAGAAAACATCAGCAATCCGTTCTCATAAAAATTAAGCTGGCCTGCATTGGCGGTCACAACCATTTGCCCGTAAGGGGTTTCTTTATCCTCAACAACAGTCTGCCCGGGGAACAGTGAATGATAGGAGAACCCCTTTATATCGGATTTGAAGAGTGTGAAGATGATCAGGGCCGAAGCCAGGAGAGTAACCCAAGGCAAGAATCTGTTCCGGAGATGGAATGTGTAATAAACGACGGTAAGCAGGTAAAATATGCTCATCAGGATGATGCTGAGCCATGAAGGGAAAAGCCAGAGCAACACAAAGTTTACGAGGGCCCCGGCAGCCATGCTGCCTGCCGATTCCAGGGAATATGCATTGCCGGCCCCGCGCAGCATGGCGCTCAACGATGAGAACAGGAAGCCGTTGATCAGGCAAAAGGGCAATTGTACAAGAAATGCGGCATAAACCACATCGTTTATCCCTGCGATGGTTCCCGTTGGTAAAACAAGGGCCCGGTAAAGGTTCAGTTTGATCACCATAAGTACCGGCAAGGCCGAAAGCATCAGCATGAGAAAAAGCAGAAATCCCGCCTGGCCTTTGATCCTGCCGTAATACCTGCCAAGCCATGCTCCCGCCCCGGTGAGCAGCATCCATGCCGAAAGCATGATGCCCAGAATGAGCTCATTGCCGTAAAACACCATATAACTCTCGCGCAGGAGATAGATCTGGGTTGAAATCGAAATGAAACCCAGGCCGAACAGCCCTGAACGGATTGCATTTTTTCTCATCTTTTCGTATCTTTACCTGGATTTTCCACTCTCAAAGTTAATAAACAATGGGCAGTTTTTTCCGATTAGTATTGATTATGGGACTCACATTTGCTTTCAGTAACAGTTGCTCCTCCCAGGAGGGGCCAAAAACCGACAGGAAGCCGGCCGCTGCCGGTATGTTTTATCCTGCCAGCGCCGACACCCTCAGGGCCCAGCTTGCCGATTTGTTCAGGGGCGCCAAAGCCCGCACAGCCCGTAATCTCCAGGCTGTAATCCTTCCGCATGCAGGTTACGTTTTCTCAGGCGGCGTGGCGGCCAGCGGGATAAACCAGGTGGATCCCGATAAAACCTATGATAACATTTTCATCATAGGTTCAAGCCACCACGCATCTTTTATGGGGGCTTCGATATATAATAAGGGAGATTACCTTACCCCCCTGGGCAAGGTGAGAGTGAATACCGAACTTGCAAACGAGCTGATAAAATCCAATCCCGTCTTCAGCTATGTATACGACGCCGACCTTAACGAGCATTGTGTTGAAGTGGAGGTACCTTTCCTTCAGTACCACATGAAAAAACCATTCAGGATAGTTCCCATCGTGATTGGCAGCCAAAGTCCTCAAACCTGCAAAAAGATCGCCCTGGCCCTTAAACCATACTTCAATGAGCATAACCTGTTTGTGATAAGCAGCGATTTTTCGCACTACCCGCCCTATAACGATGCGAAATCCACCGACAAAGCCACCTGCGATGCCATCCTTCTGAACAATCCCGAAGCACTGATGAAGGTTCTTGGCGAATATGAAAAGAAAAATGTTCCCAACCTTGTAACAAACCTCTGCGGCTGGACTTCGGTGCTCACACTTTTATACATGACCGAAGGCGAGGCATCCTTTGCATATACCCCTGTACAGTATATGAATTCGGGGGATTCCAGGTACGGCGACCATTCACAATGTGTAGGCTACTGGTCCATTGCCATCAGCCGCAACGGGGCATCGGTATCATCCCCTGCAGCCGGGTTCAGCTTTACAAAAGAGGAGCAGAAGACAATGCTGGGCATTGCCCGTGCCACCATCATCATGTACATCAACCAGCATAAAACACCCGACCTGGATGACAGAAATTTCAGTCCCGGCCTTAAAATGCATTCGGGCGCCTTTGTCACCCTTAAGGAAAAAGGCGAGCTCAGGGGCTGCATAGGCCGGTTCACAGCCGATATCCCCCTCTGGAAAGTGATACAGGAGATGGCCATAGCATCCTCCACCCAGGATTCAAGGTTTACGCCTGTTACGGCCAAAGAAATTGACAAACTGGAAATTGAAATATCGGTGCTCTCGCCTATGAAAAGGATTTATTCTGCCGATGAGATCGTACTGGGGAAACACGGGATTTATATTAAAAAGGGATATTATTCGGGTACCTTCCTTCCACAGGTGGCTACCGAAACAGGCTGGAGCATAAACGAATTCCTCGGCCACTGCGCCTGCGACAAGGCCGGCCTGAGCTGGGACGGCTGGAAGGATGCAGAACTCTATACTTATGAAGCTTTCGTGTTCAGTGAAAACGACAAGAGGTAATTACCTCCCGCAAAGATCGGTGTAAGGGCACCTGGCACAGTTCTTCAGGTCGCCAGTCTGCCCGAAAGGCTGCCCCCTGTCGAACATGGCCGCTATGACCTCTTTCAGGCTTTTTTCAAATTCGTTCAAATCGGCCTGGGTAAGCTGTGTGCGGTTGTTTTCTTCGGCGGATGAGGGAACCGAAACCGCCATCAGGCCGTCGGTTAACTTTATTAGCGACAGTATTCCAGCCTGCACAGTTAGATTACTGTTAATCCCGGGATAATAAAGCCAGCTGTACGTAAGCAGCTGGAAAGCATGATCGCTGCCGGGCTGAAATGCAAACTCCTCCCAACTCCCGACCCTGGTTCTTTTTTTATCTGTTGCCCCCGTCTTATAGTCTATAATTCTCAGGCAAGACCCTGTGCTGTCGATACGGTCGGCAAAACCCTTGATCCTGATGTTTAATTCCTGCCCGCCGGCTGTCATGCTCAGCCTTCGTTCCAGCCTCTTTTCAAGCCCTGTAATACAAAGTTTTTCACCATCTTTCTTTAATTCTCCAATGGATCCCAGCTCATAGTCCAGGAATCTTTTCAGCATCATTTTCGCAACCCTTACGAGGAGGAGGTTACGGCCGTAATTCACATCCCTGCCGCTGAATTCCTTGCTGCAGGCTTCATCAACAGCCTGCCCGGCAGCTGCTTTCATACCGACGATAATTGCAGCATCGATTTCACTGCCAATATGGTTTTTGTACAGCCTGTGCAAGGAGTCGTGCACTATGTTCCCGAGTATGCGGTTGTCGATCTCTTCCTCAATTTCATCGGGTTCCAGCAGCCCTGTAAGATCACCAAAATAGAACTTCAGAGGGCAGTCCCTGAAATTATTCAGTGAGGTAGGAGATAATCCTTTTTCGGCCTTTGCCCTCAGGAGTTCGAACACTGTTTCATCTTTACTGATGCTGATCCCGGGAGAACGCTTCGAAGGCGAAGGCTTCATTACAAGAAGTTCCTCCCTGATGTCGGCGGCGGGATTTTTACACTTCAGTTCACTGATGATCTGCTGCAGGAACCGGCTCATCTCCCCTCCCCCCAGCTCGCCTGGTTCCGAATTATAGACCAGGTGAATGTTGCCGGCTCTCTGGAGCAGGCGGTAAAAGTGATAGGCGTAAACTGCATCCTTTTGGCGGTATGTGGGAAGGTGGAATTCAAGTTTAAGGTCGAGGGGGATGAAGGAGTTCGCCGATCGTCCCCTGGGGAGCAGGCCCTCGTTGCATGATAGCATGACCAGGTTTTTAAAATCAAGGCTCCTGGTTTCAAGCATCCCCATCAACTGCAAACCCTTAAGGGGCTCGCCGAAGAATGGAAGGCTTACACTCTGAACAATCCGGGTAAACAGCTGCGAAAGGCTGAGCAGGGTTTTTACGGTGCCGGGATTGGCGTTCAGAAGCCCGTCGGCCTGGTGAATGATCTTTGAAAAGGCAAATAAATACTCAAGTTCCAGGTCATTCTTGTTTTTAAAAAGATGGCTCCTGAACGACCCGATGATCTCCTTTATCGCTTTAATGGCATCTTCGGGTTTTTGCCATACCTCAAACAATGGTTTGAGAAAATCAGCATTCACTGAAAACAAGCCTGTTCCGGAATCCAGTATCTCCGGGGATGAGATGAAAACCTTGTTCCCCCTCTCTATGGTTTCAAGGATGCGGTCGAACACAAAATGATTTCCCTCCATCAGCCCTTCGGCCATCCCCCTGATATAAGGATGCCGTAAAAGTGAAAGCACATCCCTGAAGTAAAACAACTTTGCTCCGTTACGGCGGTTGGCCGTGAATTTATCGCGGTTCAGCTGCATTTTGAAAGCCAGTTCAAAAAGGTCGCTCAGGGGGGTCTGAGAAAGCTTAAGCCCCATGGTGATATTCATCTCCCCTGCCCCCGAAGGCAGGGAGTACAGCAGGGGGATCAAAAGGCTTTCGTCCTGTAGCACAACTGCAGTGTGTTCGTCGGCAGGACTGAATGTTTTCACCAGTTCCCCGGCCAGCCCGGCCTGGGCGGTGTTATTGGGGACTCCTGTGATCCTGATGGTTTTAGGTTCGCCAGCAATCAGCGAAGAAACCCATCTGAAGTCCTTGATCCCCCACTTTTTCCTGTTATGACGGAGGGCCTCGCCGGCTTCATGCGCTGGGTCATCAAGGTAATATTCATCTGCATCCCAAAGGAATTCAGCCTTTCCCTGCCTGTGCAGTTCATCCATGACTTTCTCCTCCGCCGTAGTGAGGGCATTGAATCCTATGAAAACGATCTTCTTCCACGGCAGCCTTTCACAGAACTTCTCTATACCCAGAGAAGCCATGCGGTACACCAGCCCGGTGTAGGCCTGTTTTTTCTCAAGAAGTCCATCCACCAGCCTGCTGTAATAAGAATACAGGGAACTGTAAAATTTCAGGTATTGTTTTTCGAACTCGGTCAGTGGCCTGTTTTCGGGGTTCCATACCGAAATGGCGCGGGTGTCGGAGAGCGCCGAGAACAGCTGCCTGGCATCGGCAAGGTAACGGTCCACCTCGTCAAAATCGCTCAGAAGCTGGGGAGCCCACTGAATAAATTCTTCGAAGGCCTGGGCCTTCTCCTGTTCTATATCCCTGTGGATCCCATACAATGTAAAAAGAAGCTGCAGCTGGTCAACCGTTCTCAAACCTGAAACGGAAGTGAGAAAATCCTCGGTGGAACATATATAAGGCGACCATATGGTTTTGTTGAGGCGTGCAGCCAGGAATTTCCTGAGGAACAAACCTGCCCTCAGGTTGGGAAGTACGATACAAAGTTCCGAAACCTCCTCCCCGTAAGTCGTTACAAGATAATCTACAGACTGTTCCAGGAAAGATCCCATCAGGTGTTTTCCTCTCTTTTGCCGGCATCAAACCAAAAGGAATCGTTATCGGTAAAAGCACATATCCTTTTTTCCCTCGACAGCCTGAGGTACATGGAAATCAGCGAAAACCTGCCTTCGTCGGTGAGCAGAGGGATGATAGCCGGGTCCAGGATCTGTATGCCCGAAAAGGCAAGGGGGTACATCCTTTTATAATCTTTCCGGCTTAACTTTCGCTCGCCGGTGCTCACATTGGTCCAGCCAATGAGTTCCCATTTCTCGTTGAACAGCATATAACGTGCAGTTTCGCGGTTCCTCACAGCAAGAGTGGCAAGCGGCTTATGCTTTTTATGGAAATCAAGCATGGCTTTCAGATCCATGTCTGACAACACATCCACGTTCCTGATTACAAACGGGCCCCCTCCCTCAAAGAACCAGGCGGCCTTTTTAAATCCTCCCCCGGTATCAAGCAACTCATCCTGCTCATTCGAAATCGAGATATTCAATCCGAAATTCTTTTTCTTTTCCAGGAAATCGATGATCTGGTCTGAAAAGTGGTGTACGTTAATAATCACTTCCTTCACCCCGAAGAGTTTCAGGTGGTCGATGGAATGCTCAAGCAGGCTTTTCCCGTTGATTTCAACCAGGGCTTTTGGGATTGAATCGGTGATGGGCTTAAGCCTTGTTCCCAATCCCGCTGCCAGGATCATTGCCTTCATATGAATGTTCTATTAAAATTTTCACATTAAACTTATCGGAAAGGTATTTTGCCGTTTCCTCGGCACAGAATACCGAACGGTGCTGTCCGCCGGTACAGCCGAAACTGATCATCAGGCTTGTGAACCCCCTGTCGATGTAGTTTCTCACACTTTGGCTTACAATGCTGAACACATGATTCAAAAAGGCATCCACTTCGGGTTCCTTTTTAAGAAAGTTAACAACCAGTTTATCCTTGCCCGTGAGATCCCCGAATGCGGAGTACCTCCCGGGATTGGGCAGGGCCCTGCAGTCAAACACAAAGCCTCCCCCGTTACCGCTGTTATCGGCAGGCAGTCCTTTTTTATAGGAAAAACTGCAAATTCTCAGGGTAAGATCCGATGTAGTGGCTTTAACCGAAGAAAAGGCAGGATTTGCAATGATATCATCGAGGACTTTCATCAGCATCGGCATTTTAACAGAGATGCCGTTCCTTTCGCGGAGAATCCTGAGGTTTCTTACTGCATACGGTATGCTCTGGAGGAAGAGGGGTTTGTTCTCATAGTATCCCCTGAAACCATAGGCTCCCATCGCCTGCAATATCCTGATCAGTACAAACCCATCGAAATACCTGCGGAAATTCTGTTCATTGAAAGAGGTGGATTTATTTGCCGCAGCTATATAATGGTTCAGCAGCTGCCCCCTGAAATCCTCGGGCAGGTCGGCCTTTGCATCATATAAAAGCGAGGCCAGGTCGTATTGAAGCGCCCCCTTACGGCCACCCTGGTAGTCGATGAACCAGGGAGAGTTGTTATGGATCATTATGTTCCTGGACTGGAAATCGCGGTACATGAAATGTTCGGGGGTCACTTCCAGCAGGAAACCGGCGAAGGCATTGAAATCTTCTTCCAGCTTTTGTTCGTCAAACTGCACCCTTGCAAGTTTCAGGAAATAGTACTTGAAATAATTCAGGTCCCACATCATGCTCTGCCTGTCAAAAGCCGGCCTGGGATAACAATGGCTGAACGGGATGCTATGCCCCGCTATGACCTGGAATACCGGCAACAGCTCAACAACTTTAAGGTAAAGCTTTATAATATCAGGGTGAAGGAAATTTTTGTCAGAACGAAGTTTGGCCAGTGCCGAATAGAGGGTCGTATCACCCAGGTCCTCCAGAATATACATATCACTTTCGGGGCTGGTGTATAAAACCTGGGGCACGGGCAGGTCCATCTTCCTGAAATGCCTAGAGAATTTCAGGAATGCAATATTCTCACGCACATCGGCATTATAGGCCGCCACAACGCTTCCCGTAGTTCCAATGATCCTGAAATACTGCCTGTACGAGCCGGATCCTGCGATCTTATCCATCCTCAGGGCATCGCTCCCGCTCCAATCGTGGTAAAGTGCCGTTAATCTATCTTCTATGTTCATTTGTTCAATTCGATATTCATTCTTTAACTTCCTCCAGCCTCACATCGGGCTCAAGGTATAATAAATATTTTTTCACGTCTTTATACCCCAGGTCTTCAAGGTAAGCTGCATATTGTATCAGCTGTGTTTTATACTTCTCCATAGGGCGGCCGGTTTTATAATCGACAACCACAGCCCTGCCTTCTGTTATGATCACACGGTCGGGACGGATAGCATGCCCCTGCTTGGTCAGGATTTCGGCTTCGGGCCTCACATCCGCATTTTTGTTAAAAACAAATGCAAAACCCTGATCATGTAAAATTTTATTGATTTTACTGCGGACCTCATGTTCCCAGGCCCTGTCGAGCAAACCTGATTCAAGCATGCCATCGATCATCTCAGCCGCATCTTTTCCGGGAGTCAGTCCCGCAAGCACAGTATGAAGCACATTCCCGTATCTGCGGTTCCTGTCAGGGTCGTCAGGGTTCCAGGCCTCCGGAGCACTTGAACGTATCCTTATGGTTTCCCTCCAGTCGCCAAACTTCAGGCCGGGCAATGGCAGTATATTCAATGACTCTTTAAGCCTGGGATTTACCGCAGCGCGATATCCGAATTCATAGTCATTACGGCTGTCGTCCCATAATTCTTTATGCTGCAACCAGGATTTAAAAAAAGCAGGTACCGAAGCCGTTTCCCCTGATTTCTTCGGAAGCGGGGGCATCAGGTAAAGCCGTTGTTCAGGCCTGGTCATAACGACATAGAGCACATTCACAAGGTCGAGTCTTGATTTTTCCCTTTCTTCAGAATACTGTTCAGCGAATGCCGTTTCCTCAACATCCTTCACGGCAGGCAGTATGGATACCTCCAGGCCAGGCACTTCATTATGGTCGAGTGTGGCCCAGAGATATTTCTTTGTGTTTTTCAAAGCATCCCCTGCAAAGGGGTAGATAACAACCGGGAACTGCAGGCCTTTGGCTTTGTGAATGGTCATGACCTGCACCGCATCGAAGCCCGATGGCATGATCACCGAAAGCTTTTCATGGTGTTCATCCCACCATTCCAGGAAATCAGGGGCCGAGGACGACTTGCCCGAGCCGAACTTCAAAACGGCATTAAGAAAAAACTGTATATAGGGATCCCCTGCCGAAGCGGGACAAAAACTGTTTACTAGCTTTATAAAAAGATCGTAAACAGGAAGCGTCCTTAAAGTTCCGGCCCCCTCCCCTCCTATCCGTTTATTAAGAAAACCCTCAAACAGCTTTGTCCGTTTCCCTGCATCCATATTAAGCCATGAGCTGTAAAAAGTTTGTTCAGCAGGGAACAGTTCGCCGAAGCGGGTAAGTATTTCGGCCTGGATCACGGGGTTCACAGGGCCAAAGATGTACCTCACCAGGCCTGTAAGCATACGCACAAGGGGCGAATAATTCAGCAGCAGCGATTCCCCTGAAACAACAGGGATACTTTCGCCTATAAGAGTCTGGGCAATAAGGGAAGCCTCCCTGTTGGAGCGGCAAAGCACTGCAATATCGCTGGGCCCGTATCCCTCACCCTGGCATTCTGCAATGACAGCAATGACTTTCTCAAGCATAACAGCTTCGGCACTCACTTCCTCATCTTCATCTTTACCTGTAAAGGAAATCCTGATATACCCTCCTTGTTTGGCGGCATCGGCCTCCTGCACCAGCTCATCATAGACTTTCTTCCGGGGCTCATCCAGGAGGCTGCTTACAAATCCGAAAAAATCATTGTTAAAATTCACGATCTCCTGTAATGAACGGAAATTTTTATCGAGCCTGTGCTCAACGAAATTCCGGGCCAGGGCCTGCTGCCTGTCGCCTATCACGGTGTTCCCTTCGCTACCCTCCAGGGCCGGGAGATTGGTAAACTGCTCAACATCCCCGTTCCTCCAACGGTAAATGGCCTGTTTGCCGTCGCCTACGACCAGGTTGAAATAGCCCGATGCCAGTGAATTTTCTATCAGGGGAACAAAATTCTGCCATTGCAGGGCCGAAGTATCCTGGAATTCATCGATGAGTATATGGCGGTATTTCTCGCCTGTGCGTTCGTAAATGAACGGCAGTGGTTCGCCCATGACAATCTTTGCTATCCTGCTGTTAAACTCTGAGATGTGGATGATATTGTTCTGTTTCTTGAACTCCTGCAGTACCAGGTCGATACTGTTCAATACAGCCAGGGGATAAACCGATTTCATGAGCAGTTTATGCAGCTTGTACAGGCGATACGAATTCCCCGTCATTTGCAGCAGGCTTTGAAAACTGCCGAGAAGCAGGGGTTTTAAACTTTCAATTATTTCTTTGTCGGCGGATGAGGCTTTACCGCTGCTCCAGCTGTCGTTTTCAATTGCCGAAACCAGCCTGGCACCAGGGATAATCTTATCGAGCCGCCCCGAGGCAAGTTGTTCAAAATACCAGGAAATCCCTGACTTGCCGTAGGCAAAAACCGAATGGTCAAGGCCGGCGCCCACAATGGCTTTCCATGCAGAACCGGCCTCTTCCTTCAAAGCTGCTTCAAATTCCCTCGTCTTTTTCCTGAGGTATGCTGCTATGGTTTTGAAATCCCCGGTGCTCAGCTTCCTCAGGCTTGACAGTTGCTGCTGGCTTTCCTCGTCAAGTAAAAGCTTCGAGAACTCCATCAGGGATTTGTCGATGGCCCAGCTTTTGTCATCTTCAAGATTATTTTCAAGAAAATTCACAAGAAGCGAAGTAAGCTGTTCGTCATCCCCGGCTTTGTCAAGAAGCAGGTCAACCGCTGTTTCGATAAGCTCGTCGGCATCCATCTCCACTTTAAAGTTCAGGGGCAGTCCAAAATCATGGGCAAAAGCACGGATCACCCTGTGCGAGAAGCTGTCGATGGTGCCAATGGCAAAGTCAGAATAATGGTGAAGGATTTTCTTCAGAGCTTCTGAAGACTTCCGGCTGATCTCCATTGCGGTAAACCCGGTTTCACCGGTCAGCGAAGGGAGCAGGGTTTTCGTGGCCCTGCCTTTTCCCGCCTCAGGCCCCGACAATTCTTCGAGGCAGCTCAGCACCCTGCTTTTCATTTCCCCTGCAGCCTTGTTGGTAAAGGTCACGGCCAGGATATTCCTGAAGCTGTCGGTATCCTCCAGGATAATTTTCAGGTATTCCCTTACCAGAGTGTAGGTTTTGCCTGAACCGGCCGAGCTTCGGTAAACTGTAAAAGACATTACTTTTTATTCGCTTTCTGAGCCTGTTTTTCAGCCCATTTTTTTCCGTGAAACAAGTCCCCGAAAGAGTAAAAATCACGCTGGTATTTTAAACCCACCCCCTGGGTGTACGGCGAATTGTTATTCAGGATGTTTACATTATTTGTACGGTTAAAGGCACGTACCCTCCAGCGTTTGTTCTGGGTAAGCAGGTATTCGATGTTGATGTCGCCTACGATCTGGTTAGGCTGCTGGTAGCTGGTGGTTTTATAGGTATTCATCCCGAACGTCCCGTCGATCAGCAACCTGTCGTTCAGAAGCTGGGTCGACATGGAAACATCCCAGGATTGGGCGTCGGAAGATGAGCCCGGTCGGTAGTTTACACCGAGGTTTACATTATGTGAAATTCCCGAAAGCCAGGAATTGATCTGGTTTGTCACCAGGGAGGCTGATGTGGCCCCCACGTTAATCCCTGATGAGGTAGATGCAACTACGGGTTTAAACGCGTTCATGATCAGCAGGTATAGCATCTGCTGGTTCATTTCCGAAATATTCGTGGTATCAATCGAACGGTAAACGATCACCTTGATATCTTCCTCCACATTGGGCAGGTTCATACTGAATTTGATATCAGGGTTCTCGAGTTTACCCCCAAGGTGAAAAATGACTTCCACCGGGAAGCGTATCTGTGCTTCTTCAGGGTCGGATGTGAGGCCTGCAAGCGTGGTTTTGGTCCTGTAGACGGCGCTCACGCTAAGATTGGCATCGGCCGGGTCGCCCGACCATGAGATCCGGCTGCCCTCACTGATACTCATGGGCAGCCTCAAAAGGTTTTTTATCTGGAAAACAAAAGAGCCCTTGGTGATGGAATAAGTACCTGTCATGCTGAAGGGCGTTGTGGGCGTCATTCCCATCACTATGTTGCCTGTTCCCTGGGCTTTCAGGTTGCCCAGCTGGTTGGGTAAAAAAACCTCGATGGTTGCATCAGGGTTTGCTTTTAAAGCAATATCCAGGTTCAGGTTGGTCTGGTCCTTTTTGGGTTCTTCGGTAAAAGCCAGGGTATCCTTGTGAATTACAAACTGTATAAAGTCATTTTGCGAAACGCTTGCAGTAAGGCTTATCGGTATGGCCACATTCGTGTTTTTGCCGGTTTGGGCTTTCACCGCGACCGTGATATTGTCAAAGGGACCGAAAACATGGACCGATCCTGTGCCCCTGGCTTTACCGTAGAACAGGGGATTCTGGGTATAGGTGTTGTTAAATGCCGAAAAATTATCGAGGTCCACGTTCAGGTCAAGCCTCATATCCCTGAAATATTCATGACTGATCCTCCCGTTCAGGTGCCCCTTGTTACCTAGTGAATCGTATATGGTTATCTTGTTAAAGATAAAGGCATTGGAATCAATATGCACCACATCCGCCAGTGAATAAAGAACATTCAGGTAACTTATCTTAAGTTCGGTGCGGCTGAGGGTAAGATCTCCCGAAAGCCTTGGTTTTTCGGGCGTTCCTTTAATTGTTGCATGCCCCGAAGCCCAGCCGTTCAGTCCCGACATAAAAGATGCGACAAAGGGTTGCAGCATTTTCAGGTTGAGGTTCTTTAGGTCAAGATTGAAATCCAGGCGGGGCGTTTTTCCCGCATAGAAGCTCCCGTTGAGGTCGAAGGGGATGTTCTTCCCCACATTGCCTGTATATTCAATCCTTGATCTCACATCAAAGCGGTTATCAAGCTTGATGTAATTGATATTCAGCAGGGCATCGCCCAAAAGCTCCCTGTTGAATTTAAAATTATCCAGCCTCAGGTCCGAAAGTATGATGATATTCCTGTAAACGTTCATGAGCTTCACCTTACCGCCGAGAATACCTTCGAACTGAATGGCCTTGCTGCCGATGAGGTTATCCAGGGCCGAGATGTCCACCTTATTGAACGAAAGGTCAAGGGTATCCTGGGGCCTGCCCGAAATTTTACCGTTTGCGTGGAGAAACTGGTCCCCGGTATTGAAAAACATTCGGTGTATGTCGATATAATTGGTGTCGATTGTGATGAAATTTTCGCGATCGACGGTCCATTCGGATGTATTGACCAATACTCCCATATTTGTGATCTTAATCTCGGTTTTCGGGCTATTGAGGAAGCTCACAAATCCGTCAAAACCGCTCATCCTGCCCAAATCCTGCCAGGAAACTGAATAGAGTATACTGTCGTGCCTGATATGGGAGACAATATTAAACGTATCCAGCTTAACCTCAACACTGTCATTTTTAGCTGCTTTTTTAAAATACACTGCATCGGAACCTGTTTTCAGCACCAGTTCGCTTCGGCTGGTCTGGGCGTCAAGGGTCCAGTTAGGGATGTAGATCCCCGAAACATCCAGGGAAGGGGCCTTGCCCCTTAGTGACAGGATTCCTCTAATCTCATCATAGGACCCTTCAATGGATGCATTCTCTGCGACTTTCAGAAAGGGAACAAAAATGTTAGTGAGCTGGTCGGTGTTCTTAAACCTCACATTGCAGCTTACCACCTGGTCGGATGTGACAAGGGACTCAACTTTCACTGAATCTTTTACGTAAAACGAAGCAAGGTAATTTTTAATGAAGGTATATAAGGAGGGGACTACCTGTTTGAAACTGAAATGGCCGCTTACATCTGCATCCACGAAATCTGATTTGAGGTGGTAGGATTTACCGCCTTTTTTATCAATTTCATTGGCGAGCATGAGTTTCTTCATATGGATGGATTTGCTGCCTTCCACATAATTTGTATTCTCAAGGCCGATATAACCGTTAAGGTTGTCAAGGTTTTTCCCGGTAAAGTTGACCTTTATCACCGATCCCAGGATCTCGGTACTGTCACGGTGGAGGAATCCCAGGTTAAAGAGCTGGGCATGACGTATGTCGGAACTGAAATCAAAACCCGGAATGGTGTCCGAGAAATTCACCGTTCCAACGAAACTCAGGGCCAGGTTCGGATCGGCAACATCAAGATAGCCTGTAAACCGTTTTTCAAATAACAGACCCCTCACATCAAGTTTGTGGTAATTGTATTTCAGAAGCCTTGTGGAGTCGACATGTACGTTTAATTCGAGATCGGCATTTGCCGAGCTCAGGCCTTTACCCTGGACCTCGCCCCTGAAAGTGGTAATGCCAATGGAAGCCGTATCGCCGGTCAGTTTCCCGAAATTGAACCCTGTGACGTCCAACTGCCCGTGGTACGAAAGTTTATACTCGTCGCGGGTACGGTGCAATATCAGGTCGGTGCGGATATTTCCAAGATTCGTCTTGAACAAGGCATTGGAAACAAAATCGTTGTAATATCCTGTAAAATTCCCGCTAAGGCTGAGAACCCCGATATTAGCCAGCATTTTGGGCAAACGGATACTGTCGCTTGCATCGGGCAGCAAGAAATTTTCGATGTCCTGCTTATTCGTGGTCAGGGTTTTTACGGCCATGTCCACAAAGGTCTCTTTTACATTCGGCAGCCCAAAGGCCCTGATATTGCCCCAGAAATACGTATTGGTGCCATAAGCAATCCTGAAGTCCTTCGCCCTGAAATTGCTGACAGTGCCGTCAACCTTGCCTTCAAACCTGAAGCGGTCCTTCATCCTCATAATATCAGGAGCAAAAAAGCCAATATCTTCAAGGTCGAGGTACGAAGGAGCAATATCGCCTTTGATGGTGATCGCGTTGAGGAAATCATTATAGGCTCTCCATGAAGGGTACAGGAAGGCAAAACTGAGAGCGAGATCGGAATTGTCGGTGAGCACTTTCAGGTTATTGGCTTTTAGGTAGCAAGGCCCCACATGGAATTCCCCCGAGAGCTTTTTAACGTGAAACCCGCTACGTTCCCGGGCCGAAAGTTCGAGGATATTACCGCGAATGGTATCTCCGTCGAAGCGCAGATCGGTAACGTGGAGGTTGATATCATTCACGTCAATATTGGCATAATCCATGCCCACAGGCTGTCTCACGGTATTCTCGTCTTCAAGATGGAACCTTGTTGACTTTAAAATAATGTTTGAAAAGGTAATATCCCAGGGCTTCCCTTTTACCGTATCAGTTTTTTTCGAAGTGTCGGTTGAGGCAAGATAATCGATGAGAAACTGAAGGTTCAGGGACGAGTCTCCTTTATGGGTCAGCAGCTGGATGATACCGTGGTTGATGAAGATCTTCTCGAGGTTTATTCTATGGGCTCTGAGGTTGGTAAGGCCAGGGCGCACACTCAGCTCATCTGCCTTGAACAGGTATTCCCCTTTGCGGTCTTTCAGGCTGATGTCATTGATCACCAGCCCGTCGAAGGGATTCAGGCTGAAGCTCCGGATCTGGAATTCGGTCTTCCATGCCTTTGACAGGTAAGCCACGGCGATGCGCACTCCAAGTGTCTGCACTGCGGTGCTGCGAACCATCGACCATACCGTGAACGTAAGCGAAAAAATGATCACGCAGGCATAGACTAATATTTTGATCAGCGTTTTAATAGTACTTTTGCTTTGTTTTTCAGGATTGCCCATTACCGCTGAGCCTGGGCCTACTCCTTAATTATTAAAAAATGCCTTGTTACATTCTTGGTATTGAATCCTCCTGTGATGACACGGCTGCAGCCGTGACCGCCGATGACGTCATTATGTCGAACGTGACGGCCAACCAGGAAATCCATGCCTCATTCGGAGGAGTGGTTCCCGAGCTTGCATCCCGTGCCCACCAGCAGAATATAATACCTGTAATTCATGCTGCCCTGCAAAAAGCAAATATAAGTAAAAATCAGCTTTCTGCTGTGGCCTATACACGGGGGCCGGGGCTGCTCGGCTCGCTTCTTGTAGGTGCATCTTTCGCGAAAGCTTTTTCCATGGGACTCAGCATCCCCCTCATCGAAATCAACCACCTTCAGGCACATATCCTGGCCCATTTCATCCGCAACGCTTCAAAGACGAATCCCATACCTTCATTCCCGTTTCTTTGCCTCACGGTTTCGGGAGGGCATACCCAGCTTGTGATAGTGAAGGACCACTTTGACATGCATATCATAGGGCAAACCATTGACGACGCTGCCGGCGAGACCTTCGATAAGGCTGCTAAGATCATGGGGCTGCCCTATCCCGGAGGTCCCGTGGTGGATAAACTTGCCGCCGAAGGCGATCCTGCCCGTTTTACGTTTTCAAAACCCAGTGTGCCGGGCCTGGATTTCAGCTTCAGCGGTCTTAAAACTTCCATATTGTATTTTCTGAGGGACCGGCTTAAAGAGGATGAACATTTTATTGAAAAGAACAAGGCCGATCTGTGTGCGTCTATACAGAGGACTATCGTTGACATTCTGCTGTTAAAACTCGAAAAAGCCGTGCTTCAAACAGGGATCACCGAAATTGCAATAGCCGGAGGGGTTTCGGCTAACTCAGGCTTAAGATCCGGTCTTCAGAACCTGCGGCAAACCAGGGGCTGGAATATATATATCCCGCCACTGGCCTATACCACCGATAATGCAGCCATGATTGCTGTAAGCGGGTATTTTAAATTTCTGAAGAAGGATTTCGCCAGCCAGTCTGCTGCTCCTTATGCAAGGAGCAGTTTCTGATCACCTGATGTCGTTGAGTAAATCAAAGCGTTCGTCATCAGTGGCTTCCATCATATTGTGCTTGCGGTTATAATGGTAGTACGTCGATGGGTACTGGTTCGGCGGCATGTTAAACGCTATCCATTGGTTCAGGAAGAAATCAAAAAGATATTCCCCATGCTTATTGCCGAGATATTTGGCCATATCATACACATCCCTTAGCGAAAGTGTGTCAAGATGGTATTTGTACCGTACGGAATTGGTCCATGGATCCACTACGAAACTTCCGTCGAAACTGTCATAGGCCGATTGTGAATCGTACAGTATGGTCTTATGTGGTTTTTCGGAAGCAACCTTACTCAGTTCAAACCATACACTGAAGTCCATGGCATTCAGGTTGAACTTTCGGTAATAAACCGTATCATTGATAGGTTCTTTATCTTCAAGGGGATACGTATATTCGTCAAGCTGTATTTGCGAGATTGTAATCTTGTACGCCTGGGTGCGGTCGAGAAGGAAGGAATCAAGCTGATCGGGAAGATAAACATCGAAATTGGCTTTACGCAGGGCCACGATGAATTGGTTCACATAATCTTCCATCAATGCCGAATCACTGATTCTTTGAATGAAAAGGCTGTTGTAAAAAAGAGCTGAATCCTGTTCTTTGTCGCTCATCTCCGAAAAGCCGTCAATTTCTTCTCCCTTGTGATTGTATTTGTAAATGTAATCAGGAGGTGTAACCAAAAGCCGTATCCTTGGCCCGTTTTTAACAAAGCCCTGTGCAAGCTTTTGTTCAGGCAGGCAGGAAACAAGAAAGAGCAGGCTTAGCCCGAGTATAATTTTGAAGCTTCTTATAAACATCATAATACTACAAAACTACTTAATCTTACAAATATTATGCCGGAAAAGTTTATCTCAGGTCCTTCTGGAGGAATCTTTCACCGTATGACCTTCCATAATCAAAGCATTTCTGCAGATTATCGCTATGGGGCGTGAATTTGATCATAAGCCCTCCATCCATGACATCCAGCTTCAAATTGGCCAGGGCGGAACTCATGATCTTTGCCCCCTCCCCGCTCCAGCCATAGGATCCGAAAACGGCAGCAAGCTTGCCCCTGTCGCGGATAGGGTTAATGGCAGCGAATAGCTGGTAAACGGGCAGCAATATATTCTGGCTGAAGGTGGGGCAGCCCAGGACAATCCCCGAACTCTGCATCAGTTTTTGCTCAATCTGCGAAAGCTCCATGTTCTCGATATTGCAGAGATCAATATCGATACTGCCTGCAGATCGTATTCCTTCGGCAATCTTTTCGGCTATCATACCGGTATTGTGGTAAGCCGAAACATAGGCCATGAAAACCTTGTTCTTATAAGGGTTCCGAAGATATTCCTCGCTGTACCCAAGGGTGAGATCTACCCATTTTTTCCAGTCTTTTCTCAGTATCATCCCATGACCGGGGGCTATCATGCTGATGTCAAGCGGGCGAATACGCTCGATGGCCTGCAGCATAAACCTGCTATATGGCTTCATGATCACGTCGAAATAATAACGGAACGCATCGCTGAAATCAGGAACTGCATCATCAAACATCCCTTCATGGCAATAATGTTCCCCGAAAATATCACAGGTAAAAAGCAGCTTCTCTTCGACCAGGTATGTCATTATAGAGTCGGGCCAGTGAAGGTTGGGGGCTCCGACAAACTTCAGGGTTTTATTGCCCAGGTCGAGGGTATGCCCGTCTTTTATCGTCAGTTGGGGAAATTCAAAGCCTAAAAGGTCCTTCAGGTAACGGATGGCATTTCCGCTTCCCACAACCACGGCTTTGGGGGCAATCTCGAGAAGCCTGGCCAGGCAGCCCGAATGGTCGGGCTCGGTATGATCCATCACAATATAATCGATCCCGGCAGGGTCAACAAGGGAACTCAGTTTTTCAAGGTAAACATCCCAGAAACGTTCTTTTACTGTTTCAACAACGACTTTCTTTTCGGCATTAATAAAATAGGAATTGTATGTAGTTCCATACCTGGTTTCCATAACAACATCAAAAGTCACTATGTCACGGTCAAGAACACCTATCCAGGAAACGTCATCAGTAAGGGGGAGTACTTTTTTGTCGTTCATTGTATGAGTATGCAATTAGTGTTAAATACTGAGGAATGATCAGAACAGTTCCATCTGTTCGACTTCAGGGTCATCTTTTGTTTTCTTTTTCCCTTTCTTTTCAGGTAATTTGATTTTGGCCGGTGCATCCGGGGGGCTGCTTTCTGTTTCCGGCCCGGGAATGGGTATGCTTTCTTTGACGGCTTTAACGGCTTTAAACTTCCGTACAGGTTTCGTTGCCGGAGCAGGATCTATGGGTAAGGCAGTCAAAGGTTCAGGTTCAGGTTCAGGTTCAGGTTCAGTCAGGCCGATCAGGGATTCATCGACCGAAGGTTCCTCGGGCTTCTCTTCCGGTTCTGTGATCTGCAGGGGTTCCAGCCATTCAATTTTTTTAAGCGGGAAAACCGTTACTTTTTTACCCTTTGCCTTGACTCCCTTTATTCCGATGAACTCATGAACCGGGATGATCTCCGATTCGGCTCCCCTGGTCTTCAGTTTCATGTCAAAGAGGATCTCCAGCTGGGGGTATTTGTCGAAAGTAAAAAGGATCATTTTATCTTCCGGCTCTATAAATTCAATTTTTTTCTCGGTGGGTTCAATATGGAAACGTTTAATGTAATGATGCTTTGTACCTGCTTCCTGGTAAACCGCCGTATATACCTTGAGAGGGTCGAATTTTTCGATACGCATCATATCCTCATCAAAATGGGTCGACAGATCAAAGGATGTGAGTTTGTATGCTCCGCTCTGCATCACCGTAAGAATGCGGTCGGCTCCCTCAAATGCTCCAAGCAGCATTCCCCTTCCGTCGGTATTCAGGCGTTGAACGGTATCGTCGTACCAGATGTTCAAAGATCCCAAAGTTGAAATGCCTTCCTGTCTTATTTCGATCTTCCTTACTGCATATTTGGTGAGAGTATTCCCCAGGGATGCCCTCCCCTTGATGGCCAGGCTGGCAAAATCGAAATCGAAGGAAGTCTTTTTCAGCCTTGGTTTCGGCTTAAGTTCAATTTTCACAACCTCGGCTTCCCCGTTGGGGTTTGCCGTAAAATAAAGCATCTTCGATCCAGCTGTTCCCTTGGTTGCATTATATTCCTTGTCACGGGTAACCCCAAGAACGCTGAAACGCTTTACCATGATCTTACCGTTCTTGCCGTCGCGGTAAACCAGGTTGTAAACCGTCCGGTTGTCGTTCTTCTGGAAAACATTGATATAGGTCACGTTCTGGCCAACAAATACTTTCTCGGCCACCTTCGTCACAATGAAGCTGCCGTCATCCCTGAAAATAATGATATCGTCAATATCGGAACAGTCGCAAACATATTCATCCTTACGCAGCCCGGTCCCGGCAAAACCCTCTTCACGATTTACGTAAAGCTTCTCATTTGCTGCAGCAACCTTCACAGCCTCAATAACTTCAAAATTGCGGATTTCGGTCTTGCGGTCGCGGTTTTTACCGTATTTCTTTCGAATCTGCCTGTAATATTCAATGGCATAGTCGATAAGGTTGTCGAGGTGGTTCTGAACTTCCTCCATCTCCAGCCTGATTCCCCTCATCACCTCATCCGCCTTATTCGAATTGAACTTTGAAATACGGTCAATCGGGATCTTCCTGAGACGATGAACGTCATCTGCGCTAACTGCCCTGATGATCTGTTTGGCGAAAGGTTTAAGCCCCTTTATAATGGCCGAGTCGATTTCCTCATCGGTTTTACATTTCTTGATCCCTTCGTAAACCTCATTTTCTATGAAGATCTTCTCGAGAGAGGAGTAATGAAGGTGTTCATTGAGCTCTTCGAGTTTGATCGTGAGTTCGAGTTTAAGCAGGCTTAGTGTTTGCTCTGTATTATGCCTAAGGATTTCCTTTACCCCGGCGAACCTGGGTTTGCCGTTTGCAACTACGCAGGAATTGGGTGAAATCGAGACTTCGCATTCGGTGAAGGCATAAAGAGCATCCATGGTTGTATCGGGGGACACACCTGGGGCCAGGTGAATCATCACCTCAACATTCTCGGCCGTATTATCGTCTATTTTGCGAATCTTGATCTTTCCCTTGTCATTGGCCGAAAGAATTGAATCAATGATGGATCCTGTGGTTGTACCGAAAGGGATTTCGGTGATTTTCAGGGTTTTTTTATCTTCCTGGACCAGCCTGGCCCTCACCCTGATTTTTCCTCCCCTTAGCCCGTCGTTATACCTGGAAACATCGATCATCCCCCCGGTCGCAAAATCTGGATATATTTCAAATTCTTTATCCTGGAGTATTTTTATGGACGCGTCTATGAGTTCGTTGAAGTTGTGAGGCAATATCTTCGAGGCAAGCCCCACAGCGATTCCTTCAACTCCCTGGGCAAGCAAAAGGGGGAATTTTGCAGGGAGTGCTACAGGCTCCTTATTCCTCCCATCGTAGGAAGATTTCCAGCTTGTCGTTTTCGGGTTGAAGAGCACTTCAAGAGCGAACTTTGAGAGCCTTGCTTCGATGTACCTTGCAGCGGCGGCATTATCACCGGTAAGAATATTCCCCCAGTTCCCCTGGCAATCAACCAGGAGGTCTTTCTGGCCAAGCTGTACCAAAGCATCGCCTATGGAAGCATCACCGTGGGGATGATATTTCATGGTATGCCCGATGATGTTCGCAACTTTATTGTAACGTCCGTCGTCAAGCTCTTTCATGGCATGCAAAATGCGCCTCTGGACAGGTTTCAGTCCGTCGTCAATTTCCGGTACCGCACGTTCCAGGATTACATAGGACGCATAATCAAGGAACCAGCCCTGATACATATCGTTGAGATGGATAGTCTGGGAAAGGGAGCCCGATTCGAGTTCGGGAGATTCACCATTGTGTGTCGTGCCGGTTTCTTCCTGTTCAGAATTCATCTTATAATTTTTACCAGTGACTGCAGACTAATTACCAATTTGTACATGGTACATGGCACATTTTTTATTTGACCAGTTTTGAGATTGTCTTGAATGTCTCTCCCCCGGAGCTCCTGAGCAGCTCAAAAAGAATTGATTCATAGGTTGTTATAATGGCTCCCTCTTTTCCCATCCGGTTCATTGCAATGAGTTTATCATTCGGTTTTCTTGACGATATGCAATCTTCGACAACGATAGCCTGGTATCCCTGTCGTTTCAGGTCAATTACGGTCTGAAGCACGCAAACATGGCTTTCAACCCCGGCAATGATTACATTTTCCCTGCCCGAAGTGGCTAGTTCAAGGTTAAATCTGGGTTCATCACAGCATGAAAATGTTGATTTCTCGATCCTGGGTATGTCACCAAGTGCAAGGGCAATATTCTGAACCGTAGCTCCAAGCCCTTTGGTGTATTGTTCGGTAACAAAGATAGGGACTTCAAGTGCTTTTATCCCGGCGATCAGTACGGTAGCATTTTTCAGAAGTTTTTCATTTTCATGAATAAACGGAAAGATCCTCTCCTGGAAATCAATAACCAGCAAGCAGGACCGGTCTCTGAGGATACGCATAGCATGAAAATTTCGATTAGCAAATATAGAATTTAAGCGCAAACCGCGGTGAAATTGTTAGCAAAATCCTTAACTTTGCGCCCTCATCGGGGTCCCGTAGCTCAGTTGGATAGAGCAACAGCCTTCTAAGCTGTGGGTCGCGCGTTCGAATCGCGCCGGGATCACAAAGTACCCCTTGAAAATCAGGCCAAAAACACGAAAACCAGCGTCATTGCTGGTTTTTTATTTACATCCGTTTACACCAATTTACATGCTGTTAATAACTTTTTCAGCACAATTTGCCTAATAACCTGCCTAACGCTATCTTTGTTAGGCAACTTTTTAAATGACTCCATATGGCATCAGTAAAATACTATCAGCACAAGGAATCTAATAGTAAAACATTGATTCTCATAACGTTTACATTTAATCACCAAAGGTTGAGACTTTCTACGGGCTTAACGGTTCCTGCTAAAGCCTGGGATAAAGATGATCAGAAAGCGAAACCAATGAAGGAATTTGCCGAAACTAACAAACGTTTGCGAGAAATCACAAATTTCCTGCTTGACAAGTATGACGAGCTATTCCCCTCTGAATCAATATTTTCAAAGGATGAAATTAAAAGAAAATCACAAGAATTGAAAGATTCTTACCAGGTATTTGCCGGCAGAAAAGAGGAAAAAATTATCGTTCAAACCACCTTATTGTCTTTCATCGGAGTATTCCAGGAGAGATACAAAAACAGATTCAACCCTACCCATGTTCTACATTACAATGCCCTAAAAACCCACCTTGAATCATTTCAGCAAAAGAAGGGATTCAGAGTTGACTTTGATACGATCGGTAAAGATTTTTATTTACAGTTCACGTACTACCTAAAAGAAATCGGTCTCAAACCTAATACAATCGGGTCTCATATTAAACGTGTAAAGCGATTAATGAATGAAGCTGTTGAAGATAAACTTACAACCAACCTGGAGCATCATAAAAGAGATTTTAAAGTAATCAAAGTTGATGTTGACACAGTTTATCTGACTGAGGCTGAAATTCAGGCATTGTATGAGCTTGAAATAGATATCCCGGAAAAGAGAAGGGTCCGTGATATTTTCGTTTTAAACTGTTTTACAGGGTTACGGCATTCAGACTGGTCAAAGGTGTCTTTTGAAAATATACATAATGGCAACCTTTATGTTCGGACTCAAAAAACAGATGAGCCGGTTATATTACCAGTAAAACCGCTGGTTCTTGAAATTTTGAATAAATACAATAACAAACTGGGTGTCATTTCCTTGCAGAAAACAAATGAAGCAATCCGGTTCATTGGTCAATTAGCTTTTAGTAAACAAATCAAGAGTATTAACATTAATAAATGGCTTGAGATCAGGACACATACCGCCAGGAGGTCCTTTGCAACGAATGCCTATTTAGCAGGCATCCCTATCCGGGACATCATGCAGATCACAGGACACAGGAAAACCGAATCATTTTTAAAATATATCAGGGTCACTAAGCTGGAGACTGCAGAGAAACTAAAGGATCACCCCTTCTTTCGTTAAACCATCTATATTCCCATATTTATATGGAAACTCCGATGCAAAGTTTGCAGTGTTTTTTCCTCTTCCAGTTTAAATAGCATTTTACTACATTTGTATCAGATAGCTTGCCTTTTTCAGGATTTTGAAGCAGGTAAATAATTCTCTGATACCATGAACCAACAAATATTAAATCGCACGGCTGGCTTTTTCGTTTTTACTGTTTTCACGTTAGCCTTTGCCGGCAGATGCAATGCCGACACTCCTCAAAACAGATTACCGGCAGATTCACTAAAGTCCTGGGACAGCCTGATCAGCCGGAACCTGGTGATCAATAATAAACTGGCGAAGAGTTTAGCCTTTATGACTCTGGAAAAGGCTGTTATGGTTTCAGATAAGGAAGCTTTAACCCGGGCTTACTATAACCTTGGGCGTGTGTTTCAGAAAAATGATCCAGAAAAGGCTTACGGGTATTTCCTGACTGCCTCAAAACTGGCAAGGACTCAGACCCATAACACCCTCTATCCTAAAAGCCTGTATTATCTGGCATTGATTAACGACAATGCGTTTAACAGTAAAGATGCGCTGATGTTACTTGACACATGCATTCAGATTGCTTTAAGGATGGGCGACTGGTCAATCTTACCTCTTGGGTTGTGTCTGAAAGGAACGATCTCCCTTGAATCAAAAGACTCATCAAGAGCAGGAAATTTGTTTGATTCAGCTTTTAACCTGGCCGATAAGCATCATCTTAATTTTCAGAAAGGCCTGGCTCTTGCAAATAAAGCGTTGATGGCGAAAAGTCCTGATGAAATTATTGAATTTAACAGAAGGGCGTTGGGACTGATAGCCAATATTCCGGGTTCTGAGGAAGAATATGCCAGCATCCTGGCAAATCTCGGGTTCTCCTTCAGTAATCCGGACTCTTCGTTTAAATATCTTGAGACAGCGATAGGATATGCCGAAAAATATTCATTTAACCGGATACAGATTTCTGCATACAACAACCTGGCATATATTTACCTGGATAAAAAGCAATTACCCCTTGCTGTCAGCTGCCTTGCCGATAAGGCTATACCACTGGCTATCCAGGAAAAGGACCACGACTGGCTTTCGACACTTTATGACAGTTACTCGGATATCATGTTTCAGTCGGGGGATTTCAAAAAGGCTGCGGAACTGCAAAAGAAAGCCTACCGGGAAAAAAATGCTGCCGATCTTCAGTATTCGACCAAACAAATAAGGTTGCTGGCCAGTATTCTGGAACTTAAACAAAAAGACCTCGAGATCAATAATACCAGGAAAACGGTGATCATACAACATGCTAAACTGTCACACTTAAAACTGGTTCTGGCTGCAATTTCACTGTTATTGCTATTTTCTATTGCCTCAATAATCCTGATTATTCAACGGTCGAGATTGAAGTTACAGCGGAAAACAATTGAATCGGCAAGAAAGCTGATCGGCATGGAAGAAACTGAAAAGAACCGTATTGGTATGGAATTACATGACAGTCTCGGCTCCTTCTTTCAGGGTATTTCCCAGTCCATCGATAATATTACAGAGTATTCCTTCGAGGTGCGCAACGGTTTAAAAAACCAGCTTAACGAATTCTGGATAAAAACCCGTGAAATATCCCATAGAATGAGTAATACCATCCTTGGTCAAAAGACCTTACAGCAATTGGTCACTGAATTATCAGGAAGTTATACTGAAAAAGGAAAAATTGAGATTATTATCCGGTTTACCAGTGATCAGGTCAGGTTACCCGATGAAACAAAGCTTCACATCTACCGCATCATCCAGGAACTTTTTACAAACGCTCAGAAATATGCAGATAAAGGCCAGGTTTACCTGACAATTTCTCAAAACGAAGGTGGATTAAACATTTTCTATCTTGACCAGGGGCCCGGTTTCGATGCAGATCAGATCAAGGGTATGGGGATTTCAAATATCTTTGAAAGAGTTCTCCTGCTTAATGGTACTGCAAAACTGAAGACAACACACGGAAGCAAGACCAGTTGGGATATACAGATTTCAGATAAGAAATATAAAAACACAAACTATGATTAACATAGTAATCATTGAGGATCATCCGGTGATCATTGACGGTTTGAAACAGATGTTCCATCTGTCAAATGACGGAATTAAAATTGTAGGTGATATGAAGAGCGTTGATGAACTGATTGAAAGAAAAGGCAGTTATAAGTTCAACCTGATATTGCTGGATTTATACCTGCCCGGTACTGATGCAGTTGAAAATATTCAAAAGCTCAAATCGGCCATACCGGATAAACCCATTGTAATTTATACCGGAGAGGACAGTGATTACTGGAGGAAGAGGATGTTTGCAGCCGGAGTCAGGGCTTATATCACCAAGAATGCCGTGAAAGAGGAAATTAAATTCACTTTGTTGAAAGTCAGTCAGGGTGAGTTATTCATAAAACTAAAGACAGACCTATACAGCCCAATCCCCACCGTTAATTCAGATAATCAATTCAACCAGTACCAGATGGAGGTTATAAAACTTTTATGTGAGGATAACAACCAGGAGACCATTGGGAAAATCATGGGAACCACCAAATCGAATGTGGAGAAACTTTTAAAACAAATAAGACAGATTGCAAAGACAAAAACCAATACCGGTCTTATTAAATATTGCTATGAGCAAGGTATTATACATACATCTGCCAAATAAATTCAATAGAATAGTACCCGATTTACACCAGCATTTTCCCCCTTTACAATTTCCTTTTTGCTCCTGAGCTTAAGCCTCTGGAGGTCGAATTCCTGACAGACATGTAGTTTTCTGTATGTTTAGTCACCTCGGACTATAATTCTGATAATCAATCTGTATTTTTTCAATTTTGCGGGAAACCGCAATGAATTTTTGTGGAAAACCGCAATTGACAAGGGCTTTGAGATTACTTATATTTACAGTACGTTCTTGCATATCTATTTTTTTCTATTATTCACCCTATAAATCTTCATGCTATGAAAACGGTTTTACCAGTATTTCTTTTTGTCTTTATGGTCACCTTTAATTGTGACCTAAATGCTCAGAATATGATTTATCCGATTCCTTAAGTGTTGAAATCGATGATCGTGAATGGGGAGTTATAATCTTTTCCAGTTCCCAGCTTTGTGTTGATGTTTGGATAGAAGAGTTTGGAGATCCTCAGAAAAAATGTCTCGAGGACTAAAAATGCTTGCACTTCAAGGTCATGTATAAAAAATGAAAGCGATCCAATGTATTTCACTTCTTTATCAGTTAACAACATTTTTCGCCTATGAAAGATGGGTTTCACTGATAATCCTCTTTTGTCATACAATTATTAAAATGAATAATTCGGGTAATTCTATAGCCTTGCCAGGCAACCCATTCAGTAACCGTGCACTCCAGTTATTAGGGAAAAATAACATTGTGCGAACCGGAGAGCGAACCGGACCCATGGATTCCTATACTAATCATCCATGGGTTAAAAAGGTTCTTCTGAGCAATTTATTGCGATCAGAAGGTGAAACGAAGTAAACCAGAAAATTGTCTTGACCCTTCTCATTTTCTGTGGTAATCAAGGAAGGGAGTTGTAAAATTGCCTTATTTTGTATATTTTCCCAGGCATCATTTCAAAATACCTGAACTATGAAAAAGATATATATCATTGGAACATTTATTTTATTGTGCTCTCTGGCCTTTAATAACCAGGTTAAAGCCTCAGTCGACTTTGATTTTTATATACAAATTACAGATAATAACAATTGTCATTCCAATCCTTATGGAGGAACTTATCATATCTATGTAGAATTTGTTACCAATGATGTTGTTGAATGTTCGTACGATTTTTATACAACATCAACTAATCCAGAAGTCGCATGGACTTGTGGCGTAACGTTTGATCAATATAAGAACCATTACATCAGATTAAAAGTTTGCCATTGGAATTCTATTACTGGTGACTGGTGTTGTAGTAATGGCGGCGGAGGGGCTTATAATATGACACAATTGCAAACCGGTGGTGGTACGACTATTCCAATTACCGTTAATTGACTTGAGTCATAAAAAATATGCCTAAAAACAGAATAACTTTATGAAATCGAAAAAACCAACATTAATTCGGATCCTTCTAATATCTGGACATATATAATAAGCAGAAGGATTTCTTTGCATAATATGATTATTATAAAGGAATTTGTTAACATTAAGGGAATAATATTACAAATGAATGTTTCAACTTATCCGAAGGAATTCTGCTGCATTGTTTGTATATTATTCCCTTTCTTTCTTTATTCTCAAGGCGAATTCAACAACTGGTATTTTGGAGATCATGCGGGTATCACATTTAACTATGGTGATCCTCCGGTAGCACTCACCGACTGTTCAACAGCTTTCTGGTGTAACGCAGCAACCATTACTGAATCAGATTCTCTGGGTCATCTTTTATTTTATTCTGATGGAATCAAAGTTTACAACAGAAATCATTTCGTAATGCCGAACGGACATGGAGTGAATCCAAATAATGCCTCTGGAAACCAGATGGTTTTTTACGTGCCCTATTTACATGATACAAATTTTTTTTATCTGTTTACTGTGGGGAATCAATGGGACACAGCACATCGAAATCCTGATGGATTAAGGTATTCTGTTATTAATATGCAATTGGATGGAGGACTGGGTGATATCCCGGCAGGTCAGAAAAATATATTGATTACAAGTGCCTGGGATGCTGGTCTGAATGTTACAGGAACAAGGCATCATAATAACAAATTTGCATGGGTTGTGACCAGGAAATATCATTATTCTTCCTATTACGCATCCTATCTGATCAATGACACGGGTTTAGATACCACAGCGGTTTTAAGCAATAGTTTAATTCCGATCAATCCAGACACACCTCATGCACACCTGATGTGGGAAATTAAAATTTCACCGGATGGAAATAAATTAATAGCGGTCTATGATTATTTTAACCCAATCACACCAACCTCATCTGTATTAGAAGTCTGCAATTTTAATTCCCTGACCGGGCAGATCACACCTTTATTCCTTATACCCGGATCTTTCATGCCCAATGCTCATGCCTCCGTGGAATTTTCACGTGATTCAAAATATTTATACACAAGCGAGCACAATATTGTTACAGGCTATGCTCAAATTGTTCAATTCGATGCAACTAAACCGGATTCATTATCCTTTGTTCAATCGAGAGATACAATTGCTCCAAGTTTAGCGAATTGGAGTTCCGGATTACAGTTGGGCCCGGATGGTAAAATATTTTGTTCGGCTAATGCTTTCTCATCCCTTAATGTAATAAACAACCCATCCATTCAGGGGTCGGGATGTAATTTTCAAACTAATGCGGTTGACCTCCTTGGGCATGTTGGATATAGTGGACTTCCTCAGTTTTTGCAACGTTATTTTATTTACATTAGCCATAACGGACAATGCCAGGGTGATACGGTTAGTTTTTCTACCGTTCTGTTTCCACCTGTGGATAGTTTAAGCTGGAGTTTCGGAGATCCGTTTTCGGGATCTTTGAACTATTCTAACCTGACAACCCCATCACATATTTATTATTCTGCCGGAACTTATAATGTTGAATTGATCGTGAGGCATAATGATAAACGAATGGATACGGCCTGGCAGGTGGTAACAATTCTACCCGGCCCCCAACCCAATCTTGGTCCAGATCAAACCATTTGTATCGGAGATTCGGTGACCTTTGATGCTGGTGCCTGTTCCGGATGCTCCTATTTATGGAAAAATCTTGGAACGGGAGCCACTGTGGGTACATCCCAAACCTTCAGGACCGGCCAGGCTGGAACATATGCCGCAATAGTTACCGGATCCAATGGTTGTATCGGAAGAGATACAGTACAACTCTCAACAACCCCGGTGCCGGCGGTATCCAATACCCCGCCGCTTGTAAAAACAATTTGCACCGGTGAATCAACGAATATCCCTTTGACTTCCAGTCCTCCTGGTGCAATGTTTCACTGGACCGCTTCCTTGTCGTCGGGCAATGTCACAGGATTTAGCGCCGATTCCGGACTGGTCATCAACCAGG